>Ga0308157_10003259_pt1 | contig 24085 bp, 18 predicted proteins | sample PhyBR1_FD_201035 | JGI IMG/M metagenome (GOLD analysis project Ga0308157, IMG submission 201035) | Phyllosphere microbial communities from UC Gill Tract Community Farm, Albany, California, United States - DLSLB.R1 | ecosystem: Host-associated > Plants > Phyllosphere > Unclassified | place: USA...
GTTCCCACCGGGTATCGCCCAAGGCGAGTTGCCGCCCTTGTTCGTCATCGGCGCGCAGGGCGATGGGCAACTGGTGAACTACCGTTTCCGCTCGCCGTACTACATCGTGGATCGGCTGTTCGGCGCGGCCGAACTGCGCCTGGGCGGTGATGGCGGCGATGTGGTGCGGATCGAACGCACGGATGGCATGGCGCGGAGGAACTGACCATGAGCCAGGACGACATTCCCGACCTCGCCACGCCGCAGGCGGGCAAGGTAGCACCCGAGGCGGTGGCGCTGCGCGCCCAGCCGCGCCCGGTCACGCGCCTGAACCGGCGCACGCTGGCCATCCTCGCCGGCACCCTGTCGGTCGCCGTGCTCGGCGCGCTGATGTGGTCGCTGCAACCGCAGCGGCGCGGGGCCAACGAGCAGACCGAGCTTTACAACGTCGATCGCGTCTCGAAGTCCGAAGGGTTGGACGCGCTGCCGGCGGACTACTCGAAGCTGCCGGCCAAGGTGCCGGAGCTGGGGCCGCCGCTGCCTGGCGATCTTGGCCCGGCCATCGTGAAGTCGCAGCAGCCGGTGACGGCCGCCTATGCGGCCCCCGGCCACGACCCCAACGATGCGCTTCGCAAGGAAGCCGAAGCGGCGGCGGCATCGTCGGTGTTCTTCCGCTCAGGGTCGCAGGCCGCGCCAGTGGCGCAGACGCAGGTGGCTGCCGCGCCGGGCTTCGCCGCCAATGCGGCGTTCGACCCACTGGCGGCTGGCCCGGCCTCGACGGCGGCCCAGCCAGCCGATCCGACCGTGGCGCAGAACCAGCAAAGCCAGAAAGAGGCGTTCCAGAAAGCCGGAACCAAGGAAACCCGGAATTCCGGCAACCTGACCCTCCCGGCTTCGCCGTATCAGGTCATGGCCGGAACAGTGATCGCCGGGGCGCTGGTGACGGGCATCAAGTCGGACTTGCCGGGCGACGTGATCGCCACGGTGACGGAGCCGGTCTATGACACGGCCACGGGCAAGTTCCTGTTGATCCCGCAGGGTTCGCGCATCCTGGGGCGCTACAACAGCCAGGTCAGCTACGGGCAGAGCCGGGTGCAGGTGGTGTGGAACCGGGTCATCCTGCCGGATACGTCCTCGCTCACGCTCGACAACCTGGCCGGCACCGACCCGGCTGGCTATACCGGCTTGGAGGATGACGTGGATTGGCATTGGGGTCGTATCTTTGCCGGCGCGGCGCTGACGACGCTGCTGGGTGTCGGTGCCGAGCTGGCCGCACCGGAGAACCGGCAGGACGGTGATCGCGTCATCATCGCCGGCCGAGACAGCGCTCAGGACAGCATCAATCAGGTCGGCCAGGAGATGACCCGGCGCAACCTCAACATCCAGCCAACCTTGACCCAGCGGCCGGGCCTGCCGGTTCGCATCATCGTTAACCGCGATCTGGTGCTGCGGCCGTACCAGCCGCTTTTCTTCAACAGGGGGACTTCACGATGACGACGCGCAAGCTGCGGCTGGGGCCGCTGCCGAAAACCGAATCCACGAAGCTGACCTTTGCCTGCCCGGCCAGCCTGAAAGCCGACCTCGACCGCTACGCCGCGCTGCACGCGCAGACCTACGGCGAAGCGGTCGATGCGGCGACACTAATCCCGCACATGCTGGAGGCGTTCATCGCCGGGGATCGAGGATTCAGGAAGGGACGCGCGGGCAAGGCCGCACCGCCGAAGCCAAGCTGATGATGCCGGTTTCCCGTGGTATCCATCCCTCGAACGCGCAGCCCAAGGCTGCGCGTTCTTCGTTCTGGAGGGCTGCGGCGTTGTGGGCTATGATGAAATGCGGCCGCCGTCTGCTGGCAATCCTCCCCGATGCAGCACGCTCCGGCTTTCTACCGCGACGCTCTTATGTGGCTCCTAGCCCACAACGCCGCAGCCCCGCAAAGCGGCCCGAAGTAGAGCTAAACCCGCGTCCCATATAGACTTCCGACCATCAGGCTGTTTTCACAAAACGCTTGACACCGGAACTTTTTTGTTTCCGCGATTCGCCGGCTTGACCCACACGCCGAGAACCGGCACTTGCAAATGATCGTAAGAGAGCTGATGAAATAATCTGAAATAGTGAATGGGCGCACATTCATTCCAAGCGGCACATCACTAAACCTTCCTGGTGTCCTTGGAACGGCTAATACTTGTGATGCGCGCTCACCCAATTGTGCTGAATCCTTCAGAATTCCGGGCGGATAACCCCCTACAGCACGGTAGGAAAGCGCCGTTAACGGCTATAACAACACCCGCATAGGCTTGCGGCGTGGACACTGCGCTGTGCAATCCAGGGCTGGATGAGACCCCACCACAGCGTCCAAATCTGCAGTCGATCCGGAGAGTTAGAGATGGAGTTCTTTCGCAACCTCAGCATCGCCAGAAAACTCGCAGTTGCTTTCACCCTGACCACCCTCACCACCCTTGCCATGGGCGGCTTTGCCGTGCAGCGCCTGCACCAGGCCACCGCCCAGCTCGACCAGGTCAGTGCACGCTACATGCCGGCCGTGCAGTATCTGGAGCGCATGCGTGCGGATCTGGCCGAGATCCGCATCGCCGAGTTGTCCCAGCTCTCCCATCTGAACGAGCCGGCATTTGTCGCCGAGTACAACCAGCGCATCATCGAACAGCGGCAGAAACTGGCCGAGCACCGCAAGCAGTACGAAGCACTGCCGGCCGATAGCAGCCAGCAGGCGCTTTACGCAGAACTGGGCAAGACCCTGGAGGCCTACTTCAGCGCGCACGCCTTGATGGAGAAGGCAATCACCGAAGGCCAGTTCGAACTGGCCCAGACCATATCCAACGATCAGTCGCGGGTCAGCCGCCGCGACCTGTTTGACGCAGTGGAGAAGCTCAGCGTTCACGTTGCCTCGGTACTGGACAAGGAAGTCGCCGCGGCCAAGGCCGCGCAGACCCGCAGCACCACCGCCATCATCGTATGCATGCTGCTGCTCGGCCTGTTGTCCATCGCCTTGGGCGCGGTGATCGTGCGCGCCATCGTGCGTCCGGTGAGCGATGCACTACGCGCCGCGGACGATGTCGCCAATGGCCGCCTGGACAGCACCATCGACAGCAGCCGCAAGGACGAGATCGGCGCCTTGCTTGCGTCCATGCAACGCGTGCAGAACCAGTTGAAAGCCGTTATCGGTGCGCAGATCGAGATGGCGCGCGAACACGACCACGGGACGATCAGCTTCCGCATAGACGAATCCCGTTTCCCCGGCGAATACGGGCGCATGGTGCGTGAAGTCAACACGCTCGTTGCGCAGCACATCGGCGTCAAGATGCGGGTGGTCGAGGTGATGCGCCATTACGCCCGCGGCGATCTATCGGTGGACATGGATCGTCTGCCCGGCGAGAAAGCCGCCATTACCCAGGCCATGGACAACACCAAGACCAGTCTTTCGACGATCAACAACGAGATCAAGCGCCTGGCCCATGCGGCCGCGGCCGGCGACTTCAGCCAACGCGGCAATGCAGACCAGTTCGAGCACGATTTCCGCGACATGGTCGGTGGCGTCAACTCGTTGATGGAAACCACGGAGGAGAACCTCGGACACCTTTCGCAGCTGCTGAAAGCGGTTGCCCAAGGCGACCTGACCCAACGCATGGAAGGTGATTTCCGTGGGGTTTTCGCCCGCATGCGTGACGATGGCAACACCACCATGGATCAGCTGACCAACATCGTCTCGCGCATCCAGGCGGCCAGCGGCAGCATCAGCCTGTCGGCGAGCGAAATCGCCACCGGCAACGATGATCTTTCGCGTCGCACCGAGCAGCAGGCCGCCAACCTGGAAGAAACCGCTGCATCCATGGAGGAACTCACCTCCACCGTCCGCCAGAATGCCGAGCATGCACGCCAGGCTGATCAGCTGGCGCGCGGTGCGGCCGAGGTCGCGGCGCAGGGTGGCAGCGTGGTTGGGCAGGTAGTGACCACCATGAGCGCGATCGAGGCCTCGTCGAAGAAAATCGCCGACATCATCAGCGTCATCGACGGCATTGCTTTCCAGACCAATATCCTCGCCCTCAATGCTGCGGTTGAAGCAGCGCGTGCTGGCGACCAAGGTCGCGGTTTTGCGGTGGTTGCCTCGGAAGTGCGTACGCTGGCGCAGCGTTCTGCGGCAGCTGCCAAGGAGATCAAGGGATTGATCGACACCTCGGTCGACAAGGTGGCCGAAGGCTCACAACTGGTACGCAACGCCGGCAACACAATGGATGAGATCGTTGCCTCGGTGCAGCGTGTCACCACCATCATGGCTGACATTTCGTCGGCCTCGCAGGAGCAGTCCACCGGTATCGAACAGGTCAACCAGACCGTCATGCAGATGGACGAAAGCACCCAGCAGAACGCAGCACTGGTCGAGGAAGCCACCGCCGCCGCACGTTCCATGGAGAACCAGGCACATCAGCTCACCGATGCCGTGGCGCAGTTCCGTCTGGCCGGCTCGGTCAGCGCCTCTTTGGCCAAGGTTGCGGCCAGCCCCGACGCGACGCCGCCGCGTGGTCGTCCCGCGCTGCGAGCGATCCCGAAGCCGGCCAGCCGCGCACCGGTTGCCAGTACGGATGACTGGCAGGAGTTCTAAGCCAGCGATGGCGATGGCGGGCAGGACCTCTCCGTCCTGCCCGCCATCGTCGGCTGCCCTGGCGTTCCGCTACGCGTTGTTCACGCTGCGCACCTGGCAAGTGAACGCTCACGGACATTTCAACGCCTGTCTCCTGTACCCCTGTAGTTCCCAAGCGGCAGAACGTCATCCCGGCAAAGCGGCGCGCATCGAGCGCCGACACGCTGGCGCTCCGCGACATCCGCCTCAGCATTGACACGCTTGGAAATCACCAGTCGCTTCACAGCGCTGTCGCAGCCACTGCGGTCGCCAGCGCCTGACCCCGGGGCAGCAACCGGCCAGCTTGCGAGCGCGACTCAAGGTCGTCACGACGCGCGCAGCCATCGCATCGGATAGCCTGGCGCAGGTCACACCCGGGGCAACCTCCCCTCTCCCGCTGGACATCCATCGCCATCGCGCTCCATGCCGTTGGATCGATGTTTCCCGCATCGCGCGCAAAGAAAAGACCTGTATTCAGCTGCCATCGAGCAGGCATGGCAGTGTTGTTCCGACTCTCCGCAATACGCTTGCCCCGACGGCCACGCCCCTTGCCGCAGTCGGCGGATCCCTCTACGCATGGAGAAACTCGTAACAGTCCGGCTAAAGATGCTAAAAAGGCGGCCGTTATCACACTTTGTAGCGCATTGATCAGCGCTGCGCCGATCATCGACCAACCGTAACCGTGTCCATGCCCGACCAAGAATCGCCCGCACCGACGCCTTCCCCGCACGCCGGCAACCTGTATGCCGACGACCGCTACATGGTGCGCAACCCGCATCAGGTGCGGCACCTGTTGCAGGCCATGATCGACCAACGCTCGATGATCAACGTGCACCCGGACGGGCGCGACCAGGCCTTCCCGTCAGCGGTACTGGACGTGGACATGCATCACCTCGTGCTCGATGCCAGTCCGGTGCCCTCGATCAACCGTTCGGTCGAGACCGCCAGCGCCCTGCTCTGCTTCGGCCAGGTCGACAAGGTCACGGTGCGCTTCCAGCTGGAAGGTCATCGCCGTATCGAGCGCGACGGCCATGTCGCCTTTGAAGTCCCCCTGCCGGAGGAGGTCTATCACCTGCAGCGGCGTGAGTTCTATCGACTGGAAACCCCGGTCGGCGATTCGCCGTATTGCGTGCTGCCAGACCCGGACGGCGGTGAAGCCACCCGCTGGCGGGTGTTGGACATCAGCGCTGGCGGCATCGCATTGCTGCTGCCACCCGATCAGAATCTGCTCAAGCTGCAGAGCCGCTACAGCTGCGTGCTGGAGATCCCTGAAAGCGCGCCGATCCAAACCCCGCTGGTGGTCTGCAACCTGCGCCAGCAGAAGCAGCCCAATGGCACGGAGATGACCCGCATCGGGCTGCGCTTCGATGACCTGCCACGCGGTGCGGACAACAGCATCCAGCGCTACATCTTCCGTATTGATCGTCTACGCAAGGCACGTAGCAACGGCGATTGAGTTACCCCCTCCAGCGGGCATCCGGGTTTGAACTCCGGACGATGGCCCTGGCCACGTCCAAAGCCGCGCAGCAGGTGCCCGCCATCTGTAGGCATGACCCTTGGCCCGGGCAGCACCACCCGACAGAAAAATGGCGCACTGAAACATGATGACGCGCACATTTCAAACACCACGCCACATCACAGCTCGGCATTCCCCGCCGGCCTCCTAAAGTCCCCCGCCGCAGCGCCGATACCGGTGCATCAGCCGCATCGCATCGGCAGCCCGCCAGGACCAGGATCCGCCATGAATGACTCCCGCAGCACGTCCGCCGATACCACCGGTGGCGAGTACCTCAGCTTCACCCTCGGCAACGAACACTACGGCGTGGATATCCTGAAAGTGCAGGAAATCCGCGGTTATGACGCCGTCACCCGCGTCCCCGATGCCCCCGACTACATCAAGGGTGTCATCAACCTGCGCGGCACCATCGTGCCGGTCATCGACCTGCGCCTGAAGCTGCGCCTGGACGAAGCACGCTATGACGCCTTCACCGTGATGATCGTGCTCAACGTCGAAGACCGCGTTGTCGGCATCGTCGTGGACAGCGTTTCCGACGTGATCCCGCTCAACGCCGAGCAGATCCGCCCGACCCCGGAATTCGGCGCTGCAGTCGATACCCGCTTCATCTCCGGCATCGGCACCCAGGATGATCGCATGCTGATCCTGCTGGATATCGAGACCCTGCTCGATACCGCCGATCTTGGTCAGCCGAGCGTCGCCGAAGAAGCAGCCTGAGCAACCATTTCGCAAAGTCGATCACAGTTCCGCGCATGCAATTCAAGCCCCACGCCTGCGGGCCGATAGCGATTGCATGCCTGTCCTCCCCGACCGGCCCTCTATCCCTATCCGGAGTTTCCGATGTACAAGCATGTACTTCCGCTGTTTGCTGCCACCGTACTGGCGACCGTCGCCTTCGACGCCGCCGCCGATGCCGAGATGATCCCGCCGGAAGCCGCAGCACGCTTCGCCGGGAAGGACGGCATGGTCTGTGGCAAGGTTGAAAAGGCCCGCTATGCAGAAGGTTCCGAAGGCCAGCCGACCTTCCTGCACATGGGCGGCATGTTCCCGCGCCACACCTTCTCGGCACGCATCGCCGGCAGTAACCGCAGCAAGTTCGGCTTCCCGCTGGAAACCCTGGAAGGCAAGACCGTCTGCGTGATCGGCAAGATCCAGCGCGATGCGTCGCGCGCCGAAATCGAAGTGGCGTCGCCGGCCGGCCTGAAGCTGGCAAACATCAAGTAATCCGCCTTTCGTCGCGCCGGTCCCGCCGGCGCGCCACCCCGCCCCTGTGACATGGCGGGGCCTGTTCCCGGAGATCGCGCAAGATGCAGTGGATCAACTCGCTGAAACTGAAACCGAAGCTGATGCTTACTTTCGGCGTCGTGCTGTTCGTCATGTTGTTGCAGGGCATCGTCGCTTATCGCGGCCTGCATTCGCTGAACAACGTCACCACCGACCTCGCTGAAAACCGCATGCCCAGCCTTCGCACCACCGGTGAGTTGAGTGGCATGGTCAGCGAATACCGCAATGCGTCCTACCAGAGCCTGGTGCGCGCAAGCGATGACGTCAAAGCCGACGCGAAGGCGCGTGCCACCGAGCTGCGCATGCAGATCGACACCACCATCGCCGCCTATCCGAAGCTGATCGACAGCCCCGAACAGAAGAAGCTGTTCGACAAGTTTGTCGCCGACTGGGGCAAGACCGCTGCTTCCTATGACGCGGTCACTGAAATGCTGGCACTGGACTTGCCAGATGACGCCATCGACACCTTCGTTGGCGAGACCCGCAACCTGCATCGCAATGCCTATACGGCCCTGCAGGCGCTGGCTGCAAATGACAATACCCGTGCCCAGGCGGCCGCCAAGCAAGCCGCGGAAACCTACCGCGCATCGGCCCTGCTCATCATCGTCGCCGTAGTGGTCGGCGGTGCCGCCGGCCTGGCACTGATCTGGTTGTTCGCTGCCTCGCTGGTGAAGGCAATGCGCGGTGCCGTTGACGTTGCAACCGAAGTGGCAAGCGGCAAGCTGGACGGCTCCATCGACGTGTCCCGCGCCGATGAAGTTGGCGACCTGCTGCGCGCCATGCAACGCATGCAGCGTGACCTGCGCGAACGCATCGAGCGCGACCAGCTCGTTGCCAACGAGAACCTGCGCATCCGTACCGCGCTGGACTACTCGTCTACCGGCGTGTTCCTGACCAATAGCGATCTGGAGATCGTCTACGCCAACCGCGCCCTGCTCGACAAGCTCAATGAACACCACGAGCAGATCACCGGCGCACTCAGTCACTTCGACGCCAGCAAGGCGCTGATCGGCCAGCCGGTTACCGTGCTTGAGCACCGTGGCGAAGTGGACGGCAAGGTACTGGAAGCACTCGACAAGACCGGCGTGTTCAAGCGCGAGATGCGCTTCGGGGATGCCGAGTTCGCACAGACCATCTCGGTGATCCGCGACGACAACAATGTCGCCGTTGGCCACGTCGTTGAGTGGCGCGACCGCAGCACCGAGGCCCAGGTCGAGAAGGAAGTTGCGCGCATCATCGAGGCTGCCGCCGCCGGCGACCTCAGCGGTCGGATCGAAACCGCCGACAAGGACGGCTTCTTCCTGCAGCTGGCCAGCCAGATCAACGGCCTGCTCGACGCCAATGCCAGCAGTCTGGAGCAGATTTCCGCACTGCTGTCGGGCCTGTCCCGCGGCGACCTGACCGTGCGCATGCACGGCGAATACCAGGGCGTATTCGCCACCATGCGTGACGATGCCAACGCCACCGCCGAGCAGCTGACCGGCATTGTCGGCCGCATCAAGCAGTCCTCGGTGTCGATCAACTCGGCGGCCACCGAGATTGCCGCAGGCAACAACGATCTGTCGCGCCGTACCGAGCAGCAGGCCGCCAACCTCGAAGAAACGGCTGCGTCGATGGAGGAACTGACCTCCACCGTGCGCCAAAACGCCGAGTCGGCACGCCAGGCCAACCAACTCGCCATCGGCGCTGCCTCGGTAGCCTCGCAGGGCGGCGAAGTGGTCAGCCAGGTGGTGACCACCATGACCCAGATCGAGCAGTCCTCGCGCAAGATCGCCGAGATCATCTCGGTCATCGACGGCATCGCCTTCCAGACCAACATCCTGGCCTTGAATGCAGCGGTGGAAGCCGCACGCGCCGGCGAACAGGGCCGCGGCTTTGCCGTCGTCGCCTCGGAAGTGCGTACGCTTGCACAGCGTTCGGCGGGTGCAGCCAAGGAAATCAAGGGCCTTATCGACGACTCGGTCGGCAAGGTCGCCGACGGCTCGGCCCTGGTCCGCAAGGCCGGTACCACCATGGGCGAGATCGTCGCCTCGGTGCAACGCGTGACCGACATCATGGCCGAGATCTCCGCTGCCTCGCAGGAGCAGTCTGCTGGCATCGAGCAGGTCAACCAGACCATTGTGCAGATGGATGAAACCACCCAGCAGAACGCTGCGCTGGTGGAGGAAGCCACCGCGTCCGCCCGTTCGATGGAAGAGCAGGCTGCACATCTGGCAAACGTGGTGTCCGTGTTCCAGCTGGAAGAAGGCGTTGCAGTCACCGACAACCCGGCTCACGTGCGTGAACCGGCGCCCCGCCCTGCCGTCCAGGCAGCAGCACCGGCACCGCGTCGTCGCGCCGCGGCCGCACGCACCGCCGTAGCTGAACTGGCCGACTCGGATTGGCAGGAGTTCTAAGCAGCACGTTTCTCGGTTTTCGACGGCAACGCCATCAACCTGAGCAAGTGAGTGACCCGAAATCCGATGCCAGTCCCTGGCATCGGATTTCTTTGTTTGTGGGAGCGGCGTAAGCCGCGAAGCTGACCTACCGTCGGTTGAGGCACCGCCGACGACTGTGAGCACCAATAGCTTCGCGGCTTACGCCGCTCCCACAACCGAATGACACGGCAACACGTCCCTTCTTCGCATACGTGAACGAATCAACTGCTTCTGCATGACGTTCACGCCTTGCCTCTCAACTCGCGCCCCGCGCGGCCGATAACCCGTTATCCCTTCACGCAGCGCTGATACCGCAAGGTAACCAGCGGATTCGATGACCATCTCCTCGCTCTGGAACAACTACATCTCCAATATCTCGGTCAGGCGCAAGCTGAACCTGTTGACCGCGCTGATCGTCATTGGCGTCATCGCCCTGTCGGTCATCGCGGCACGCATGCAGTACCTGGACCTGTACGAGACCCGCAAGCAAGCACTGCGTGCCCAGGTGGAGATGAGCTATGGCGTGCTGGATCACTACGCCAAGGAAGCCGAAAACGGCGTAATTCCGCTGCAGGACGCCCAGAAATACGCCATGGCTGCACTGCAGAAAATGCGTTCCGATGGCGACGTCAACTACTTCAACATCTACAGCAACGACTATGTGCTGTTGATGCATCCGTTCCGTGCCGATCTGGTTGGCAAGGACATGAAGGACTTCCGTGGCGAGGATGGCGTGCGTGTGTACTACGACCAGGTCGAGGCTGCGCGCAAGGGCGGCGGCTACGTGGCCTACAGCTGGGCGAAACCCGGCAAGGATGGCGTGGTCGGCAAGCTTGCCTATGCCGGGATGTATACCCCTTGGAACTGGGTGGTCTCGAGCGGCGTCTACATGGACGACCTGCAGGCCCAGGCCCTGAAATTCACCGCAATCATGACGGTGGCCGGCGGTGTACTGGTACTGCTGGTACTGGCGCTGAGCTGGATCATCGGCAACCGCATCGTGCTGCCATTGCGCAACGCGACCGCCGTTGCCACCGCCATTGCCAACGGCCGCATGGACAACCGCATCGCTGCGCCCAGCAAGGACGAGACCGGCCAGCTGCTCAGCAGCATGTCGCACATGCAGGACCAGCTGCGCGCAGTGATTGGCGCGCAGGCCGAGATGGCGCGCCAGCACGATGCCGGCATGATCCGCTATCGGATCGATTCCAGCAGCTTCCCCGGCGACTACGGGGTAATGGTGGAGGAAACCAACGTTCTGGTCAGCAATCACATCGATGTGAAAATGCAGGTCATCGCCCTGGCACAGCGATATGCCGTCGGTGACCTCAGCCAGGACATGCCGCTGCTGCCGGGTGACAAGCGCGTCATCACCGACACCATGGCCGCAATCAAGCGCAACCTCGCCGCCATCAACAGCGAGATCAAGCGCCTGGGTAGCGCAGCAGCTGCTGGTGATTTCAGCCAGCGCGGCGATGAGGACCGCTTCGAACACGACTTCCATGCGATGGTCCGTTCACTGAACACCATGATGCAGGTCAGCGACGACAACCTGGGTGAAGTATCACGTCTGTTGCAGGCGCTGGCCGAAGGCGACCTCACCGTCAAGCTGAGCGGCGACGCCCAGGGCGTCTTCGCCAGCATGCGTGAAGATGCCAACAGCACCGTCACCCAGCTTGCAGGCATTGTTTCGGGCATCCAGCAGTCGGCTGACAGCATCAATCTGGCCGCGGGTGAGATTGCGACCGGCAACGCCGATCTCTCGCGCCGCACCGAGATGCAGGCTGCCAACCTCGAGGAGACCGCGGCCTCGATGGAGGAACTGACCTCCACCGTGCGCCAGAATGCAGAATCCGCGCGACAGGCCAACCAGTTGGCCATCGGTGCCGCCGGAGTTGCCTCCCGGGGTGGCCTGGTGGTCGACGAAGTGGTGACCACCATGGGTCAGATCCAGCAGTCTTCGCGTCGTATCGCCGACATCATCAGCGTGATCGATGGCATCGCCTTCCAGACCAACATCCTGGCGCTGAACGCTGCGGTCGAAGCCGCGCGTGCCGGTGAACAGGGCCGTGGCTTTGCGGTGGTTGCTGCCGAAGTCCGCACCCTCGCCCAACGTTCGGCAGGCGCAGCCAAGGAAATCAAGACGCTGATCGAGGACTCCGTCGAGCGCGTCGACGAAGGCTCGCAGCTGGTGCAGCAAGCCGGCTCGACCATGGGCGAAATCGTCACCGCGGTACAGCGTGTCACCGACATCATGGCTGAGATTTCCGCAGCTTCGCAGGAGCAGACTGCTGGCATCGAGCAGGTCAACCAGACCGTCATGCAAATGGACGAAACCACCCAACAGAATGCCGCCCTGGTCGAGGAAGCCACCGCCGCTGCGCGCGCGATGGAAGAACAGGCAACGTTGCTTGACGAGGCCGTGGCGGTGTTCCAGCTGAGTGCCAAGCCTGCTGCGGCAAACCCGTCACAAGCACTGGCCCTGGCCAGCTGAGCACACAGACACCATGATCGATATGGACAGCAACGAGCGCGACTTCGAGTTCAACGACCGTGACTTCCGCCGCGTCTGCGAGCTGATCCACGCGCGTGCGGGCATCGCACTGGCGCCGGCCAAGCGCGACATGGTCTATGGCCGCTTGTCGCGGCGGCTGCGCAACCTGGGCCTGCGCTCGTTCAAGGATTACCTGGACCAGCTGGAGCAGCACGGCGGCGAGGAATGGCAGGCATTCACCAATGCGCTCACCACCAACCTGACCTCGTTCTTCCGCGAGCCGCATCATTTCGACAAGCTGCGCGAGGAATTGCAGGCGCGTGCGCCTCGCGCGCCGCTGAAGCTGTGGTCGTGCGCTGCCTCCACTGGCGAAGAGCCCTACTCCATGGCGATCACGGCCTGTGAGGCGTTCTCGTCGATGACGCCGCCAGTGCGCATCATCGCCACTGACGTCGACACCCAGGTCCTGGCCACGGCCAGCCAGGGCGTCTACGCAATGGACCGCATCGCGGGCCTGGACCCCGCCATGAAGCGCCGCTACTTCCAGCGTGGCAGTGGTCCCAATGAAGGCAAGTGCCGGGTCGTACCGGCACTGCGCGCACTCATCGAGTTCCGTCCGCTCAATCTTCTGGCCAACCGCTACGACGTGGGCGGCCCATTCGATGCGCTGTTCTGCCGCAATGTGATGATCTACTTCGACAAGCCCACCCAGCGCGGCATCCTGTCGCGGCTGGTACAGCACATGGACGATGACAGCCTGCTCTATACCGGCCACTCGGAGAACTACCTGCATGCGGCTGATGTCATCCAGCCCTGTGGCCGCACGTTGTACCGCCGCAGCCGCAGGAACGGCGCATGAAGAATCCCCAGCAACATCCCGATGAGGTGATGCGTTACCGCGACACCCGTTTCCAGACGATTGCCGCCAAACTGCTGCCAACCCAGTACCTGGTGGTGGATGACGATACCGCGCTGACTACCATCCTGGGCTCCTGTGTTGCTGCCTGCATCCGCGACCCCATCCTGGGGATCGGCGGCATGAATCACTTCCTGCTGCCTGAAGGCAATGTCGGCGACGGCGCGCCCGCGCGCTACGGCAGCTACGCCATGGAACTGCTGATCAACGACCTGCTCAAGCGCGGCGCCCACCGCAAACGCCTTGAAGCCAAGGTGTTCGGTGGCGCCAACGTGCTCAAGGGCTTCACCAGCAATCCGGTGGGCACCCGCAACGCCGAGTTCGTGCGCCAGTACCTGCGTGCCGAGCACATCCCGATTGTTGCTGAAGATCTATGTGGCATTCATCCGCGCAAGATCTGGTTCTTCCCGATCACCGGCCGCGTGGTGGTGCAGCGCTTGCCGCATGCCCACGATGCCGAAGTGGTCGCCACCGAAACCGCCGTTCGCGCCCGTCTGTCGCACACCCCGGTCAGTGGTGGCGTGGAGTTGTTTGAATGAGCCTGCAGGCACCTTGCCGCGTCTTGATCGTCGACGACTCGGCCCTGGTCCGCCAGGTATTGACGGAGATCCTCGCCGCCGACCCGGCTATCGAAGTTGTCGGTACCGCCGCTGATCCCCTGCTGGCGCGGGAGAAAATCAAACGGCTCAACCCCGATGTACTGACCCTGGACGTCGAGATGCCGCGCATGGACGGCTTGGCCTTCCTCGAGAACCTGATGCGCCTGCACCCGATGCCGGTGGTCATGGTGTCCTCACTGACCGAGCGCGGCGCCGATACCACCCTGCAGGCCTTGTCGTTGGGCGCGGTGGACTTTGTCGCCAAGCCCAAGCTCGACGTCGCACGTGGGCTGGACGCGTACGCGGAGGAGATCCGCAGCAAGGTGAAGATGGCCGCGCGTTCGCGGGTACGCGCCATCGCCGGCGGCCCACGTCGGCTGCCGCAGCGGCCGGCCAGCGCCAGCAGTCTCGGTTTCCGCACCACCGATCGCCTGATCGCCATCGGCGCTTCCGCCGGCGGCACTGAAGCCCTGCGCGTGGTGCTGGAAATGATGCCAGCCGATGCGCCCGCCATTGTGATGACCCAACACCTCCCTGCCAGCTTCAGCACCGCCTTTGCCGAGCGCCTGGATCGTCACTCGGCGATGTCGGTACGCGAGGCCAGCGACGGTGAAGCAATTCTGCCCGGCCATGCCTACCTGCCCGCTGGCGGGCGCCACCTACGGGTGATACGCGATGGTGCGCGCTGGCGTTGCAGGGTTGACGATGGCGTGCCAGTCAACTTACACAAACCGGCAGTGGACGTGCTGTTCCGTTCGGTTGCCGCCAATGCGGGTGCCAACGCCGTAGGCGTGATCCTCACCGGAATGGGCGAAGACGGCGCGCGTGGTCTGCTGGAGATGAAGCAGGCTGGCGCACCTACCCTTGCCCAGGATGAAGCCAGCTCCGTGGTCTGGGGAATGCCCGGCAGCGCCGTGCGTCTTGGCGCTGCCGATGAAGTACTCGCATTGGACAGGATCGCCGAGCGCATACTCGCCATCGCCCGCGGTTGATCGCTGCGGGCCAACTACCGCATGGTTGATAGATCGAGCGCTTCCGGCTCGCGCATTGCGGCCAGTACATCGATGATGGCCGGCAGCTCACTTGCGATGAACTGCACGTTGGCTACAACCTCGTCGAGCTCAACCTTCGGTTGATCGCACAAATACTCGACGCGATCGCAGATATCCATCAAATGCGTCACCTGCAGCAGGCGCACACCGCCATTGATCCGGTGCACCAGATTGGACATCGCGCGCGGCTCGAATGTGGGCAGCAGGACTTGCAGCTCACTGAGATCACGCATGAAACTCCGGTGCGCCTCTGCCACCACATTGCGCGTCATTTCCGCATCACCACCGGTCAAGTCGCTTAACGCGGCTTTGATGTCGGTGGTGTGTGCAGGACGCGGCGCCGACCTACCTGCGTCCGCTTTCTCCCCGAGCGTCACCAGCAAGCTGGAGAGCGTACCCAGACTGACCGGCTTGAACAGGCAATCATTCATCCCCGAGGCGATGCACTTGGCCCTTTCCTCTGGCTGGGCATTGGCGGTGAAGCCAATGATGATGCATGGCGGCAAACCGTGCTCCTGCTCATGCCGGCGAATGGCCAACGCCATGTCATAACCGTTCATCACCGGCATGTTGCAGTCGGTAACAACAATATCGACAGGCTCGTCCAACCAGCAATCAAGGCCTTCTTCGCCATCGGACGCACTGCGCACGCTCTGCCCAAGGAACGCCAACTGCTGGGTCAGCAAGGTACGATTGGCCGAGTGATCGTCCACGACAAGCACCTTCATGCTCGGGTGCTTGGCATCCACGGTACGCAGTACCTCACCGCTGCCCGGTATGGCAGGCAACATTTCCAACGGCACGTTCAGGGCGACCGACGTTCCCTCGCCCAGCGCGCTGCGGATGGATATATCACCGCCCATCAGCTCACACAGGAACTTGCAGATCGGCAAGCCCAGGCCGGTGCCGCCACGCGAGCTATGCCCATGATCAGCCTGCGCGAATGGATCAAACAAACGGGCGATGTCGCCCTCGGCGATACCGATGCCGGTATCAACCACTTCCAATCGCAACTGTAGGCGTGATTCCGCGACTGGTACGCCGCGCACCTTGATGGTGACATGCCCGCGATCGGTGAACTTGATGGCGTTACCAACCAGATTCGACAGCACCTGCTTGAAGCGCATTGGATCGATCGACACATCACAATCCACGCTCGAATCCAGGTCCAAGCGCAAATACAGTGTCTTCTGCCGCGCCAGTCCATTGAATACCCGCGCCACAGATTCGACCATCTCACGCAGATTGGCCCGCTTTGGACTCAGACTGACGTGGCCCGATTCGATGCGCACGACATCCAGGATATCGCCAATAAGCTCAAGCAGCCCGTGTGCCGAATCGTAGGCAACAGCGATTGCCGACTTGTCAAGACGCCCCTGCTCGGCATGCTTCTGTGCAAGCTCCAACATACCGATGATGGCACTCATCGGCGTGCGGATCTCGTGGCTCATTGTCGCCAGGAAGGTTGTCTTCGCCCGGCTCGACTGATCAGCAGCATTGAGCGCCCGACGCAGTTCTTCCATCAGGTGCAGGCGGTCGCTCACGTCTATCCAACCGCAGACCACACCCTTGGCTTGGCCCTGTGAGTCAAAGTAAGGATAGATCCAATGGTAGATGCTCAGTACGCGCCCCGGCAGGTGCAGGGTACGGTCCACCTCCAAGGGCTTGCCATTGGCCATCACCCACAGGTAGTCGTCGTGAAAGCTTTGGGCTTCCCGCGGGTCCATCTTGGCACCTTCCATCGAGGTCTTTCCAAGCACCCTCTTCTCGGTGACGGATAGCATGTCCAGGTAGTTGGTATTACAGGTGACCAGCCGACCCTGCTCATCTCGGACATAGATGGGGTGCGGCGTGCCGTTGATAAGCGAGCGCATGAAATTGAGCTGCTCGCCGAGCGCATCCTCGGCCACCTGGCGCCGTCGGTACTGTGTGCGGATATGCACGTTCCAGATCAGTGACACCAGAACCAGCAGCAGCGTCCCTGCGGTGATCTTGTAGATCAGCGAGCGGAAATCAGTCCATGCCGCCGGCGAAGCATCCGACCGCGGCCGCCAGCGATTCTGAAAAATATCCACTTCGTCTGGCGGAATCTGCATCACTGCCTTGTCGATGATGCTGGCAAGCTCAGGCATATCCTTGCGCGTGGCGATAGCCAACCACGCCGGCGTATCTTCAACCACATCGGACACACGAAGCTGTTCATCATGCAGGACCGCTGTGTAATAGAGCGCCAACGGCAGGAACGCAATCGTCGCGTCAGCCTTGCCATCTTTCACAAGCTCCATCGCAGCTGCCAGCGTATCGGTCTCGATGAACTGATAGTCCGCTGCCGGAACCAACATCTCCTTTAGCGCATGCTGCTTCGGCAGAGCGATGCGCTTGCCGCGCAGGTCGCCAAGTGACACCGGGCTACCCGGATCTTCGCGTGTGATGATGCCGAAAGAGGTCTGCACGAATGGGCGCGAGAAATTGAACTTCCGCGCACGCGATGACGTCGGAACCAGCAACGTTAGATCTGCGCTTCCCAGTTCGAGCGCCCTCATCTGCTCGTCCAGCCGCGAAACCCGCACCGGCTCGAACTCCAGGCCGGTACGTTGCGCGATTGCGCGCATAATGTCTGCACTCAGCCCGCTGAAACGTCCGTCGGTATCGAAATATGAAAGCGGTGCAGTGTCATTGCTGGCCACAACCTTCACGATTGGATGCTCGGCGATCCAACGTTGCTCTTCTGCGGTCAACTCAACCCGCGCAATCGGCACCATGCCACCGCCACCGGACCAGCGCTTCAGCAGCTCGGCACCATGGGTTTGCTGCAGCCTGGTCAGCGCCAGATTAATCACGCGCTCCAGCGTCACAGCGTCTCCCCGCAGCGCAAATGCAAAGCCACCGGTATCGATGCGTGGCACAGCGACGGTTCGTACATAGTTGAAGTAACTCAGGTTCACCAGATAGTTGCTGGAAACCGTGTCACCCAGATACAGATCCGCACTGCCGAAAGCCAGCGCGGCCAGCGCCTGCTCGCGTGACCGATAGTTGGCAATGACTGCGTCCGGATACAGCTCACGGATCTGCACCTGCGGCAAATAGTCCTCTGCCACCGCGATGCGCATTCCGGCAAGTTCCTCCGACATACGCCTACGCTCCGCTTTGCGCACGTACAGCACAGGGGTGTCTTCGACATAGCGATGTGTCAAGCGCACAGCGTGGCCTGCCAGCTCATAGTTGTTGGCGCTACCAACCATATCAACGGCGCCGTGCTCCAACGCACGCAATGCCGCCGCTCGGTCAGGATAACGGACCACACGCAGCTCGACGCCCAGCATTTCACCGACGGCGCCGAACGCGTCCGCAGTAATTCCTTCATAGCCGTCATTTCCGGAGAAGACCTCCAATGGCATGAAGCTCGGCGAGGCGACTCCCATCACCAGCACCTGCTTGTTCCGCACCCATTCCTCATCGCCCTCGCCCAACTCAAGCGGTGTGTTCGGAATACTGTTGCGTGCCAACAGGGTCAGTTGCCTGGCTTCGCCCGATGCTGCGACGGCGACGTTTGCCATCAACAGAGAAAGGCTGACAAGGAGCCATGCCGCATTCATGAAGCGACGCCCCACTGTGGTCTGCGGCATGGTTGGGTTACTCGGCGATTGAATCAGCTAGAGGCGAGGCTATGCTGGAGTTTGAAGAGCTCCGCATCGGTACGAACCCCGAGTTTTCGGAAGGCGGCTTGTTTCTGGCCACTGATGGTTTTCATGCTGCGCATGAACTTTCTTGATATCTGCGACACCGACATTCCGTCCAGACAGCAACGCAGTACCTCGCGCTCCTTCGGTGACAGCGAAGGGTCATTTAGCAAACGCTGCCCGCCTTTGACATCGATCGGCGCGGAACCTCCGGGTCGCGACTGCCGACCGATGCGGTAGGCCAGATCTGGCGAAACATAGGTTTCACCTGAGGCGATTTTGCGAATAGCCTCTACCAGCAGCTCCGCGCTTTCTGACTTCCCAAAGAAGCCATTCGCACCAACACTGAGCGACAGATTGACGACCGACGGGGATTCCGCAGAAGAGGCGACAAGGATGCAAAGCGACGGAAACCTACGTCGGATCAAGCCAATGAGGTGAAGACCATCCAGCTCGCTCGCACCCAACGTATAGTCGAGCACCAGCAAGTCCGCGGGCGTACCACTCAATGAGGCAAGCAGGTCGCGGCTGTTCGAGTAAACACCGACCACCTTCAGGTCTGCCTCGCGTGACAATCGAAGCTCCAATGCCATCTGAATTAACGAGTGGTCATCCAACACCGCAACGCGGAGTGGCGCCATGATCGACCATTTCACTGCATCAACTCCTCTACGTTGCAAAGCCTCGCAACATGAATCAGATGCTGGGCAACCACCCGCCCGGCGTACTCCAACAATCCAGTCAACCAGCCAAACCGGTCATACTGCGATTCCAACGTGAAACGACCCTTGATCAACTGACTAGGGCCATCCCCTTAAGACTACGGCGCAGGTCTCATTCGTACTTCCACACGAAGCACTACGCGTCGATTAGGTGCATAACACGTACGCTGCTGATCCACCGTTCCGTAGCAACCGTGCTTCACCAATATGCGACTACCAGCGCTGCTGGATCTCAGCATCGATTGTGGCAAACCATTGCTGATCAGCGCACTGCGGACGGTGTCCGCCCAACGTTGGCCCAATACCTGGTTATCGGCGGATGCCCCGAGAGGATCTGTGTGCCCTTCAACCTCAACCCGGGTGATCTGAGCGTTCTCGCGCTGCAGTTCTGCAAGCAGCGCACTGATCTGGCTGTTGCCGTAGGCACTCATGCCACCCCGACCGTTGAACGACGTATCCGCAAGCAGCACATACTCGCGCAGCGCCGACGTCGGTGCATCAAGATAGCCGTAGTGACGGCAGGCTTCAATCTTTGACGCACGCGACAGCAGGTGAATCTGCTGTCGCTGCACACCCAACTCAGCAGAAGCGACCGCACGGGTCACTGGCAGGGGGCGATTACCACCTTCTTCCCGTACCTTTAGGTAGTAGGTGGCACCACCCTTGAAGGTCGCCGCATAGAGCTCGTCGTTCTTGCCGGAGTAGGTTGGTGCATCATTCAGATATGAGCCCAGCATGTGCCGTCCCGGGGCCAGGCAGAACGCCGTGTAACCGCCGGGCTTCAGCGCGGTGATGAACTCCCTGTCTAGATAAACATTGGCAACCGCCCCACCAGAAGCGTTTTCGCTCCGGTAGTAGACAACTTGGGCTTGGTCCTGCCCAACCGCTGCCACTGCACTGTACGGGTCACCGTAAGCACGGTGGCTCTGTGCCGACGCTGGTCCGACTGCACAAGAAACGCCTGCGGCAGCGACCAACAGCAGTACGGACATACCTTTCATTCGATCAACTACCGCGCGCCACATCTGAACATCACTCCGTAGCGTCCGCCAGCGCTATTTGCGGTGGCGGACTGTGTAACCAATGTGGAACAACAGCCTATTGCCGCAGCTCCACCCCAAGCGCCTTATTCGCGGCGCGCGTATACCTGGATCAGAACCCGACGGTTCGGAGAATTACATGCAATCAGGTGCGAGCGATCACCCGTGCAATCATCCACCAGCAACTCGCGGCGACCCTTGGATTCGACTGTGATGGATCCAACTGACAAGCCACTCTCAATCAGCATCTGCCGCACGGTCTGTGCGCGCATCAGACCCAGTGTCTCGTTGGCCGTATCGCTACCGATCGGATCGGTGTGACCCACCACATCGATGCGCTCAAGCGCGATACCCTCTTTCTTAAGCTCACGTACGATCCCGTCCACTGCACGGCGGCCGTCATCACGCACGTCCGCATAACCCGCCTTGCCGAATGCAAACAGAACGTCACCCGACAGTGTGTATACCTGCGGCTCCGCTGGGGCGACGTGATTGCATGCCTTGATTGCGGAAGCGCGCGAGAGCACGTGTGCCTGGCGCTGGCTGTTGGCCAGTGCCCTTTCAGCATCCACACGGGTTACTGCCGTCGGCAATACCGCACCGGACTCACCAACTTTCAGAAAATAGGTCTTACCACCCTCCAGGGTGGTACGCGGCTGCGCCTTCTTGCCTTCATAGCGGGGCGCGTCGTCCAGCACTGCATTCAACCCGTGCGCACCCGGCGCCAGGCAGAACACAGTAAAACCGCCAGGCAGCAGACTGGTGTGGAATTCGTTATCGATGTACACGTGCGCTGTGTTGGCAATGTGGCCTGTAGTACCGTCACGGTAATAGACCACCTGGCTCTGGTTCGCGGCCACCGCCGGCACCGACTGGTAAGGATCGGCAAATGCCGTCGCCGGAATTGCAGCATGCGCGCTGGTGTACACAAGTACGGAGGCCGTTGCAGCGACAATTGCCGTTGCAGCGCGTTTCATCGTTGGGTTCAAAGACATGCCAAATTCCTTAGTTTCATTTTCTACGCCCCGGGTAATCAGAAGCTGGAAGCTCGCTACTGCGGTGAAGGGACGTCCGTGGTTAGACTCTCAAGTGAAACCAGCTGCCTTGTTTGGTGCGCCAGAGCGCACCGATGGAACACAGCCAGCCACCTCATTGCTATAAGTATGTTTTTCATCAAAGACTCCATACATAGGGAAAGTCTCAAATTCCCCTCAACGCACCCTGCGGCGAAGCCAACTACAACCAGCCAAGCGCCCAGCAACAACCTGGTATGCCAAAAGCACCCGCGTTCATCTGCATTACACCTACAACGCAAGGGCTACTTGCCTGCACTCAACCAGCGCACCAGCGTGCCAGAGCTTGCATACTGCCTCACCACCGCCTGATAGCTATCAAATCGGCTGGAAACTTCGCCAATCTGGTTGTTGTAGTGCTCGCTTTCCGAGGACAGAACATCCAGCAGCGTGCGTCGGCCAAGGTGATACCACTGCTCATAGAACGCGGATCGAATCTTGTCCGACTCCAGCGACAGGCCGCGGTAGAGATCCGCACGGTCAGCCAGTGAGCGCGCATCCTGGTTTGCGGCGCGGATGCGGTACTCCAGGTCCTGAATCTGTTGCTCAGCACCCATCCAGCCGGCGTGCGCACGCTGCCGGGCAGCCTGCTCGGCAGCGCGCCCGGAGCCACCACGGAAAGCGCTCCAGGAAAGTGTCAGACCCGTCTGCCATGCCGACTCGCGGCCATAGATGTCCTCACCGGTACTCTTGCTCACCACCCAGTTGACCTGCGGGCGCAATGCCGAGCGCACTGCATCGGCCTGCGTGTCTGCAGAGCGTGCCGAAGCCTTTGCCTGCTGCACCGTCGGGTGATGCAGCGATTCAGCCAGCAACCAACTCAGCTCCGGCTGCCGCACCTCCCAGTACTGCGAGCCCGGCAAGCTCGGCAGCGCCCGGTCACCCACCATCCGACGCAGGTTGATTTCAATGTCACGAGCCTTGGAGTCCGCGGTGCTGCGCGAGGCCTCCGACTGCAACAAGCGTGCACGCGCCTGGGTTAGCTCGCTTACACGACCAGAGTCAACAGCGACGATGCCTTCAAGCATCTTCACTAGCTCGGCCATGCGGTCAACATAGCGCTGACTGGTCTCCACAACAATGCGCTGCTTGGCCAGCTCGACCATATTTGAAGTCACGTCGTAAGCCGACGACTCCAGCTGGGCCTGCACCGCCGAGTCTGCAGCGTCGGCCAAGTGCGTGCGACTCTCGATGGTTTTACGGACACGCCCCCAGTCGAATAGCGTGGTGGTGATACCCAGCGTCAGCGATGGATCTCCCGTGCCCGGCGCGGCAGTTGAGCCGAACTCGCGGGACAGCCCACGAGCACTGATATCCAGCTGTGGATAGCGTTGGCCTTTGGCCTCGGAGACATCAGCCTTGGAAGCGGCATACTGTGCCAGCGCGCCGGCTACGGCGGGACTACGACCCGCTGCTGCATCCACCATGCTCAGGAACATCTCGCGCAGGTCGGCTTCAGGCACCTCACCCTTTCCTGCGATCCGCGCGGCTGCGATGGCTCCGCCCGGCGCAGACTGCGGGACGCTCACCTGCATCACCGGAGCGGACACAGCAACGGCAGTTGCTGGCGCCACGTCGCTGGATATATCCGGCGTTCCGACCCGGGCGACGGGTAAACGCTCAAACACAAGTACGTCTTCGACAGTATTGCCCGGTGCGGGCAGCGCCAAGCTCTCGCGCACCGACTGTACGACTGCCGTCGGCGCGATCGCGCTGGCTTCAGCTGACCGCTCAGCCTCAGATTTCCGTGAACCCGCAGTGATTTCACCAACGGTGCTGCGCGGCGCAACCTGCTCGAACTGCAGCAGCTGGTCATCGGCCCTTGCCTGGCTGCTGAGCGCAGACATGCAGACCAATGCGATAACCGAGAAGGTAGCCAAGGGCCTCCGCGCTGTATTTTTTTTATGAGACGCAGGGTCCCAACCGAAACTGCTCATCCGCAACCTCAAAAGTATTCGCTTCCAGAACAAGGAAGTCCGTGTTTCAGGCAAAAACAGGTACTCGGCTAGCGGCTAGACGTTGAATCCGGGGAGAGATTCGCTGCGTTGCCGACCAATCCTGTCATTTACCAAAGTGCGCACCGCAATGGCGTCACCCGGAACAAGCTGCCTTGCCCGAAGCAGCTTCGATGGGATGCAAGCGTAGAAATGCGCGCCCCCCAAGTACATGGGACACGTCCTAAATGCGTGCAGGAAACTCACCTCAAAGCCACTCCCAGCAACGCCACAAGCCTATGAACCACCTAGCGAAACAAATGGGAAAGCGGCTTCTGAGACGCATGCATGTAAGGGAAGCTCTGTTCGATGGAACACCAACTCAACTCCCTGAACCCACCTTCTGGCAGCACCAACGCGCACGATGAGGGCAGTGGCATCGGCAGCTCACAGTCTCACCTGCGCACTTCCAATCGAGATCGACGAGACACCACCATCGTCGAGCGGTCGCGTAGCGGAAGGAGGATTCTGACGCATGTCGGGACTTCAAAATATGAGAATCGACTTGTTTCACCCGAGCTCCAAACATCTGGCGATCTTGCTTATCAGGTGAAGCCAGAATGAATCGCCCAGGATTTCGTAGACACCTCGCAGCCATAAACTATGGCTTAGGCGGAGGTGGTTATGAGCACGAAGCGTTACACGGATGAGTTCAAGATCGAGGCGGTTCGACAGATTGTCGAGTA
>Ga0308157_10003260_pt1 | contig 24073 bp, 13 predicted proteins | sample PhyBR1_FD_201035 | JGI IMG/M metagenome (GOLD analysis project Ga0308157, IMG submission 201035) | Phyllosphere microbial communities from UC Gill Tract Community Farm, Albany, California, United States - DLSLB.R1 | ecosystem: Host-associated > Plants > Phyllosphere > Unclassified | place: USA...
AAGATTCACGCCGCCTAAAAAACGACAAGCATGAGTTTGAATATGATGCGATTGTTTTGGGCGCAGGTCCTGCTGGGGAAGCGGCAGCGATGAAGCTTGCCAAATCTGGAAAAAAAGTGGCAGTTATTGACCCACGTGAGCAGGTTGGCGGCAACTGTACCCATGTCGGCACCATTCCAAGTAAGGCGCTGCGTCAGTCGGTGTTTAACTTGATTAACTTTCGCCGCGATCAGATGTTCACCCAAGCGATGGACTATCATCAAGTTCCGCTCAATATCGTGCTAGCAAAAGCTCGCGAAGTGATCCGCCGTCAGGTCAACACCCACACGCGATTTTATGAGCGCAATCAGATCGAAGTCATCCATGGCTGGGCAAGCTTTTTGGACAATCATACCTTGCGCGTGGAAACCGAAGACAACGTTTTTGAAACGCTGACCTTTAATAAAGCGATTATCACGGTTGGTAGCCGACCATACCGCCCTGAGATTTTAGACTTTAATCACCCGCGCGTGTTTGATTCCGACAAAATCTTGCAAATGGATTATGTCGTTCAAAAAATCATCATTTATGGTGCTGGCGTGATTGGCTGTGAGTACGCCTCGATCTTTACCGGTCTTGGCTACAAGGTTGATTTGATTAACAATAAAGATCAGCTACTCAGCTATTTGGACAGTGAAATCAGCGATGCGATTGCCCATGACTTCCGTCAATTTGGCGTGGTTATTCGCAATAATGAAGAGATTGATCATTTAGAAACCACCGATGATTATGTCGTTTTGCATCTAAAAAGTGGCAAAAAGATTAAATCGGACGCCATTTTATGGTCAAACGGTCGCTCAGGAAACACCGATGGTTTAAATTTAGAAGCGATTGGATTGACTGCCAACAGCCGCGGTCAGTTAAAAGTCGATGACAACTACCGCACTGAAGTTGAAAATATTTACGCCGCAGGGGATGTGATTGGTTGGCCCTCGCTTGCCTCCGCCGCTTATGACCAAGGTCGCTGCGCCGCGGCCTTTATGGTAGGTGATCATGATGCTGAGCCAGTGTCAAGCGTGCCAACGGGAATCTATACCATTCCCGAGATTTCTTGTATCGGTAAAACAGAGCAAGAACTGACCGATGAAAAAGTCCCTTATGAAGTTGGTCAGGCGTTTTTTAAACACTTAGCGCGAGCGCAAATCATTGGTGAGCGCTCAGGGGTTTTAAAAATCTTATTCCACCGCGAGACGCTTGAAATCTTGGGAATCCATTGCTATGGCAATCATGCCTCTGAGATTATCCATATTGGTCAGGCGGTCATGAAATGCAACAATACGATTGAGTATTTTGTCAATACCACCTTTAACTACCCAACGATGGCGGAAGCTTACCGCGTTGCCGCGCTTAATGGTTTAAATCGTATTTTTTAATAAGTGAAATGACAAAAAAAGCGCCTAATCTGTAGGCGCTTTTTTTATTTTAAGGCTTATATTGAACCTGATTGTCTTTTAAACAAAACCAAAGCAAGAGTAAACCATAAAGCAGCCAAAGCACTGCCAAACTAAAAAAGCCGTTGGTAACTTGCGAAACACTTGCCCCCATTTGATTGAGCTGAACGGAAGTATTGATTGCAGGGGTAGTCGGAATAAGCCAGCGAATAGCTTGCAAAAAGGTCGGTAGCTGGCTTGCTGGCCACGGATAGCCGCTAATAAAAAACAGCGGCAATGAGCTGAAAATTAAAATCTGCAAACTGCGCTCACGCTTTTTAAACCAAAGCCCAAGTACGCAGCCAAGCGTTGCCACGGTTGGGCAAAACAGCAGCAAAAATAATAAGCTTCCGCCAAGATTTGCGCCGTGGGTGTAATGATGGAGATCAAACGCCCAGCCATAATAAAAACAGCCGATCACAAAGCTGATGGTACTGAGCGCCGCAATGCGACCAAGCCAACCGCGAATCGATGATTGATGGCGGCGTAACTCAAACCAAGTGCCAATGAGCATCGCGGTTCCCATAAGCAAGGTTTGCTGCAAAATCAAAATGGCAACCGCAGGAACGACATAAGCGCCGTAGCCTTCAGTTTGGTTATAAAGGGGAACAATGGTTAATGGCACGGCTTGAGTTTTGCTGGCAGCGGTTGGCAAATAAGCGCCACGAGCGACGCTTTTTTTCACTTCAATGCCGGCGGAAACCGTTCCAACCGCCTTTAAAAAGCCAAACTGAACGTTTTTATTTAAAATAAAATAGCCACCATTGCCAACCACGCTCACGCTTGCGGATTTTTGCGCCATCACGTTTTGTTCAAGACCACTCGGGATGACCATAAATCCGGCAATATCGTTTTGCCATAACGCCGCCTTGGCATCGGCTTCGGTGACAAAGCGTTTCACATCAAGCTGCGGGCTTACGCTGGCATAGCGAACGAGGGTTGCTGATAAGCTGCTGTTGTCCTCGTCAATGATACCGACCGGAACGTGGTTGACAACCTCTGACGAATACGGCCACGGATAAAAAAAGCCGTAAATGATAGGCGCGATAATGAGCATCAAGAGCACGCCTTTATCGGCAACGACGTCTTTTAGCGTTTGTAAAAAACTGCGCCAAAATCCTAAATAGCTTGGTTCGGTTGCGATTGGTTTTGCCATTAGCGCGACCCCCAGCGATCAGGCTTAGATAGTGCTCGGCGGGTGAGCAGCGTGGTCAACAGCATGGCAATTATCGTAGCAAATGTCAGTCCAAAAAATATCGGCAGCGACAAAAGGGCAGGCGCGCCCATTTGCAACTGCGCGATTTGCAGCTTTAAATAGTGAGTTAATGGCAGTAAATCCGACCAATGCTGAGCACCTTGACTCATAGCAATATAAGGAAACGTGACTCCAGCAAAGGCGTAGGAGGGCGCAGAAATAAAGCCCGTGGCTGACAATCCGGTTCGCAAAGAAAAGGTTGCTAGCGTAAATATCGCCCCAAGCCAAAACGACAACCAAAGCAGCATCACTTGAGCGCCATAAGTCAGTAAAATAGAGCTGAGCGCTAGCTGCTGCGGATAGCTTGCAAGCCCGACCGATATCGCCGCCCAAATGGTGAATGCAAGCGTTGGACAAGCATATTTACCAAGAAGTCCAAACATTAAGATGAAAAAAGGTGTTTTCGTTGGTTTTGGGGTGATTGATGTTGTTGAATTGATCGGACGAGAAACAGGTAAATTTTGCCGCTGACCTGCGATGAACTGCGCCCAATGACCCAGCGTTTTATCCCGAAGCTCGCGACCGATGGTTGTCGCGCCAATGACCATGGCTAAAATGTGCAACAGCGCCGGAATGACGGTCGATGCCAAAAACTGCTGATAATTGGTCGCTTCATTAAATAAGCTGATCCGGCTGATTTTTATGGGTGAGTAGTCAATGGCAGCTTGCGAGGGCGACGCGCCTTGTTTAATAAGCTGCTGAATTTCAACGCCTGCTGACACCGTTCCGACCACCGATTGAACGCTTTTTTGGATGATTCCTGAATGCGTGCCGTATTGCGCATTGACTTGTAAAATAATGGGCGCCGAATTTTTGGATAAAATATGGGTGGTAAAGTCACTTGGAATGATAACCACGGCATAAATGTCGCGGCGCAGCAGTGCCTCTTGAGCATCACTTTGATTATGATAAAACTTTTGAACATCAATGTCGGGACTGGCATCCAAATAGCGAACCACCGTATTGGCAACCGCGCCGTGATCCTCATCAATCACGCCAATGGGCAAATTGGTCACTTGTGATTGCGAAAAAATCCACCAAATCAGCGCAATGGTGACGAGCGGAATCCAAAGCACCATCGCCAAATCCCAAGGATTTTTGCGTAAAAAGCGCCGCTCAAATGCCGCGCTTCGACGCCATGCAGAAAAAAACGTCACGGCTTAAGACGCTTTATTGGGCGTGATGGTAACAACCACGCTCATCCCTGAGCGGATTCGCGCGTCAGGCTCTGTAGGGCGAGCTTTGATTTCAAAGGTGCGAACATCAAAGCCATCATCGTTATTGGTTGGTCGCCACGTGGCAAAATCGGCTAGGGCTGAGCTTGCAAATACCGTAAAGGTTTTGGTGAAGGGCTTATCGGGGGTAGAGAGCGCCGGAATCGTCCCAACAAATTGCTGATTGATGGCAAATTGGCTTAAATAACGCTCAGTGACGCTCAGTACCAGCCATTGATTGTCGGTATCGACCAGTGTGAGCAGCGGAACGCCTTCGCCAATGACCTCACCTGGATTAACAATCACCGTATCGACCAGCCCTGAAATAGGACTTTTTAAATTAGCTTCCTCTTTTGCTGCCATGGCTTCAGCAAGTTTGCCTTCCACTTGAGCGACCTGAGCGCTTGCCGCGTCTTTATCCTCACTACGAGCGCCTTCTTGAGCCAGCTCATACTGCAGCCGCGCCGCTTCGGTTTGTTCTTGATTGGCAATAAATTGCGCGTAAGCTTCATCGCGTTTTTGCCGTGCCATCAAGCCTTCTTCATAAAGCCGATTGACGCGCTCATAAGTATTTGCTGCCAGATCCGAGGCGGCTTTATGGGCAAGCCAAGCCGCTTTTGCTTGCGCAATTTCTTGCGGTCTTGCGCCATTATTGGCTTTATCAAGCTGACTTTGCGCCGCTTTTTTTCCTGCTTCCGCTTGGCTGATTTTGGCGTTGATTTCAGGCGAGTCCATTTCAATTAATTGCTGACCTTTTTTTACCATGTCGCCTTCAGTCACCAAAATTTGCGCAATTCGCCCTGGAACTTTGGCAGCAATGGAAGTTTGCTGAAGCTGCATTTGACCTTGTAGGGTGATGGTTTGCGAACTTTGGTGACTTGATTTGCCAAAAGGCTTAGTCAAGGTTTTGGATAAAACGGCAGGATCGTCTTTGAATAAGCCATAAGCCACAATGGCTAATATCAGCAGTAAAATCAGCGCCATGATTATATTTTTAAGCAGCGCTTTATTTTTTTGCTTTTTCTCGCTCGTTCGCGGGTAAGGTGTGGTTATAGGTTCATCAAAAGCCGACTGTAAGTTTTTATCATCTTTATTGTTTAATGAGTCGTTTGTTAATAAGCCATCGTCTAACTCAGCATTTTTTAATGGCTCAACGTTTTGCGCGTCAGCTTGGGGCAAGGGTTCTGACGTTTTTTCAGCCTTGGTCAAATCATCCGAGTCATCTGAGTCAGTAGCGTGGTCGCGCATGGCAAAAGTTCCTAAAGCTGAAAAAATGAGTAAAAACGTAAAGGATGGGATGGTATTAGCGATCTTGATACAGCGTTGGCAAATGAATGTCGGCAGCAGCTAAATAATGATTAAAATCAAGCGGCGTGCCACAGCTTTGCATTAACGCTGCTAAAGCTTGAACATAATCGTTTGCTGCTTGCGCCTGCTCAGTTCGGGATTTGAGATATTGGGTTTGCGCTTGAACCACCTCGACTGTGGTATTCACGCCTTCTTCTAGCCCAAGCCTGCGAAGTCGCAGCACCTCTGCCGCCAAATCAACATTGCTTTGCAAGCTTTGGTAGCGCGATTGGGCGTTGTTGACGTCATGCCAGTTTTTTTCAACCAGCAGTAATACATTGTCGCTGACCTCAATCTTTGATAAATCCGCTTGACGAATTTTGGCGCTGCTTGAGGCGTTTAATGCTGATTTATCAAGCCCGCCCCAAAGCTTCCAACTTGCCGAAACGCCGGCAAGCCAGCTGGGTTTTTCTTCAATTTGGCTGTAGCCATACATCATAACGGTAGGTTTAAGTCCCGTATCAGATAGCGCATGAAGCTGCTCTGCTTGGGCGCGTTTGGCGGCGACTTTTTGAAATGCCGGATGATTTTTTAATGCCAAATCTTGAAAATAGCTGACATCCGCAAGCGGTTTGCTTGAGACAAATAACGGTGTGGTCGGCTTGATTCGATACTCTGTTCGCAGCAAGCGTTGCAGGGCAATCATGGCAAGCCTTGCGTCATTATTGGCATTAACAGCAGCGCTTTTGGCATCAGCAAGTGCGGACTGAGCTTCTAAGCGCTCAACGCGCGAGATAAAGCCTTCTTCAAATAAGCGCTTGGCTAAATGGTCAGTTTGTTGCAAAGTTTGCTCAGCATCATCGCGCAAATACGCGCCAATAATCGCCAGTTGCGCTTTAAAATAACGCTCAATTAAGGTGCCATAAAGCTCATTTTTATCCAAAACATCATCGGCAAGGGCTTCATTGGTTCGCGCGTCACTAAGCGCCACTGCTGCATCCGTGCGACCAGCAGTATAAACCGGCCACGCCACGCCAATTCCAGCGGCAGTTTTGGTTCCTGAGCGTTTAAACTCATAAGAATCAGGAATTTTATCGCCGACCAACTCGCCAAAGTTGGGCAACTCAGGGACATCAACCATCGGTGGAATCAAATTGGTCACATGATTTTGCGCCTGATTGATGCCGTTGGTCACGCCATTTTTTAACGTGGATAAATCAATATCTTCTTGCAGCGTATAAGCATTGGCGGACACTTGCGCAAAGACAAATGGCTTATCAAGGGTTTTGAGCGCCTCCGATTGAAATTGGCTTGCCGCAATATTGGCTTGGTTTGCTGCAAGTTTGGGTGAAACGGCGCTGAGCATGGTCTGCGCTTGCTCAAGGCTTAAAAAGCTTGGCACGTCAACCGGATAGCTGTTGGTAACGCGGGTTTTGGTTATAGGGTCAATGAGCGTCGTTAAATTTGGCGCAATCTCACGATTGATGCTATCCGTCACGGCTAAAGGCGTCGCCTCAACGATGGGCGTGGTCATGACTTCGTTAGATTCAGCGCTTGCCAACGTTGGCAAGAGGAGTAAGGTTACCAACAAAGTTAAGGCAGTATTTTTGGAAGCCAATAAAGCGGTCATAAGAAAAATGCCATAAAGTCAATAAAAAGTAGCGCAATTGCCACCACGCCCAAATCGATCAGCGCTATACTCTAAAACCCCAATCATGACGGGTCAATGCTCATTATTTTACCTATTTTACTTGTAAAAGATAGCACCATATGCTATGGATGAAAAAATAACCATAGCGCATAGCAAATAAATAATAACTAAATAGTCATTAAATAATAATCAAGGAGCCAACATGAGCGGTTATATTCTAGCGCTTGATCAAGGCACGACCTCAAGCCGAGCGATTTTGTATGATGATCACGCGCGCCCCATAAACATCGCTCAAAAGCCAACAACTTTAATGACGCCAAAAGCCGATTTTGTTGAGCAAGATGCGCGGCAAATTTGGCAATCGCAGCTCAGCTGTGCTCATGATGTGATTAACCAAGCAGGGCTTTTAGCCACCGATGTGAGCGCCATTGCCATCACCAATCAGCGCGAATCGATTGTTATTTGGGATAAAAGTACCGGAAAGCCGCTTGCTCCTGCCATCATTTGGCAAGACCGGCGCACAGCAACTCTTTGCCAAGAGCTGATCGAAAATCCGCCGCTGACCCAAACCAAAACTGCCTTAAGCGCAAAAGACATCCAAAGCAAAACCGGACTGCGTTTAGATCCATATTTTAGCGCCACCAAAATCGCTTGGCTGCTCCAAAATAATCCCGATATCAAATCTCGGCTTGGTTCAAACCAACTGGCAGTGGGAACGATTGACAGCTGGCTGATTTTTAATTTAACCGGTGGCAATCACGTTATTGATATTACCAACGCCTCGCGAACCTTATTATTTGATATTCATAAACTTGCGTGGTCAGATGAGCTTTGCGCTTATTTTGACATCCCCAAAGCCATTTTGCCTAAAGTTTTGCCTTCAGATGCGCTTTTTGGCAAAACCAAAGCCGGACTTTTTGCCAAGCCCATTCCCATTCAAGCCGTTCTTGGCGACCAACAAGCCGCGCTGTTTGGTCAAAACTGCTTTCAAGCAGGAATGGCAAAAAATACTTATGGCACAGGCTGCTTTATGCTGATGAATATTGGCGATGCGCCGAAAGTGAGCGAGCATGAGCTGCTGACTACCGTAGCTTGGCAAAGAAAAATGCCCGCAACGAAATCCGAGAGTCATGCGCTTGGCGTGTTAGTTGAGTCAGGAAAGCGTTTATTAAATCCCAATCAAAATCAGTCCGCAAGACAAGTCAGCTTTGCGTTAGAGGGCAGCGTATTTATGGCAGGCGCGATCGTTCAGTGGCTTCGCGATAACCTTGGCATCATTAAAAACAGCGGCGATATACAAGCGCTTGCCGAGCAAGTCAATAGCAGCGAAAATGTTGTTTTGTTACCTGCATTTACTGGACTTGGCGCGCCGTTTTGGCGCTCCGATGTCAGTGCCGCCCTCACTGGAATGACTCGCGGTACCACCAAAGCCCACATTGCTCGCGCTGCCCTTGAAGCCATTGCTTATCAAACCTATGATGTGCTCATCGCCATGCAAAAAGACAGCCCCAAGCCCTTAACTGAGCTTCGCGTTGATGGGGGCGCGGCAAACAATGACTTGCTCATGCAGTTTCAAGCTGATTTGCTCGGCGTTCCTGTGCTGCGACCCAAAGACACCGAAATTACTGCCAAAGGGGCTGCCTTACTTGCCGGAATGAAAACCAAGCTTTATGACGACGCCATACTGCAATCGTCTTGGCAAGTTGAGCGCATTTTTGAGCCAAAAATGAGTGACGATCAACGAAATCATTGTCTTAATAAATGGCAATCGGCGTTGAGCCGAGCATTGATGCCACTTTAATTCATTAATTTTTTCAAAGCCATAAATCATTTAAGGAATTAATTTTTTAATTAAGCAAATGTTGATACAAACTGTAACCTATCAAGTTCATGATCGTAACAAGACTTACAGAATTTGAGTAGCCATCGCATATTCTATTTCCTAAAATTAAAACGATCGGCAATTAATTATCAAATAATTAAATCCATAACTCATTCATGGTTTAATTTTAAGTTTAAAAATAAATAAATTTATTTTTATAAAAATTTTGATAATTAATTTAAACATTCAATAAATTATAAATAATTTAATAAATAAAATAAGGATAAAATAATGAGCAATTATGATGGTATTAACCGCAGTGAAGTTAAAGACATGACTCACGAAACTAGAAAAGATTTAAATGCCGATGTCATTACTGGTGAGCCAGGATCGCATCCAGTGGGTACAGGAATTGGTGGTTTAGGTGGTGCGGCAGCTGGCGCTGCTATTGGAACTGCCGCAGGACCGTTAGGAACGCTCATTGGTGGCGCAATTGGTGCAATCGTTGGCGGAGGCGTTGGTCATGCCGCAGCAGAAGCTATTGACCCAACGCGTGAAGAAGCTTACTGGCGCGCGGAATATGCCAATACCGCTTACAACAGACCAGAGTATGAGTTTGATCGCGACTTGCATCCAGCTTATGCAGTCGGCTATGCTAACCGAGCTCGCTATCCGGCAGATGCGCAATTTGAAGATTACGAAACCGATCTTCGTCGTTCTTGGGATGACGTGAAAGGAGAGTCGAGAATGACCTGGGAAGATGCAAGATTGGCTTCTCGTGATGCTTGGAATCGCGTCAGCTAACTTTGTCAACTAATACTAATGATAAATAATTTTTAAATGACTGAGTTAGGCATAGATTAAATTTATAATATTGCTATTAATAATATGATTAACTTAATCAAATTTAATAATTAAAATTTTAGTTCTAAAGCTGGGAAATAATCCTATAGTTTATGATATATTAAAGCTTTCAGAGGTAACTTTGAAAGCTTTTTTATGCTTTTAAACGAGATATTTGATAATAAGATCAAGTTATTAAATAAAAAAATGCTGGCGCTAATATTAGAGTCTAGTAAGGTTAAAACTGCTCTGATAAAACCACATTTCTAATGTTGATATAGAAAAATATATTATTTTCTTTGAAATTGATAAAAATGACATCATTATAATAGCAAAGGCGGATCATGAATCAGAACAATTCCTCGCAATGGTCAAATTCTTCCAATAAAAAATTTATCATTGCCACGGCAAATTTGCTAAATTTTACCAATCCAAATCGTACCTTTTATGAGAATACGCCGCCTTATGATGAAACGTCATTTCAAAAAAAGCTGTCAGGATTAACGAGGTTATTGTCGCCCGTTCATGCCGATATTTTAGCGGTTCAGGAAGTTTGGGATAGCGAAGCTTTGACCAAACTTGGTATAAATCTTGGATTTACTTCTGATCAAGTGATCTCGCCGCTTGCTAGTAATGACCGTCAAAGTCCATTTACGAAAGGTCTTGGCGCTCAAAAAACGCCTGCAGTGGGTATCTTGACGCGATTTCCAGTGCTTGAGCAAACCTTGCTGACGGAGGTGATCAAAGAAGCGGTGATTGAGGTTCCCGATGTGGGGCTTTATCAAAGCTTTATGCGACCGCCGTTACTATTGCGATTGGATGTGTTAGGGCTGCCCATCACCGTCATTACGGCGCATTTAAAAAGCAAGCGCGCTTATTTTTTGCATGATGATCAAGGTGCGCCGCTTGAAGATTTGAATGATCCGAACATTCGGGTTCGCGCAAAGCTGCGAAGCCTTTGTATGCGAGCGGCTGAAGCGGCTTCAATTCGGATGGCGATTATTAATCGGCTTCAACATACCCGCGAGCCGCTGATTTTGCTTGGTGATATGAATGATGTGACCAATAGCGTCACCACGCAATTGATGAGTGAGACCAGTGAAGTTAATTATGATAAAAGCTTGCGAGATGTGGCGCTGTTTGATGCCGCTTTGATTCAAGCAAGGGTTGATGCCATGAAAGAAGTGGCTTACTCTCATATTTATCAAGGGATTCCTGAAATCATTGATCAATTGATGGTTTCAGAAGAGTTTTTAAGCACCAGTAAGTTTGCAAAAGGTCAAATTGATCAAGTTGATTATTTTAATGATCATTTGAAGTGGGATATTACCGATCGGGTAACAGATCATGGTATCATACGCGCTAAAATAAAGCTTTATGAATCATAGGCAAATTTGTTATATCTTAATCTCTTATTTTTATATTAAGTTATGAATTCGTTTTTTTTGAATCATAAGGCAAGCTTGATGGCAGTCAAGTGTTTGTGATGCTTCTTTTTTGTGTTGATCGGGGTAGCATTTATCGTGATCCGTATGAAAAATATTGGGCGAGCATCAAAATAGTAATCAAGAGGTCTGATAATTAAGCAGACTTAACACGACGAGGTTTTTAATGAGCGATTATAAAGACGACAACAAAATCGAAGATGTTTTGGTCGATTCTGAACTGGCGCGAAAGTTGGTTCCAAATAAATTTAAATTTACCAGTCAACAAGGTCGGGTTCGCCGTCAAAAGCTCCTGATGGGTGCCAAAAAACTGAGTGAGACTCGGGCGATTAATGATATCAGCCTTGCCGATGTTTGCGAAGAAGCGGGAATCCCACGTGCTTCTGCTTATCATTTTTTCCCAAATATCGAAGCGATCTTTTTAGCATTGCGCTTTTTAAATGCCATTGAGATTTTAGAAGTCTTGGCGACGGTTGAAACGGGTGATTACGACCGCTGGCAAGGTTATTTAACGGCGCTTATTGAGCGCTCAATGCAAATTTTCCATACCGACCAAACCAAAGCCAAACTGATTTATGACACCAACACGCCTGATTTTGAAGGGGATAGCTTTGGTGAAGATATCGATCATCAAATCGTTCAACTGGTTTATCAGCGTTTGGATGAGCGTTATGAGATGCCAAAATTTGAAGATTTAGAAGATATCTTATTGGTGGCTTATAGCATTATTAATGGTATTTTCACGCTATCTTATCGCCACCATGGCAGCATCACAGATAACTATCTGCAAGAAGCCAATACCGCATCGATTGCTTATTTGCGCTGCTACTTGCCTGAAAAACTACCGCGTAAAACCCGTTAATAAGCGCTTAGTTTGCATGAATAAGACAAGTTTAAAAACAAATAAAAAACTGGTGACATGCCAGTTTTTTTTATGCAAAAAATTTAAGAATAAGCGGTTTAATTAATAACTTTAACTGTTTTGATGGCAGTTCTCATCGATTGAGAACTAGTTTTTGTTGTCAGATAACATGCTATATTGCTTAAAATAAGTATTGATCAGCTCTTCAAGACGAACATTGTCGTTTGACTCATGAGCGTTGACAAACGCTTCGCGAGCCTGCTCAAGCCAGCGGTTGGTCATACGAAGCTGAGCACCGATGAGGTTAGGATAGCGCTGATTGTCTTGACTCCAAAGTAAGGCAACTTCGCTTAGCGCCATCTCACGCGGGGCAATATTAATGGCGCCGCTTTGTTTTAACGCATTGAGCGTTGCCCAAAGATCAGGACGAACTAGGGGTTGCGAGTCTGGCAAAAAAGGGACTTGGCTTAAGGTTGCCGTTTTATTTTGATTGAGCAGATCAAATAGGTTTTGGGTGTTATTAAAAGCCTGAGACGCTGCTGTTTTATGGTTTTGGCTTTGCTCATAATTGGCAAAGGTCAGCCAACCTTGAGCTTGATAGGCGGCGTAGCGTTCAAGAGCGTCATCGCTTTGCTGGTAGCGCTTTAAATCTTGAATGAGCGCGATTTTATAGCCGATTTCTGCGCGTTGATAAAAATTTGAGGGCGCTTTTGGTGTGGCAGCAATCACAGGAGTGCAAAAAACAGTGGCTGATATGACGATGGCAAGCTGTTTGTTTATGAGTTTAAAAGCTTTGTTTTTATTTTTAATTGCCATAACTGCTGCCTTATTTTAACGATAACGTTCTTTTAACCTATCTTAACGCAAATTGCGGTTTTAATAAATTAAGGTTTGCGTTTAAAGAGTTCCTCGTCAAATTTAAATCGAAGTCTAAAATAAGCGCCTTCTTGGGTGGTGTCATCATAGGCGATTTCGTCGTCCTGAAAGCCCATAAAGTTGTAGCCCAGTGAGAGCCAAAGGTTGGTTAAAGGGCTATAACCGACTTCTGCGCCAAGCATATAAGCTACATCGTCTGCCGCTTGGTTCCAGTAGCTTCCAGCTTGAAGCCCTAAGTCCCAGCGATCCGTTAAGTCATAAAGCCCGCGTCCATAAACCGTATGAGCGGTATTATTGCTTTCAATATTTTCGGCATTAAACTTGGTATATTTTCCAGCATAATGACCCGATAGCGTTAAGGGTCGCGTTGGGTGGTAGTTGCCGCTCCAAGACCAAATCAGCGCGTCTTTTTGATAGGGATCGTTGCCTGTGGCATTATCATCTAAGCGGTATTCAAGTTTGCTGAGCATATCAAGCTTGTTGCTGTCAGCATCGCGATAAGCGCCGCCGACTTGAAAGCGGTTAATGGTTCGGTGACCGTCATTGTAGTCAACTTTGGAATAGATGTCTTTGGCAAGCAGCGTGATATCCTCGTTAACGCGATAAGCAATGCCGGCGCTACCAAGCAAGGTGTCGCTAGCGTCGCCCCAACGCTTTTCAAAGCGGGCAGAGGCTTTGTAGTTGTCATTGGCAAGATATTCAACGCCAACGCCTGCTGCGGTCGAGGTGGTATTTTTTTCGCCCTCTAAAGACTCGATGCGCTCAAGTAAGGTGTTCAGCGTTAAACCTTTTTGAACGTACCATTTGTTTTTAAGACCGATGGCAGCCTCAGCTTCACGGGCGCTGATGGCGTCGCGGGCGCGGTATTCGCTATAAACGCTGCCATCTTTCATATAATTAGCATCAAAGCCAATAACGGTTTTTGAGCGCTCTTCGGTGTCATCTAAACCATAAGTCCCCGACAAGCTGTTAATTAAGTCATGACGCGCATAAAGCCTGCCAAGATTGCCAAGCGCGGTCTCGCCGCCGATGGAAGTGGCATTGCGGCTGCTGTGATCAAGGTCTTGCTCGTATTCAGCAAACACAAGAGATTTGTTAAATTTAGGCAGTCTTGCTGTGATTCTTGCTCGTGCCGTGGTGCCTTCAATGTCACGCTCAGAGCTGTTATTTAATGCAGATTGGTTGATAATGCTATTGTTATAGGTCGTATCATTTGTTAAACCTTCAGTGACTACCGCGCCTTGGGTGTTACGCGCTGAGTTGGCTTCTTGTTTGTAATGACGAACGCCAATTTCGCCAACCATGTTTTGGCTTAAGCGCTGCTCAACACTGGCAAGGATGCCTTGGCGGCTGGCATCAGTCGTGTGATCTTTGCTGTAAATCCCCTCAAGTTTGAGCGCGGTTTTATCATTGGCAAGCTTGTGGGTGATGTCTATTCCGGATTCTGTGCGACCGGCAGTAATCGGGGAGGCGCCAGTAACAAAGCCTTTATCCGCGTCATTATAGTAAGCTTTAGCGCGGGTTTGCTTGTCATCAAAGCTCAGCTCAATGCGCGTGGCATCACCTTTGACGTCATTGGCGGTCAGCTCATCAGCATTAATTTGATTGCTGGCTTGATAGTTGGGATTTTCCGCTTTATTTTTGGCAAATTCAGCAATCAGCTTAAGCTTGTCATTAAATTTAATGACGCTATTAATGCTGGCAAGCGCTTCTTTGTTAAGCGGGTCGTCGCTGTTGATGTAGCTGCCGCCAATGGCAATATTTTTGGTCAGTTGCTGTTTTGCAGCCACGCCGCCAACCCAGTATTTATCACCGCCATTGTCAACTTCGACCGTAACGCGAAGGTAAATGGGATTGCCATCAAAGTCTTGACTGGCAATCGGCGCTTTTAAATACAAGCTTTTGCTGATAGGGTCGATGTCATAATCGGCAAATCGGGTTAAGGTTTCGCGGCGGATGATTCGACCAGGATTGTCAGCATCGCGGGTGATGACTTCAACGGTTTCGGAGTTTTCAAAAACGGCGTCAAAATTTTCAGCAAGCGGGTAAGGTCCTGAGACTCCAAGACCGCGCGTTTCATTGACGCGCTGTGAGGCGCTCGTTTCGGCAGCAAAAGCGGTAATTCTAGTTTTGTCATTTTCAAATTGCGATTTAATTCCAGTTAAGGTTCGGTTGTATTGACCAAGTTTGATGCCATCGTCATTGTCGATTTGGGTTTTTAAATCGCCAAACATAGCAAAGGAGCGACCTTTATCCAAGCGCACGTAAAGCTTGCTTGTCGACTGGGCATCAAAGCCTTTTGCTGAGGCGTCACCATAAACCGGATAGTATTCGCCAGGTTCGATATCGCGAAATAAGCGCTCGCCTTTTTTATCGCTGTCATAAGATAAAGTCAATAAATAATCGCCGCGAACCTTGCCTTTTAAAAACATTGCCGCGCGACCACTGGCAGTATGGTCATCACTGCTTGAAAACTCATGAAGCTCTTGCTCAAAAGCCCCTTGAGCGCTTGTGATATTGCTGCTATCAAAGTTTTTAAGGGAGATATTGCCTTCAACCACGCCAACGGCAATTAATGGTCGCAATTTTGCGGTAAATTGCAGTGGGATGATTTTTTTGGTGTTGCCCGCGCTAATAATCAGCTCACCTTTTCCTGGTACGCTTGGGGCAATGATCGGAATCAGCAGCTCACTGCCATTGACCGTTACTTGCGTTCCTGCTTGGTCGGTATTGCTGTCAGGAAGGTTGATGCGACCAATATTGGTATCAATGGTAATCGGGGTTGAGGCAATAAATGGGCGATTTTCTTTGTCTTTAAGCTTAATGACGACTTGATATTCGCTGATGCCGTCAGCTTCCATGATTTGCTTTTGGGACTCATAATCGATGGTTTGTAAGCTATCAGGGGCGATAACAGTGATCGTTTTTTCAGAAATGACTTGATTGTTTGTATCTAACGCCACGCCGCGAAGAAGGTTGCGACCGCGATTTAATTCAACGGCGTAATAGTCAAATGCCGTGACTTTTTGCTTGTCTTGTTCAGCCGTTTTACCAATTTTTTCAGCAGGGACCATCTTATTATTGGCAAATAAGGTAAAGCTTGAACCAAGCGGCGCTTGAACTTGTACCAGCTGCTTATAAGAGGCAACTTGATCATTATCGCTTAAGTTTAAAAAACGCACCTTGTTGTCAGAGACGTTTTTGAGGACTTCTTCAAGCTCAACTTCTTTTGGTGGCAAGATGGTATTGACCGTTAATCGAGCTGGTGCTAAACGGTCGCTGACCATATCGCGAACGATCACAGAATCACAAGCCATTGAAGCTTCTAGATCATCGTTGTTTTTGCAGCCATAGGCGTCGATGTTGTCCGATTTTTGATTATAATCTGGTTCAAGTGCCAGTTCGCGCTTTACCGCTTGCTCAAGGCTATCATTTTTAGCGTTTACCAAGCGGGCGCGGGCGGCTAGGATATCGTTTAAGCGTTTAGGGCTGTCGCCAAGACCGCCTGCAATGGCAAAGTCCGCTCGGTGAAGCTCGCCATATTTTAAATCGACAAATCGGCTACCAGCATCGCCTGCGTTTCGGCTACTTTGGGTGACAAGCTCAGTTTGTTCCGGTAGTGTGGTACGGTCAACCTTTAAGACGTGAGTTTTGGCACTGACGCCATAAAAGTTGAACTTCCCTTCGCTATCAGTGACCGCAAAGTTGCCGTTTTCCATATAGATACGAACGCCGGCAACCCCAATCTCGCCGTCCTGTTTTTGCTGAATGCCGTCGCGGTTGATGTCATGGTAGACTTTACCGGTGATGACGCCATCGGTGTTCATCACGCCGCGACCAACCTTTACAGGTCGCTGGGCTTCAAGCGAGGCAAAGGTGTTGTTTTTATCATCACGAGCGGTCGCGACAGCGCGATTGATGCCGTCGCCGCCAAGCGCTGCGCCACCGATAAGCACGCGATAGGTAATACTTTTTTCAGCGCCCGATTCTAATTTACCAAGCTGTAGAACTTGGTATTTGCCATCGGCTTTAAACTCATTTGAGCGTTTTTTATCAATGTGAACGCTACTTGGAACATAGCTAAAACCGCGCGGTAAGGCATCTTTTAAATTGACATCGTAAGCCGTTACTGCGCCGGCATTTTTGATTTTGATGGTGTAATTGACGTAATCGCCAATGTCGGCTTCTTTAACGTCAGCGTCTTTTTGGATCGTGAGCTGCGGTGTATTGTTAGTGACATTAACTTGATCGCTATAGCCGCTGATATAAGTCAAATCTGAGGGTTTAGGTGTTTCGTCTAACCCAACTGATGGCGCAATGCAAGCTTCAAGATTAGCTGATAATGTATCGCCTGAGAGGGTTTGAATGATATTGTCATTAATTGGATTGGCATTATTTTCGGTGGATGCCGTAAGGCGATATTTACCCGTGTTGTTACCCGTCTCAATGGCTTTGAGCGAGTATTTATCTTTAGTTTTCGCTGAAGTAATCGTTACCCAAACTTGATCGGGCTTGTTTGGATTGGCGTTACACTGAGCAAAGCTTGCCTCAACAAAGACATTGTTGCCAAGCTGAACGTTGTCTTTTTTAATTTGCCAGTCGTCGTTCATAAAATTGATGCTAGGAGTAACGATGACAAGACTGTCAATAACAGCAGCTTTTACATTTGGGTCTTCAAGAACGGTTGCACCAATTTTTATATTGGAGATGTCGCCGTCATTTGCTGTTTTATCAGTAACGGCTTGGATCAAAAGATCAATACTTTCATCTTGCTTAAGCCTAATTTGCCGATGGGTGATTAAAATATCATCGTCATCAATAACTCCATTTTTATTAATGTCTTGATAAACTTCAAAGTTGGATAATGTTCCTGGGGCATCAAAATTTAACACTACGGTAGCATTGCTCAGCCCCGTATTTGTCAACGTGTTTTTCCAAACGGCAATACTGCCTGCAGCAAGGGTTTGTCTTGGAAAAGAGCTTAGAGAAAGAGCATATTTGTCAAAAGCTGAGGTTTGAGCTTGAACTTGGTTAGAAGTGGTTTTAAATAAAGACGAACCGTCATTGTTCACCTGATACTGCGCTTTAGCGATATTTTCGATGGTGTGAAGCACTGTAGCGTCAGCATGAGCAAGATTGGATTGGATAAGCAAAACTGCAGCGCTCAACGTTGAAAGCTTTGCTGCTTTAGAAGTAAAACGAATAGGCTTGGCAATGCAAGAAATTATCATCATTCAGGCTTATCCAATCAAATCTAAAAACTGCGTTTTAGATAAAATAAAATTGTGATCTATCAAGTGAAGCTATCCATAACTTCAGTTATGAATAGCTTTACCAGTGTTATGAATTACGGTTAATCATCGCTTTGGGATTTATTCATTGATTTTTACAGCAAACGTCATGGCAGCATATTTTTGCGGTGCAAGGCTGGTGACTGTTCCGCTTACCTGAGTTGCATTGATAGTTGCGTTATACTTATTGGTATTAGGCGAGGCTTGTTTGTTAGCAACATCATCTAATTTAACGGCAAAGTCTGAAGTGGTGAGCACTTGAGCTTTATTCTTAAAGCGATCAATCGTATCGGCGATGGCTACATTGCTAAACGTAAATGGGTTATCTACTGAAAAGTCATTAAATGCAGTGATTTTATAGACAATACAGTTTCCAGGCTTAGCGGCAACCGGCGCGTCAGTAAAGCTAAGGGTAGCTGTCGCCGAACAGGAATCATTTAACGCCTGTTCTTTAAATAGCTTTAAGCCCTTAACTGTAGTGATGTTGGTCACTACGCGCTCACCAATCGTAGGAACATCAACGCCGCCTACCACAAGAGTTACTGTGGTCTTCGCTTCTGTACCAACAACTGCGTTTTCTGACTTGACTTTATAGTTGATCGTGACGGTAGAGTTTGGTGCCATTCCTGTCCAAGCAGGGGCGCCATTTTTAGGAACAGCCGTACTTAAATCGTTATCCCCATTAATATCACGGGTAATGGTATAAGTATAATTTGGCGTTGCTGGATTGTTGTCAGGGTCATAAACAATCTCGACTGATCCTGAGACAACCGTGACTTTGCTATTTGCCTCTGGCGCAATGGTAAATTTGATTTCGCCTGGCTTATCGCCTTCAGTTTCTTTACCACTGTTAGTAATCACTACAGACTGGGTGACTTGGTTGTTGGTTGAGGTAGTTACTGGGATTTCTTTTCGGCTAGGCAAACCAAGATCAATAGCCCGCTGATTCGCAGTCAATGGTGCTGCTGAGTCACCACCGATGGCATTATTGGCAGTGCCATTAACAACTTCGCTATCATCTGTTGTAGGATAGAATTCGCCCGTATTTTGTTGGGTTGAGTTAGGGTCAGTACTATCATAAATGATTTGACCTTCGCCTAAATTCAAAGATACCAAAGTATGATTAACAATATTTTTTGGATCTTTGAAAGGCTCGCTCGTATCCCGCTGAGCATTAAAGGTAATGGTAGCCTCTTCACCAACTTTTAAATTAAGTAATGTGACTTCAATACTGTCTAAAGCACTTCCTGAACCTTCACCACTTGAGCCCGCCTTAATCGTGGCATTATTGCTTGCACTAAGCTTCGGATCATCTGCTAATCGTAATCCTGCAGGAAGACCGTCAAACACCACAATGTTTGTGGCGTCGGCAGCATAATCGGCGCGATTATCGTTTTTAATTTTAATGGTATAGGTGACGACCGAACTTGGATTGTTTAGGTTTAACGTGTTACTTACAGTATTTGTAATTTGAAATACAGGAACTTTAGTAGTACTGTTATTTATATTTGTGAGCGTCGCCTTAGTTACATCTTCAACAGTAAAATAAGCACTGGTTGCCGTTAGGGTTAAGTTTTGAGAAGATCCGCCAACGTTGCCTGTCGTTTTTGCTGCAACAGCAATATCAACATATTCGTTGGGCTTTAAGACAACTTTCGTATTTTGAAACTCGGTTCCTGAAACAGTTTTGGTTGAGACTTGAGTTCTGTCTTTATTAAAAATAGTATAAGTGACACTTGTTTCTGCTAAATCGTAAGTTCCGGCACCCGCAGTTACGCCAGGAATGGTGCCACCATTTGCTAGATTTAAAGTATAGGTATCTTCAACGTTTCCTGAGTTGGTGAGCGTATGGTTGAAAGTCACGCGACCTTTAGGGGTAACTGTTAGCGCTTTATTGTAATCATCGGTCAGATTACCATCATTATTCTTCGCCTCTAGGCTAAAAGCACCACTTTGAGTGATATTAACCACAACCTTATTGGACTCAACAGCATTTTGGGCTACGCCATCAATACTATAGGTTGCGGTTGCCACGTTTTCAATGGTTGGTGTGGATTCACCAGTAGACTTTGCTGCATGGGCGGTTCCCGCTACTCCTAATGCTGCGGCAATGCCAATGCTAAGCGTAGAATAATTAAGTAGGTTTGGTTTCATAAGCGATTATCCTAAAAGTTGAAATTAATTAACCACAGTATTTAATGAAACATCAGCGGACTTATTCGCAGGAAGCCATTTGATATTCCAGCGAAGCGCTTTATATTCCGATAAAGGAACCTTGACTAACTTGCCATCGACTTTGCGCATCAATGGCATGTCAGCATAGTTTTTACCATCAGTAGTAGCCTGAGCCGTTGCAGGATTTGCAACACCATTAAAGGTCATATTGCCAGGAATAGGCAGCGTGACAGCGACATCACTGATAGGCTTGTTAATAGTATTGGTGTAAGTGGCGCGATACTGAACGACCTCCCCTGATTTAGCGTTTGATGCTGCTGTTGTAGTGAACTTTCCTTGATTGTTTTTAACAATTTTGTTTGCCTGCAGCTCCATTTTAAGAGCTTCTTCAGCGTAAGCGTTGGTTACTATGGCACTTAGCACTAGTGAGGTAACCACAAGCACTTTTGATAATCTCATCATTGCGAACTCCTTTTTTTACTTTACAATTCAATAAATTATGTATTGATTGTGTAATATAAGTAATTTTTTGTATTATAGCTAAGCTGATAAAAATGTTAACTAAATTTTGATAAGGTTAGCTATATTTCAGACGAAATGTAGCTAAAAAATAATGAACGGTGAAAAAGAAGCTTGATGTATTACTCTAGCAATTTGAGTTATTTATAATGTGCTAAGGAGATTGGGTCGTTCCATATTTGGTATTGAAATAAAAGCTGCGAGCGTTTTTAGCTGCCAATGAAAAAGCTGCGGTTTTTACCGTACCGTTTTTACCGTCCGTTAAACCATCATTAAAGCTGACTGCAGGCATGGCAGGAACACTTAAGCGCTTATCATTGTTGATGAGCGTTGATGTGATTAACGCCGTACCAATGCCTTTTTGAGCCAAGCGGTCTTGAATAACCACATTGTCAATAGCTAAATTGGCGCGGTTTGTGGCGATTAATTTGTAGGCAATACAGTTCATCGGCGCAATATTAGGATTAGAGGCAGTCACAGGATCTTTGCTATAAATAACACCGTTTTGAGTATTTTCTACTAAGTTGGCTAGGTTGCATTTGTTAGCGAATTGAAGTTTTTCTAGTACTAAAGGGGCATTTTTCAGAATCACACGCCCAAAGTTTTGCTCAGCATAAGTGGTCGTGGTGGGGCTAAGCGTAATTTGCTTAATATTAAGTGAGGTTGCAATAGGATAGGTGTCAGGACTTATACTTTCTTTGAGGCAAACTTTATTGATCGGGAGTAAAGACTGAGCAATATCAAAGCGATAATTACCATTGGTATCAACTGTGGTTTGAGCATAAACTTTAGTGTTGTCTGAACAGTTAATAAGCTGAATAGTGCTGCCAAAAATACCTTTTTCACTAGCATTTAATACGCCATTGAAATAATCATTATTATTATATATCCCTCCAACTTGCTGAGCGTCCGCTTTACTATCATCGATACCGCCATTATCATTAAATACTTTCCCTAAAAAACTATAGTTTGGTTCATTTGAGACGCCAAAGGTAATCCATTCATTATAAGTTTCGCCAACAACGTTTGTTGCAACGCCAATATTGCCATTCATGATGCCTTCGTAAGTTAACGTCACTGATCTTGCGTTATTGACTTTGATAAGATAGTCACTAACCGCATTTTCAATGCCATAACTGACGTATGTACCACCATTTGGAATACTCGTTCCAGCAGCGAGAGAGGCATAGCTTGAGGGTTCGCCCGTATCCTTAAAAATATTATTAATAGTTGGATTTCTTGGTAAAACGCCAGAAACATTAGGTTTTAGCCTAACCTCATTACCTGTTAAGGTAGGGGTAAATTTTGAAGCCGTTCCTGAACCTACTAAATTTAAAATATTATAATAATAAAGTGAAGACTTTTTACTCGAATCTTCGCTGGCAGGTAAAGGCGTGTCAACTCGTAATTGAGGATTACTAATAATCGTGTTTTCAGTACCTGAAGCTAAAGTACCATCCGCGTTTTTTTTACCCATAAAGTAATCACCCATAGCGTTATAATAATAATTGACACTAGGGTTCGCAATGATAGTAGCAATGGCTCCCACGCTACTGTTTGCTTTCTCAAAAACCAGTTTTTGACGTGCAATCTCAGAGTTGCCACTTGTGGCGTAGCCTGCTTGGGTAATTAAGATATTATGGATCTCATTTGAATTTTCAGGAGTTAGCGTGATGCTATACTCAAATTTATCCTTATCTTTACTATTATCGCCTTGCAGCTCATTATTTATAATTTGTAGACCGTTTGATCCTCCTAAGAAGCTTTTGCCGTTATAGCCAGAAATAGGACTGCCTGTGATAAGGTAAGTGCCTTTGCTTCCTGTAGCCGTTGTATAGCTGCCTTTACCGCTTGCATCAGGAAGCGTGAATGTACCAAGACCGGTAGGTCGCGCTAAAACAATTGTGGGGCAACTTAGGAAAATAACCGCTAAGCTAATATAAGAACAGCAAGGTAAAAATAACGAACGCTTGGACATAAGTTATCTCGAAAAGATAAAACAAAAAGTGAAGATGGTAAGAAAATAAGAAGTTAATAAATCTAATAACGGACTTTTGTTTTAAATCAAGCTAATTATAACTATATTTAGCTGCTTGAAACAATCCTTTAAGGTTTACTTTCCTTATTATAATTTGATATATACGAAATAATAACAATTTTCTGACAAACGCATCAAAAAAATTGTTATGCGGCATTATTATACGTTTAGACCTAACAATCGAAACAATTATTTAATTAAAGATAAATCATGACTCTTAAGATTTTGTAATTAGGTTATTTTTCACTTAAATGATTAAAAGTTTGCCATTTATTAGCACTTATAACCTTTATTGACATTAGCTCTTATAATGAAGCAACGTTTTTAAAGGCTAAGTGAAGGATAAACTAAAGAGATTGCTGTAGTGGCGGCAGAAATGTTAAGCTAACGCAGGCTTATATTACTTTTATCCTAAACATATTGACGCGTATCTTCCTCATTTTCTTTGTATGAGTTGAAGTATCTAGGTCTTGCTATTTTATAGTGCCTTTTCTTGAGCTCATCGCGTTTTGATTATAGATGGTTCATCTTATTTTGGCTCTTCCTGATATAGAAGAAGATAAATAGCCTTTAACATTTCATCGGCTAAGACCAGATAAGATGCAGTCGAGCAGGGATGCTATACTGATATTTGCTAGGTTACGGCTTTATTTTATCCAATCATTTCTGAGATGGTTCAGAGATGAATTATAAACAAGGATTGATATCAATGAACTATTATAAGGATGCTGACAGCACCGAAACTCAAGAATGGCTCAGTGCATTTGAATCGGTGATTAAGCATGCAGACAAAGAGCGCGCGCAATTTTTATTAAAAGCGCTTTATAACATGGCGGTTCAAGAAGGGCTGCCATTTAACCGTTTGGATACCGCTTATATCAATACCATTGCGGCAGACGATGAGCCGATGTATCCAGGGGATTTAGCGATTGAGCGCAAAATTCGGGCGTTAATCCGTTATAACGCGTTGGCTATGGTCATGCGTGCCAACAACAATGACGATGATTTGGGCGGTCACTTAGCAACATTTGCGTCAAGTGCGACCCTTTATGAAACTGGGTTTAACCACTTTTTCCGTGCTGCCAGCAATCATTTTGGCGGCGATATGATTTATTACCAAGGTCACTCAGCACCTGGAATTTACGCGCGCTCCTATTTAGAAGGTCGCTTGAGTGAAGATCAGCTCAGTAACTTTCGCCGTGAAGTGGGCGGCAAAGGCTTATCAAGCTATCCACATCCTTATTTGATGCCGGATTATTGGCAGTTCCCAACGGTATCAATGGGACTTGGTCCTATTATGTCCATTTATCACGCTCACGTTCAGCG
>Ga0308157_10003261_pt1 | contig 24072 bp, 24 predicted proteins | sample PhyBR1_FD_201035 | JGI IMG/M metagenome (GOLD analysis project Ga0308157, IMG submission 201035) | Phyllosphere microbial communities from UC Gill Tract Community Farm, Albany, California, United States - DLSLB.R1 | ecosystem: Host-associated > Plants > Phyllosphere > Unclassified | place: USA...
GACCAGCTATGCCAGCAGCCAGTTGCAGGATAGCGATGTCGACCCACAGAACACCACGAGCGCCGGCCAACAGGCGGCAGCGATCGCTGTCGAACAATCGATCAACATCCCGCCAACGCTGAACAAGCATCAGGGCGAACAGGTTTCGATTTTTGTTGCTCGCGACCTCGACTTTTCCGGAATCTACCGTCTGCGGGTGACCGAACCGAAGAACCGCATTTTTGACCGCGCGGTACTGGGGGATTTTTCGCCGCGCTCGACGCTCGTGACGAAGTAGGGTAGGCAATGTCGGAGGGACAGGATTCGGCGGTTGTAAGCGAACTCTTGAAGCCGTTTTCACCATACCTCGAAGACCCGTCCCTTTATGAAGTGATTGTGAATCGGCCCGGGCAGGTGCTGACAGAAGGTTCAGGCGGTTGGCGGACCCATGATAGACCGGAACTGACCTTCGAAAAGCTCATGCGCCTCGCCCGGGCCGTCGCCAGTTTTTCTCATCAGTCGATCGATGAGACGCGTCCGATCCTGTCGGCGACGCTTCCAGGTGACGAGCGGATTCAGATCGTCATCCCCCCGGCCACACTGAAGGACACGGTCAGCATCACAATTCGAAAGCCTTCGTCGGTGGATTTCAGCCTTGATGACTTGGAGGCAAACGGGTTCTTTGAAAGAACCCGCGCAGCGTCTCATGGTCCCTCATCCCGGGATGAGGCACTGACCGAAATCTACCGCGCTGGCCGTTTCAAGGATTTCCTGCGCCAGGCAGTCATCGCCCGCAAGAACATCATCATCTCGGGCGCGACCGGTTCCGCCAAAACCACCCTTTCGAAAGCGCTCATCAAACATATTCCCGAAGCCGAGAGGATCATCTCGATCGAAGACACGCCGGAGCTGGTGATCCCGCAGCCAAATCATGTGCGGCTGTTCTACTCAAAGGGCGAGCAAGGTCTTTCCCGTGTGGGGCCGCGCGAGCTGCTGGAGTCATGTCTTCGTATGCGGCCAGACCGCATCTTGCTACAGGAGCTCCGCGACGGGACTGCGTTCTACTACATCCGCAATGTCAATTCCGGCCATCCCGGCTCGATAACGACTGTTCATGCCAACTCAGCAGAACTTGCCTTCGAGCAGTTAGCGCTCCTGGTAAAGGAGTCGGACGGCGGAGCCGGCATTGATCGCGCCGACATCTTCACCCTGTTGAAAACGGGGATCGACATTGTGGCCCACTGCGTGCGCGAAAACGGCACATTCCGGTTAGCGGAAGTCCTGTTCACAAGGGCATGGGACACTTGAGATCTTGCTCAATGTTTTTCGGGCCAGCGCTTTGGGGTCAAGCTTTCTAAAGATGCGTCGCACCCGATAACTTACACCCCTCTCTCGAAAACAATCACAGGACGCGCCAGGCACCTGATGGGCCCCAGAACATTAAAGGGGCACAGATATACGGCATGGGTGATACGGGCGGCATTCGCCGTTGTCATCTGGATGCCGAAAATGCAGATCGGCTGCCAAGATTAACAGGCCGGCAACCGACGCGTGGGTCGCCGGCCGAGTGCAGTTCTATCCACCCGTAACGCTTTTCATGACGGCTCGCTGCATCGAACGCGGTGTCAGGCGATTTGAAAATATAATGATCTTGTTCATGAGCCCGGCAACTACGGACGCCTTGCCTTGTGACAGCGCTCGGAGACCGCTTTTGGCGACAGGACGGGGCTTCATCGTCAAGATCCGCAGCATGAGCGAGACAGGGGCGCTAGCGGCCGAATCGAATCCGGTTTCGGTGTGGCCTGGGCAAAGGCAGGTGACCGTCACGCCTCGAGGGCTGAGCTCGTCGTGCAAAGCTTCTCCAAACGACAGCACGTAAGACTTCGTTGCTGCATAAGCGGCAAACCCAGGAACGGGCTGGAATGACAGAATGCTTGCAATGAGGAGTATCTGTCCAGACCCGCGGGTTGCCATATCCTGCCCGAAGATAAAGCTCAGTTCCGTTACCGCCGTGATGTTGAGCTGGATCATATCGATCGTGCGCTCCAGCGGGGTGTCGAGAAAATCCCCGTGCAACCCATACCCGGCATTGTTCACCAGAATATCGATCTGCAGCGACTTGTCGTCCAGACTGCTTTTCAAACGAGCGGCAGCGCCAGGGGCTGCAAGATCGATCGGTTCGACGACGATCTCGACACCATATTTCTGTCGAAGCTCTATGGCGAGCTTCTCCATTGGCTCCCTGCGCCGGGCGGCGAGCACGAGATTTACTTTCTGCGCTGCCAAGAGTTCGGCATATTCGAGACCCATGCCGCTGGAGGCGCCGGTGATCAGGGCCCGCTTCGTTGCGACACCATTGAATTTTCCTACGAGGGATGTTTGCGTTTCCGCGTTAGCGACGTTTTGCATTTGGTTTCCTTTCAAATAGATGGATATTTACGGCCGCCTCAAGGGCCGCGCGGCGACCGATCAGCGCCTGCTTTAGTCTAGCGAGATTGGCGCGACGATCAGCGAGTGATGGCGCGCCGTCGCGGAGAAAGGCGGTTCGCTGGGCAGCGAGAATACGGCCATGTGGTTGGCGTCGGTGAATTCTTCTATAGCGTTAATGGCATACTCCGATGTAGACAAAAGCAACATGGAGGTCTATGTAGATCGCAATGTTACCACTGTCAACAATGTATCCAAGGGAAACTTTATCGCCATGACAGACGTCCAAAGCCGCCCCTATCATCACGGTGATCTCCGCCGCGCAATCATTGAAACGGCGCAAGACATGCTCCGGGATGACAAGAACTGGCAGTTTACGCTGCGAGAAGTCGCCCGTCGGGCTGGCGTCAGCCACGCTGCGCCCTACAAACACTTTCCGGATAAAGCAGCTCTGCTCGTTGAACTCGCCATGATTGGATTCGATCGACTACGCGAGGCGCTAGCGGAGGCGAAACCCGAAGCCCCCCGATCTCTGCTCGAAGAAATCATGCCGATATCTCTGGCATATGTCGCGTTCGGAACCGATAACCCGGCCCTATATCGGCTGATGTTCAGTGCAGAGGAGGGACGCTCCGTAGGAATGCATCTCGATCAACGGGCGCTTGCGGTATTCGACGTAGTGCTGGACATGCTCGGACGTGGTCAGGCTGCTGGCACCATTCGCAAGCGGCCAGCCAGGGGACAGGCAACCGCCGCATGGGCGCTCATTCATGGCATCACGTTGCTCGCGATCGATGGACTTCTGGTGCCAGAAAAAGTCGGACCAGCGCCGCTGGACGCAGCCATCGCCACTCTGGTGGAAGGGCTCGCAGTCCCGCAACCGAACACTTAGCTGATACGAAGCCTGGGCCGCATGACCAATCGATGTCGCGTTCCGGGCTTCGTCATAGAATCCAAGCAGCGCTGATCGTAAAACACGTTCATGCCCGGGCGCGCCCGATCACCTGCTGTCGATCCTGTCGCCGCTATCCTGGGAGCACGTCAATCTCACCGGCGATTACATATGGGAGGAAAAACCAACGCTCGACGATTCCGGATTCCGACCCCTGTCTTTCTCGATCTGATCCACCTACCGTATATCTGTGCCCCTTTAATGTTCAGGGGCCCTGATGGCTCGACTCCCGTTGCACGAGATAACGGGTCAGAGGGGAGGCTTCGGGCTAGACCAAGGCGCGATCTCCGCTACGCCTTCGGGCCAAACGTCTCGACGATCCACAACGCGCGACAACGCCTCCGGGGCCATGATTTAGCAATGCCAGGACAGCGGCCCGATCCAACGGGACCGTCTCCATCTTCTAAACAACCGTCGTCGCCCATTCCATCTCCGGGTCAGCCGCAACGCCCTCGCGCAAAGCAATCACCGCACTGCGGGCTTCGTCAAAACTGTCAAAAAAATATCCGCAAAGCCCGTCGGCTTCCATCGTTTCTCCGGTGGGATTCCAGCAACCGAGTAGGTGTAGAAAGTAAAAGGGGGTGGATTTTGCAACGATTTCTCCTTGAGCATTGCTGGCGGTCCGCCCCCGCCATTCAATACTCATTGACCCCCGGCCGCGGGGAGTTCGAAACCGTGTATCCACAGCCCTGTAGCCTTTAGTTCGAGAACCTGGACATACGCCACAGGCTCCCCGACGCTGAAGGTCAAGGAGGGGGTCTTTTGGGTAGACCCAACCATTGGATACAGGGGCTTCGACGCCCCAGAGCAGCGCGTACCGCTCCAAGGTCAGACTACGACATCCCATTGAATTTGCCCTCAATTTTTGTCGCACCTTGGTGCCGACAGACGGATTTGCCCTTGAGCGGGGCGGATACGGCGGAGGGAAAGGGGTTGGCCGCCGGTGACGCGGTGTATGCCGGCCGGAAGCGGTGAGGGTGGCGGGCGTGGTTGGAGGAAAAGGGGGGAAGGAGGGTTTGTGGCGGATTGAGGTTGTCGGAGAGAGGCTCCGGCCGACCCGCCACGGAGAAACGATATGGCACAGGCCAGCCAGAAAATCACGCTCAACGCCGGGCGCGACATTCCCTTCAACAAGCTCGTTCTCAGCCAGCAGAACGTTCGAAAAACCAAGGCGGGCATCTCGATCGAGGAGCTTGCCGAGGATATCGCCCATCGCGGACTGCTGACCAGCCTCAATGTCCGCGCTGAAGTCGATGGCGACGGCAACGAGACGGGTATCTACCGGATCCCGGCGGGCGGTCGCCGTTACCGCGCTCTGGAGTTGCTGGTGAACCAGAAAAAGCTGTCAAAGACGGCGGTCATTCCCTGCATCGTCAGCAAGGGCGACACTCTCGAAGTCGAGGATTCGCTTGCCGAAAACGTCAGCCGCGTCGATCTGCATCCGCTGGACGAGTTCCGGGCCATCATGGCCCTTCGCGAGCAGGGCCTGGACGAGGAAGAGATTGCCGCCCGCTTCCACATGTCGGTCGCCACGGTGAAGCAGCGTTTGCGCCTGGCCTCAGTCTCGCCGCGTCTTCTCGAGGTCTACGCCAATGACGAGATGAAGCTTGGCCAGGTAATGGCTTTCTCCATCACCAATGATCACGTTCGCCAGGAACAGGTTTGGGACACGATCTCGCGGTCGCATAACCAGGACGCCTATTATATCCGGCGGATGCTGACCGAAACCGCGGTCCGAGCCTCCGATCGTCGCGCCGTTTATGTCGGTATCGACGTCTATGAAGCGGCAGGTGGTGTCGTTATGCGTGACCTGTTCGAGCAGGACAATGGCGGATGGCTGCAGGATCCGGCGCTGCTCGAGCAGCTTGTGCTCGAAAAGCTGACCGCTGAGGCCGAAACGCTGAAGGCCGATGAAGGCTGGAAATGGGTCGAAGCCGCGTTCGACTTTCCCTACGGCCACATCTCGGGTCTTCGCCGCTTCTACGGCGAGCGGGTCGAATACAGCGAGGAGGAGCTTGCGCGGCATGATGCGCTGAAGGCGGAATACGACAAGCTCGATGCGGAGTATGCCGAGGCGGAGAGCTATTCCGAGGAAACCGAGGCTCGACTTGAGGAACTCGGCAATGCGCTGGATGCACTGAACGACCGGCCCTACGTCTTCGACAGCCAAGACGTCGCCCGCGGCGGCGCCTTCATCTCGCTTGGTGCCGATGGCGAGCCCAGGATCGAACGTGGTTTCGTCCGGCCCGAAGATGAACCTGTCGCAGAGCCGCAAACCGGTGATACCGATGATGAAGCCAGCGATCGTCAGGGCGAGACTGAGACTGGAACGACTTCGGGAAATCGCGGCATCTCGGTCAACGGCAAGCCAGTCGGCATCGAGGAACCGGAGGAAGACGACGGTAAGGTTCGTCCGCTTTCCGATCGAGTCATCGAGGATCTAACGGCGGCTCGCACCGTTGCGCTGCGCAACGCGCTGGCGAACGATCCCGTGATGGCTTTCATCGCCGCCCTGCATGTCGCGGTCCTCAAAATCTTCTACCGATACGGAGCGGACTCGTGCCTGGAGATCACGCTCCAGCACACCGCTTTCAGCCAGACCCAGGGGCTCGGCGATACGATCTGGGCAAAGGAGATCGAACAACGGCAGGAATCGTGGGGCTATGACCTTCCCGGCAACGCCGACGAGGTCTGGAACTACCTGATCGCGCTCGACCAGGATAGCCGCATGGCGCTGTTTGCCCATTGCGTCTCCTTGTCGGTGAACACCACCGTGCAAGCGTGGAACCGGCGGACAAAGGAAACGGCTCACGCCATGCAGCTTGCCCATTCCCTCGGCTTTGGCATGGTCGCTGCCGGTTGGACGCCGACGGTCGACAACTATCTCGGCCGCGTCACCAAGGCGCATATCTTGCAGGCAGTCCGCGAAGCGAAGGGCGAGCAGTCGGCGCAGCTGATCGATCATCTTAAGAAGCCCGACATGGCGCGTGAGGCCGCCCGGCTGCTCGAAGGCAGCGGATGGCTCCCTGAAGTGCTGCGGCTCCCGGTCGATCAAGTCTCAGGCGAGGCAGAGGCCGATGCGACGCTCGTCGACGCGCGTGTCGAGGGCGATACCACTGGGGCCGCCGATTACAATCTTCCGGCCTTCCTGACGGTTGATGAAGAAGCCGAGGGAGCGGCTACCGACGCGATCGATGGTGAACATCTCGAAGCCGCCGAATAGCGCCTCAAAACCTTCATTCACGAAAGCCCGGCCTCTGCGCCGGGCTTCTCTGTTTCAGGAGCACCGTCATGCCTGCCTATACGATTGAAACGAGTTATACCTTGCCGATATTTCGGCATGGGACCTATATCGCCGACACGCCAGAAGCTGCCTGCATGGCGGCCCTTGACGACGACAACTGCGAGTCTTCGAAGAAAAACTACGACTCTTCGGGCGAGATTCATGTCACCGGCATCTGGGAGGGCGAGAACACCGCCTACGCCGGATCGCCGATTACAATATCGTCGCAGTTTGATGAATCCGTTCAGCGCCGGGCTCACCACTTTGAGATCCTGCTCGGTCTGTTGAAGATGCTGCTCCACGACGTCCAGGCTGCGCGATCCCCGTCGGGCGACTGGCTGGCTAAATCGTCCTGGGCGATAGCGCGGGGCGAGGCTATCCTCGCTTACGCACCCGATCCCACCGAGCCGCCCGATACGCCAAAGCCAAGTCATATCCTCGCACGTTTGGAGGAAGAGCGCGTGCGCAGCGCTATCGTCGCCGTCCTTGAGGTCGACCGAGACTTCGATGGTCTTTCGCCGGTATCGGTGAGCGATGCTGAAATCCGATCGGCTTGTGCGTCCGTCGTAACCGCGATGGACCTCTCCGATGCTGTGAGCAATGCCGAGTTTCATGCGGCAATGGCAGCAATCCGGGCGGCCTACGGTCGCCTCCATCCAGGTTAAGTCCTTTCCGATCCCTCTGACTTTCTAACCCGGTCCGCTTTCCATTCAACCAGCCCTGCCTCCTTCCTGCGTGCACCAGAAGAAGGGGGCGGCGGCGGTCAGCGTAAAAAGGAAGAGTGGGGCCGGGGAGAGGGGCGAGCCGGGCGGTGAAGAGAGGGTGCCCGGTCAGATCGTATTTCCTCTCTGGAGAAAGATCGATGTCGATATCCGAAGTCACACCCCAAAACCGCTTCCATCGTCCCCGATGAGCGCCGCCTGGAATTTCTGCCCGCGCTGTTCGGGCGCTCGCTCATGATCATCGGCGAGAACGCGGTCTACAGCCTCATGGAGCGGCTCAGCCCCCTCGATTATGGTGGCGGGTTCTGGGATTTCTCCGAGCACGAGGGCAAGCCGTTGTTCCTGGCTCCGAGATCCAAATCGCGTTACCGGATCACCGGCGAGATCACCGGGCTTCAGGGAGAAGTCTCGGCGGAGGCTGCCGGAATTATCGCCACGCTTTTTGCCTTCTCGCATCTCTCCTTCCAGTATCAATCCGAGCATCTCTCGGATGGCTATGGCCGCCTTTACTCCTATTCGGCCGATCACGCCGAAGCCGCCCAGATTTTTCAGGCGATCGACTGAGGCATTGATGTGTGTCCGTCTCGATTGGCACAACGATCTCGCAATTTGGGCGGATCGACCCGGACGGGTTGCTGTCCGGACGATCCGTCCCGCCAACCCAAAGGTCGAACCTATGACGAAGTTGGAAAGCCACAAATTCCTGACCATCTCGACAGGGCACATGAGCGCCGAAACCGCCCGGATGCTCGACAGTACATCCTGCACGGAATGGCCTTGCGTCGGAGGGAGATATGCCGACTACGGCTGGTTCTTCTACGCCCATGACGAAAACGCTGGCGAAGCGGAGCAGCGCATTCCCGACGATCTCTTTGCCGTCATGACATGGGCTCGCCGGAACGGGTTCAGCCATATCCTGCTCGATCGCGACGCAGAGCAGGTTGAGGATCTGGCCTGGTATGACTGGTAATGCCGGCACATCCACGATCATGCCGTCAGCGCAACAGTCGCCGTTCGAGGAAGGATTGCATGTCTCGTCGGCCGTCGGCGATGCAATAAATGATCACATCCTCTCCCATGATGCGATAGATCATCCGCCATGGCTTGTGGTGCAGTTCACGATATTCGGTGATACCCAGTCCAACCAACTCCTTCGGCACATTTCCCCGGTCGGGAAATTCCTCAAGTCCCATACAGGCTTCTTCGATTTCGCCGAGTAACCGTTCGGCGGTCTGGAGGCCATCCCGGCTGGCAAGGAAGCGGTAAAGATCTTCAAAATCCCGTTCTGCGTCCTCTGCAAAGAGGATCTGATATGGCATCAGGTTTCAGAGTTCGACAGGCGCGCGCGAAGGCGTGCGAAGGCTTCTTTCGCAGGGCGGACTTTTCCGTCCTCGACCTGCTTGTTGGTCAGCGCCAGCACCTTCAAAAGCGCCAGCGTTTCCTGCGTTTCCTCATATTGGGTGACGTCCTGAAGCACGGCTTTTGCCTCGCCATGCAATGTGATCACGACAGGCCTCCGGTCATCGCCAAGCTGGCGGATGACTTCCGGTGCATGAGCCTTGAGGTAGCTGATGGGCTTGACCTGTTCCGAGAATTTCATCGATCCGAACTCCTTTTGACCAGAATATAGACCTTTAATGGTCTGACTGGAAGCCATCATTGCGTGCTGCAAGAGAGAGAGGAGGGCGGTTTCTTGGGGCTGCGGATGGAAAGGCCGGAGAGACGGCGTCCGGAACCGCCCGCATCGCTGCGCCAGTCTGACAGCGGCCTTATCCACCCTTCCCCCTCACCGGCCCGGTAACCGCGAAAGCGGCCAGCCGGGCTTTCTCATTTCAGGAGATTTCAGCATGGACATCATGATTTCCAACTCGCGACAGACATCGTCCGGATTCAAGGTCGATATTTCCCGCGGCGAACGCATTGGCCGCGTTTCGTCAGAATGGTTCTCTCGTCCTGACGATGAGCGTTATCTGTCGCTCTCTGATCTTCATCGCGCGGTTAGTGCGAGAACCGAGCACGCTCGCGTTCGGACGGTCGAGACTGCCGAGATCCGCGTCGAGGCGACCCGCGACAATGCTGAACGCTTATCCCTGATCGTTCCCGGCGGGCGCGAGCCGGTGGCGCCGACACACTGGAGCTACGGTCAGCTCTGCAGCCTGGTTGGCGCACCTGCAAGCTATATGCGTCAGCTGCCAGCACCGCTGGCGGCGATCAATCTGCAGCACGGGCTCCTCAGTCACAACGCCGAAATGGTCAAGACGCTCGAGATGGACGACGGTCGCCTTGAGCTGCGGGCAGTGACCGGTCCCGAATACGGCCGTATATGGGATAAGGATTTGATCGCCGCGATCATGAACATTGCTGGCAATGGCACCGGTGACACGATTTGGAAAGTTCCCGGTTTGCTCGACTGGTCTACGATGACTCACAATCCTTTCGTCGACATCACGAAGGATACGACGACGCTTTACGCCAGCGATCGCGACGTCTTCGTCTTTCTCTGCGATGACACGCATCCAATCGAAGCCGGACGACTGGCGAATGGCGACCCTGATTTGTATTTTCGCGGCTTCTATGCCTGGAACAGCGAGGTCGGCTCGAAAACACTCGGGATCGCCAGCTTCTACCTTCGAGCCGTGTGCGCCAACAGGAATCTCTGGGGGACGGAGAATTTCGAGGAGATTACCATTCGCCACTCGAAGTTCGCTGCCCAGCGCTTCGCCCATGAAGCCGCACCGGCGCTGACGAACTTCGCCAACTCCTCGCCCGCGCCGTTCATTGCCGGCATTCGCGCCGCCCGTGAACGCATTGTCGCCCGAAACGAGGAGGACCGCTCCGAGTTCCTGCGCAAGCGCGGTTTCTCAAAGGCCGAGACCGGCAAGATAATCGAGACGGTTCTTTCCGAGGAGGGGAGACCGCCTGAGAGCATCTTTGACTTTGTGCAGGGCATCACCGCGCTGGCACGAGGGAAGTCGCATCAGGACGCGCGGCTCGAACTCGAAGGCAAGGCGAAGAGACTGCTGGAAAGCGCTTCCTGACGACGTCCCTGCCAGCCATCCTCATCCATCGATTTCATCGCCCGGCCGCCACGCCGGGTTCTTCCCGTTCCCGCAAAGGAAACATCATGACCACGCTTGAGACCAGGATCTACAGCCATCCGCCCCTTCCGCTGGCAGACATCAGCCCACTCGAATTGCTGATCCTCACCAATGTGCTCGAGTGCAGCGAAACCGAAGAGGGTCTTGTTCTGTTCACGGATGTCGGACCGACTAATCCGATCCGTGTGAGGCGCGGCGAGCTGGTCGCCGCGTTTGGTGCCTCAGCGCAGAACGCCGAGGATCGGGTAAACGTCTTCATCGCCGACCGCGTCCTCGCGCTTCTGCCGGCAGGCAGTAACCCGGTCGAGGACGATGCGATGGTCGATATCGACCTAAGCCATTTCCCGTGGCAGTTCGTGGTGCAGGGTATCGTCGCGCGCTCACCAGGTCTGGGCGAGGTCGCGGTAATCCAATGGACAAACCATCCCTCGCAACGTCCGGACAGTTTTGGCGCCAGCGTTTCGCTGATCACCGCCAAGACCATCCATCACGTCACGAGTGAGGATATTCTCGGCCGGTTTAGACTTCAGGACAAGGCCCTCCTGGTTGCCACATCGGCGGTTCCTTCTTGCCGGGACAACGACGCTTCGGCCGGTGGCGCTGCAAGCGATCTGTTCACGGTAAAAGAGACCGAGACGGCTCTGTGCCTCTGGGAGGCGATGCTTTATTTCCGCGGTCTGCATCAGGATGGACGGCCGGTCCCGGACACACTCGCCCGCATGTCGGAACTCTGGGATGCCATCGGATGGCAGGCGATGCGGTCCCATGTCCGCGCTCTCGTGCCTTTCGCACTCGCCGTCTATGACGACATCTGCGAAGAGCTTGAGGACGAGGGGTTTACCTTCGATTTCGATTTCGCCCCGGCATTCGTCGAGACCCTGTGCTGGTCAGAAGACGGGGCGTACGGCAAGGGCGAACCGGAAGAGCTCCGTGAAGACGTGATGACAGCCGTCAGGCGCCATCGGCAGGATCTCGTCGCGCGACATAGGCCGAACTCCGACCCTGCCTCATGCCACGTCGACCGTTGAGGAAAGGCGTCGGCGACCGAGCCGCGGCGTTCGCGGATCACGGAAGCCGCGGGATTTCGCCCTCCCCGACCCGCCAGACCCAGGGCGTGATCTCCGGCCTCGTCTCGATCAATTCCGCAAGCGCCTGTTCATAATCCTCTCCGGCGCTCGGCGGAACGATGAACATGGCGACCGGAGCCGGTTTCTGCTCCGGCAGTATCACCGACACGATCGGTACATCGCGTGGCAGGTTGAACCGCAAGCCTTTGACGCTCTTTCGCTTGAGGTGGCCGAGCTTTTCCAGAAGCCGTAACTCGTTGATATCCTCGAACGGCAGCCAGTGCTCGTTGACCACCATCAGCGATACCTCTTCGACCGCCGCAATGCCGGCGGCCGAGACGCCAAAGGTGGCGATGACGATCAGATGGAATGCCTCGTTCGAGCGCCACAGTTCAAGCTCAACTTCATGGCGCGCGGCAAGCCGCCGCCATGCGCCCGCCTCGATCATCAGCGGAAAAGGCATGTGCCGTACGCCGATTCTCTGCCCCTCGCGCGCGGGGGAAAACTCCTTCACTTCCGCCACGATCATCATCAGCTTGCGTGGACCCGAACCGGCCGCCTGCACGCCCTTGAGCACCGCGGCGCGCCGGGCGGCGATCCCATCCTTGTCTTCGGGATGAAATACTTCCGGCACGAAGAGCATGTCGGCCAAAGTCGTGCCTCTGGCCGTCATCTGCGCGGCCGCGTTCAGAAGACTTGTTCGCACCCGGCCCCAGCCGCGTCTGCCGGCCCAGGTCGAACGCCATTCCGTCAGTTCGCCCGCCTCCCAGAGATAATGCAGCATCGCCCGCAACGACAATTTCTTCGGCTCGCTGCAAATGCCGTGTTCGGAGGCTTCGCTTACCGCACCGGGTGCCGCGCGAGGGCCGCGCTTCGTCAGCGAGAAATCCAGTTTCAGATCGACCTTGCCGTTGGCGTTGATCTGAATAGCGTTTCCGATGAGCGGCCCAAGGCCGGAAAGCTCGTAAGGAGGCTCATAAGAGGGGCATGCGGAATCATGATCACGTCCCGATAGCGGCATTCGCTTGATGACATACAGGTCGTCGACTCTGGCGATGTACATCGGCACGGACGGTTCTTTGCACATGCACATCGGGCGAAGCCGTTTTTCGTAGGCCTGCGGAAGGAATGCTCGCAGTTCAGGCGACGACTCTTCCATCACCCGACCATCGATTGTGAATGTTCGCACCCGTGCTCTCCCGTCCGGATTTCGAAGCTACGCCACTACGACGTATTTTACTATCTAAAAATAGTCAGTAAAGCGCTGCGATCCCAGCGACTTCAGCCTGAATCCGAGCCGTCACCGTTGAGCGGCATGTGCGAGCGCCATGTCGCCTAATGCGAGATCTCCCGCATCTTCCAGTGGTGAGATCGACGGTCACCGGCATTGAGAAACCCTTCGCCCGGCGCATGCCGGGCCTATTCCGCCAGGAGGATAAAATGACAATACCCAACCATGCCAGGACCAATTTCCATACGCTGCTGCGCGCAGCCGCAGACGGTAACCTCGTCCTGATGGAATGCCTGGACTGCCGGACGAGCGAACCTCGTTATGTCCTGTGCGCTGTCGGTCACGACGGGACAGACCGGGTGCTCACACCGTTTGGGCATCTCGCCGATGGCAATCCCTACGACGCTTACCTGCCGCCCGATCCTGATAAGCCTCAAGGCTTTCTGGCGCCGGGGCAGGCTCGATCCGACAGCCGCTCGCCAGTTGCCGACGACAGGGGAGAGAACAATGCTGATCAGGCGTAAACCCCGGCCCGGTGAACAGCCGCATTATTTCGCTCACTCTCTCTACGCGGCAGAGCTCGGGGCGCCCGACCCCGGCCATTATCGTTCGACACCTGCCGGTGCGCCGGATGTCGCTGCACTCGTCCATCCCGGCATGGTGATCCGCACGTCGTACGGTACGGGCGGAACGGTGATCGGGATTGAAGGCCCCTATGTCCATCTCGCATCCGATGGCAGGGAGCGTTCGCATTTCACGATCGTCTACGTGCCGTCCGAACGGTTCGGTCGGCACAGCAAGCTCGATCACAACTGGATCAACGAATGCATCGCTGTTGACGGCCGGATCCTGAAGCTTCTCGAAGTCAATCTCGATGAAGTCTTTATCGAAGGTGCGGTCTCCGGCGGCGCTGACGCTCCGGGGAGACCCACCACGAATCTTCCTTTCAACCAGGCCCGGTGCTCCCAAGAGCGCCGGGCTTTTCCGCGTTTTCGGGAGCATCATGACAATGCCTGCACTCGACTACCCGCGCCCGGCTTCTGCGCCGGCCGCACCGGTGTTTCTCAATTACCGGTCCCAGGCCGTTCGGCCCGTCTGCTTCGCCATCGTCTATGGGACGGCACGGGCGATACGCTCTACGCCTTTGAGGACCGCGGCGCCTTCGAGAGCCAGCGCGCCACGGCCGAGTGACATTTTGTCGATATCCATAAGCTGTTTGCCGAGGAGGCAGCCGGTTGGATCGCGGCCGGCGGCAACGCCGTCCTTCATGAGGTGTCGGCCGCCGGCGTTGCGGCATTCGAAAACCTGGAGCTCGCGCCCGGCTGAACGCCGGGTGCCCTTCGCGTTGATCGCCCAGAGGCAGAGAGGGGCCGGAAAAGAGTGGTCTGCCGGGGCTTGGAGAGCGTCCAGGCGGGCCTGTCCTTTTCGCTCTCGACAGGGTTTCCCATGAACATCGCCCCTTCCCACATCGCAAACGCAACTACCAACACGCTCCTTGCTCCCGCCGATAGCGCGTGCCGAGCAGACAAACTCTCCCGTTCCGGTGAAGCGCTTCTGAAATCTCTCGAACATGGTCACCCCATCGGCGCAGCCGATCTTCGCACTGTTCTGACCGACATCTTCGGCGGTTCGGATGCAGAAGGCTTCTGGTCATGGAAAGACGCCTATGAGGCGACCGAAATGGCGCAGGTCCTGTTTCTGCGCAAGTTCGGGGCAGCGATCACCGCCCGCGCAAATGCACCGCAGGCACCATTGGCGATGCTGACCAGGGTGGCGGGTTTGATCCCGACCCACACGCGGCGCTCGGAGGAAAGCCAGCGACTCCAGCAATTTTCGACGCCGGTATCACTGGCTTATGTCGCGGCCCGCGCGGCCGGCATCGTGGCTGATGATACCGTGCTCGAGCCCTCCGCCGGAACCGGCCTGATGGCGATCTTTGCCGAACTCGCGCATGCGCGCCTGTATCTCAATGAATATGCGCCCCTCCGCCACGGCCTTCTGCAGCGGCTCTTCCCGGGGTCAGCCGTATCGCAGCACGATGCAGCCCACATCGATGACTATCTCGATCACTCGATCCGCCCGACCGTCGTCTTGATGAACCCGCCGTTTTCCGCCGGCATTCATGTCGAAGGCCGTATCGCAGACGCCGCGTGGCGTCATCTCGCGTCAGCCCTCGCACGGCTTGCCCCCGGCGGACGACTGGTCGGGATCACTGGCTCCAGCCTCTCTCCTGACAATCTGACATGGCGCGACGCCTTCGTCCGTCTGCAGGAGCGTGGCACGGTTCTGTTCAGCGCCGCGATCGATGGCTCCGTTTATGCCCGGCACGGCACGACGATGGAGACCCGCCTGACCGTGATCGACAAGATTGCTGCGGCCGATCCGACGCGCCTCATCGCCTCACACGGTATCGCCCCAGATCTTGAGACCTTGCTGACGTGGACCTCGAGCCTGCCGCCTCGCTCGCCGTCGTCCGCGCCGAACTCTATCGGCGCGCTTTCGGACGGACCCTCCGGCACCTCCGCGGGAAAGATAGGCGCCCGTAAGGCCCGTGACACACTGCGCTCCGCGACCGTCTCCGCACCAATCGGACGTCCTTTCTCCGCTACTCGAGCACCGCGTCCTATCTCCTCACTGCCCCCACGCGTCGATGATGTCGCGGTCGAACTCTCCTACGAACTGCAAGAGGCGGCAGCGACGACCCGCTGCGATGTCACTGAGGGCATCTACGAGCCTTATCGACTGCAGGCGATCCGCATTCCGGACGCAAAACCGCATCCGGACAAGCTCGTCGAATCCGTCGCGATGGCATCGGTCGCACCGCCCAAGCCGAGCTATCGGCCGCATCTGCCGAAGCGCGTCATCACCAGCGGCGACCTTTCAGACGCGCAGCTTGAAAGCGTGATCTATGCCGGCGAGGCGCATTCGGGCTACCTCGCCGGTCACTGGTCCGTCGACGCCAGTTTCGACAGCCTCAAAGGCGTCAAACCGGAGGATGAGGGATCTGTCCGATTTCGCCGCGGCTGGTTTTTGGGTGATGGCACAGGTGCAGGCAAAGGTCGGCAGGCTGCCGGTATCATCCTCGACAATTGGCTTAAGGGTCGTCGCCGCCATCTGTGGATTTCCAAATCCGAGACACTGATCGAGGACGCCCAGCGCGACTGGACAGCACTCGGGCAGGAGAAGCTGCTGGTCACGCCGCTGTCACGCTTCCGCCAGGGCAAACCGATCAAGCTCGATGAAGGGATCCTGTTCGTCACGTTTGCGACGTTGCGCACGGATGAACGCGAGGGGAAGCGATCGCGTGTCCAGCAAATCGTCGACTGGCTCGGTCAAGCGGCGGTCGGCGGCGAAGCCACGACAGGGAACGGAAAAGGTTTCGATGGTGTCATCGTCTTTGACGAGGGGCATTCGATGGCCAATGCCGCCGGCGGAAAGTCCGAGCGAGGCGACAAGGCAGCCTCGCAGCAGGGCCGTGCTGGTCTGCGCCTGCAGCGCGCTCTCCCCGATGCCCGTGTTGTCTATGTTTCGGCGACCGGCGCGTCCGAAGTCGAGTCGCTCGCCTATGCCGAACGCCTTGGACTTTGGGGCAGCACAGATTTCCCCTTCTCGACGCGATCGGAATTCATCGCCGCGATCGAGGACGGCGGCGTTGCGACCATGGAAGTGCTCGCTCGCGATCTCAAGGCCATGGGGCTCTACGCTTCCCGGTCCCTGTCCTTCGAGGGTGTGGAATACGACATCCTCGAACACGCGCTGACCGAAGAACAGGTTCGCATCTACGATTCCTACGCCGAAGCGTTCCAGGTGATTCACAACAATCTGAACGCCGCGCTCGAAGCCTCCGGTATCAGCAGCAGCAAGGGAACGCTCAACAGAAATGCCAAAGCCGCGGCCCGCGCCGCCTTCGAAAGCTCGAAGCAGCGTTTCTTCAATCATCTGCTGACGTCCATGAAAACGCCGGCGTTGATCGACGCCACGACCAGGGACGTGGCAGAGGGGCATGCAGCGATCGTCCAGATCATATCGACCGGCCAGTCCCTGACCGAACGACGGCTCGCGGAAATACCGACGGAGGAGTGGGGCGATATCCAGGTTGATGTCACGCCGCGCGAGATCGTTGCGGAATATCTCAACCATTCCTTCCCGACCCAGCTCTTCGAGGAATATTCCGACACTGAGGGCAATCTCCTGTCGCGGCCGGTCTATGACCCCGACGGCAGCCCCGTCATGTGCCGCGAAGCCGTCGCCCGCCGCGACGCGTTGCTTGAACGGCTCGGCAGCCTGCCGGCGATCCCGACCGCCCTCGACCAGATCGTCCAGCACTTCGGAAGTACCCAAGTGGCTGAGATCACCGGCCGCCCGCGCCGCATCGTTCGCCTCAACGACGGCGGCACGATCGACCGCTTCGCCGTCGAAAGCCGGCCGGGCAGCGCCAATCTCGACGAGACCCGTGCCTTCATGGACGACGAGAAGCCGATCCTGATTTTCTCGGAAGCTGGCGGCACGGGACGGTCTTATCATGCCGATCTCGGTGCGAAGAACCAGCGCCTGCGCCTGCACAATCTTCTCGAAGCCGGCTGGCGCGCCGACGTGGCGATCCAGGGTCTCGGCCGAAGCCATCGCACCAACCAGGCGCAGCCGCCCCGGTTCAGGATGATCGCCACCAACGTCAAGGCCGAGCGGCGCTTCCTGTCGACCATCGCCCGACGTCTCGATACGCTCGGTGCAATCACCCGCGGCCAGCGCCAGACAGGCGGACAAGGGATGTTTCGCTCGGAGGACAATCTTGAATCCCAATATGCTCGCGATGCGCTGCGGCAGTTCTACAAGCTGATTCACAGCGGCGGGGTCACCGGATGTTCGCTCGAAAAATTCGAGACGATCACCGGGCTTTCGCTCAGCGCGGAAGAGGGGGGTCTGAAGGACGATCTGCCACCGATCCACACCTTCCTCAACCGCATGCTCGCGCTCACGATCGAAATGCAGAACCTGTTGTTCGATGCTTTCGAGCAATTGCTGGCCGCCCGCATCGAGGGCGCAATCGCGTCGGGCGTCTATGACAAGGGCCTCGAGACGCTGGTCGCCGATCGCATGACGGTGAAGGAAAGGCGACTAGTTTACACCCATCCCGTCACCGGCGCCCAGTCGCATCTACTGACCATCGAACGCATGGATCGCAATCGGCCGATGCAGATCGCCGACGCCCTTGAGCTCGTCCAGCGCGACCCGCGGGCAAAGCTGATGATCAACGGCAAGTCCGGCCGCCCTGCCGTGCAAATCCCGACGCGTTCGATCATGCTCGACGATGGCTCGGTCCAGCCGCGCGTGGCGCTCATCCGGCCGATGGACGAAATCCGTTTCGAGCTGCGCCAGCTCGAGGAAACGAGCTGGGAAGAAGTGGACGAGCAGAGCTTTTCCGCGGCCTGGAGCGCAGAAATCGCCGATCTACCCGAGTTCTCGATTTCGACCATGCATGTCGTCTCGGGCCTCCTGCTGCCGATCTGGAAACTGCTGCCGCAGGATTATTGCCGCGTCTATCGGCTTGAAACCAACGAGGGCGAACGGATCGTCGGCCGTCTGATCTCTTCGGAAGGGCTTTCCCGGCTTTGCCGGAATTTCGGGCTCGATCAGACAGAATTCGTGAGCGCCGCGCAGGTGTGGCAATCGCTGCTCGGCGGTTCCGCGATCGTCGCACTCGCCGGCAATATGACATTGCGTCGTGTTCGGGTGATGAACGACTATCGCGTCGAGCTCGCCGGCTTCACCGACGGCATGCGCGACAGGCTGAGATCGATCGGCCTTTTCTCCGAGATGATCGCCTGGAAGGTTCGGTTCTTCATCCCGGCCTCGAATGACGACGGACAGGCCGTGCTGTCGCGCCTCATTGAACTGCATCGTATCATCGATGTCGCCGGGCGGGGCTGACTGCCATGTTGTCAGCTTCCGAACTTTCAGACCGTCTGGCGCGCGAGGCCGAGGCGGTCTGCCGTCACTATCTCTCCGCCGGCCGCCGGGCCGGCAATTACTGGGTCGTCGGCGACGTCGCCAATAGCAAGGGAAAGTCTCTGTACGTTCATCTCACGGGCCCGCGAGCGGGGCGGTGGGCAGATGCGGCGACTGCTCAATATGGCGACCTGCTCGACCTCGTGCGGGAGACCTGCGGACTGATCGACTTTCGCGATGTTGCAGACGAGGCCCGGCGTTTCCTCAACGAACCACGGGTTAGCCCGGTCTCTTCCGACAGGGATGACAGGCTCGACAGCCAGCCGGTTGAAAGGCCGGCCGCGGAACGTGCGAGACGCCTGTTCCAAATGACGCAACCGCTCGCCGGCACTCTGGCCGACAGCTATCTGCGTCAGCGCGGCATCCTGCGCGCCTCTCTGCATTCCTCGCTCCGCTTCCACCCGTCCTGCTACTATCGCGATCTCAGCGGCGGAACCCGCAGTTATCCCGCGCTGATCGCAGCGGTGACCGACCAGGCGGGCACGGTCACGGGCGTGCATCGCACCTGGCTCGATCCTGACGGCGACGGCAAAGCTCGGGTCGAGGATCCCCGCCGTGCTTTGGGTGGGCTACTTGGCAACGTCGTGCGGTTCCGCTTTCCCGTTGATGGCCCCGTGCCGGTCATGGCGGCAGGCGAGGGGCTCGAAAGCATGTTGTCGCTCTCGCATGTGATGCCCGGCATGCCTGTGGTTTCGGCGCTGACGGCCAATCACCTTGCCACCTTCCGGCCACCAGCCGGGTGTCTGCGTCTCTACGTTGCCGCCGACGCGGATGCGGCCGGCCGGCATGGGATCGAGGGACTGAGCCACCGGGTGCAGGCGCTCGGCATCCTGCCGCTTGTGCTCACCCCAGATCTCGGCGACTTCAACGAGGATCTGCGCCGGCTTGGGCCTGACCGGCTCATCGCAAATCTTCGGGGCCAACTCGCACCGGAAGATGCCTCGCTCCTTCTTCCCTCGTAGTGCGGCCGAGAAGGGGTGCAGGACGCGGCCTGGGTGTGTGGCTGGCAGGGCCGGTCCTGTCGGTCTCTGTCCTGGTGGTGCGCGCCTGCGGGCCTGCCGAGAGGCGACCCTTACCAGTCGGCTATCTGGCCTTCAGCGGGTCGGTCAGGTTTCTTCCCCGCGTCGGCTATTTAGTCCGCATCGGCTGTTCCGAAAACCGGTTTCCGGTTTCGGGCCGATGCGGCAGCCGGCGCTCCTCGCGGCCCAAGAAACCCTCCCTCAACCGCCCGGCGCTGCGCTGGGCCGCTTCGCTGTGCTCGCGGTTCCGGCCCGCCCGCCGCCTGGACAGGGATCGCCGTCAGGCCGCGAGAGGCGCGGCCCAAACCGACGGAGACCACCATGCACCATACCCTTCCCATCGACGACACCTTCGAACCCGACCATGCGTCCTCACCGACCGACCGCGTCATCTACGAGATGCAAGTCTTTGGCTACCGCCCCTTCCAGGACGAGCCGGACCCGCGCCCGCTACCGGAGGAGCCAATGGTCCAGTCGGCGCTGACCGCGATGTTTTCCGCGATGTTCGAAATGCTCGGCGACACGCGGCTGGAGCCTGATCTCGAAGACCTTCTCTGGTCGACGGTCAATCTCTTCCACCGCGCGGGCGAGCGTATCCAGCGCGAACTTCAGCGCAACGAGGACGCTCAGCGGACCGACCAGCGCGAGCAGGACGGCTCGGAGGTGAAAAGCGTCGAGCTTGAGCGCCATGTCGTTGAGGGCATCACGCTTCTCGAACGCCGTAATGCCTTCGAGTTCATGCGCGACTATGCAGCCGATCTCTTCGAAACCCAGACCGGTTCGGCATGGCGGCCGCGCACCGGGTCCAAGGTCAACCACGCCAACCTGACCGCGGCGATGATCGACAGCAGAGATTTCCTGTCTGCCCGCCGGCACGCCGAAAACATGGTGCTGGTCCCGGCCGGGACCAAGATCGCCTTCGGCGGCGGCATGGACTACAATGATCACGACCGGATCTGGGCTGCGCTCGACAAGGCCCATGCCAAGCACGCGGACATGATCCTGCTGCACGGGGGCTCGCCCAAAGGCGCCGAGCGTATCGCCGCCTGCTGGGCCGAGTCCCGCAAGGTCACCCAGATCGCCTTCAAGCCCGACTGGAACAAGCACGCCAAGGCCGCCCCGTTTCGCCGCAACGACGACATGCTTTCGGTCATGCCATCGGGCGTCATCGTCTTTCCCGGTTCCGGCATCACCGACAACCTTCGCGATAAGGCCCGTCGGCTCGGCATCAATGTCTGGGAACTCAAAGGAGATGGCGCGTGAGCGCCATCGTCTTCGAGACGCCATCTCGCCCTTGTCTTTTGCCCGAGACTACTTGTTCAGCGCGTCCTTGAGCGCCTTCGCCGGAGTGAAGGCAACTTTTTTCTGTGCTGCGACCTTTATCATCGCCCCGGTTGCCGGATTGCGCGCTTCGCGCTCCGGTGCGTCCTTCACCTTAAACTTGCCAAAGCCGGGGATGGACGTTTCCGCACCGGACGTTGCGGCGGCCGTGATGGCGGAAAATACTGCTTCAACGATAGCTTTGCCTTGAGCCTTGGTCAGGCTGTGTTCGGCGGCGATCTTGTCTGCGATTTCATTGGTCGTGGTCATAGGCAATCCCTTTCCTGTTGGAACCCGATCCTTTCCACCGGGCCAACCTGCTGTCACGCGGTTCATGCGTCACTCGCAGTTGCCTTAGTCACCTTTCCACAAGTTCTGGTGATTAGACGGCCGCCGGTGGGTGCAGACGGGTATCAAGGGCGAATGCCTCCTGAAACTTTACCGAATAGCTGCCGGCCGCCTGGCTCGCGACAAAGATCAGGTTCCAGCTATGAGTGGAGACCGCGCTTGGGATTGCCACAAAACGATGCTGTCGCAGCAGGTCGTCGCCAAATGCCTGCTGACCAGCGCTCGGTATACCGGGCCGGAGCCAGTTCGGATTGGGAACGGTGACGGGATCGACGATATGCACCGCGGCGGTGTCGGCGATGACAGCGGCCGTCAGGATATGTGGGACTGTGTCGAGTGCCCGAAAACCCTTGTGGACCGCAACCTCAAGGATCGCCGTCGACGGGTCGATGGAGCAGTAGATTGCGCGCACGCCCTTGCTGTTCCAGCGACCGCCAACACGATAAGCGCCTTCACCGCTATCCCATGTGGGGGCATAAGCGGCTTGGTCGAGCCGCCATGCGATCAACTCGGAACCCCCAAGCGCAACCGGCAAAGGACTCATGCATAGACGCCGTATTCGAGCCGTTCCAGATAGTCCTCGACCAGCTCGACGCCGGCAGGCGTCCCGAGCAGGTCGATCGGGCGGCGCTGGTCGAGCCCGATGGCCGGACGCTCCAGCCATTGCTCGGCTTCCGCCTGCGTTCCCAGCACATCCGTTGCCTTCGACAGGATTTCGGCAAACTTCCATGCCCGGCCGCTCTGCTCCTGGCTTAGCGGCTTGGACGGCGCGTCCTTTCGGCGTTGCCATGTCCTGAGGCTCATACCGACGGCCTTTTCAAGGGATTCGGTCTTACCGATAAAGACCAGGTTTCCGACGAGGTGATCGATTGCGGAGGCCGGTAATCCGATCAGCAGCAATTCATGTGCGTCGAGCGCCGTAGTCAATCGGCGCGACAGCACGCGAGTGCCACCAAGCAGGGCCTCGATCTTTTGCAGTTCCCCGCCGCGTGTCATTGAAGAAGGTGCTTTTGCTGCGACGGCCATCACTGTCTCCTGCGTCATCTGTCGCTCCTAATATGACATCTGTCGCCGATCGTTTCAAGCGCCAAGGCGAATCTGGCAATTTCCATGGAATCGGCGGCGCTCGTCAGGCGATTTCGCAATATTCTCGGAATTGTGCGACAATCTATCGATGCGTCGGCTGCCTCATCTGCCCGGTCCGACAGCGATGGTAGCGGACGATCCTATCTGAGTGAAGGAATACTCGCCCGCACCTTGCTTCCAATAAGCCGATATCATTTCTATAGCTTCCTCCTTGTCCAGAGTGTCAGGAGGGCCAAGACGCGCCGACAAGGCATCCAGTAATCCGTCAGGGCTCGCCGTCGAATATGTACATGCCTTGTGTTCGTTTGGACCGACTGCGACCCAGAACGACAATGAATCGGTTTGACCTGCACTCTCCCGCCGCCAGCCTACAGCCTCCACAGAGCCCCCATTGTAACCAACGAAATGAGTACGCCATTCCTCCGTTTCCGGATCGGTCAGCCGCTGCCAGCCGAGTTTATCACCCTGCACCGTCGCCGCCTGCACATCGGTCGCTTCGCAAATGGCGAGAAGGCGGTCTACCGTCATATTCTCCGGCATCGCTGTGGCTGCTCCAATATTCAAAAATGCAGCGCACATGCCGCTCATAACCGTTATGCGCATCCACATTATATCTCTCTTCCTTTGCCTAAGAATATAACTGCCTTGCTGGATCGTCGCAGAAATCTCGACTTTTGCTCGATATCTTAGACCGACTTTTGCAGCGCTGCAAAATCAGGAAACATGCGATGCGACCGATACGACTTGCGTTAGGCCTTGGAATAATTCCAAGGAATCACCGTCAGATCTGGCCATCGATCAAGCCACTTCGAAACTTTCGCCTCAAATATTTCGCGGGTGATCTGCGTCTGGTTCGCCCTGACTATCCCGTTAAGAAGATCACCAAGGCCGAATGGCGCGTAGACCTCGGCCCCCGCCCCTGAAGGACGGATGCCCACCGCCGTTGCTGTTGTGGGAAACGTACTGATCGCATCTTTCATGGAAGAGTAAGGTGCAATCGGATAGCCGAATTTCTCCTCATACCAAATATGAACGCGCGCCTCGTTCTTCACATCAATCCACACGGGTAGATGCACAAGCATATTCCGGATGCGTTCGCCGTGCTGCTCTTCGCTCTCGGCTGAGACGTCGTCGGGGTCGAAATATACCAGGTCAAGATCGGAGATGGCATGTTCGAGCGGAAAGCCAAATCGCTTGTTCCATACGGTCTGAGCCAGGCAGCCGGCAACTAGCCAGCATCCGGGGAGATCAAGTCTCTCCCATTCATCCCAAACCGCGCGTACCAGCGGATTTGAAAGAACAATCGTTTCAAACTTTTTTGTTTGGGGTGGCATCCGATTTTTCTCATTCCTCTGCGCCTGGTTCGGGAGACAAAATCAGGCTTTACGCGACGAAAGCCACGCAATGACATCCGCCGCGTTTTGGTCAGGCGGAAACACGGGATAGAACACGTGCTCGACCTTCCCGTTCGCAACGATCAGGGTTAGCCGCTTGAGAAGCGTCATCCCGCCGGCCTCGAATACGGGAAGATTGA
>Ga0308157_10003262_pt1 | contig 24067 bp, 13 predicted proteins | sample PhyBR1_FD_201035 | JGI IMG/M metagenome (GOLD analysis project Ga0308157, IMG submission 201035) | Phyllosphere microbial communities from UC Gill Tract Community Farm, Albany, California, United States - DLSLB.R1 | ecosystem: Host-associated > Plants > Phyllosphere > Unclassified | place: USA...
TTTTCAATTTCAGGATCTCATTTTACATTAATAGTTTGCTGTTTTTATCTTGAATGGAATTTAATTTTAAAACATAGAAACACAGGTTTTGATTTTTGTTTAAAAAGGTAACCAATCTTTAAAAAAACAAACCAAAGAGAACTACATTTCTGCTAGCAATATATATGTGTGTGTTTATGCTAATGGAACGCTTTTTTGTAGGTCTATCAAATTCTATGTTTCTAGTGTTTAAAAAATTAAGTCTAAGAGAACTGAATTATAAATGTTATTTATAAATCAGGTATTTTGTTCGCATTTTTTTGAAAGCTTCTAGATCTTTCTGCCAAGATTGTCTTATGTGAGCTTCAGAAATGCCGCTTTCAATTTGCTGCTGTAATTTTTTTGTTCCAGCCAGTTTGGTAAAAAATGCATTGAAGAATTTTGTTTTATCGCTCGTATTCTGATACGCTTTAATAAGCCATTTCAGTTCTAGTTGTTTCAATTTCGGATAAGCAGTCAAATCTTCGCCAAAACATTCTTTTCCATTGTATAAAGGATCTTTTGCGCCAAAATTGGGTTTTGGAGTAAAACTGAAATTGGTTTTGGTTAAATAGGGAGAACCGTAGATTTGAAATTGTTTTTCAGTTCCGCGTCCCATACTCACATTTGTTCCTTCAAAAAGACATAGACTTGCGTATAAATTTATAGACTGGTCATTTGGTAAATTCGGAGACGGTTTTACCAATAAACTGTAAGGCATTGTTCTGCTGTAATCTACACAAGGAATAATAGTTAGTTTACACTGAACGCCATCTTTTAGCCATTTTTCTCCATTTATCATTTGAGCATATTCGCCTATTGTCATTCCGTGAAGGAGTGGAATAGGGTGCATGCCAACAAAACTGGTAAATTCTTTTTCTAAAAGCGGACCGTCTACGATAGAACCATTTGGATTTGGACGATCCAAAACAATAAGCGGAACGTTATTTTCTGCGCAAGCTTCCATTACATAATGTAAAGAAGAAATGTAGGTATAGAATCGTGCTCCTACATCTTGCAGGTCAAAAATCATGACATCAATTCCAGATAACTGCGCTGGTTTTGGCTTTTTGTTGTCGCCATAAAGCGAAATAATCGGCAGACCTGTTTTCGGATCTTTTCCATCAACAACATGTTCGCCCGCGTCGGCTGTTCCTCTAAATCCATGTTCAGGAGCAAAAATTGTCTGAACAGCAATTTTTTTCTCCAATAGAAAATCAACCACATGGGTTTTGTTGGATAAAATTCCAGTTTGGTTGGTTACAATTCCGACTTTCTTATCTTTTAATAACGGAAGATATTTTTCGTAATTGTCAGCTCCAGTTTTTATAACAGTGTTATTTATTTCTGTCGAAATAACGATTTTATTGGGCTGAATGTTTGCCGAATATGACGTAGCATGAAACAGAAATGCTGTAACAAAAGCACTTTTTGCTATAAATTTTATCATTTTAAATACAGTTATTAGTTAAAGACGAATTGGACTAATAAAATTACTATTTTATCGGAGTATATGAATGTTTTAGGCAGATTTGGGGAATCTAAAAACTAACAAGATATAACCTGCATGAATCAGGATTAATTTTTCTACTTGGTCTTTTTATTGGTCACAATGCGTCTAAAAAGAGTATTTTAAAATACTGCCTCCGAAAAGTCTCACGTCGGAGGCAGTTGTATTAGATGTGGTATTTTAGTTTTTACCGAATTACCAGCCTGGATTTTGTTTTAATTCTACACCTTCTGCAGCGTATAAATTAATATCGTTTGTTGGAATTGCACTCAAGTAATTTTTTGGCGATATAAATAATCTTGACACACCAGCTGCATAAGGAATTACATATCCTTGCGCGTTTACTTTTGTTTTAGAGTTAGTTCCAATTAAAGCCATTATTCTAGCTCCTAAAATAACATCTGGATTAGAATTAGTATCCAAATAATCTCCTTTTTTCCAACGAATAAGATCTTCTTTTCTCATTGTTGTCCAAGCCATAAACTCGATTCTGCGCTCGCGACGAATCTCCCATATAATTGGATTCACAATTCCTGAAATTTGTTCTAATGCAGTTGTTCTTTGCGGGTCATCTATCAGAACACCGTTTGCAGATGCAGTTGCACCATCTGTAGTCAAAGTTGCAATTCCAGCACGTGTACGAACTTTGTTAAGTGATAAATTTAAATCAGCCGTAGTGATTGTACCTAATTCTGCACATGCTTCAGCATAATTCAAATAAACTTCACTTAGTGTGAAAACTGGAGCATCAATTTGATTTTGTCCAATTGTAGTAACCTCTGTACCTGTTGTAGCAGGATTATTATACAATTGGAATACATAACCTGTTATAGAGGTTAAACCGTTATAAGGTTTGTCAGAGTAAGCGTAATCTGCTGTACTGAAAGCTTTAGCAAATCTTGGATCTCTGTTAGCAAAAGTATTTGCGATAGTGTTGTCTCCTAAATATTGAGCATTGCCAGTTTGTTTAATAGGCAATCCGTTAGTAGTAACATAGCTTTCTGCAGCAAATTTTGTTAATCCGTTTTGAACAGTAGATGTATTAGTGTAGGCTTGGATTCCATTTCCTAAAACACCTTTTATGTATCTTTTTGTTAAGATTACTTCAGTATTTCCTAATAACTCAACAGAATTGTAAAGAGATTTCCAATCTGTATTTAATTTGTAAGCGTTGTTATTCATTACGGCTAAAGAAGCATCTTTAGCTTTCTGAAGATACGCATTTCCATTCTGAGCCAAATTATATTTTCTGTAAGTACCTTCACCCAAACATACTCGGCTTAATAATGCATAAGCAGTATATTTATTTACAGTTACATTACTATCATCAACGTTTAATAACAACGGAATCGCTTCTTCTAAGTCTTTAATTACATTGTCTATTACCTCTGCTCTCGATAAGGCTGGTTTGTAAACATTTGCATCGCTTTGAGCTAAATATTGGTCTGTATAAGGGACATTACCAAACTGTTGCGCTAAACGAAAATAAGTATGAGCTCTAAAGAACTTAGCAACACCTATGTAGTGATTTTTCTTTGTCTGATCCATAGGAACATTTGGAACTCTTTCTAACATAAGATTGCAACGACGAATCAAAGTGTAATATTCATTCCAGTTTGAGTTAGTTGCATTTGGAGCTGTTAGAAAGTTAGTGAAAACGTTCATCGCCAAGTTGTCATCTATTAAACCTGTTGCCGAAGCATGGAAATAAAAATCTGCTGTAACACCAGCATTATTTCCGTATCCATTAAAGGTATTATAGTTTAACCAAGAAAATGTTTTTACGTTATTTTCTGAAGTCCAAAAATTGTTGTCTGTAAATACATCTTCTGGAGGTGTATCTAAAAAATCTGAACAGCTAGCAGTTAGACTTGCTATGGTAAGCAAGGCAACTGAAAGTTTTATCTTAGAGTTTATGATTAATTTTCTCATCTTAATTAATTTTTGATTTTTAAATACCTTTATTAAAACGCAAGTTGTATACCAACTGACCATGTTTTAGAGTAAGGGAAAGTTCTTCCCCACATTGATTCACTTTCATTAATTTCAGGGTCTACTGGTAATTTACTGCTTTTCCATGTAGCTAAGTTGAAACCTGAAACGTATGGTCTAATTTTATCAAATCCAGCTTTTTGTGAAATACTTTTTGGGAAAGTATATCCAAGAGTCATCGATTTTAAACGTAAATAAGACATATCTAATAAATAACGAGATTGTGCCACGAAATTGTTTGATCCAGGAGCATAAGTTCCAAAAGCATTAGTTGCATGTCCAGGGTATGGGTTAGGGAAATAGGCATCTGTATTTTCTGTTGTCCAGTAATCATTTTGGTTCTGATACATAGCATCTGTTCTGTTGTAGAAAGGCAATACTAAATCTGAAGTTGTCCAGTAGTCACGTTTTCCAACTCCTTGAAAGAAAGCATCAATATCAAATCCATATAAAGCACCACCTAAACGAACTCCATATTGGTAGCGAGGCGTAGTGTTACCAATAACTTTTAAATCTCCAGGTTTAAGAGCAGTTCCATCTCCTCTTGAGATTACTCCGTCTCCATCCAAATCTTTATACATTACATCTCCTGCGCCAAATTTAAACGCTCCACTTCTTATATTTTTATAATCAACACCATTTACTATTAATCCAGTAGCATCAACTTGATCTGTTGTTTGAATTAATCGGTCTGTTTCCAATCCCCAGATTTCACCAAGTTTTTGGCCAGCATAAAATGATCCTAAAAGTTTAGAAGAGTTGTTCCATTCTGTTACTTCTGTAGTATTATCAGAAAGTGTAAGATCTGCGTAAACACTGATATCTTTGTTGATTTGTTTATTAAAGTTAAGTGCTAGTTCCCAACCTCTTGTTCTTAAGTTTCCTGAGTTTGTATTGGCAGCAGTCTGACCAAATGAACCTGGAAGCGTTTTCCCTGGAGCTAACATTCCTTTAGTATCACGCTGGTAGTAATCAAATGTTAAACCTAACATGCTAAATATTCTAATATCAATACCAATATCTTGAGTAGTTACCTTTTCCCAAGTTAAATTCGGGTCAACGTTTGTTGGCTGATTTACAGTAGGAGGAATAGTTGTACCGCTACCTATCCAATAAGGGTTAGGGTTAGTAGTAACATTAGTCATAACTGGTAAAAAGGCATTGTTAGCAATATTTTGATTTCCGATTGAACCAATAGATCCACGGATTTTCAAATCATTTAACCAGCTTTTTGTTCCTTCCATGAAACTTTCTTCTGAAATTCTATATCCAACAGAAGCAGAAGGGAAGAATCCCCATTGCTCATTAGTAGGGAATTTTGACGAACCATCATAACGTCCGTTTACCTCCAATAGATATTTACCTTTGTAATCGTAATTTACACGTGCAAAGAATCCAGCAATTGCATATCTTGATAAACCTGGATTTAAAATGTCATTAGAAACTAGAGGCGAAGTAAATTGGTCGCCAATAGCTAAGTTAAATTCTGGTTTGGTTTTGTCCAAAAGTGTATTTCTACGAGCATAAGTTCTTTCTTGATCGTACCATTCTGTATTCAAACCACCTAATACTTTAAAGTTGTGGTTTTCTCCTAATGTCTTAGTGTAATTTCCAAAGATATTGACTACATTTCTAGTGTAAGATGTTTTCGCTTGCGCAACAAAATCATTGGCAGTTTCCATTGAAGTAGGTTTTCCGGCAACTAAGTCAGCAGCACTTGTCCACCAATCCCAAAGCGGTACTTGACCACCATTCATTTTTAGACTTGAAAAATTGGTATTATAACTGTATTCTCCAACGATGTTAAAGTCTTTTGTAATTTGAGCAGTAAGTCTTCCGCTTATCCTCATATCATTTGATTTACTTTCGTTTTGAGATGCATTTGCCATATAACCAGGCGCATGTCTAAAGTAAGTGCCATTATAAGTTCCATAAGGGAAGTAAGAACCCCAACGCATATAGTATCCGAAATATCCGTTACCAGCAGTATCGATACCATTGTTGTAGTAGTTAAAAGGAGAGTCGTATTCTTGGAAAGTTCCCAATACTTTAAAATCTCCAGTAAGCCAGCTTGCCAACTCCGTTGTCATACCAAGATTAAGATTGAATCTTTGGTTAGTTTCATTGTTAATTTTCATTACACCATCTTGATTAGAAAGTCCTAACGAAACAATAAATGAACTTTTGTCACTCAAAGAACCTTGAGCAGATAAATTATGAAGTGTTTGTACCGCATTCTTTTTTAACATTTCATCATGCGGATTCCAAATTCTGTAGAAATATTCTTTTCCTCCAATAACATCAAAATCTTCTCCTAAGATCATGTTTTTGTCATTTGGATTTCTAGTTGCAGCATATTTTTCCTTCCAGTTAATGATACCAGGTAATAATGTTTTGTAGTTCATACCGAAAGATTCTGGATTCGCATTTCCAGCTCTAGCCTGCGCATCAATCATTGCAGGAAGCTCTACAGTTGGATCATTAAATTGAACTAAAGAAATTGGATTGCTCCAACCTGTATTATTACTATAAGCAAATCTTACTTTTCCTTTTGAGTTTTTACCGCTTTTCGTAGTAATTAATATAACTCCAAATGCAGCACGAGCACCATAAATAGAAGCAGAAGCAGCATCTTTAAGCACAGACATCGACTCTACATCTTCAGCATTTAGCATCGACAACTCACCTGGAACACCATCGACTAAAATAAGTGGTGATCCTTTAGCTTCTCCATTTATAATAGTTCCGGCTCCACGAATGTTAACATTTGATCCCTTACTTATATTACCTGAATTAAAAGTGATATTAAGTCCAGGAGTAGTTCCTTGTAAACCTCTTGTGATATCAGTAATAGGGACACTTCCTAGAGCTTTTTTAACATCTACTTTCGCAACCGCTCCAGTAAGATTAGCTTTTTTCTGAGAAGCAAAACCTACAACAACAACTTCGTCTAGTTTCGAAGTGCTTTCTGAAAGACCAACATCTATTTTCTGTTGGCTTTCCACTTTAATTGATTGGGTTTCATACCCCATGTAACTAAAGTTTAGAGTTCGTCCTGATGCTACAGAAATGCTGTAGTGTCCATCAAAGTCAGTTGTCGTACCGTTATTCGTTCCCTGAATAACGACGCTGACTCCAGGAATTGGAATTCCGTCTGCTTTGCTTTTTACTGTTCCAGTAACTGTTTTTGCTTGTCCAAATGCTGTTTGAATGCACAAAACCAACACTGAAATAAAGAGTAATTTTTTCATGATTAATCTGGTTTTTTATGGTTGTTGTTGAGCAAATATATTTAATTATTGCATATAAATGCATTTTTTGCTGTTTTTTTTCGAAAAATAATTTAAAAAACGCAAAATAACGCAAATTTTAATAAAAAATAAGAATCGAATTTGTTTTGAAAATCTTGCTGTTGCATGATTTTGCAGTTTTTTGGGTCTTTTCTGAGATGGAATGAAATATTTGATATATTTGTGATGAATTTTAACTTTTATAAAAAAATGCTGAAGGCTGAAAGACAGAAATATATAATGACTAAACTTATTGAAGACCAAAAAGTTGTTACAACAGATTTAGCTTTGGCTCTCGATTTGTCAGAAGATACTATAAGAAGAGATTTGAATGAATTGGACAGCAAAAAGCTTTTAGAGAAAGTATACGGTGGCGCGGTTCAGGTTAAAGAAAAGTCTGCAAATGTCTTTGATATTGCAATAGCTGCAGAAGAACAGAAGAAGCAAATCGTAACAAAAGCATTGTCTCTACTTCATGATGATCAGGTTATTATAATGAGCGGAGGAAGCACCAATCTGGTTTTTGCAAAGTTAATTCCGGCCGATTTAAAAGCTACAATATATACGTATAGTTTACCGATAGCTATGCAATTGTCTCAGCACCCTAATATCGATTTGATTTTTATTGGTGGAAAAATGCAAAAAAACGCAATGGTAACAATAGGTATGGATGTAATTCAGGTGGTTTCTAAAATTAAAGCAGACATTTGTTTCATTGGCGCCAGCAGCATTAATATCAAACAAGGACTTACAGAAGTAGGTTACGAAATCTCAATTGTCAAAAAAGCAATGATAGAGGCTTCTGATAGAGTGGTTTCCATGTTTGCTTCAAATAAATTAAATACCAAAATGCCACACGGCGTATGCGATCTTACACAATTGGACACGATTGTAACAGAGTTGGATCCAGAAGATGAAAAACTAGATGAATATAGAAAATCTGGAGTGTTTATCTTATAACTTTAAATTTATACAGTGTAGTTTTTGCGTTTTGTTGCGTTATTTTAATTTTATTATGTTAAAAAACGCAAAATAATGTATTTGTATGCTTTTTGTATCTATATTTGTTAAAACTAATTTTATTAGTCAGATATATTTATGAAAATCATTTCTTGGTTTACTAGCTATTTCTTTGGTGCTTTAAAAGAAGTTCAAAGCTTTTAGTAGGAACTTTAATAAATATTGAATTCTAATAAAATTTAGAATGTATTGTTTTTGCCAAACAGCTTTTTAGCGAAGTGTAGAAATAAAACATTTATTAAAGAACCAAAAGCAACAGAACCAATTAAATGTCCGATTCTCTCCAATTACAAGAATTAGAAACTTCCTTAGAAGGAACTCTTTTTTATGATGACCTTCATAAAAAAATATATGCCACAGATGCCTCTGCTTATAGAATTATGCCTCTTGCCGTGGCTATTCCAAAATCAGAAAATGATATTATAAATATTATTCGATTTGCTTCAAAAAATAAAATTTCTATAACGCCAAGAACGGCAGGAACTTCACTTGCAGGTCAAACTGTCGGAAGCGGAATCATTGTTGATGTTTCTAAACATTTTAATAAAATTGTTTCTTTTGATTCTAAAAAGAAAACCATAACGGTTCAGCCTGGAGTAATTCGCGATGAACTGAATTTATATTTAAAACCACACGGACTTTTTTTTGCTCCAACTACATCAACAACCAATAGATGTATGATTGGCGGAATGGTCGGAAATAATTCATCTGGGACAACTTCGATTCGCTACGGTGTTACTCGAGATAAAATTGTAGAAATAAAAGCCGTTTTGAGCGACGGAACTACCGCAGTATTTAAAGATTTAACTTCTGAAGAGTTTATTGAGAAAACAAAAGGCGATTCTTTAGAAAATAAAATTTACAAAACGATTTACGAAGAACTTTCGAACAAAGAAAATCAGGAAGAAATCTTAAGAGAATTTCCAAAACCAGAAATTCACAGACGAAATACAGGTTATGCGATTGATGTTCTGCTAAAATCTAAACTTTTTTCGGGAACTGAAGATACCATCAATTTAGGAAAACTCCTTTGCGGAAGTGAAGGAACTTTGGCTTTTACCACAGAAATTACTTTGAAAGTAGATGATTTGCCACCAGTAAACAATATTATGGTGGTGGCGCATTTTGATACCATTCAAGAAAGTTTAGAAGCTGTCGTTACCGCAATGAAGCATCATTTGTACACTTGCGAAATGATGGACGACACGATTTTAGATTGTACGAAAACCAATAGGGAACAGGCTAAAAACCGATTTTTTATTGTGGGTGAACCAAAAGCTGTTATTATGCTTGAAGTTGGATCGCACATTAGTATGGAAGATGCCGAATTGCAAGCTGATGCATTAATTAAAGATCTTGAAAATAATGGTTTCGGATATGCTTTGCCAAAAATTTACGGAGCCGATATTGACAAAGTAAACGAGGTAAGAAAAGCTGGTCTTGGACTTTTAGGAAGTATTGTGGGAGACGATAAAGCAGCCGATTCTATTGAAGATACAGCGGTTGAATTGAGCGATCTTCCCAATTATATTGCCGATTTTGCAGCGATGATGGAAAGACACGGACAAAGTGCCATTTACTATGCACATGCTGGAGCGGGAGAGTTGCATTTGCGTCCGAAGATAAATTTAAAAACAAAAGAAGGATTACATCAGTTTAGAAATTTATCTACTGAAGTAGCTCATTTGGTAAAAAAATACAGAGGTTCGTTAAGCGGTGAACATGGCGACGGAATTCTGCGTGGAGAGTTTCTGCCGTTTATGATTGGCGATAAAAATTACGAACTACTAAAACGAGTAAAAAAAGCGTTTGACCCGAATACGATTTTGAATGTTGGGAAAATCGTAAATGCTTCGAAAATGGATGAAAACCTTCGTTTTGAAGCGGGACGAGTAGAGCCTGAAATAAAAACTATTCAGGATTTCTCTGATAGTTTAGGGGTTTTACGTGCTGCCGAAAAATGCAACGGTTCTGGCGATTGCAGAAAAATGCCATCGGCAGGCGGAACTTTATGTCCGAGTTATCGTGCCACAAGAAACGAAAAAGATACTACACGTGCACGCGCCAATGCTTTACGCGAATATCTAACGAATTCGGAAAAAGAAAACAAATTCGATCACGAAGAATTATATAAGGTTTTTGAATTATGTGTAAGCTGTAAAGCCTGCGCGAGCGAATGTCCGAGCAATGTAGATGTGGCAACTTTAAAAGCTGAATTTTTATACCAATATCAAAAAGCTAACGGGTTTTCTTTCCGAAATAAAATATTTGCTTTCAATTCAAAATTGAATGAATTGGGAAGCATTGCGCCATCTATTACAAATTGGGCTTCTAATCTTTCATTCGTTAAAAAACGTATGGGAATTGCGCCTGAAAGGCAAGTGCCTTTATTGGCTCCAAAAACATTTAGAAAGTGGTATGAAAAGAACAAAAGACGTAACACAAACAGTTCTTTTGAAAATGGAAGTGTTTATCTTTTTTGTGATGAATTTACTAATTATTATGATGTTTCAGTCGGAATCGATGCGTACGAACTCTTAACAGAATTAGGTTATAGAGTAATTGTAATTGATCATGAGGAAAGCGGAAGAGCTTTTATCTCAAAAGGTTTTCTGGAAGAAGCGCAGGAAATTGCCAATAAAAATGTCAATACGTTTAAAAATATAATTTCTGAAAACACGCCTTTAATCGGAATTGAACCTTCGGCAATATTGACTTTCAGAGATGAATATATCCGATTGGCTGCAGACAAAGAAAGCGCAGAGAAATTAGCTAAAAATACTTTTACAGTCGAAGAGTTTTTCAAAAGAGAAATTTCAAACGGAAAAATTCACGCAGGACAATTTTCTGAAAAAGAGAAGAATATCAAAATTCATGGGCATTGTCATCAAAAATCCTTAAGCTCAGTTGAAGCTTCTTTTGCGATGTTGAATGTTCCAAAAAACAATACAGTTACAATTTATAATTCGGGTTGTTGCGGAATGGCAGGTTCATTTGGTTATGAAAAAGAACATTACGAAATCAGTATGAAAATGGGAGAAGATACTTTGTTTCCGAAAATCAGGGCAACAGAGCAATCAACCGAAATTGCAGCTGCAGGAACCAGCTGCCGCCATCAGATTTTTGACGGAACCAGCAGAAAGGCCTTGCATCCCGTGACTATTTTAAAAGATTGCCTGAAATAATTTTTTGTGTTTTAACCATGCTTTTCAAAAATATTATTTTATAAAATATCAATTATGAAAAAAATAATTTACTCAATCTTATTACTGCTTTTCGTTTTTAAAGCCAATGCTGCTAAGGTTGACACTTTGCAGGTTTTTAGTGCTTCTATGCAGAAGAATATTAAAACGTGCGTGGTAGTTCCTGACAATTATAAAAAAAGCAAGAAAGCATTTCCGGTTGTTTATCTGCTTCATGGCTACAGCGGAAATTATAGATCTTGGGCAAAAGATTTTAAAGAATTAGGAAAACAAGTTGATCAATACGGTTTTATAGTGGTTGGTGTAGATGGGAATTACTCAAGCTGGTATTTTGATAGTCCTATAGATCCGAGTTTTAAATATGAAACTTATGTGGTAAAAGAACTAGTTCCGTTTATTGATAAACAATATAAAACAATTGCAGACCGTAAAGCAAGAGCCATTTCAGGTTTGAGCATGGGCGGACATGGTGCTTTGTATCTCTCATTCAGACATCAAGATATATTTGGTGCGGCAGGAAGCATGAGCGGAGGTGTAGATTTTCGTCCGTTTCCTGAAAATTGGGATATCAAAAAACGATTAGGTCCAATTACAGAATTTTCAGAAAATTGGAACAAGAACACTGTTACCAATATGTTAGACTTGGTAAAAGACAATAAATTAAAACTGATTATTGACTGTGGGGTTGATGATTTCTTTATGAAAGTAAACAGAGAACTTCACGCAAAGATGTTAGACCTAAAGATAAATCACGATTATATAGAACGTCCAGGCGAACATAATTTAAAATACTGGGAGAATTCCTTAAAATATCAGCTGCTGTTTTTTTACAATTATTTTAATGATGCCGAAAAAACACAGTAAACGTTAAGTGCATTGCCATTTTGTTGATTTATGGCAATTCATAAATTTTGGTTGGTTATCCTAACAGGTTTTCTAAGCCTGTTAGGTATTTTTTTCGCCACTCCCGATAGCTATCGGGATAAAGGATCGAAAAGATTTTTTTGCCACGACCCGAGCGATAGCGAATAGGCGAAGCAATTGCACAAATTTCCACGAATAAATCTGTAGTATTTGCTAAATCTACATGAGAAAAAACATAGATATAAGATAGAGAGACATTGTAACTCATCTGATATAATACAATCTTGATATAATTTAAGTAAAGGCACAATAAATAAAAAAAACACCAATGAAAAATCTATTTTTAAGAATACTATTGTTTTTTGTAATAGTTTCTGGGTTCTCTCAAAATGCAGGAAAATCAGAAAATATCAAATTTGTACAACTAACAGACTTGCACGTTTCAGTAGGAAATGACAATGACTTTTTATTGCAGAATATTGTAAAAGAAATCAATAATTCAGATTTTGAATTTGCGGTTGTGACTGGAGATTTGACCAATCGCGGTGCTGATGATGAGTTAAAACAAGTTCATTCGATACTTTCTCAATTGAAAATTCCATATTATGTAATTTCTGGAAACCACGAAACGAACTGGAGTGAAAGCGCTGGTTTGACGTATAAAAAAATATTTGGCGAGGATCGATTTGTATTTTCAAAAGGTGATTATGTCTTTATAGGCTTTCCGTGCGGACCTTACATGAAAATGGGAGATGGTTTTGTAAAACACGAAGATGTGCTTTGGCTTGATAAAACTTTAAAAGAAAATCTTAAAAATAATAATAAAAAAGTGCTGAATTTTGCTCATTATCCGTTAGATAATAGTGTGAGCAACTATAAAGAAGTGCTTTCTGTTTTAGAAAAATATCCAACTGTTGCTACTTTTTGCGGTCACGGACATACTTTAAGAAAGTATAATTTCTCTGGTTTGAGCGGTATAATGGGAACTTCGATAACTTCGCTTGACGGAAAAACAAAAAGTTATAATCAAGTAATTATCAGCAAAGACAGTATTAGTATCTATCAGAAAGAAATTGATAAACCGGGAGTTTTTAAATTTTCGGTACCATCAAAACCTTCTAAAATTGAAATTCCGAAAGATAGTGTGACAATGCAAACTCCTTTTATAAAAGATATTGCTTCTATTTACAGCCTTCCTGCATTTGATAAAAAGAACCTTTATTTCACTAACTCAATTGGCGAAATAAAATCAGTTAACTTGAAAAGTAAAAGTATAAACTGGAAAACAGAAACAGGAAATTCAATTTATTTTTCGCCAATAATTGTAAAAAATAATTTGGTTATTGGTACAATAGAAGGAAATCTATTGGGATTCGATACTCAATCAGGAAAACAAAAATGGGCAATTCCTGTTGGTGGTGTTTTAGTAGGTTCACCAATTGCAGAAAACAATAAAGTTTATACAGCAAGTTCTACAGCGTTTGTTTGTGTAGATGCTGTGACAGGTAAAGTGATTTGGCAGAGCAATTTACCAGCTTCCTATTCGCAGGGAACTCCGCTAATACAAGGCGATAAAATAATTTTTGGAGTGTGGGATTCGTATGTGTACTGTTTGGATAAAAATACAGGAAAACTGATCTGGAAATGGAATAATGGCAACGATAAACAAATTTTATATTCTGCTGGAAATGTCAATATGGTTGCATCAAAAAACAGACTTTATTTTGTTACGCCTCAACGTTTCTTGACCATTTTAGATATTGAAACAGGCAAAACGCTTTTAAGAACTCAAAAATGGAAAATTAGAGAATCAATGGGTAAAAGCCAAGACGGAAAATGGTTTTATGGCAAAACAATGGAAGGAGAATTGGTAAGAGTCCCACTTAATGACACTATTGAATTGACTGAAGAAAATGTTGTGAGCCAAAGCAAAGTTTTGGATTTAAAATGGGGATATGAACACAATCCTGCGGCGATATTAGAAAAAAATAATAAAATATATTTAGGAAGCCGAAAAGGTGAAGTTGTAATTGTTGATGCCACAAAATTTGAAATCATTAAACAAATTAATTTGGGAAGTTCAAGTATAAATGGCTTTACACTTGATGACAAAGGACAAGTTTGGGCATCTTTAATAGAAGGCGGAATTTATTTATTGGAATAGTTTTTAGCCACAGATTTAAAGGATTAAAATGATTTTTTGTCGCCACTAATTTCACAAATTTCCACGAATCAAATCTGTTGAATCTGCGAGAGAAAATAAAACTTTGCGAACCTTGCGTAAATCTTAGCGAACTTTGCGTTTAAAATATTCAACAACAATTAGCTAACCAAAAATACAATCTTATGAAAAGTCTAAAATTACTAATCCTAATACTGCTGATTCAGACCAAAATTTTCAGTCAGCAATCTCCAAAAAGAGAAATGCGTGCGGCTTGGATTTCTACAGTAGATAATATCGATTGGCCGTCAAAACCGGGATTATCAGATAAACAGATGAAAGCTGAAATGATTAGCATTTTAGATAATTTGAGATCGAATAATTTGAACACGGTAATTTTTCAAATCCGTCCGACAGCCGATGCGTATTACAAATCGACAAAAGAACCAGCATCACATTGGATAACCGGAACTCAGGGCGTTGCGCCAGGTTTTGATCCGTTGCAGATGATGATTGATGAAGCAGGAAAACGTGGAATGAACGTTCATGTTTGGCTTAATCCATATCGTGTTCAGAAAGACACCGTTAGAGATGTGCTTTCAAAAAATCATTTATATTTTAAAAGACCAGACCTTTTTCTGACATACGGAAAAACGAGATATTTTAATCCAGGTTTGCAGGAAACGAGAAATTTCGTTGCTTCTGTTGTAGGCGAGATTGTTCGTAAATATGATATTCAGGCCGTGCATATGGATGATTATTTTTATCCATATAAAATTGAAGGGCAGGAGTTTCCAGATGATAAAGCTTTCGCTAAAGAACCGCGCCAATTTAAAGATAAAGACGATTGGAGAAGAGACAATGTCGATTTAATCATCAAGCAAATCAGAGATACAATTATTGCCAATAAACCAGAAGTCGAATTCGGAATTTCGCCTTTTGGAGTTTGGAGAAATATTGCCAAAGATTCGCAAGGTTCTAATACAAGAGCAGGAGCAACCAATTATGATGATTTGTATGCGAATATTTTAAAATGGCAAAAAGAAAACTGGATCGATTATGTAACGCCTCAAATCTATTGGCATATTGGTTTTGATCGCGCCAATTTTGAAGTTCTGGCAAAATGGTGGGCAGAACACAAATATGGAGCAAATGTTTACGTTGGCCATGGCGATTATAAAATTTCAACTACTGCCAAAGAACCTGAATGGAGAAGTCCAGATCAGATTGTCAAACAAATTGAAATGATTCGTAAAATGCCTCAAATTGATGGTTCAATGCATTTTACTGCTTCGAATTTTCTAAAAAAAGGAGATACGCTGAGAAAACCTCTTATTGAAAAAGAATATAAATACATCGCTCTAACTCCAGAAGCCAATAGAATTACAAGATTAAAACCAGAACCGCCAACAAATGCTGTAATTGCTAAAAAAGGCAATAATGCAGTTTTAACTTGGAAAGCGGCATTGAATGACAAAAAATATGTAATCTACAAATTCCCAAAAGGAAGAATAACCGATTTCTCGAATCCTGAGAATATTTATTATGTGACAACGGCCTTAAAACTAGAAGTTCCGAATGCTGATTTAGAAAACTACGTTTATGCGCTCACGGCTTTAAGTCAGACCCAGACAGAAAGCAGTCCGATTGAATTTTCAATAAAATAAAATATAAAAAGAAATGAGAAAAAGTATTCTTCTATTAGCCCTATTTCTAAGTTCGCTTAGTTTTGTACAAGCCCAAAAATTAGACCTAATTCCGAAACCTGTATCGGTTCAGCAAAGTGTGGGACAGTTTGTTTTTCCTTCGCCATTAAAAATTGTTATAGATAAAAAGCTAAAAAATAGTGTCGATTATATTACTTCAGATTTTTCAAAAAATACCGGAATTACCCCAATTGTTTCGATTGGAAAAAAACACGGAAAGAATACTATTTCATTTCTGGTTGATAAGAAATTGAATCTTCCAAACGAAGGATATCAATTGGAAATAAATGAAAAAGGGATTTTCGTAAAAGGAAAAACAGAGAAAGGCGTTTTAAACGGATTCCAAACTTTACTGCAAATTTGCTCTGCGAAAGAAGTTAAAAAAGGAACTCTTCCGTTTGTCAAAATAGAAGATTATCCTCGTTTTGATTGGCGTGGAATGATGTTGGATTGTTCAAGACAATTCTTCGACAAACAAACCGTAAAAAAGTATATTGATTGGTTGGCTGCTCATAAAATGAATGTTTTTCATTGGCATTTAACAGACGATAACGGTTGGAGAATCGAAATAAAATCACTGCCAGATTTGACTTTAAAAGGTGCTTGGAGAGGTCCTGGCGAAGTTTTATTGCCATCTTATGGTTCTGGAGACAAGCGTTACGGAGGTTTCTATACACAAGAAGATATAAAGGAAGTCGTGGCTTATGCAGCAGATCGTGGTATTTCTGTAATGCCAGAAATCGAAATTCCGGGACATTCGCGTGCCGTAACAGCTTCATATCCAGAAGTAGGTTGTGCGATAACGCAAGAGCTTAAAAGTGTTCAGGGCGAAGTAAAAAATGTTTGGTGTGTTGGGCGTGAAGAAAATTATGATCTTCTGGATTCGATTATCAGAGAAGTATCTGGATTATTTCCTTTTGAATATATTCACGTTGCGGGAGACGAAGTCAATCGTGCCAATTGGGAACATTGTCCAAAATGTCAAGCTTTAATGGCAAAAGAAGGATTTACAGACAGTTTCCAGCTTCAGAATTATTTCTTTAAAAGGGTTCAAAAAATTGTAGACAAATACCATAAAAAAACAGATGGATGGAATGAAATTCTAAAAGGCGGAGAAATCAATCCAAACACACTTATTTCTGCTTGGCAGGGAATTAGTTACGGAATTGAATCGGCAAAAAAAGGGTACAAAACCATTATGATGCCAGGACAGTTTACCTATTATGATATGGCGCAATCTGAAACAGAACGCGGCCATCGTTGGGCAGCGATTACCGATACCAAAAGAGCGTATTCGTTTGAACCAATTCCTGATGCCGATTTAACTCCCGAAGAGCAGAAAAATATAATTGGAGTTCAAGGTGCTTTGTGGAGTGAATATTTAGATCGTCCTGCAAGAATTATGGAATACCAAAGTTATCCGAGAATCAGTGCGTTGTCTGAAATTGGATGGTCTAAAAAAGAAGATAAAAACTGGGATGATTTTTATGGAAGATTAACCAATAGCCATTTAAAAAGATTGGCCGATATGGGAATTGCTTTCAGAGATTTTCCTCCGACGGCAATTTATAAAAACGGAACTATTACTGTAACTCCGCCTTATGAAGGTGCCGTTGTACGATTTGATAAAGATGGAAATGAACCAACAAGACAATCGCCTTTGTACACAGGACCAATTCAAACGAAAGATTACGAACGCTATATGTTTAGAGTATTTTACAATGAATATTCAGCAAGCCCTGCGGTGAAAGCGGAGAAATTGCCTGTTGCCAATTGGAATACATCAAAAGCAGAAGTTTTGACTATTTCTGAAAATATCTCAGATCATGTAGATAAAAAAGGCATTTGGTATTTAAGTTTTAATCCGACAGATGATGGAGCAAATGGAACAATCAAAAATGTTTCGCTTTTTGAAAATGATAAATTAGTGCAGACTTATGCAGACGAAAAAGTACTAAAATCAAAACCTCGATTGAGATTTTTAATTGATAATTACAACGAAAAAAACACCTATAGATTAGATTTTACAATAGAAAATAAAGAAGAGAAAAAATCTGCGGCAAATGTAAAATTCATCTGTACGCCTTATCAAGAACCAGAAGTAAAAGTGACTTCATCGATGGCAGAAAATCCGAAGTTTCCAATTTCGAATGTGCAGGATTATAATGAAGAATCGTATTTGCGTACCGATGTTGCCTGTAAAGACGGCGACTGGATTTTGTATACCTTTACTACTCCTGTAACCTCTTCTAAAATAGATGTTTTAACTGGAATTCCACATCATCCAAGATTCATCATTAATAACGGTTTTGTGGAGTTTTCATACAATGGAACCGATTTTATAAAAGGTGATAATTTCGATTACGGAAATGCATCCATTTATCCTAAACAGCCTGTAAAAGCAGTTAGAATACAAATTACAGGAACCAATAATGAGCCTTTGATGGCAGGACAGGACTTAAAAATTAATCCATAGTACGATGAAAAATATTGGTATTAAAATTATAATGATTTCCTTGATTTTCTTGGGAATAAATGGCTATGCGCAAGAAGAATCAAAACAATCTTTTGGTTTAAAATATAATGAAGTTTATATTGATTCAATGATGACAAATGCGCTGGAAAAAGGCTTTTTTCCAGGAGCGCAAATTATTGTTGGAACAGGAGATTTTAATCTGATAACCAAAAATTACGGTTATCATGATTACACCAAAAAACAGTTAGTAAAATCAGATGACGTTTTTGATCTGGCTTCAATGTCTAAAGTTCTTGGCGCAACGCTTGTAACAATGCGTTTGGTCGGAAATGGAAAAATTAAATTGACAGATCAAGTTGGACAAATTGTTCCGATGTACAAAAACACAGCTATTGCCGATTTAACGCTTTTTGAATTGCTAACGCATACTTCTGGATTAACGCCAAGTATCACTTTTTATCAAGCATTGCTTTCTACACCAGACAATTCGCCTTTTTTGAGCAATCAAAAATCGGAACAATATGTTGAACCTTTTGATAATATGTATGTAAATAAAAACATTATTTACGACTCAAAATATTTGGTTTTTGAGCCAAAAGAAAATTGGGTTCAGATTTATAAAAACATGTGGCTCAATCCAGAATTTTATCCATCGGTTTATGAAAGGATTGCAAAAGCGAATACAAATCCGAGAGGAAAATATTTGTACAGCGATTTAAATTTACTTTTAGTGAAGCAAATGATTGAAACCAAAACAGGAAAAAAACTCGATGAGTTTACCAATGAAATTTATACCGAATTAGGCATTTCAAAAATTGGATATAATCCGTTAAAATGGACTTCAATAGATAATGTGATGCCAACTGAAGTAGATAATTTCTTTAGAAAAGATACTGTAAAAGGTTATGTGCACGATGAGGCAGCGGCCATTTTTGGAGGCGTTTCTGGAAATGCAGGATTGTTTGCCAACGCAGAATCGATTGCCGTAATCTGTAAAATGTTAATGAACAATGGAAATTACAAGGGAAAACAGATTCTAAAAGCCAATGTCGTAAAAGAGTTTACAGATTCTCCGCTTGCCAAAGAAGGAATTTATCGCGGTTTAGGTTTTGACAAAAGAAAACCAGACGAGTTTTTTACAAAAGACGATTTCGGACATACGGGTTTTACAGGAACTTTTTTCTTTATGAATAGAAAAACCAACCGATTTTTAATCATTCTAACGAATCGAGTTAATCCAACTAGAACAAACAGATTAATGTACAAAGACGATTTTAGTGCTAAAATCTGGAGGCAAATTAATAAATAAAAGTTTGCCACGAATTGCACGAATTTCCACGAATTAATTTTTTCAATCTGTGAGAAAAATTTAGCCACAGATTAAGAGGATTAGAATGATTTTTTTTCATAAAATATGTAAAAAAAGAATTAGTGAAATTCGTGTAATTGCTTCGCCTATTCGCTATCGCTTGGGTCGTGGCAAAATAAAAAAGAAATCTGTGGGAATCCTTTTAATCTGTGGCAAAAGAATAAACGTGATTAAAAAAACTAATCATAATCAGATTGAGGCTGGAATTTCAGAAGAAGAAATCAGAAATAACAGGAAAGAAAGTTTAGTTGCATTAAAAAAATGTGCGCTAAATGTTTGATTTATAAGTAATATCTCTCAGTTTTGCTTAATTTTTAGCAAAATAGATCATTAATTCATCCGGACTAGTTATAATTACAAAACTGGTATGCTTTATTGGTACGGTAAGAAGCTACTTTTGCCAAAAAAAATAAAAACCAAAATGAAAAAGATCTATTTTGCTGCCTTTGCAGTAATTTGTACCAATTTTTACGCACAGACAAAAAAAGATTCCATCAACCAAATGGATGAAGTCATTATTAATGAAGGCCGTTTTAATACGCCAATTTCTAAGCAAAACAGAAATGTATATGTTATTTCGAGCGAAACCATTAAAAAACTGCCAGGAAGAACATTGCAAGAAGTATTGCAATATGCCAACGGAGTAGATATCAGACAAAGAGGACCATTCGGAACTCAAGCCGACATCAGTGTTGACGGAGGAAGTTTTGAGCAGACTGTTGTTTTATTAAACGGAGCAAAAGTAATCGACTCGCAAACAGCTCATAATATGTTGAATCTGCCTCTTCCGGTTGAAGCAATTGAAAGAATCGAAGTCGTTCGCGGACCAGCAGCAAGAATTTACGGAATTAACAGTTTAACGGGAGCCATTAATATTATCACCAAAAAACCAACCGATTCTGGATTTATGGTAAGCACTTATGCAGGATCAAATTTCGAAAAAGACACTCAAGATACTGGTGATACTTTTTACGGAGCAGGAGTTCAGGCTGGAGCTGTTTTAGGTAAAGAAAAACAACAGCATATCCTTTTTGCTTCGCATGATAAAAGCAATGGTTACCGTTACAATACAGCATTCGAAAACAACAAAATTTTCTACCAAGGAAATGTTCAGATCAATGATAAGAATGAAATTTTAGGTTCTGCGGGTTATATCAAAAACGGATTTGGAGCAAACGGATTTTACGCTGCGCCAGGAGATAAAAACTCAACAGAAATTGTTCAGACTACGTTTGCCAATCTTCAGTCCAATCATCAAATTACAGATAGCTGGAAAATCATGCCGAGAATAACATATCGTTACAATTATGATGATTACCGTTATTTAGGAAATTCGAATTTAGCAGTTGGAAGAAGTCAGCATTATACCAATTCTATTGCGGGAGAATTAAACTCTACAGTTAAATTATCAAAAGGAGAAATTGGTTTTGGAGCTGAATTTAGAAATGAAAACATCCACTCTTCAAACATTGGAGATCACGATCGCGAAAATGTGGGACTTTATGCAGAATATAGAAGAAGTTTTACTGAAAAACTGGATGTAAATATCGGAACGTATTTAAATTACAATTCAGATTATAAATGGCAGATTTATCCAGGAATCGATGCTAGTTATGCTATTACAGATGCATTTAAGATTATTGGTAATGTGGGAACAAGCCAAAGAATTCCGTCTTTTACAGATTTATATTTGAAACAAACCGGAAATATTGGAAACCCTGATTTAGATTCAGAAAATGCTTTTCAGAGTGAAATTGGATTCAAATACAATAAAAGAGCTTTGAGTTTGAATGCGAATTATTTCTACAGAAAAATCGACAATTACATCGACTGGATGCGTAATGCTACAAATGTGCCTTGGCAGAGTCAGAACAAAGGAGATTTAAACACAAACGGAATCAATTTACGTGGAAATTACAGATTTGATTTCTCTAAAGATTCTAAATTAAGTATTCTTTTAGCTTACACATATTTAGATTCAGAATTCAATAGCACGCGTACAGAAACGTATTCAAAATATGCAATTTCGTCATTAAAACACCAAATTACCAATACAATAGATTATCAGTTTAAAAACTTATCTGTAATGTTTGCCACTCGTTTTAACGAAAGAATTACAGGTCCTTCTTATTGGGTAAATGATTTTAGAGTAAGTCAGGCAATTAATAAATTCACTATTTTCTTAGATGGACAGAATATTTTTAATGCAACTTATTATGAGGTAGGAGCAGTTCCGTTGCCATCACGCTGGTTTACTTTGGGGGTAAAACTGGTTACTTTTTAAAGAGAATTTTTTTCAGAACTTTAGATTGTTAGAAACAGCCTGTAAGCTTTATGTTTACAGGCTGTTTTGTTTTTGAATGAATTAAAAAAAGACTCTTTTCTAAAATGTTAATTTTTGTTTAAATTAAGAAATCATATAAACTTTTATAAAAATGATATAATAATTTTATGGTTTAATTTGTTGAATTTTACTGAATTACGAATGAAATGATAATCAACTTTCGATTTTAAGAAAGTGTAAACCAGAAAAAAAATGGACAGAAGAAATAATCAAAACGATTTATCCCAAGAAAGTGTAGATCGTACTCAGGAGGCAAATTGGGATCCAATTTTAGGATATCATATGTATTTTCCGCATGAAGAAAGTATAGATGAAGATTTAAAGGAAAGAAACGACGCTGTTCAAAAACCTAACACTGGTGATTGGGGAGATGATAGTGATTATGAAGAGCTAAGGCATAAAAAGAGTTCTGATATGAATATTAGTACTTTTGGAAATGAAGATACAAAAACAGATTGATAGTAAAAGAGCGGAAATTTTCCGCTCTTTTACATATTATAAACCTGCAGCGTGAATCTTTAATTCTAATAAAAACTGAATTTTAAATGATTCTGATTTTTGAAATCAAAGAATTTGTAGGAGGATTTATATTGATATTTAATTTTTATGAAATCACATTGAATAATGTTTATAGTAAAGGCCTTTTTATTTATATTTGAGAAGGAATTTAACAAATTTGAGCGTATTTTATAAAATTAAACAGCATTAAAAATTATTTTCACTCAGTAAGATAATGGAGTTAATAAATAATTTAGATCTTCTAAAAACCGCTTTTAATGCTGCGCCAAATGGTATTGCAGTTTTAAAATCTTTGTATACTACTAAAAATAAGATTGAAGATTTTTCGGTGTTGCTGTTTAATGATTATTTTATAAACTGGATCAATAACGAAGACTACAAAGGAAAAAGATTCAGTAAAGTTTTTTCTAAAATAGGAGGAAACACAATTCTCGAAAAATGTATTGAAACCGCAGAAACAGGAATTGCATCCTGTTTTGAGCAATGTTATGAGGATGAAAGAGGAAACCACTGGTTGAAATTTACAACGGTTATGCAAGACGAACTATTGGTGGTGACAATGGAAGACATTACCGAAAAGAAGCATGCTGAAAATGAACTCAATAATGCATTAATTGAAGCTGAAAAACAAAAAAGACTTTACAATTCTATAATAAACGGAACTCCCGATTTGGTTTATGTATTTGATCTGGATTATAAGTTTACTTATGCCAATAAAGCCCTATTGACAATGTGGGGTAAATCGGCTGAGGATGCTATAGGACGCGGATTAATAGAAAACGGATATGAAGATTGGCATGCAGAAATGCACGAAAGGGAAATAGACACCGTAGTTGCTGAAAAAAAAGCTATTAGAGGAACTGTTTCTTTTCCGCATGCAGAACTCGGAAGAAGAATTTACGATTATATTTTTGTTCCAGTTTTTAATGAAAAAGGAGAAGTCGAACTTGTGGTTGGAACTACAAGGGATATTACTGAAAGTAAACAAGCTGAAGAAAAACTGCAGCAAAGTGAAAGCCGTTTTCGTAAAATGATTCATCAGACGCCGGCTCCAACTTTGGTGTTAAAAGGTGACGATCTAATTATTGAGCAGATAAATAAACAGATGCTGCAAATGATTGGCCGTGGAGAAGAAATTATTGGCATGCGATTGATTGATGTATTGCCAGAACTTGAAGGCCAATATGTATGGGAACAGGTTTTAAAGGTTTATAACGAAGGAATCCCTTTTGATCAGAGCGAGGTTCTTGTGCCGCACAATCGAACGGGAGAATTAAAAAACTATTATTATAATTTAACGTATCGACCTTTAATTGAAGAAGGACAGATAACAGGAATGATACAAGTGGCGGTTGAGGTTACTGAACAAGTTGAAGCCCGTCAGAAAATGGAAAAAAGCGAAAACCGTTTTCGAGCTTTAGTCAATGCATCGTCTGATTTGGTTTACCGTATGGATGCCGATTGGATGGTGATGCAAAGTCTTGAAGGAGGAGGAAGGCTTTCTGGCACTGGTGGCCATAGCGTCAATTGGCTAGATAAATTTGTTCATCCTAGCGATTTGGAACAAGCAGTTCATTTGATTTCTAAATCTATCG
>Ga0308157_10003264_pt1 | contig 24062 bp, 21 predicted proteins | sample PhyBR1_FD_201035 | JGI IMG/M metagenome (GOLD analysis project Ga0308157, IMG submission 201035) | Phyllosphere microbial communities from UC Gill Tract Community Farm, Albany, California, United States - DLSLB.R1 | ecosystem: Host-associated > Plants > Phyllosphere > Unclassified | place: USA...
CACGCCGGAATCCTGGTCTACACACGGGCGCTGGGCGCGCGGGTGGCGCCGGGCGACGCCATCGCCGACCTGATCGACCCGGTCAGCGGCGACACCACGGTGATCCGGGCCGGCGTGGCCGGCGTATTCTTCGCGCGCAGCGCGCACCGCCACGTGATCCGTGGCATGAACGTCGGCAAAGTCGCCGGCGCCCAGGCCTACCGCGCCGGCGACCTGCTGAGCCAATAAGATGACCACCAAAAAATTCAAGCTGCCGCACACCTTCGTCCTGCTGTTCATCATCCTGGCGCTGATCGCCGGCGCCACCTGGCTGGTCCCGGGCGGCAAGTACGACACCCACCTGGTCAACGGCAAGCAGCTGATCGACCCGGCCAGCTTCCACTACATCGCCAGCGCGCCGCAGGGGCTGACGGCGCTGATGAAGGCGCCGATCAACGGCTTCGTCGACGCCGCGCTGATCATCGGCTTCGTGCTGATCGTCGGCGGCGCCTTCGCCGTGCTGCAGAAGACCGAGGCGGTCGACTCGATGATCAAATCGCTGGCGCGCGCGCACGACAGCTCGGTGTTCATCCAGCGCGCGCTGATCCCCGTGTTCGTCACCATGTTCTCGATCGGCGGCGCCACCTTCGGCATGAACGAGGAAGCCATACCGTTCATCCTGATATTCGTGCCGCTGGCGCTGGCCTTGGGCTATGACACCATCACCGGCGTCTCGATCCCCTTCCTCGGCTCGCAGGTCGGCTTCTCGGCCGCGTTCCTCAATCCCTTCAACGTCGGCATCGCGCAGGGCATCGCCGGCGTGCCGGTGTTTTCCGGCTGGGCCTACCGGGTGATCGTGTGGGTGATCGCCACCGCCGTCACCATCGTGTTCCTGATGTGGTACGCCGCGCGCGTCAAGAAGACGCCGGAACTGAGCCCGACCTGGGCGCTGGACCAGGACAAGCGCCGCGAGCAGCCGCACGGCCTGGGCGAATTCCACGGCATGACGGGGCGGCACAAGCTGGTGCTGGCGATCTTCGTCGGCTCGCTGATCGTCATGGTGGGCGGCGTGGTGGGCTACGACTGGTACATCCACGAAATCGCCGCGCTGTTCCTGACGATGGGCATCGTCATCGGCCTGGTGGGCGGGCTCGACTCGAACCAGATCGTCGAAGGCTTCATCCAGGGCGCGCGCGACCTGGTGGGCACGGCGCTGGTGATCGCGCTGGCGCGCGGCACGATGATATTGGCGCGCGACGCCCACATCATCGACACCATGCTGCACGCGCTGATGCCGCTGGTGCAGTCGTCGAGTCCTATTTTCTCGGCCTGGAAGATGTTCGGCATCCAAACCGTGATCAACTTCTTCATCCACTCCGGCAGCGGCCAGGCCGCGCTGACGATGCCGATCATGGCGCCGCTGGCCGACCTGGTGGGCGTCACGCGGCAGACCGCGATTTTGGCGTTCCAGTTCGGCGAATTCACCACGCCGATGATACCGACGTCGGGCATCACGGTCGGCGTCCTGGCGCTGGCGCGCATCCCGTGGATCACCTGGGCCAAATGGATGGTGCCGCTGCAACTGATCTACGCCGTGCTGGCGCTGGCCCTGCTGGTCCCACCCTGCCTGATGAACTGGCAATAAAGCAATTTGGGGTCAAGTCTGACATTCGGACACGAGCTCTTCCCTAGCGGCCGCTACGGAAGAGCTCGTGTCCGAATGTCAGACTTGACCCCACTGTTTTTAGTTGCTGTAGATATTCGGGAAGTAGCGCTCCATCAGCGTCGCCGGACGGGACGGCGCGGTGAAGCCGTACTGCTCGTACAGCCCGTGCGCGTCGGCGGTGGCCAGCGTGAAGCGGCGCAGGTTCTGCAAATCGGCATGCGCCAGCACCGCCTCCACCAGCCGCTTGCCGTAGCCGCGCCCGCGCACCTCCGGCAGCATGAACACGTCGACCAGGTTGGCGAAGGTGGCGCGGTCCGTCACCACCCGCGCGAAGCCGACCTGACGCCCGTCCACGTAGGCGCCAAAGCACAGCGAATGCTCGATCGCCCGCTCCAGCACCGCCAGCGGCATGCCGATCGCCCACGTCGACTGCTCGCTGAGGAATTGATGGATCAGCGGCACGTCCAGGTCCGCCTTGTTGGTGCTGATGTGCAGAGTCGTCATGATTTCGATGGGCAAAATGGTAATGTTGACATATTTTTGAGCAGCTGGCGGTTTATAATCGCTGCTGACATCAATCACGCACACACGCCTGCCCCACTATGACAGCACAACTTTCCAAAAAAAGCGAAGCCTGGTCGGCCCGTTTTAACGAACCCGTCTCGGACCTGGTCAAACGCTACACCGCCTCGGTCTTCTTCGACAAGCGCCTGGCCAAGGCCGACATCCAGGGCTCGCTGGCCCACGCCGAAATGCTGGCCGCGCAGGGCATCATCAGCGCCGCCGACCGCGCCGAGATCGAACGCGGCATGGCGCAAATCGCCGCCGAGATCGAAGCCGGCCAGTTCGAATGGCTGCTGGACCTGGAAGACGTCCACCTGAACATCGAAAAACGCCTGACCGAACTGGTGGGCGACGCCGGCAAGCGCCTGCACACCGGCCGCTCGCGAAACGACCAGGTGGCCACCGACATCCGCCTGTACGTGCGCTCGGCCATCGACGACGTGCTCGCGCTGCTGGCCGCGCTGCGCGGCGCGCTGACCGACCTGGCCGAGAAGAACGCCGACACCATCATGCCCGGCTTCACCCACATGCAGGTGGCGCAGCCGATCACCTTCGGCCACCACATGCTGGCCTACGTCGAGATGTTCGGCCGCGACGCCGAGCGCATGGCCGACTGCCGCAAGCGCGTCAACCGCCTGCCGCTGGGCGCGGCCGCGCTGGCCGGCACCACCTTCCCGATCGACCGCGTGCGCGTGGCGCAGACGCTGGGCTTCGACGACGTCTGCCACAACTCGCTGGACGCCGTCTCGGACCGCGACTTCGCCATCGAGTTCACCGCCGCCGCCTCGCTGATCATGACCCACGTGTCGCGCATGTCGGAAGAGCTGGTGATCTGGATGAGCCCACGCGTGGGCTTCATCGACATCGCCGACCGCTTCTGCACCGGCTCGTCGATCATGCCGCAAAAGAAAAACCCGGACGTGCCGGAACTGGCGCGCGGCAAGACCGGCCGCGTCTACGGCCACCTGATGGGCCTGCTGACCCTGATGAAGGGCCAGCCGCTGGCCTACAACAAGGACAACCAGGAAGACAAGGAACCGCTGTTCGACACCGTCGACACCGTGGTTGACACGCTGCGCATCTTCGCCGACATGGCCGGCGGCATCAGCGTCAAGCCGGAAGCGATGCGCGCCGCCGCCCTGCAAGGCTACGCCACCGCGACCGACCTGGCCGACTACCTGGTCAAGAAAGGCCTGCCGTTCCGCGACGCCCACGAAGCCGTGGCCCACGCGGTGCGCGCCTGCGACGACCTGAAGATCGACCTGTCGGAAATGTCGCTGGACCAGCTGCGCGCCTACTCCACGCTGATCGACGACGACGTGTTCGCCGTGCTGACGCTGGAAGGCTCGGTGGCCGCGCGCGACCACGTGGGCGGCACCGCGCCCAACCAGGTGCGCAAGGCGATCGCCCGCGTGCGCGAGCAGCTGGCCAAATAAAGGCCATGGCGCGCCCGACGCTCACCTACCGCAAACCGCAAGCGGGGCGCGACTACTGGGTCATCGACGACATCCTGCCGAACGCGCAGGAGGTGGCCCAGCGCTGCTTCGCGCGCGAGGACTGGGAGCTGGGCGCGCCGCACCGTCCGGAGCCGTGGCCCGGCATGCGCAGCAAGGGCGCGCTGCTGCCGGACGAACTGGCGCGGGTGGAAACCTGGGTCAAAAAGGTCACCGGCGCGAAGAAGCTGTGGCAGGAAGCCACGCCGCAGGGCAGCACCCTCAATCACAACTACGTGCAGCTGGTGGGCGGCATCGAGTCGGGCCCGCGCCCGCACACCGATTCGCTCAAGCTGTGCCGCTACGCCGCCGTGATCTACCTGTCGCCCGATCCGCTGCCGGCGGCCGGCACCTCGTTCTACCGCCTGCGCTATCCGGACGGCACGCTGGGCGGCAATTACTGCAGCCCGCCGCACGCCAACCTGCGCGAGGCGCTGGGCGTGACCAGCCTGCCCCCGCAGGCCTGGCACGAGGAGCAGCGCATCGACAACCGCTTCAACCGCATGCTGCTGTACCGCGCCAACCTGGTGCACTCGGCCAGCGGCTACTTCGGCTGCGACCACGGCGACAAGCGCATGACCGCGGTCTTCTTCTGGATGGCCTGAGCCCCGGGAAGTTGTTTCAAAATGAGCGCAGCTAGGCGCGGCCCCGAAGACAGTGCGAATGCACGGCGAGGGGCTGCAACGACGCTGCGGTCTTTTTGAAACGACTTCCTACTGCGTCACGATCTTCGACAGCACAGAGAACGCCGCGCCGGTCTGGTTCTGCTCCAGCAGGATGGTCAGCTCGGTGTAGGTGCAGATCATGTTGACCAGGTTGATCTTGTCCCACGCCAGCTGCTTGAGGATGGCGTGATAGATGCCGGGCGTGCGGCTGGTGTCCGGATTCAGGTGCAGGGTCACCGCGTTCAGGTTGTCCTGGCGCGCCAACAGCCGCTCGCCGGCGAACACCTCCTCCACCATCGTCGTCAGCACGCGGCTGCTGATCACCATCACCTCGTTGACCCCGCGCGTGACCGTGACGAAGGCGCCGCGCATCGGCTCGGCCCTGGACAGCAGCCGCCGGTGGCACTCGTTGGTGCTGTCCGAATAACGGTAGGTGTACTCGGTCAGCTCGGTGCGGGTGGTCAGCTCGCCGGTCTTCTGCGCCAGCGCCAACGGCTGGTTGCTGGCCTCCGGCAGGCGCTCGGCCACGCGCCGCAGCGCCATCACCACCGCCGCCTGGCCGACCGGCTTCCACATGTCGCTCTCGAGCTGCGGCTGCAGCTGGCGCGCCAGTTCCGACAAATTGATCAGATTGCGCCGCAACCCCTCGGTGAGAAACGACGAATCCATGACGATGCGTTCAACTTTGGTAGCAATCGACAGCATACAAGCTCCCCCTGTCCGCGCGCCGGCGGACAATAACTCAACTAACAGCAGGCGCTGCGCCGCGCGCCGCGCCGTGGTCGGCGCCCGCGCGGCGACGCAAGCCCGCTGCCGGCGCCCCGGATGGAGGCGCGGCGGCAGTCAGGATGCGGCAAGCGGTGACAAATGGAGGGCGATGCTAGTTCGGTGGCGGCGCCGTGGTGTGGGCGGCGCGCAGTGCGCGGGCGGAACTGACATTGTGCGTTGGGTGTGCGGTCATTATTTTCTTCCTGTGGTTCCCGTTGCGCTTGTTACCAAGGGTCGTGCCCTGCGCTTTTTATATGCCGGTCACGAACCATAATTCGCGCTGGCGTCAACTAGTTTAATTCGCAATATTAGAACTCTGCAACCACGATTTGCTGAAAAATTGGGCATAGTGTTGCGTAGCCACCGAAAATAGAGGGCGGCGTCTAGTTCGTTGTTGAGATAAGACAAAACGCGCCTATCGTGCGGGATCCTGCCGTCAACTTCTGGTATGCCAGCCACCCCGCCCCCGGCCGGCGCCCCGCCCGAGTGTCTCATTTCAGACATTTTTTTCATCCGCGACTAATTTTCCAAGTTTTTTGACTTCGTGAGCGCGACAGGAATAGTGTCGCCCCTACTCGCCGTTTTAGCCGCACAAAAACGCCGCGCGGCCAACCGCCGCCGCGGCGCCGGGAACGCCGAGTTGGCCACTATCCCGGCCAAGGCCGCACCTAGCGAAAACTATCAGACCCCATGGAGAAGAGATGAATTTACGTATGACCCTACTCGCTGCATCCGTCGTCGCCGCATTGCCGATGATGGCGTCCAACGCAGCCCAAGCGGCGGCACAGCTCATGTCCGCGCCAGTGGCCCAGTCCTCTCCACAAGAGAGCGCCGGGCTGGTGGCCAAGATGGCCGCGCTCGACAGCCAGCGCGGCCTGTCCGCCGACCACAGCTTCCGCATCGCCAGCCAGCACCCCGGCGTGGTGGGCGAGAAGATCACCCGCGCCGACCACACGTACAAGGGCCTGCGCGTGTTCGGTTCCGAATCGGTGATCGTCACCAACAGCGCCGGCGACATCATCAGCGAGTCGGTGGCCGACCGCCGCGCCGCGCTGGACGCGCCGGCCGCCGCGTCGCACGGCCGCTCGGCCACCGTCGCCCCGGCCGACTGGACGCCGACCTTGGGCGCCAACGACGCCATCGCGCTGGTGGTCAAGGCGGTCGCGCCGAGCGGCACGCACCGCTGGCAGCCTAGCGCCGAACTGCTGATCTATCCGGTGATGAAATCGGTGCGCGTGGCCTCGGCCGTGAACAAGGCCGAGTCGGCGCTCAACGCCATGGACCTGGAGGAAGTGGTCGACCACTACGAGCTGGCCTACTACGTCAAGACCCGCATGGCCGACCACGGCCGCCTGGTGTACTTCGACACCATGGTCAACGCCAAGACCGGCGCCGTGATCGCCCAGTGGAAAGCGCTGCAGACCGTGGTCGGCACCGGCAACAGCCAGTACAACGGCCAGGTGCCGATCCAGACCTCGCTGTCGGGCAGCACCTACAAGATGCTCGACTCCACCCGCGGCACCGGCGGCACCTACGGCGGCATGGCGATCACCAACGCCAACCACAGCTCGGCCGACAGCCCGAACGCCGGCAGCATCTACACCAACACCTCCAACACCTGGGGCGACGGCCAGCAGTACATCAACGGCGGCAGCACCACCAACGCCAACGGCCAGACCGCCGCGGTCAACGCGCTGTGGGGCCTGATGAACACCTACGACACGATGAAGAACGTGCTGGGCTGGCAGTCGCTGGACGGCAACAACACCGCCACCTACATCGCCGCCCACGTCGACACCCAGTACGACAACGCCTTCTTCGACCCGAGCTGCAAGTGCATGTACATCGGCGACGGCTCCAGCTTCTACAGCCTCGGCTCGATCGACGTGATCGGCCACGAGATGTCGCACGGCGTCACCGACGCCACCTCCAACCTGACCTACTCGGGCGAATCGGGCGGCTTGAACGAATCGAACTCGGACATCGGCGGCGAGATGGTGGAAGCCTACGCGCGCGCCGGCGGCACCGGCACCGTGATCCCGGCCTCCGGCAACGACTGGATGATGGGCAAGGAGATCAGCAAATCCGGCCAGCCGCTGCGCTGGATGTACAAGCCAAGCAAGGACGGCAGCAGCCCGGACGCGTGGAGCAGCTCGATCGGCAACCTCAACGTGCACTACTCCAGCGGCCCGAACAACCGCATGTTCTACTTCCTGTCGCAGGGCTCGAACTCCAGCTCGACCAGCGACTACTACTCGAAATACCTGGTCAAGAGCCCGGCCGCGATGACCGGCATCGGCAACGACAAGGCGTTCCGCATCTGGTTCAAGGCCAACACCACCAAGTTCACCTCGTCGACCAACTACGCCGACGCCCGCAACAAGGTGCTGGCCGCCGCCACCGAGCTGTATGGCGCGGGTTCGAAGGAAGCGATCGCGGTGCAGCGCGCCTACGCGGCGATCAACGTCGGCGCCGACATCGACGAAACCGGCGCCACCGGCGGCGTGTCGATCACCACCCAGCCGTCCAACGTGAGCGTGGCAGCCGGTTCCACCGCCTCGTTCAGCGTGGGCGCCAGCGGCGGCACCTCGCCGTACACCTACAAGTGGTACCGCAACGGCGCCGTCATCAGCGGCGCCACCTCGGCCACCTACTCGCTGACGGCGCAGACGGCCGACAACGGCGCGGTGTTCAACGCCGTGGTCAGCGACTCGTCGTCGCCGGTCAAGACCGCGACCTCGGGCAACGCCACGCTGACCGTCGGCTCCACCGGCGGCACCACCGAGCGCGTGACCAACGGCGGCTTCGAGTCCGGCATCACCGGCTGGGGCGGCACCACCGGCGTGATCGGCAACTACAGCGGCCAGACCGCCTACGAAGGCAGCAAGTTCGCCTGGCTGGGCGGCAACGGCACCACCGCCTCGGAGACCATCACCCAGGCCGTGACGATCCCGTCGACCGCCACCGCGGCCACGCTGACCTTCGCGCTGCACATCGACACCGATGAAACCGGCAGCACCGCCTACGACAAGATGGTGGTGACCGTGAAGAACAGCGCCGGCTCGGTGCTGGGCACCCTGGCCACGTACTCGAACGTGAACGCGGCGACCGGCTACCAGGTCCGCACCTTCAACATGCTCGCGTACAAAGGCCAGACCGTCACGCTGTCGTTCGCGATGAACGAGGACTCGTCGCTGCAAACGTCGTTCGTGGTGGACAAGGTCAGCCTGATCACCCAGTAAATGTGGTAAGACAGTCCCCGCCTAACCCGACGGGGCTGTTTTTTTGCCGGGGCGGCAATCCATCGCCGCCTCGTTTTTTTCCTGGCTGAGCAAGCGATGCAGTTTCATCTCCAAGTGCAGGGCGGACCGTCAGGCCCGCAAACCATAGCGATCGACGCCGCCAGCGAGGCGGAGGCGATCCGCCAGGCGGCGCGCAACGGCTGGCGCGTGCTGGCCATCGGCAGTACCGAATCCATGGGTGCGGGGGCGCGTGCGTCCGCGCGCCCGAACAAGCAGGCCTTCCCGCTGCTGCAATTCAGCCAGGAGCTATTGGCCCTGCTGGAGGCGGGCCTGAACCTGAGCGAGGCCACCGCCACCTTGCTCAACAAGGAAACCCGCGGCGGCGCGCGCGCCACGCTGGCCGCGATCCAGCGCTCGCTGCAACAGGGGAAAAGCTTCTCCGACACCCTGGCCGATTTCCCGGCCGTCTTCCCGGAACTGTATGTCGCCACCGTGCACGCGGCCGAGCGCTCGGGCAACCTGCCGGAGGCGCTGGCGCGCTTCGTAGGCTACCAGCTGCAGTTCGACGCCATCCGCAAGAAGCTGGTTTCGGCGGCCATCTACCCGGCCATGCTGCTGGTGGTGGGCACGCTGGTCACGCTGTTCCTGATGGGGTATGTGGTGCCCAAGTTCAGCGTGGTGTACGAAGGCTCGGGGCGCGAGATCCCGTGGGCCTCGCGCATGCTGCTGTCGTTCGGCCAGGCGCTGGCCGCGCATCCGTGGCTGTGCGCCGGCGCGCTGGCCGGCGTGGTGCTGGGCGTGGTGCTGGGCCTGGGCAACGCGGCGCTGCGCGGGCGGCTGGTGCTGGCCATCCTGCGCCTGCCGGTGCTGTCGGCCAAGGCCGCCGAGTTCCGCCTGGCGCGCTTCTACCGCGCGCTGTCGCTGCTGCTGCACGCCGGCATACCTTTATCGAAGGCGCTGGCGATGACCAACGCCATGCTGCTGCCGGCGCAGCAGGTGCAGCTGGTGCAGACGCGCCGCGCGGTCGAACAGGGGCTGCCGTTTTCCACCGCGCTGGAACAGAACGCGCTGGCCACGCCGGTGGCGCAGTCGCTGCTCAAGGTCGGCGAGAACACCGGCCGCCTGGGCGACATGCTGGAACGCTCGGCCAAGTTCCACGACGAGGAATTCGCGCGTTGGGTGGACTGGGCCTCGCGCCTGCTGGAGCCTGTGCTGATGACGGTGATCGGCGTGGTGATCGGCGGCGTGGTCGTCTTGATGTATATGCCGATCTTCGAGTTGGCGGGGAGTCTGTCATGAACGCACGCGAACCGGCTGTCCTCAGCCCCGAGATGCTGCACGGCGCGCGCGCCGCCGCGATGGCGCAGGGCCGGCCGACCATGGCGCTGCTGCAGGAAGCCTGCGGCCTGACGCCGGAGGAGCTCACGCGCCAGCTGGCCGCGCTGTTCTGCTATCCGGCCTGGCCGATGAGCAGGCTGCAGGCGGCGTCGCCGGCGTTCGACCTGCTGTCCTATACCGACTGCGCGCAGCGCGACTGCGTGCTGCTGCGCGAAGCTGACGATGCGCCGGTACTGGTGATCGGCAATCCGTTCGCAGAAGACACGCTGCAGTGGGCCGGCTACGCCATCGGCTGCGCCTACACGGTGGCGCTGGCCCATCCCGACGATTTGACCGCCTACCTGGTGCAGCAGGAGAGCGTGCAGCAGGCCATGCAGGACATGATGGAGGACGGCAGCCACGGCGAGACGGCGGGCCTGGACCAGACCATCGAGGACATCTCGCTGATACGCATCAGTGAAGACAGCAGCCCGGTGGTCAAGCTGGTCAACTCCACCATCTACGACGCGCTGAAGTTCCAGGCCAGCGACATCCACCTGGAATGCGACGCCGCCAGCCTGGTGATCAAGTACCGCGTGGACGGGGTGCTGGTGCAGGCCGGCACGGTGCAGGGCCTGCAGATGGCCGAGCAGATCATCTCGCGCATCAAGGTGCTGGCGGAGCTGGACATCGCCGAGCGCCGCGTGCCGCAGGACGGCCGCTTCAAGGTACGCGTCAAGGGCAGCGAGATCGACTTCCGCGTCTCCATCATGCCCAACATCTTCGGCGAGGACGCGGTGCTGCGGCTGCTGGACCGGCGCGCGCTGACCGAGGCCGCCGCCGCGCTGCGGCTCGAGAGCCTGGGCCTGAACGACGACGCCATCGCGCAGATCCGCCGCCTGGCCGCCAAGCCGCACGGCATGCTGCTGGTGACGGGGCCGACCGGCTCGGGCAAGACCACCACGCTGTACGCCGCCATCACCGAGATCAACACTGGGCGCGACAAGATCGTCACCATCGAGGACCCGGTCGAATACCGGCTGCCGCGCGTGCTGCAGATTCCCGTCAACGAGAAGAAAGGGTTGACCTTCGCGCGCGGGCTGCGCTCCATCCTGCGCCACGATCCGGACAAGATCATGATCGGCGAAATCCGCGACGACGAGACCGCGCAGATCGCGGTGCAGGCCTCGCTGACCGGGCACCTGGTGTTCACCACGGTCCACGCCAACAACGTGTTCGACGTGGTGGGCCGCTTCCTGCACATGGGCGTGGACCCGTACAGCTTCGCGGCGGCGCTGAACGGCATCGTCGCCCAACGGCTGCTGCGCCTGAACTGCGAGCACTGCGCGGTGGACGTGGCGCCCGATCCGCAGGACCTGGCCGACAGCGGCCTCACCGCCGGCGACGTGCGCGAGTGGCGCTTCAAGGCCGGCAACGGCTGCGGCCATTGCCGCGGCACCGGCTACAAGGGCCGCAAGGCGGTGGCCGAGGTGCTGATACTGAACGACGCCATGCGCGAGATGATCTGCACGCGCGCGCCGGTGAGCCGCATGAAGGAGGAAGCCGCCACCATGGGCTTCCGGCTGGCGCGCAGCGCCGGGCTGGATCTGGTGCGGCAAGGGGAAACGACTTTACTGGAGCTCAATCGTGTCACTTATTGAACGCTTTGCGCGGCTGGTGTCGAGCGGGCCGTTGACGCAACGCCGCCTGCGCGTGCTGCTGTCGCCGCAGCAGCTGTTGTGCGTGGTCCGCCACGGCGGGCGGCTGGTGGAAGGCAGCACGCGGCAGGTCGTTGTCGACGGCGCCGGCGTCGGTGGCCATTGGCAAGCCGCCATCGACGCGCTGCGCATGCTGTTGCAGCAGCCGGACATCGCTGCGGCCAGGCTGCCGCTGGAAATCAGCCTGTCGGGCCGCTGGAGCCAGCTGGTGCTGGCGCCGTGGAGCGACGCGCTGCTATCCGAACCATCGGCCAGCCGCTTCCTGCAAACGCAGTTGGCGGCCCTGTACGGCGACAACGCGCGCGGCTGGAGCGTGGTGGGCGACGACGCGCCCTACGGCCACACACGCCTGGTCTGCGGCGTCGACAGCACGCTGCTGCAAGCGCTGAAGGACGCCGCCGCCGAATGCGGCCACGCCTGCCGCGTGATCGAACCGCTGCTCGCCACCGCCCTGCGCGCGCTCGAAGCGCCGCGCCCCAAGCGGAGTCGCAAAGGTGCGGCCGACAGCAGCGGCGCGTCGCTGAGGGCGAGCAAAGGCATGGCCGACCCCGTGGGTGCGCTGGCGCTGATCGAGCCTGGCCGCATCACGATGGCGGCGCTGCGCGACGGGCGCATCGTCGCGATTCAATCGCAACCGGCCAGCGAGGCGTGGCGCATCGAACTGCCGCAAGCCTGGCAACGCTGGACGCTGCGCGCGCCCGAACTGGCCAGCATCGAGCAGATCGCCGTCACGGACCTGAGCGCGCCGCCGCCGACGCACGTATCCGCGTCAAGCGCCGCGCTGCACCTGGTGCCCGGCGCACTGCCACCGCGCTTCCGTCTGAACGCCAATCCCTTCGGCGAGCGCGCCACCGTCAGCGCAACGGCGCCGCACGCCCCATCGTCCGCCGCCAAGCCGGAGGTGGCGGCATGACACACCTGAACTTCCTGCCCCGCACCACGCAGCCGACCGGCTGGCGCCTCGCCTTGCTGGCCGTCGGCGTGCTGATGCTGCTGCCCGCCGCCGCCAACTGGATCACGCAACTGCAAACAGTCAATCGGCTGACGGCGCGCCTGGAGGCCCAAACGGCCGCCGCGCAGCCGACCCGACTCACACGCCCCGCGCTGGCGCCCGCGCAGCAGCATGAGATGGATCTGCAGGTCAAGGCGGTCGCCGAAGCGGTGCGCCAGCTCAACCTGCCGGTCACGCGGCTGATCAAGGCCGTCGTCGCGCCGGCCGACGTGCGCGTGGCCCTGCTGGCGCTCGACCTGAACGGCCAACCGCCGCAGGACGGCGCCGACACCGCCGTGCCTTCCGGCGCGCTGAAGATCACCGCCGAAGCGGAAACCGCGCAAGACATGATCAACTACCTGGCCTTCCTCAACCAGCAGCCGATGTTCCGCTCCGTGTACCTGATCAAGCACGAGATGGCGGCCGGCGCCGGCGAACGGCCGTATCACTTCCAGCTGGAGGCCCAATGGCGGCAATAAAGTCCGGCGCGCTGCCCAAGTTGAAACTCGCGCCCAATCTCGCGCCAAGGCTGATGTGGCAAACACGCCGCCTGCTGCGCCAGGCCGGTCCCGGCGCGGTGGCCGGCGTCGCCTGCGCGCTCTTGGCCGTGCTGGCGCAGTGGCACGCCACGCAGCTCGACCAGCGCCAGGCCGCGTTGACACGGCAGCTCAACGCCGCCGCCCGCGCGGCAGCCGCGCCGCACACACCCGCGCCGACAGCCGCCGGCGGCGTGGCCGCGTTCTACGCCTACCTGCCCGCGCACGACGCGATCCCCGACCAGCTCAAAGAACTGGTGAAGGTGGCGCAGCAAAGCGGCATAGCGCTCAACAAGGCGGAATACAAGCCCGAGATGGACGCCAAGGCAGGCTTCCTGCGCTACCGCATCACACTGCCGGTCAAGGCCGACTACGCGAGCGTGCAGGCCTTCCTCATCGGCGCACTGCAAGCGCTGCCGACGCTGACACTCGACTCGGTCGCCTTCAAGCGCGAACAGATCGAGTCCGGCGAGATCGACGCGCGCATCCAGTTCGTGCTGCTGATTCGACAGGAGGCACGGCGATGAGAAAGATCGTGATCGGCGCCGCCGCCGTCGCCACCCTGCTGGCCGCGTGGTTCGCGCCCGACCAGGACGGCGGCGTGGTCGGCCCCGCAGCCGCCACCACGCGCGAAGCCGCGCCGGCGCCAGTGGCGCCAGCCATCGTCGCCCCGCCAGCCGACGCCATCGCACCCGCCGCCGGCACGGATGGCGTCGACCTGCAAATCCACCCACGCGTCGCGGACGACGAGATGGGCAACGTCTTCGCCAAGCAAAGCTGGGCGCCGGAGACACCGAAGAAAATCATGATGGACCAGGCGCAGGCGCAGCAAGCGACGCAACAGGCCAGCGCACCATCCGGCCCGCCCGCCCTGCCCTTCCAGTTCATGGGCAGCTTCACCGACGAAGGCAAGACCGCCTACTTCCTGCAAGTCGACGGCCAGAACGTGGTCGCCCGTCCCGGCGAAAAAATCAACGACAGCTACCTGCTCGACAGCGTCAGCGGCAACACGATGAACTTCGTCTACCTGCCGCTCAACCAGAAACAAACCTTAGTCGTAGGGGACACCAATTGAAACCAACCGCCCACCGCCTGCACCTGCTGGCCGTCACACTGCTGCTGAGCGCCTGCGCCGGCAGCCAGACCTTCAAGGAAGGCAACGCCCTGCTGGACGCAGGCCAGATCGACCAGGGCCTGGCCAAGCTGGAACAGGCCTCGCGCGACGATCCGCACAACGCCGAATACCGCATCGTCCTGCTGAACCGCAAACTCAAACTGGTCAACGCCATGAACAGCCGCGCCGACACGCTGCGCCTGAAAGGCCAGGCCGCCGAAGCCGGCGCGTTGTACGAACAGGCGCTTGCCATCGACCCGGCCAACCTGGTAGCGCGCCAAGGCAAGGCCGCGCTCGCGCAAGACCAACGCCACCAGCAGGCCATCGGCGAAGCGGAAGCGCTGCTGCAGCGCGGCGGCGACGCCAACCTGGCGCAGGCGCAGGAGCTGCTGCGTCCCCTGCTGGTCGAGCGTCCCAACCAGCGCGACCTGCTGCGGCTCAAGACCCAGATCAACGACGCCCAAACCCGCCTGCGCCCCGCCAGCGGGCGGCTGGCGATGGCCTACCGCAAACCGGTCACGCTGGAATTTCGCGACGCGCCGCTGCGCGCCGTGTTCGATTTCATCAGCAAGGTGTCGGGCCTGAACTTCGTGTTCGACCGCGACGTCGACCCCAACCTGCGCGCCACCATCTCGGTGCGCGACACCAGCATCGAGGAAGCCATCGGCATGCTGTTGAGCGCCAACCAGCTGGAGCAAAGCATCACCGGCGACCGCTCGATCACCATCTACCCCAACAACCCGCAGAAGCAGAAGGACTACCAGCAGCTGCTGGTGCGCAGCTTCTTCCTCGCGAACTCCGACGTGAAGACGGTGGCGTTCTCGCTTAAGACGCTGCTGAAGGCGCGCGACATCGTCACCGATGAACGCATCGGCACCATCATCATGCGCGACACGCCGGAGATGATACGCATGGCCGAACGCATCATCGCCGTGCAGGACGTGGCCGATCCCGAAGTGATGCTGGAGGTGGAAGTGCTGGAAGTGAAGCGCTCGCGCATCCAGGAGCTGGGCGTGCGCTGGCCCGACACCGTCGGCCTGACCCTGCTGGGCAGCGGCCAATATGGTTCGCTCAACGTGGGCGACCTGCACAAGATCAGCGGCAGCACCATCGGCCTGGGTTTCGGTACCGTGTCCATCAACGCCAACAAGAACGACACCGACAGCAATATCCTCGCCAATCCCCGCATCCGCGTGCGCAACAAGGACAAGGCCAAGGTCCTGATCGGCGATCGCGTGCCGGTGATCACCGTCACCACCAACAACGGCGTCAGTTCGGACAGCGTGAACTACGTGGACGTGGGCCTCAAGCTGGAGGTGGAGCCCAACGTCTACCTGGACGACGAGGTGGCGATCAAGATCAACCTGGAGGTCAGCAGCGTGGTCAAGGAGATCGTCAGCAAATCCGGCACGCAGGCCTACCAGATCGGCACCCGCAGCGCCGCCACGGTGCTGCGCCTGAAGGACGGCGAGACGCAAGTGCTGGCGGGCCTGATCAGCGACGAGGACCGCACCACCGCCAACAAGGTGCCCGGCGTGGGCGAGCTGCCGGTGTTGAGCCGCTTGTTCGGCACCCAGAAGGACGATTCCACCCGCAGCGAGATCGTGCTGTCGATCACGCCGCGCGTGCTGCGCTCCATCCGCCGGCCGGAATTGTCGGCGGCGGAGTTCAATTCCGGCACCGAATCCGACATCGGCGGCCGCAGCCAGATGGGCACCACGCTGGCCGCCGTCCCCGACACGGCGGCCGACATGGCGCCCACGCCGCGCGACACCGCGCCGGCATTGGCGCCCGCCGGCTCGGCCATGACCGGCGGCTCCGGCATGACAGGCGGCGACACGCCGCCACCAACACCGCAGGCAAAGCCTGAGCCGGCCGACCCGGTCCGCCGCACGCCGCCGAAGAAAGGCCAGTAGCCATGCAGCGCAAGGCCCAACGCGGCTTCACCTTCATCGAGTTGATGATCACGCTGTCCATCCTCGCCACGCTGGCGATGGTGGCGGCGCCGATGGCGCAGGTGGCGCTGCAGCGCGAGAAGGAGCACCAGCTGCGCGCCTCGCTGATCGAGATCCGCGAAGCCATCGACGCCTACAAGCGCGCCGCCGACAACGGCCGCATCAAACTGGCGATGGGCGATTCCGGCTATCCGAAAAAACTGGAAGACCTGGTCACCGGCGTGCCGGACCAGCGTAGCCCGCGCAAGCAGAATATGTACTTCCTGCGCCGCATACCCCGCGATCCGTTCGCGCCGGCCGACGGCAACGCCAACGGCTTCGCCAGCAGCGCAAGCAGCGGCGGCTGGGCCGTGCGCTCCTACGCTTCGCCGCCGGACAACCCAACCGAAGGCGAAGACGTGTTCGACGTCAGCTCCCGCTCCGCCGTCATGGGCCTGAACGGCATCCCCCTCAAACAATGGTGACGCCATGAAGCGCAACAAGGGATTCACGCTGGTCGAACTGCTGGTGGTGTTGGCGATCATCTCGCTGCTGCTCACCATCGCGCTGCCGCGCTATTTCAGCTCGGTCGACAAGTCGAAGGAAGTGGCGCTGCGGGAGAACCTGCAAGTGCTCCGCAGCGGCATCGACAAATACTACGCCGACAAAGGCGAGTACCCGGCGGCGCTGGCGGACCTCGTCACGCAGCGCTACTTCCGCAAGGTGCCGCTGGATCCGGTGACGGAATCGGCCACCACCTGGCTGCTGCTGCCCTCCGCCGACGCCGAAAAACCCGGCGTGGCCGACATCCGCAGCGGCGCCAAAGGAAAGACCCGCGATGGCACGCCATACGAACAGCTTTAAACGCCAGCGCGGCTTCGCCTATCTGTGGACGCTGATGCTGGTGGCCTTCATGGGCGTCGGCCTGACCATCGCCGCAGACCTGTATGCGACCGCCATGCGGCGCGACAAGGAGCGCGAGCTGCTGTTCATCGGCCACGAGTTCCGCCACGCGCTGGAGGCCTACAACAAGGCCAACGGCGCCGGCCAGTATCCGCTGACGCTGGAGGAACTGCTGAAGGATCCGCGCTTCCCCAGCGCCAAGCGCCACCTGCGCCGCCTGTACAACGATCCGATCACCGGCAAGCCCGATTGGGCGCTGGTGCTGCAGCAGGGCCGCATCGTCGGCATCCGCTCCACCTCCGCCCAGCGCCCCATCAAGCAGGATAACTTCGACGACGACGACGCCGGCCTGGCGAAAAAGCCGCGCTACGCCGACTGGCTGTTCACCTACCCGCACGACCTGTTCACCGTGCCGCAGAATGCGGACGCCAAACGCTGACTGGTTGCGAAGTTATTGATCTTGGACAGAACGTCCTTCCCATCCGCGATCTAGCGTGATTCATCCGCCACGCGGAATCGGCGACATCATTCGATGCCAGCTGGAACGGTTGAAATTGGGAGGATGAGATGATCCTGCGTACACGCCTGCTTACCGTCACCACCGCCGTCGCCGCCGCGACGTCGCTGCTGGCCGCCACCGCGACGCTCGCGGCAGACCAATTGATGGCTCCACCGGTCAACACGCTCACGCCGCAGGACAGCTCCGGCCTGGTCGCGAAGCTGGTGGCGATGGAGGCCGCGCACGGCGTGCCGCCGGACCTGAGCTTCCGCATCAGCAGCGTCCATCCCGGCGCGGCCGGACAGAAGATCGTCCGCACCCGGCACACCTACAAGGGCTTGCCGGTGTTCGGCTCGGAGTCGGTGGTGGTCACCGACGCGGCGGGCAATATCGTCAGCATCTCCACCGCCGACCGGCGCGGCCAGCTGGCCGCGGGCCTGGCGCCGTCCTCGCTCAGCGACACGGTGCCGACGCTGAGCGCCGCCGACGCCATCGCCGTGGCGGCCAAGTCGGTCGCGCCGCGCGCCACCAACCGCTGGCCGCCCAGCGCCGAGTTGACGATCTACCCGGTCATGAAGACGGTGCGCATGCCCTCGGCAGCCGGCAAGGCCGACGCCGAACTCAATGCGCTGGACGTCGAGGAAGTGGTGGACCGCTATGAGCTGGCCTACTACGTCAAGCTGCGCCTGGCCGAAGACGGCAAGCCGGTCTACTTCGACACCATCGTCAACGCCAGGACCGGCGCCATCATCGCGCAATGGCATGCGCTGAAGACGGTGGTCGGCACCGGCAACAGCCAGTACAACGGCCAGGTGCCGATCCAGACTTCGCAGTCGGGCAGCAGCTACCAGATGCTGGACGCCACCCGAGGCACCGGCGGCAAATTCGGCGGCATGGCGATCACCAACGCCAACCACAGCTCGGCCAGCAGCCCCGACCCCGGCACCATCTACGTCAACGGCACCAACGTCTGGGGCGATGGCCAGAACTACAACGGCGGCAGCACCATCAACGCCAACGGCCAGACCGCCGCGGTCAATGCGCTGTGGGGCCTGATGAATACCTATGATGGCTTGAAGAACGCGCTGGGCTGGCACTCGCTGGACGGGAACAACACCGCCACCTACATCGCAGCACACGTCGACACGGCCTACGACAACGCCTTCTACGACGACAGCTGCAAGTGCATGTACATCGGCGACGGCTCCAGCTTCTACAGCCTGGGCTCCATCGACGTGATCGGCCATGAGATGTCGCACGGCGTCACCGCGTCGACGGCGGATTTGGTGTACTCCGGCGAATCCGGCGGCTTGAACGAATCGAACTCCGACATCGGCGGCGAAATGATCGAGGCCTACGCCCGCAACGGCGGCACCGGCGCGGTGATTCCGGCCACCGGCAACGACTGGATGATGGGCAAGGAGATCAGCAAGTCCGGCCAGCCGCTGCGCTGGATGTACAAGCCAAGCAAGGATGGCAGCAGCCCGGACGCGTGGAGCAGCACGCTGAAATACCTGGACGTGCACTATTCCAGCGGGCCAAATAACCGCATGTACTACTTCCTGTCGCAGGGTTCCAACGCCGATCCGGCCTCCGACTACTACAGCAAATACCTGGTCAAGAGCCCGGCCGCGATGACCGGTATCGGCAACGACAAGGCTTACCGCATCTGGTTCAAATCGCTGACCACCAAGTTCACCTCGGCGACCAACTACGCCGACGCGCGCTCCAAGGTGCTGGCGTCGGCGCAGGAGCTGTACGGCGCCGGCTCGAAGGAAGCCATCGCGGTGCAGCGCGCCTACGCGGCGATCAACGTCGGGGCGGACGTTGACGAATCCGGCTCCACCGGCGGCGGCGACGTCACGATCACCACGCAGCCGGCCAGCGTGACGGTGGCACCCGGCGCCACCGCGTCATTCAGCGTGGGTGCCAGCGGCGGCACGCCGCCCTACGCCTACAAGTGGCTGCGCAACGACGCGCCGATCGCCGGCGCCACGTCGGCCACCTACTCGCTGACCGCGCAGCTGTCCGACAACGGAGCGATGTTCAACGCGGTCGTCAGCGATTCGGCATCGCCGCCGAAGAGCGCCACGTCGGCCAAGGCGACGTTGACGGTGACCGCCGGCGGTGGCGGCAATGAGCTGGTGACCAACGGCGGCTTCGAAAACGGCACCATAGGCTGGCATGGCAGCACCGGCGACATCGGCAGCTTCTCCGGCCAGCAGGCCTACGAGGGCACGCGCTACGCCTGGATGGGCGGTAACGGCGTCTACGCGATCGAAACGCTGACCCAATCGGTGACGATCCCGTCGAACGCCACGTCGGCGATGCTGACGTTCGCGCTGCATATCGACACCGACGAAACCGCCCACAAGGTCTACGACCGGCTCACCGTCACCGTGAGGAGCACCAGCGGCGCGGTGCTGCGCACGCTGGCCACCTGGTCCAACCTGGACGCCGCCGACGGCTACCGGATTCGCAGCTACGACCTGTCGGCCTTCAAGGGCCGCACGGTGACGCTGTCGTTCGCCATGCGCGAGGACAACGGCAAGCAGACCTCCTTTGTGCTCGACAAAGTCAGCCTGCTGGCGAAGTAATCAACGCAGGCTGACGAACACCGGGTTCGAATAGAACCACAGGCTGCGGTAGTTACGGTCGTTGATGTCGTTGAAGCGTGCCGTGTTGTCGGTGGTGCCGGTGCGCTGGTCCGCCAGCGGTTCGCCGTCCTGGGTCAGGCCGGCGACGTCGGTGCCCAGGTTGGTGCCGCGCAGGCGGTAGTACTGGTTCTTGCTGGCGGTGGTTTCGTAGCTGATGCTGAAGTAGCCGTCCGCATCCACCTTCCAGTCCGCGCTGGTGAAGCGCTTCACCACGCGCGTGCTGGCGTTGGTGGCCACGCTGTAGGCGGCGCTGCCCGGCGTGGCCCTGGCGTTGACGTCGCCGACGATCAGGTCGACGTGGTCGACCACCGGCTTGACGTTGGCCGCGGTTCCGCTGTCGACCGGCTTCTCGTAGTTGTTCTTCGCCGGCGACTTGAAGCGGATGGTGATCGTCACCTTGTCGCCGCTGGCGACCTTCAATTCGCCGCCCATCTCCTTGCGGTCATCCTTGCTGGCCAGGTTGAAGTCCAGCGCGTTGATCAAGTCCCCGTAGACCGAGAACATTTTCCCCGAGCGCAGGCCTTGCAGCAGGTCCTTCGCCGCCGGCTTGCCCTGTGCGCTGTTGAAGACGTAGTTCTTCGCGTATTCACCGGGGAAGTAGCCGCTGCTGTTGCCGCCCACGATTTTGAAGTGGGTGTCCGAGTCGGTCAGGTTCCAGATGCGGCGGCCCTCGCCGAGCAGCGCATCCCACACGCCGCCGACCTTGGCGACGACGTAATCGACGCCGCCATAGGCGCGCAGCGGCGCGTTCTCCGACGTGTAGGCGGCGGTGTAGCCGCCACGGTCCGGCTCCATCTGGTTGCCGATCATGCCTTCGATGGCGAACACGATGTTCGGCGCGATGTCGTTGAAGCGGCGGAAGTCGTCGACCGTGTAGCTGCCCTTGTTGCGCGACGGGTGGTTGACCACGGCATAGCTGGTGTCAGGGTAGTTGTCCTTCAACCAGCTGATGGCCTTGAGCGCGTCGTCGGCGCTGGCGTTGTAGCGGGTGGCTCCGTATTTGCTCTTCCACGCGGCGACATCGGCGGCGTCGAACAACACCGGGTCGCGGGTGGTGAACAGGTATTCGAACTCCTTCATTCCCTTGGTGCTGGAGGCCAGCTTGTCGCTGCCTTCGAACAGGCCGATGCCGATGTGGTCATGGGTCGGCATGTCCCATTCGAAGCCGGAGAAGATCAACTTGTCGGCGTAGGTGCCGGCCGCCTGCAAGGCCTGCACGTGCGGGATCTCGTAGCGTTCGACGCCGGTCGACATCGGAATCCCCGCCGGCAGCGACGCGCCCTTCTCGTCGCGCGACGACAGGCGCAGGTGGTTGCTGATCGCCATCCAGTCCAGGCCATAGCTGGTGAAGGCCTTGCCCAGCACCTTGTCCAGCGTCTGGCTCACGTCCGTGTCGGGCGACTGCGTGGTGTGGGTGTGCAGGTCGCCGGCGATCCAGCGGCCGGCCGGAAGCGGCGGCACGACGACGTCGGCGGGCTGGTCGCCGCCGCAGGCAACGGCGGTCAGCATGATGGCAATGGCGGTAGGAATCAGCAATTGGCGTGGGCGAAAATGGGAGACGAACGACATGATAAATGAGTCCTGAAAGTGGATGCGGAATTCGGCACACTAGCATCCGACTATTACCTCCCTATGACTTGGCGGCGCGTGCAAAACTGCTATGATCCTCGGCTGGCGCAGACCAAGATCCGCGCGGCCACGCAAATCAACCCAGGGATATATAAATGACTATTGGCGGAAAAACCATGGAAGAGGCACTGGCCTCGCTGTCCGACATGACCGGAGGCGCGGTCCCCATCGGCAAGGACGAACATCTCCAGCGCCTGGCGCGCGCGCAGGCTTACATGCGCGACCAGGGCATCGCGGCGATCTACGTCAACGCCGGCTCCAACATGACCTACTTCACCGGCACCAAGTGGAGCGCCAGCGAGCGCATGGTCGGCGCCATCCTGCCGGCCAACGGCGCGGTGGAGTACATCGCCCCCGCCTTCGAAGAGAGCACGCTGAAGGACTTCATGCGGGTCGAGGGCAACGTCAACACGTGGCACGAGCATGAGAGCCCATACCAGCTGTTCATCGATACGCTCAAGCGCATGGGCATCGCGCCGGCCGCCGCCGGCGGCACCGCGCCGCGCATCGGCATCTGCGAGAGCGCGGCCTTCTTCATCTACGACGGCATCCGTCCGCTGGCCGATGGCTACGCGCTGGAGAATGCGCGCCAGGTCACGGCGCACTGCCGCACCCGCAAGTCCGCCAACGAGATCGCGCTGATGCAGCGCGCCAAGGACATGACGCTGGCCGTGCACGTGGCCACCGCCAGCATGCTGCGCGAGGGGATCACCACCGTCGAAGTGGAGGAGTTCATCAACCGCGCGCACCGCAAGGTCGGCGCGTCCGGTTCGTACTTCGTGATCGTGCTGTTCGGCGAGGCGACCGCGTATCCGCATGGCGTGAGCTATGTGCAAACGTTGCAACGGGGCGACACTGTGCTGATCGATACAGGCTGCAAACTGCACAACTACATTTCCGACATCACGCGCACCTATGTGTACGGCGAGATCAGCGAACGTCAGCGCTCGGTGTGGAACAGCGAGAAGGCGGCGCAGCTGGCGGCCTTCAACGCGGCGCAGCTGGGTGTGCCGTGCGAGCAGGTGGACATGGCGGCGCGCCGTTCGCTGGAGGCCGACGGCTTCGGCCCCGGCTACAAGCTGCCTGGCCTGCCGCACCGCACCGGCCACGGCATCGGCCTCGATATCCACGAGTGGCCTTACCTGGTCGGCGGCGACAAGACGCCGCTGGACGTGGGCATGTGCTTCTCGAACGAGCCGATGATCTGCATCCCCGGCGAATTCGGCGTGCGCCACGAGGATCATTTCTACATGACGGAGAACGGTCCGAAGTGGTTCACCGAACCGGCGCACAGCATCGACGATCCGTTCGGCCTGCGCAAGTAATAAGCCTGCTTGATCCTCCCCCAACAAGGTAATACCATGCTTGGTGGAGGAGCTAATGAAAGCAGAAACGACTATACGCCGTCAGGGCAATTCCATCGGACTGGCCCTGCCGCCGTCCATCTTGCGGCACATGGGTTTAGTGGTAGGCCAGACCGTATCGCTGCAGGCGACTCCCGACGGCTTGCTCATCAAGGCGAAGCGCAACCGTCTGACCGCCGCCGAGCTCAATGCGCAGTGCGATCTTAAGGCGCCTATGCCGGACGATCTTCAGGCGTGGGCAAACACGCCTCCAATAGGTTCCGAGCGATGAAACGCCGTAGGCTTACAATTGCCGGCGCTTTAGCGACTTGTAGAAGTGCAGCGGTACGGTGACGGGGATCTCGTCGCCGTCGATGGCGCCGATGATGATGCGGTTGGAGTCCCAGCTTAGCCAGCGCGGGCCTTTGGACTTGTAGATGCGCCCTTCCGGGCCTTCACCGGCAAGCACAAAGCCCGCCTGCTCCACGCGGCCATGAAAGGCAATGCTGCCCGAGGCCTTCACCGTGCCGCGCACCGGCAATGAAGAGAACAGCGACGGCGACATGCCGATCAAGCCACCGATCACCACCGCCGGCCAGGCCCCGGACGGCTGCCACCATTCCAGCAATCGCACTTCCGCGAACAGGCTGGCGATGATCCCGGCCAGGATGGCCCAGTCGCGCGCGCTGCGCAGCGGGTTCATTCCGATCGAACGCCTGTTGATGGTACATGCCATGCCCGCCCTCCGTCATTGCCAAGAAAGCAGCCATTCTGCACCGGCGTTCGCGAAAAATCCAGCCATTCCGGATGCGCTTCACGCGCGGCGCCGTCCACGCATCCTCAGGCACAGGCCAGCGCCTGTAGCGATCAGCCGCGCTTCATCACCAACGTCAGGATGTCGTAGCTGGCCACCAGTTCGTCGTTCTGGTTGGTCACCTGCACGTCCCACGCGACCACGCCCTGGCCGACGCCTTTGTCGTCGATGCGGTTGCGGTCCACCTTGCGCTTGCAGGTCAGGCGCGCGCGGATGGTGTCGCCGATGGC
>Ga0308157_10003265_pt1 | contig 24061 bp, 28 predicted proteins | sample PhyBR1_FD_201035 | JGI IMG/M metagenome (GOLD analysis project Ga0308157, IMG submission 201035) | Phyllosphere microbial communities from UC Gill Tract Community Farm, Albany, California, United States - DLSLB.R1 | ecosystem: Host-associated > Plants > Phyllosphere > Unclassified | place: USA...
ATTATTTCCCGCTGATAACACAGAAAGCGCAGATTTTAAACAACAACATAGCTGTTGAAACTTTCAGAATGGTATTAGATTACATCAACGAAGCCAGAACTTTCGTTATCTAATGATTACTGCCATCATATCCAATTAAAATGTATATTTACTGTTCGGAAACAGAATAAATGGAAAAAAGATGGGTGCTTGCGTCAAATTGTGATGATGCTACTATAACAACGATTGCTGAACAACTTAATATAGATCGCTCGCTGGCGCAGATATTGGTACAACGAAATATTTGCGACTTCGATCAGGCAAAAGATTTCTTCAGGCCGGATTTAGATCACCTGCACAATCCTTTTTTAATGAAGGATATGGATGCTGCCATTGCGAGAATTGAAACTGCTTTGGCCACTCACGAAAAAATCATGATTTACGGCGATTACGATGTGGATGGTACCACCTCGGTAGCCCTCGCTTTCAGTTTCTTTTCTCAGCTAACTTCAAATATCGAATATTATATCCCCGACCGCTATCTGGAAGGCTATGGTATTTCTACAACGGGTATAGATTATGCCAGTGAAAATGGATTTTCTTTAATTATTGCGCTGGATTGCGGGATAAAATCTATTGATAAAATTGATTATGCCAATACTTTAGGGATCGATTTTATCATTTGCGACCACCACTTACCCGGAGATGAATTACCGAAAGCGGTTGCAGTTTTAGATCCCAAACGTGCCGATTGTCCTTACCCGTTTAAAGAACTGGCTGGCTGCGGTATTGGCTTTAAACTGGCTCAGGCTTATGCCCAAAAACACCAGTTGCCTAAAGAAACCTATTTGCAGTATCTGGATCTGGTAATGATTAGCATTGCTGCCGATATCGTACCTGTGGTTGGCGAGAACAGGATTTTAGCGCATTATGGCCTGAAAAAATTAAATACCAACCCATGCGAGGGGTTGCGGGCTTTAATGGAAGTTTCGGGCAAGACCGAAAATTATACCATTACCGATGTGGTTTTTACGCTCGGGCCAAGGATTAACGCTGCGGGAAGGATCGACCATGCTAAACATGCGGTTGCCATGTTGCTTTGCCAGGTGGATGGAAATGCTTTGGAGCAGAGTGAGCTGATTAACCTGAAAAATACGGAGCGTAAAACCTACGATCAGGATATTACCCGCGAAGCACTGGCTTTGATAGGCGATAGCGAAATACTGATTAACAGAAAAACCACCGTGGTATTTAACCAAAACTGGCACAAGGGCGTAATTGGCATTGTGGCCTCGCGCTTAACCGAAAAATATTATCGTCCAACCATTGTGCTTACTAAATCAAATGGTTATGTGGCCGGATCCTGCCGCTCTGTGGTAGGCTTCGATTTATACGAAGCCTTGAGTGGTTGTGCCGATTTGTTGGATCAGTATGGTGGTCATAAGTTTGCAGCGGGCCTAACCATGCAGGAGCATAACGTAGATGCTTTTTCGGATAAGTTCGAAAAAATTGTTGCGGCAAGCATCACCGATGAGTTGCTAACGCCAATGATTAAAATCGATGCTGAAATAGAACTGGCGCAAATTGATGGTAAGTTTTATCGGGTTTTAGCGCAAATGGGGCCTTTCGGGCCAGAAAACATGGCGCCAATTTTTGTTACCCACGGGGTGTATCTGGCACAGCATGCTATGGCTGTTGGCGCAAATCACTTAAAAATTAATGTAAAACAACAAAATTCGCCTATTTTTGAGGGCATCGCCTTTGGTTTAGGAGAATTTCAGAACCAGCTGCTGCCACGAGTGCCTTTTTCTATTTGTTATACTATTGAAGAAAATGTGTGGCGGGATAAGAAACGGTTGCAATTGAACATTAAAGGAATAAAAGTTAATTAATTAAACTTTAATAAACCTCGCAGGTTTTAAACGGTTATGCCAAATTAAACCTGCGAGGTTTAGTGTAGAGATATATGATACTAAGAGCCGAAAATCTGGTTAAAAAATATAAACAGCGTACTGTTGTAAACAATGTTTCGTTTAACGTAAACCAGGGCGAAATTGTTGGTTTATTGGGACCTAACGGGGCGGGTAAAACCACTTCATTTTATATGATTGTGGGTTTAATTAAGCCTAATGAAGGACGTATTTTTTTAGAAGAAGAAGACATTACCGAAGATGCCATGTACCGCAGGGCGCAGAAAGGAATCGGTTATCTGGCTCAGGAAGCTTCGGTTTTTAGGAAACTTACCGTTGAAGATAATATTCTTGCCATTTTGGAAATGAGTAGCATGAGCAAGGAAGAGCAGAAAGATAAACTCGAAGAACTGATTAACGAGTTTAGCTTACATAAAGTGCGCAAAAACCGTGGCGATTTATTGTCAGGAGGGGAGCGCCGCCGTACCGAAATTGCCCGTGCTTTGGCAGCTAATCCTAACTTTATTTTACTGGATGAGCCTTTTGCAGGGGTAGACCCCATTGCGGTTGAAGAAATCCAGGGTATTGTGGCTAAACTGAAAACTAAAAACATCGGTATTTTAATTACCGATCACAACGTACAGGAAACCCTATCTATTACCGACAGGGCTTACCTGCTTTTTGAAGGAAAAATTTTAGAACAGGGTGTGCCTGAGGTACTGGCCGAAAATGAAATGGTACGAAAAGTATACCTGGGATCGAACTTTGTATTAAAACGCAAGAAATTTGATGTTTAGCCATCAGGTTACTACTAAAATATTACTAGCCAAAAACAAATTTTAATTTCGGGTGTTGCCTAAACTTTATGTTGAAACGAATTACTGTAAACCCGGGTGCTGTAGATAAAAGCACGTGCATCGCTGTAGAAACTTTTGATCAAATGATATTCATTAATTTTAACCATTAAGATGGCAATTGTAAATTCGATTTTTACCTGGTTAATGAAGAAGCGGATCCACCAGATTGAGCTTTTTATGAAATATCCGCATGATGTTCAGGAAGAATGGTTCCATACGCTGATTGATAGTGCCGAAAATACCGAGTGGGGTAAACTGTACGATTATAAAACCATTTTAACCGTACAGCAATACCAGGAACGCGTTCCCATCCAAAATTACGATACCTTAAAACCCTACATTGAGCGCATGCTCAATGGTGAGCAGAATATCCTATGGCCATCAGATATTAAGTGGTTTGCAAAATCGTCGGGTACTACCAGCGACAGGAGTAAATTTATACCCGTTTCGGAAGAAAGCTTAGAAGAATGCCATTTTAAAGGAGGCAAGGATATGCTTTCTATTTATTGCAATAACCGGCCCGATAACCAGATGTTTACGGGTAAGAGTTTGGTTTTGGGTGGAAGCCATCAGGTAAACCAATTAAACGAAGATTGCTTTTATGGCGATTTATCAGCAGTGCTGATAAAAAACCTGCCCATCTGGGCCGAATTTTACCGCACGCCTGATATGTCTATCGCTTTGATGGACAACTATGAAATTAAAATGGATAGGATGGCCGAGGCCACTATCAACGAAAATGTAACCAGTATTTCGGGCGTACCCACCTGGACGATTGTACTGGCTAAAAAAGTGCTCGAACTTACAGGTAAAAGCAATTTGCTCGAAGTTTGGCCTAACCTCGAGGTGTACATTCATGGTGCGGTAAACTTTGCACCTTACCGCGAGCAGTTTAAGCAGCTTATCCCATCGGCAGATATGTATTATCTGGAAACCTACAATGCATCAGAAGGCTTTTTTGGTATTCAGGATCAGGACGATTCGGATGAAATGTTATTGATGCTGGATTACGGTATTTTCTATGAGTTTATTCCGATGGAACACATTGGAGATGAAAATCCGAAAGCCCTGGTTCTGGGCGAAGTGGAGCTGCATAAAAACTATGCAATTGTAATTTCTACCAATGGTGGTTTGTGGCGGTATATGATTGGCGATACCATTCAGTTTACCTCGCTGGCACCCTACCGCATTAAAATTACCGGCCGTACCAAACACTTTATCAATGCTTTTGGCGAAGAGGTAATTATCGATAATGCCGAACAGGCCTTAACGAAAGCTTGTCAGGAAACAGGCGCCGAAATTAAAGATTACACCGCAGGCCCTATTTATTTTAAAGGGGAAAAAGCAGGCGGCCACGAATGGATTATTGAGTTTGATAAACAGCCCAATGATTTTGAAAAGTTTGTAGACATTATGGACCAAACCCTGCGCGAAGTAAATTCTGATTACGATGCTAAACGCTTTAAGGATATGGCCTTATGTCGGCCTAAAGTGCACAATGCACCTGCCCATACCTTTTACAACTGGCTAAAAGCTAAAGATAAACTGGGTGGCCAACACAAAGTACCGCGTTTAGCTAACGAGCGGAAGTATGTAGAGGACATTTTGGAGATGATGAAAACATCTTAAAATAATATTGATTATATTTGCTTAGTTCACAACAAAAAGTATGGAAGCTACAGGTAAATTAACAAACGTTCAGCTAGAGTTATTAAAATTATTTCAATATAATTTACCCGATGCTCAATTGAATGACATTAAAGAGATGTTGGCGAAATATTTTGCAAAATCTGCATCAGCTGAAATGGATAAACTCTGGGACGAAAAAAATTGGGATGAAAATACAATTGAATCCTGGAAGAATGAACATTTAAGGAAAAAATAAGATTTGTGAAAGTTGTACTTGATATTAATGTACTGCTTATTTCGATTCCTAAAAAATCAAAATATAGAACTATTTTTGATGCATTAATCAATGGCTATTTTCAAGCTGTAATTAGCAATGATATTCTTTCAGAATACGTCGAAATTTTAGAACAAAAAACAAATTTTCTCGTAGCAAGTAATGTTGCAGAGTTATTGTTAAATCTGAAGCATGTAGAAAAAGTTGACATATATTTTGAGTGGAAACTAATTTTATCCGATTTAGATGATAACAAATATGTTGATGCATATGTCTGTAGTAATGCTGATTATATCATAACAAATGACCATCATTTTAAAATCTTAAAACAAATAGAATTTCCTAAAGTTAATGTCCTTACAATTGATCAGTTTTTATCAATAATTGAAGAATAGTGTCGTTCAATCTTGAAAAACAACTTATTTCTTCTTTTAACTCCGGATCTTCCGTGTATCAATTCAAGGCGCGGATGAAGGATATAAAATTATTCAATAAAAATAGATGAAAAGCATTAGCTATTTAAGCGTGGCCTGGCTCTTGTTTTTTGGCTACTTTTTTGTGCTCATGCTGCAGATTACCCTGCGTTACCTGCCATTTGGGACTGAGGTGGCTTTTCTGCAAATAAAACAGACCGAAGTAACTGAAATTAAAGCTTATCTGCCTGTTTTCTACCTCCACGTGTATAGTGCCATATTTGTTTTGCTGGCCGGATTTACACAGTTTAATCCTAAAATACTTGCAAAATATCCTAAAACCCATCGGCTACTGGGGTATCTGTATGCCGGCATTGTTTTAACTTTTGCTGCACCTTCGGGTATTTTTATTGGCTGCTTTGCCAATGGTGGCTTAATGGCTAAAACTTCGTTCGTTATTTTAGGTGTTTTATGGTTTTGGTTTACGCTAAAGGCGGTAAAGCTTATTCTCAACCGGAAAATAAAAGCCCATAAAAAAATGATGTACCGCAGTTTTGCCCTGGCAACTTCGGCCATAACGTTAAGGCTTTGGAAAGTTATTTTAGTATATTTATTTCATCCCGCCCCAATGGATGTTTACCAGATTATTGCCTGGCTGGGCTGGATCCCCAATTTATTAATTGCCGAATGGCTTATTAAAAGGAAAATAATTTAATTGATGAAAAGAATCTTCTTATTAGCGCTGCTCCCATTTTTGATGCTTTCTTGCAGGGAAACCAAAAAAACAAATGAACAAAGTAAAACCGGCGGTGTAGCCCAGCAGGAAATCCACAAGGAGCTGTATGGCTTTTGGGTGGGCGATTTTTACACGCAGGATGAACTGGAATACGATGGCGATATGACAGATGCAGTAAAAAAACTGAATATCAACATTAAAAAGATTACGGAGGATACGGTTATAGCCCAAAGCGTAGTTTCGGGTAACAGTAGGCCTTTGTTGGGTAAACTATCTGATGATGGCGGTAAAATTACTTTTGTTTTAGATGAACCCGGAAGTGAAAAATACGACGGGAAGTTTGAAATTACACTCGTTGGCGATACACTGATTGGCAAATGGAATGCCTATAAAACGGAATTGAAATGGCCTGAGAAACAATTTAAACTGCTAAAAAAGGCGTTTGTTTACAATGCTAACCTAATGTTGCCTACTGAAACCAGTTATGTAGACTGGAGCGACCATAAGATGGTTGAAAGCTTAGATACACTCGAAGACGGAACCATCGATTCGTTGGGGGCTAACACTTTTTACAGAAGTGCTTCCGATCAGATTTTTAAACTAAACGCTTCAACAACCTTATTAAATGAAGCTGATTTAAAGAATTTGCGCAAACTCGATTTACAAATTATTAAAAATACCATTTTTGCCCGCCATGGCTATGCCTTTAAAAAACAGACTTTCCGAAATTTTTTCGATCCTGTTGAGTGGTATGTGCCGGTTAAAAACAATGTAGATAACGATTTAACTGCTGTAGAAAATAAAAATATCAAGCTATTAGATCGCTTTACCAAATACGCCGAAGACAATTACGATGCTTTTGGCCGTTAATTTGTAATAGATTCAGCATGAAATTGAACAAGCAAAAAATATTGGATTTCTTTAAAAAATCGGAGAGCAAGGCTACTGTGATTTTGAATGATAAAACCAGGGCCAGCAAAACGATTAAAGATGCGCTGGGCAAGGCTGTAACCAATAAAGGAGATTTGGAGGGTGTTTGGGCAAAACTGGTACTGTTGTTTGCTGTAGCAAAAGATTATGTAAACGGCAATTATACCGAAATCCCGAAGCGATCAATCATCGCCATTTTGGGTGGTTTAGTTTATTTTCTATCTCCAGTTGATGTTATCCCTGATTTCGTGCCTGTTTTAGGCTTCATTGATGATATCTATATCCTAAACCTGGTGTACAGGCAGGTGCTTAAAGACCTCGAAAAATATAAAGCCTGGAAAGATGCCCAGGGAAAAATAATAGATATACATGGCTCAACCGCATAAAAACTTTTTAGATTGGTTGGGCGAGCATCTTTTTACTTGTCCGTTTAAAGCAAATTTCGGGATCGATTGCCCGGGCTGCGGTTTGCAACGGTCGGTGGTAGCCTTGCTTAAAGGCGATTTAATTGATTCTTTCCGGTTTTACCCGGCAACGCTTCCCTTACTTTTTATTGTACTTTTTACGCTTATTCACCTCAAATTCGACTTTAAATTCGGCGCACAGCTAATTAAAATCGTTTTTGCAGGTATTGCAGTAATTATCTTAATCCATTACATTTACAAAATATACAATCACCAACTACTAAGTTAAACACCTACTCATGTCAGAAGAACAGGAAAACCCGCAAGAAAATAAACCTATTGATCTTTCTAAGAACGAGGAGCCAACTGTGCAACCCATAAACGAGGGGCCAGTAACACCACCACCATTTCAACAACCGCCGCCGTTTCAACAGCCACCCCCATTTGGGCAGTTTGGCGGAGGATTTGGGCAGCAAAATTTACCTAACGCCACTGCGGCACTTGTTTTAGGTATTATTGCCCTGCCAGCCTGTTGTTTTTATGGCATATTTGGTCTTATTTTCGGCATTATCGCCTGGATTTTAGGTGCCGGAGATGTGAAAAAATATCAACTCAACCCAACGGTGTATACCGAATCGTCGTATAAAAATGCAAAAGCAGGAAAAATCTGCGGAATGATTGCTACAATTTTAAGTTTATTATTCATTGTATTTGTCGTACTGATTGTGGCAGGAGCCATCACCCATCCTGATGCATACGACAGGTTTTTTCGCGGATTTAATTAGGCCTGAATTTAATTTTACCTTAAAAATATAAACCGGATGGTGCATGCCATCCGATTTTCGTATTTTTGTAGCGTTTAAATTGTAAATAATAAACTCAAGATAATGTATCCAGAATATTTAGTAGAACCAATGCGTAAGGAATTAACCAACGTAGGTTTTCAGGAATTAAAAAACGCAGCAGATGTAGATCAGGCCATTAAAGGCGAAGGAACTGTATTGGTTGTGGTAAACTCTGTTTGTGGTTGCGCGGCAGCAAATGCACGCCCTGCAGCAAGAGCAGCAGCAGCACACGAAAAACACCCTGACAAATTGGTTACTGTTTTTGCAGGTATGGAAAAAGAAGCTGTAGATCAGGCTAGAAATTACATGATGCCTTTCCCTCCGTCATCGCCAGCTATGGCTTTGTTTAAAGATGGTAAATTGGTACACATGATTGAGCGTCACCAAATTGAAGGCAGGCCAGCTCAAATGATTGCTGATAACCTGATTGGTGCTTTCGAACAATACTGTTAATAAGAGATTACACCGATTTGGTTGATTACACCGATGGGTTGATTACACAGATATTTAGATTACACTGATTGGTATCATACTAATCAGTGTAATCTCCTTAAATCTTTAGAATCGGTGCCTAAAAGTCTTTGTTGAGCAATTTCTCCAGCTCTCCGAACGATACGTTCATTCTTACCCGGCCTTGTTTGGCATACGAAATTTCTCCTGTTTCTTCAGAAATAATTACCGCTACAGCATCTGTAGTTTCAGAAACCCCGATACCTGCACGGTGCCTTAAACCAAATTGTGAAGGCAACTGATCATTATCCGTTAAGGGTAAAATACAACTTGCGCTTTTAATCTTGTTCTCAGAAATCACTACCGCACCATCATGCAGCGGACTATTTTTCTGGAAAATACTTTCGAGTAACCGTTTAGAAATCTTAGCATCAACCAGCTCACAGCTATTGGCAAAAAACTGTTCGTCGTAAAATTTAACAAACACAATCAGTGCACCTGTTCTGGTTTTTTTCATGCTTTTACAAGCATCGATGATGGGCTTTATACGCGTTAAATTATTCCGCTCAATTTCTTTCCGGCCGAATAAATAGCCCCACCAGGCTTTGTTTTTTTGCAAAAAGGCGTTTTTACCAATAAGCAACAGGAAGCGTCTGATTTCGGGGTGAAAAATAACGATTAGCGCTATGATACCCACACTCATGAATTTCTCGATGATGGTGGTCAGTAATTTCATGTTCAGCGCATCTACCACCCGGTAAAAAATGGCGATAATGAGCATCCCCACAAGCAGGTTTACAGCCAGGGTGTTGCGGATTAGCGTGTACACATAATAAATTAACAGTGCCACCAGCACAATATCTACCACATCGGTAATGGTAAATTTTACAAAGTCGAAATCTAATCCTTTCATTACGGGCAAGATAGTTATAGCGTATCCGTCACCCTGAATTTATTTCAGGGTCTCTAGGTCATAAAGATACTGAACCAAGTTCAGTATGACGTTACGTTTATTTGTAATCGTAAAAAAATAATAACCTAGACTTAACCCAACATTTCAACCAACCTCACACACTCTACAGCCTCCTTCACATCGTGTACCCTCAAAATACCTGCTCCTTTTTGCAGCGCAATGGTATTTAGCACCGAAGTGCCGTTTAACGCTTCGGCTGCAGTGGTTCCTAATGTTTTGTAAATCATTCCTTTGCGTGAAAAACCAACAAGCACCGGAAGTTTAAAAATCCGAAAAGCCTCCATCTGGTTCAGCAATTCATAATTGTGGGCAATGGTTTTTCCGAAGCCAAAGCCGGGGTCGATAATCACATCGTGAATATGCAATGCTTTCAGTTCTGCTACTTTTTTAGCCAGATAATCCACCACTTCAAGCAATACGTTTTCGTAAACCGGGTTTTGCTGCATGTTTTGCGGCGTTCCCTGCATGTGCATAATCATATAAGGCACCTGCAATCTGGCAACCGTTTCAAACATCAGCTCATCCATATCGCCCGAGGCAATATCATTAATAATATGTGCACCGGCTAATATGGTTTCTTCAGCTACTTTAGCCCTGAAGGTATCAATCGAAAAAATAGCTTCAGGAAAAGCATCGGATAAGGTGGCAACAATGGGTACAAGCCTGTCTATTTCTTCCTGTTCGGAAATGTTTTGTGCACCCGGTCTCGAAGAATAACCACCAATATCAATAAATGTTGCACCTTCGTTTAGGTATTTTTCGGTTTTGGCCAGGGCTTCCTCTATCGATTTTGTTCTGCTGTTGCTGTAAAAAGAATCGGGTGTGATGTTGAGAATTCCCATCACTTTTGGTCGACTTAAATCAATAAGCCTGCCCTTTATATTTAAGCTTTGCTTGGGCTCAAAAAAGTTTTTTTCTGCCATAATAAACCCTTTCGGGATTTGGGTTTCGCTTTAAAAATGTATCTTTAGCTTTTGTTTTTCGCAACAAAAATACACTAAAAACTAAATAAATATTGGCTTTGGCACAAACAAATACGGCTACAGAATTTGATGAAGTGATTGCAGTTTGCAGATCATTATTTTTGAAGAAAACTAAAGATTATGGCACGGCCTGGCGGATATTAAGGCCAAGCTCCATCACCGATCAGATTTTTATCAAAGCCCAGCGCATTCGTACTTTGGAAGAAAAAAAAGTGAGCAAAGTAGGGGAGGGCGTGATCTCAGAGTACATTGGAATAATAAACTATTGTGTTATTGCGATGATGCAGCTTGAGCTTAATGAAAATGATCCGAACGAAATGCCTTTCGAAACGGTTGAAAAGCTGTTTGCAGAAAAGGTTATCGAAACCCGGGATTTAATGTTTGCCAAAAACCACGATTATGGCGAGGCCTGGCGCGACATGCGCATCAGCTCTCTGACCGATCTGATTTTGATGAAAATTTTCAGGGTTAAACAAATCGAAGATAACGAAGGACAAACCCTGGCATCAGAAGGGGTAAAAGCAAATTACCAGGACATGCTGAACTATTCGGTTTTCGCCTTAATTAAACTGGGCGTTAAGTAAGTTTCTACACAAGCATAGCCATTAAATATTATTACGACTGAAAAACAGATTATACCGATGCAAAACGTACTTTTAAGATTCTCCAGATTTTTTGTTGGTGCCTTATTTATATTTTCTGGCTTAATCAAAGCCAACGATCCGCTTGGTTTTGGCTATAAACTGCAGGAGTATTTCGAAGTTTTTCACATGGGTTTCCTCAATGGAATGGCAACAGGTATTGCAATTTTATTATGTACCCTCGAAATTGTTTTGGGCGCTTTGCTGCTGTTGGGTTTCTGGGGCAAAAAAGTAGCCTGGGGATTATTGCTGTTAATTATTTTCTTTACCCTGTTAACCTTTATTTCGGCTGCATTTAAAGTGGTAACCAGTTGCGGTTGTTTTGGCGATGCCATTCCGCTTACCCCTTGGCAATCGTTCAGTAAAGATTTGATCCTGTTGGTATTGATTCTCATCATTTTTGTCAAAAAGGAATTGATTCAGCCCTTGTTTACAAAAGAAGCCACTCAACGCAATATTGCTTTGGCAGTAACCATTTTGTCTTTAGGCTTTGGTTTATATACTTACAACGTGCTGCCGGTAATCGATTTTCTGCCATATAAAGTTGGTGCACACATTCCTTCACTGATGGTGATCCCTCCGGGAGAAAAGCCTGATGAGTTTGAGATTATGTACCACCTTAAAAATAAGAAAACCAATGCTGAGCAAGATATGAGCGATAAAGCCTATCTTAAAACTGAAATCTGGAAGGATAACAATTGGGAAATTATTGGTGAGCCAACCAAAAGACTCGTAAAAAAAGGTTATGAGCCTAAAATCAAAGATCTGGTAATTACCGATGCTTCAGGAACTGATTATACCAAAGAACTAATTGAAAACCCTTACTACAGTTTGGTTTTTGTAGCTTACGATTTAAAAAATACAAACGAAAGTGCGATTGGTAAATTAAATGCCATTGCCATAAACGCTACACAGCAGTTTAACATCCGTACTGTTTTGTTAACCTCCAATTCGGCTCAAGATGCCGAGGCTTTCATTAAAAAGAACAATCTGTTTTCTGAAGTTTTTTATGCGGATGCCGTGCCGCTGAAAAGTATGGTAAGGGCTAACCCGGGCGTTTTATTGCTGAAAAACGGTGTGGTAATTAATAAATGGCACTATCACAATGTGCCTACTTTTGATCAGTTGAGCAGGAAATACTTCGATAAATAAAATGATTGGCTATGCACTAAAAAAACTCATGTATGGACTGCTGGTAATGGCTGGCGTTATACTGGTTGTTTTTGTGTTGTTTAACATCCTGCCTGGCGATCCTGCCCGGATGACAATGGGCCAGCGGGCCGATGTACAATCGCTCGAAGCCGTACGTAAAGAGTTTGGTTTAGATCGCTCAAAACCCGTTCAGTTTGTTTTGTATTTGAATGATTTATCGCCGCTTAGTGTGCTCGATAATGATAGTGCTACTCAACAGAAATATCATTATACAAAAATAATCAACTTCAATAAGAAGGCATTGGTAGTAAAATGGCCATATCTGCGCAGTTCTTATCAAACCAGGCGAGATGTAATTGCAATTCTAGCCGAAACTGTTCCGAATACTTTTATCCTGGCCGTAACTGCCATGATTTTTGCCACCCTGATTGGCGTGTTTTTAGGGGTACTATCGGCAGTTTATAAAGATTCGTGGATAGATAAATCGGCCAATGCGTTTGCTATTTTGGGCATTTCGGCACCCTCTTTTTTTGTCGGAATTATTATCGCCTGGCTTTTTGGTTTTGTGCTAAGCAATTATACCGGATTGAAAATGAGCGGGAGTTTATATTCGTATGATCCTTTTAATGGTGAAGTGCTAACCTTGCGCAATTTATGGTTACCGATGATTACTTTGGGGCTAAGGCCACTGGCTATTATTGTACAGCTTACGCGGAGTGCCATGCTCGATGTACTGGCACAGGATTACATCAGAACGGCAAGGGCAAAAGGCTTGAGCCGAAACAAAATTATTTATAAGCATGCCTTAAAAAATGCCATGAATCCGGTGATAACGGCTATTTCTGGCTGGTTTGCTTCTTTACTGGCCGGATCGTTTTTTGTAGAATACATTTTTGGCTACAACGGTTTGGGCAGAACAACAGTAACAGCGTTAGAGATGTCTGATTTCCCGGTAGTAATGGGATCGATATTATTTATTGCCTTTGTTTTCGTTGTAATTAATATATTGGTCGATATCTTGTATGCCTATATCGACCAAAGGGTGAAATTGGCGTAAAAAAATAAATAAGCATGAGCAATACGAACAATACAAATAGCGAAAATCTAACAGCTGTTTCAGGTAAACCAATTTCGGGAATCATTTTTCTGGTAGGGTATATGGGATGCGGTAAAAGTACCAAAGCCAAGCAATTAGCACACCGGTTAGATTGCCCTGTAATTGATCTGGATGCTGAAATCGTTGCTAAAACCGGAAAAAGTATTGCAGAATATTTTGCTGAGTTTGGTGAGGATGGCTTTAGGGATTACGAAAGTGAAATGCTTAAAACTTTCGATTATCCTGAAACCTGTGTTGTAGCTACTGGTGGTGGCTTACCTTGTTTTTTCGATAATATGGAATGGATGAATGCACACGGCGAAACGGTTTACCTGCAAATGGAACCTGCTGCTTTGGTATCGCGACTGCACAACCGCCAAAAACGGCCGTTAATTAAAGATTTAACTGACGAGCAATTGCTGGTTTTTATTCAAGAGAAACTACAGGAGCGCGATCCTTTTTATACCCAGGCGAAATTAATTGTAGATGCCTTTGATCTGGACGGCGAAAAACTGGAAGCAGCACTAAAAGCTTAAGCCATCTCGATACTTGCTACTAAATACTTGATACAATATCTTGCTACCTGATAATACTTTAAACAACCTCATCCACACACTCACTCACAATTTTAGCCGAGAGCAAGGCCAATGGAATTCCTCCGCCCGGGTGCACGCTACCTCCGCAAAAGAATAGATTTTTAACTTTAGAACTGAAGTTAGGATGTCTTAAAAATGCGGCAAACTGATTGTTTGAACTATTCCCGTACAATGAGCCCTGGTAAGATCCGGTTTTACTTTCTATGCTGCGGGGATCTAAAATCTGTTCGCAAACAATATCTTTCTCAATATTCCGGTTTAAAATGTGGCTGATCTTCTGGATAATATTGGCTCTTGCTTCCTTGATCAGCTGATCCCAGTTTTGGCCATTATTGGCAGGGACATTAATCATCACAAACCAATTTTCGCTATCTAAAGGCGCATCGGTGCGGAGGTGTTTGCCGCTAATATTAATATAAACCGTTGGGTCGCCGCTAATGGTTTTGTCTTTCCAGATGGTGTTAAATTCTTTTTGGTAATCGGCAGCAAAAAAGATGTTGTGTAGGCCCAAATCGCTGTAATTGCCATCCATACCCCAGTAAAAAATTAAGGCCGAGCTGCTGCGCTCCTGGCAGAGTAGTTTTTTAGGTTCTGCTATGCCTTTAAGCAAATTTTTGTAGGTAAACCAGATATCCAGGTTTGAAACCACTACCCCGGCAAGATGTATTTTATCGTTAACCATTACGCCCTGCACTTTAGGCTTGCGTTCGCTGGTATACCGAATTTCTTCGACCTTTTGGTTGTAGTGAAATTTTACGCCCAATTCTTCAGCAATTTTTACCAAACCATTTACAATACCATACATCCCGTTTTTAGGTAGGAAAGCACCAAAATGGTATTCAAAATGAGGAATCACATTTAAAGTTGCAGGTGCCTGATAAGGGTCGGAACCATTGTAAGTAGCATAACGGTTAAAGAGTTGTGCAATTCGGGGGTCTTTAAAGAAATTTTTGTTCGCCTGCTCTTGTGTTCTGAAAGCATCAATCTGCCCAAACCTGAAAATCGACTTCAAGGTATCCCAATGGAGGTAACTTTTCAGTTTGTGTAGTGTTCGCTCTAAAAATACCTTATGGGTTACATCGTAAATGGTTGTACTTTTTTTTAGGAATTTTTCAACTTCTGCAGCGGTAGATTGTGTTTTTGTTTCAATTTCTTGTGCAAAAGCATTTAAATCAGCCTTAGCGGTTAATCTTAATCCATCTTCGTAAAAATAACGGCAAATTTCTTTTAGCCTGATGTACTCAAAATAATCGTTTGGGTTTTTACCGGCAAGCTGGAAAAGTTCATCAACATATTGCGGCATGGTAAACAAACTCGGGCCGGCATCAAACCTGAAACCATTCATCCTGATCTCTGCCAGTTTACCACCCGGTTTCGAACCAGCTTCGAAAATGCTCACCTCATATCCCTTTACGCTCAGGCGAATAGCCGAAGCGATTCCGGCAATCCCGGCACCGATTACGATTGCTTTAGGTTTATCCATTAACTATTTCAACTCCTCTAAATACACTTTCGTCTGCTTCTCAAGCTCTCCGGTTGCAACCTTAATTGCAGAACCCACTCTTGTGGTTTGAGGTTTAACCGCCATTTTATTGATAGTGGCCAACGCATCAATATACCATTTGCTCCAAACTTCGATAATGTGTTCTTCTTCTGCTGCGGATTTACCTGCTGCTATGGCCTTTTTGCTTAAATCGAATTCGGTTTTTAAGCGGATAAGCGCATCAGTTTTTACCTGTGCAACAGTAGCTGCGGCTGTATTCTCATCAGCCGAAATTAAGGTGTATGCAGCAGTTAAACCGCTTATGCCTACGTTTTTCATTTCCGTTGGCGAAACTTTATCAATTCTGTCGTTATCGGTGTGGTAAAAAACATCGGTAAAGTGCCACATCAATAAACCGGGGATTTTATTCTGCAAAAACGGAGTATGGTCGCTACCGCCCTCAAAGGGATTATAATTAACCGTCCAGTTGGCAAATTTGCCCTGCGCTTTACAGATATCGAAAATAAAATCGTTAAAATAATGTGGGAAAAGATCTTTCTCGGCAACGTCGCCCGCGCCCCACTCGGTATGTTTATCAGTGCCCCTGGTCCAGATAGCCGATGGATCCGGCATTTTTTCGATCAGAAAAGAACCGCCGGTTTTTTTGGTGTCTTCGCCTACCATATCCAGGCTCATTCCCCACATAATGCCTTTGGCACGAGTAGTATCTTCCGTAATATATCTGCGGGTCGAAATAATTTCATCGCCCCATAAAAAGGTTAAGCTGCGTTTCGGGTTTATTTTTTTTGATTTGTATAATTCAGCTGTTAAACGTGCCATTTCGGCTAAAGTACCCACGCCACTGGCATTATCGTTGGCTCCGGGTTCTTGCACATGTGCGCTAAAAACAAAGCGCTCATCATGGCTTACGCTTCCGCGCACATTGGCTACAATGGTTAACTCTTCGGCCGGGTAAATTTTGGTCTGGATATTTACTTTTAACTGTGTTGTGCCTTTTAAGCAAGCGGCTTTTAATTTTTCTTTCGCTGCATAAGATAGAAGCAATGTCCAAACCTCGCTGTTCGCTTTCATACTGCCAAACTGAATAGACGTTTGGTGCACTTCGGGTTGGGTATATTTAGGCATCGAATAGCCCAATACGCCAATGGCACCAGCTTTAGTTGCGGCCTGAAGCAAGCGCGATGGATGATTCTCTGAAAAAAGGATTTTCCCTTTCAGATCCATTTTTTCAAGATCGGCCGGACTCGTTTTATCTAAATAAACCACTGCAGCAGTAACACCACCAGCAGGAGTTGAGCCGCAATTGATCGGAATCATATTGCGGTTGGTTTGAAAAGAAATAAATGGCTGTTTTTCGCCAACGATCGCAATGCTGGCATCAACAGGCTCCCAGGTATTGTTTTTCATCGCCCGCTTTTCGATGCGATAAGTTAAGGGTGCTTCAAATTCGTTTTGTTGCTGGGTTACAAAACCCGCTTTCTTTAATATGCTTTCTACCTGATGGATGCTGGCGTTGAAGCCTGTATTACCGGGTACGCGGAAGTACTTTTCTACAAAAGCAGTAGTTTCATAGGCGTTTTGTGCATTAAAACCCGAGCGTGTGAGTTTAAAATATTCATCTGTTGGCGTTTGTGCGTAACTGGCCAATCCCGCAAAAAGCAGTGCAAAAAGTATCTTCGTTTTCATAAGCGTTATAAAAGCGAAAGATACTAAGAATATTTAAGCTAACTTAAGCGTAGCGCTTACCAGTTTTGCGTTTCATTTCCGCATCAGCCGACAATGGTCCCGAGCCTACCACCCAAAACATAATGAGCAGGAATAAAACCAGTACCGAGAACCAGAGTTCGGAGTTAGGAGAAGAAAAGCCTGGGGTAAGGTTAACGAAAAATACAGCAAACAGCAAAATCGGAATCTGGATAACCACTGCAAAGCGGGTTACCAGCCCCAGCATAATCAGAATGCCACCAACCAGGTGTGCAAATGCCACCACATGGATGGCCACAGTGATTAACATGCCAGAAAAACCAAAAATGTTGTTTTGTGTAATCATGTTCTGAAGAATTGATGTGTCGCTAACAAATGAAACACCTTTTCCAAAAATGATTAGGCCAAGGACAATGCGAAGATAATCCAGCCATTTTGCATGATGAACATCGCCCCAATGTTCAATTTTACGGATAACGTTCATAACGAACCTCCATTTTTATGTGAATGATACTTTAAGTTACGGAAATTATATTGGTATATCAAACAAAGAATTGAAAATCAAATAGATGATTTCTCTGAGTTTTAATGTGTAACCTTTACGGAAAGCCGTAATGTGATGTCTTTTGCTCCTAATAACTTTGTATTTAAATAATCTTAATACCTAATACTAAACTTATATCGAAAATTTTATGCTAATGAACTTCAAAAAAAACGGTAATGTAGCATCATGCAATTACTATCTATTGTTGACAATTGTTATATTTCTATTCTCTTGTAAGAAAACAGAAGTTGTAGAAACCAAGGTAGATATTGAAACTGTGGAATTTAGCTATGAAGTTTCGTGTAATTATTGTGATATTTCCTATACAGATGTATTTAATCAAAATAAAACTATTAAAGGAAATACAGGAAATTGGGTCTATAAGTTTAATACGAGTACTACATTCGATCTAAAGCTGTCGATAAAAACTACGCTTTCTAATGCTCAAAATATACAGGCCTATATTCTGAAAAATGGTGAAGTAGTTTATGGGAATCTTGGCTATAACTTTGCCGAAATATCTTACAATACTATTCTCGGAAAAGGAACATCTAATTTTGGTACTTACACTGGAAGTGGCACAAGTACCGGTAGTGGTACCGGTGGAAATACTGCTCCTATTTCTTCTGTTTGCGGTGCGAAAAATAAATCAGGCGGGTATTGTAAGCGTGTAGTAGCTGGTGGCGGGAGATGCTGGCAGCATAAATAAGAATTTGTTTTGAGGGACTAGATCATTTGGCGAATGAAAAGATTGTTCATGATTTTTAATAAATCACTATTAACCGATTCATGTAAAATTAACAAAAAATTAAACTATACCGTTTTGGTTTTTGGTCTGAATTTCGTATTATTGTTAAAATTGAAAGGTTTTTTATCATGAGCAAAGAAATACTTGAATTTTCTGTACAGGTAGATGAGAAATTTGACCTGAAATTTAACTGGCTGGATGGTTTCTGGGGTGCAGCATTTAAATTTTTTGGAAAATAGTTTTTAAATCAGAAATATACTGAATCAGTTGATCTAAACTGAGTGGTTAAATATTGCCCAATCTTTCTGATAAACTATTTATATTCATTCCAACTTTAGCTTTTAGCTTTCCTCTTTAGCCGCTGGTCTTTTCGCTTTCAGCTTTTAGCCGTATCTTTGCAAAATAATGAGTAGAAGAAAACCTGGTACGGTAACTATTGTTCCAAACGTACAAATAATCGATATTGCTGAAGAAGGAAAAGGTGTTGGTAAAGCCGATGAATTGGTGATTTTTGTGGATAAGGCAGTTCCCGGCGATGTGGTGGATGTGCGCTTAACCAAAAAGAAAAAGAATTTCGCTGAGGCGGTAATTGAAAAGCTTCATGAAAAATCTGATTTACGTACCGATCCGTTTTGTGCTCATTTTGGAACCTGTGGCGGTTGCAAATGGCAACATATGGGCTACGAGTCTCAATTAAAATTTAAACAAAAAAATGTAGAGGCAGCTTTGCAGCGTCTTGGTAAAATAGATACTTCGCATACTGAACCGATTTTAGGTTCGGCGAAAGATCGTTATTACCGCAACAAACTCGAATTTACTTTTTCGAACAAACGCTGGTTAGAAAAAACCGACGTAGAGCGCGATGAAGATTTTGATATGAATGCCCTGGGCTTTCACGTGCCGTTGCGTTTTGATAAGATTTTAGATATTGAACATTGTTACTTGCAGGCCGAGCCTTCAAACTCAATCAGAAATGCTGTACGTAAATATGCTTTAGATAATGGGTTATCGTTTTACGATTTGCGTAACCACGAAGGCGCGCTACGTAACCTCATAATCCGTACTTCTTCTACCGGCGAAGTTATGGTAGCAGTAGTGTTTGCTTATCCGGAGCAGGAGCAGGTAGAGGGTTTGATGAATTTCCTTAAAGCAGAATTCCCGCAAATTACCTCGTTGCTTTATATTGTTAACCAAAAGAAAAACGATACCATTTTCGATCAGGAAGTAGAGGTATTTGCAGGTCGCGATCACATTTTCGAAGAGATGGACGGTATCCGCTTTAAAATTGGTGTAAAATCTTTCTACCAAACCAACTCTGACCAGGCTTTCGAATTGTATAAAATTACCCGCGATTTTGCTGAATTTAAAGGCGATGAACTGGTTTATGATTTATATACCGGAGCCGGAACCATTGCCAACTTTGTGGCTAAAAATGTAAAGCAGGTAGTAGGGGTAGAGTATGTACCAACCGCTATTGAAGATGCTAAATTTAATTCTGAACTAAACGGAATTGATAACACGATCTTTTATGCCGGTGATATGAAAGATATTCTAACTGCAGAATTTATTGCCAGTCATGGTAAACCTGATGTGGTAATTACCGATCCGCCAAGGGCAGGTATGCACGCTGATGTTGTACAACGCCTGCTGGAAATGGAAGCCGAGAAAATTGTTTATGTAAGCTGTAATGCTGCAACCCAGGCCAGAGACCTCGAGTTGTTAAAAGAAAAATACGATGTGGCACGCATTAAACCTGTGGATATGTTCCCACACACGCAGCACGTAGAGAATGTTGTATTGTTAAGGCTGAAGGCATAAGATGTAAAATGGAGGATGTATGATGGAAATTAAAACCTTCCAACATCCAAACCTTTCAACAATAAAAAATGGATAGAGAAGAATTGTTAAGCGCAACGCCCGAAGATGGTGGAGCGCCTCAAAAGAAACAGGAAAGTCCGCTGGTAAGTTTAGAAAAAGACCTGGAACTTTATGCAGATGCGATTAAAGAGGTAGCAATAGAAATTATGGTTGAAGGTATCTCTGCCCATCCAATTTTTATTGCACACCAACACGAAGTAAATATTGGTGAACTTATTTTAAATAAAGATGAACTCAACACCAATTGGACGATACAGGCATCAACCTTAGAAGAGTTTGTAGAAAAAGGAATCATTGGGAAAGAAAAGAGAGAACCGTTTTTAAAAGTTTATAAAAAACCGGAAGATTTCATGTGCGTATTTGTAATTGTTCCGGAAGGAGCCAACTTTATTTATTACCCGTATATGAAAAGGTAGTCCGAAATCAGTAGTCCTGAGTCTGAAGTCTGGACGTATAAAAATTGCACTTATTTCATCGGTGTAATCCCCCTAAAAAACAAACGCTGCTTTGTATCCACAAAGCAGCGAGTTATCATTAAACTAAACTAAATTTTTTTAATTCACGTGTCTTACATCTCCACTTTTTGAGCTTGATGTTTTCTTTAGTGATGCATTTCCTTTGTAGTGTACGTCGCCGCCGCCACTGGCCGAGGCTTCTAAACCTTTATTTACGTAAATGGCTACATCCGAACCGCCCGATGCCTGTACTTTGGCATAATTGGTAATAAACCCGTAAGCATCAATATCACTGCCACCGCTCGATTGGATGGTCATGTTTTCGGCTTTACCTTTTAGGTCGATATCGCTACCACCGCTAGATTGAATAGATAAATCGTTACAAACTACATCCAGTTTCAGGTCTGAACCGCCCGATGAACGAATGGCAAGTTTATCTGTTTTTAGTTGGTTTTGGGTAACTACATCCGAACCACCTGATGCGGCAATTGTATTTAAGCTTTTATAGGTTACATAAGCTTTAATTACGCGGTTTTTAAACAATCCGCCCCAATTAATGCCATCTTTAAATTTGATGTTTACGTTAGCTCCGTTTTGTTCTACCACGATGTTTTTTAGCGTTTCGCTGTCCGACTGGATGCTTACTCCTTCATTTCCACCCTGGGTTAGGTATAAGTCTATTCCGCTGCTAATGCCAATGCTGTTAAAATTTTTTACGGCAACATTTTTAGTTTCCTGTGCTCTGGCCATATAGCTGCTCACAATCACAAATAAAATAGTTGCAGATTTGGTAAGGGTTTTCATAGTGCTTTTTGTTAAATGATTATTGAAGCTATTAAACCTGGTTTTATGGTGTTAACAGCCTGGGATTTTGTTTTTGGTATTAATAAGACGCAGTTAAGGCCGAAACGTTGCAAACAATCGAAATTATTTTTCAAATAGTTTTAGAATGACGAAAGTGTTTATCGTGAATTTTAATCTATTTATTCGTTTTAATGCATTTTAAAACATTATCTCCATCTTTAATCAAAAGCGTATCAACAATGCCTTTTTCATTTTTTGTAAAAATTATCTTTGGATCAAAATCCCATAGAAAAAATGTTTCCTGTGATTGCGCAAACAGATTGAAGGTTGGTAAACCAACGGTTTTTAAGATTAAATTTTTATTCTTTTTATAAATGTTTACCTCTTCGCCATCTGGTCTGATGTATTTTCCGGTGTAAGTGTTCAATACATTGTCACTTATCGTTATCACTTTAGGAATGTCATTTAGTGGTGTACTTTTGAGGGCTTTGTGTATAATTTCTGTCCCTTCAGGCCAAAAGTATCTAATAACATTATTGCAAATAATTTGTCCGTTGTCTCCATTGGTTAATACAATCAGGCCTCGTTTTGATTTTGGAAGCAATACTATAATTGCCGCTACGCCTGCATCATTACCTCCATGCTCCATGGCATACTCATGATTGGGTAGATCCTTAATTATTCGCCAGCCCAGGCCCTGCATTAAATTCTGATTAATTTTAGTCTGTCCATTAATTATTTCGTTAAACAACTGCTTAGAAATGTTAAGACCATTTAAGGTTTCAATCCCAAATTTACTCAGATCAGCAACTGTTGTAATCAGATCATCTGCAGCACTTGGTTCAGAAGCATAATTACTTTTGGTATATTCTTTTCCATTGGCATCGTACCACCTGCTAAACCTATTTATATCCTGTTTACCATCCCATTCATGTCTGGTGTCGATCATGCCGAAAGGTTTAAATAAAATGGAGTCTGATAGTTGGACTAAAGATTTATGAAATTTATGCTCCACGGCTTTTTTGAGGTACTCCATTCCTTCCCCCGAATAATTAAACCTTGTTCCCGGTGCAAATTCAAATTGAAGTTTCCCTGACGCATTCATCCACCTCCAATTGCTAAAACCTGATTGATGACTTAATATATGACGTGTAGTTAGTTTTTTTGATAACGAATCAGCTGCAATATCCGGATCTGTGTAATAATGATATAGGGGTTCGTCTAATTGCCAATCTCCGTTATCAATTAGTTTTAGTATAAGTGTTGAAAATACGACTTTAGTTACTGATGCTACATTAAATAGGGTGTTAACAGGTTTTTGAGATCCGACAGCATCTTTACCACATACTTTGGCGTGGATTAATTTTCCATCCTGTATTATACCAATGCCAACGTTTGGAACATTTAAATCTTTTTGCCAGACAGCTATTTTAGCTTCAAGGAGTTTGATTTTCTGATCAGATTTACTGTATTTGACTATTTTTCTACCGTTAGTATTCTGAGCATAATTGTTTATTGGGATTAATAGCAATAAAAAAAGATAAAAATATGCTTTTGTTAAATGTTTCATTTCCTTGCGTTCTATATATTATCAGACCGTGAGATGAAGAAAAACGTTGCAAACAATCGAAATTATTTTTCAAATAGTTTGAATTTCATCCTTAAAATCGTTCTTTTTGTATTCAACCTTTTAATACAATGGCCGCATCACAATTACTTATTCTAAACAAGAAACAAATTCAGCAAAAGATAGATCGTATCGCTTATCAGATTTTAGAAGATAACCTGAACGAAAAGGAAATTGTGCTTGCGGGAATTTGGGACCGTGGCTATAAACTGGCTTTGAGGTTAGAAAAAGTGCTTAAAAAAATCTCAGGTTTCAAAATCACCCTGTTGCGCATCGATTTACAAAAAGAGAGCAGCAAGCTGATAGCCTCAACTGATTTAGACGAAAGCCATTGGAAAAATAAGGTGATCATCATTGTTGATGATGTATTGAACAGCGGCAAAACCCTGGCTTATGGCTTAGGCGTTTTCTTGAATACGCCGCATAAAAAAATCCGTACCGTAGTTTTAGTAGATAGGAGCCATAAAATTTTTCCTATTGCAACCGATTTTGTGGGCCTCGAACTGGCTACCATTTTGAAAGAACATGTAGATGTGGTAATGGATGTGGAAGGTGAAGAAGACCGGGTGTATTTGAGTTAAGGACAAATCTAAGATATTACGATCGTCCTCGTTTTTAACGAGGATGTTTGAGAACAGTGATTTTATCGCTGGCTAATAAATTATTTGGTTTTATTCCACATTACAAATGTGGCTCTCGCTAATCCTCGTTGCAAACGAGGACTATGGCTTTGTTATCGTCCTCGTTTGTAACGAGGATGTTTGAGAGCAGCGATTTTATCGCTGGTAAATAAATCGTTTTGTTTTTATTCCATATTACAAATGTGGCTCTCGCTGATCCTCGTTACAAACGAGGACCATGTCAGGGAACAGTGATTCCATCGCTTATAAGGAAATAGTTTTGTTTTTAACCACATTACAAATGTGGCT
>Ga0308157_10003266_pt1 | contig 24059 bp, 30 predicted proteins | sample PhyBR1_FD_201035 | JGI IMG/M metagenome (GOLD analysis project Ga0308157, IMG submission 201035) | Phyllosphere microbial communities from UC Gill Tract Community Farm, Albany, California, United States - DLSLB.R1 | ecosystem: Host-associated > Plants > Phyllosphere > Unclassified | place: USA...
CCAACCGTAATTTTTATTGGTTTTGGAATCTGCATTTATTCGATCTTTAAAAACCCTGCAAAAAAATCATAAAAACCTTATAAATGGATTTATTACAAGCCATCATCATTGCAATTGTTGAAGGACTAACCGAATATTTACCTATCTCATCTACAGCTCACATGGGCTTTACCGCGGCTCTTCTAGGAATGGAAGAGTCTGAATTTTTAAAGATGTTTCAGGTTTCGATACAGTTTGGAGCCATCTTATCGATCGTTGTTTTATATTGGAAGAAATTCTTCGATTTCAGCAACCTGCAATTCTATTACAAATTGGCATTTGCCGTAATTCCTGCATTGGGATTGGGCTATTTGTTAGATGATAAAATTGAAGCCGTTTTAGGAAATCAAATTGCTATTTCATCAGTTTTAGTCATCGGCGGAATCGTACTTTTATTCGTAGATCGTTGGTTTAAAAATCCTAAAATCATCCACGAAAAAGACATTTCGTTTAAAACGGCAATCACCATAGGTTTTTGGCAATGTTTGGCAATGATGCCGGGAACATCGCGTTCGGCAGCATCGATCATTGGTGGTATGACGCAAGGTTTAAGCAGAAAAGCAGCCGCAGAATTTTCGTTCTTTTTGGCAGTTCCAACCATGTTAGCCGTTACAGTTTACTCTATTTTTGTAAAAACATGGGGTAAAGGAACAGCAACTGAAATGAAAGGTTACGAAATGATTTTACAGGACGATCACCACATTATTCTTTTTATAATTGGTAACGTTATTGCATTTATAACCGCTTTAATTGCCGTAAAAACATTCATTGCCGTTCTTACAAAATACGGATTTAAATTTTGGGGCTGGTACCGAATCATCATTGGTATTGGGTTGTTAATTTATTTTTACACGAAATAATGCAGAAATTATCAAAGGAAGATTTTCTGGAAGGACAGATTTTACTGATAGACAAACCGTTAACTTGGAGTTCTTTTCAGGCGGTAAACAAAATAAAATACGCGTTACTAAAAAATTTAGATCTTCCTAAAAAGTTCAAGATCGGACATGCGGGCACGTTGGATCCTTTAGCATCGGGACTTTTAATTATCTGTACGGGAAAATTCACCAAACGAATTGCTGAACTTCAAGGTCAGGTTAAAGAATACACAGGAACTATTACTGTTGGCGCAACTACTCCATCGTACGATTTGGAAACCGAAATTAATCAGGAATTCCCCATCGATCATATATCGAACGAATTAATAGAAGAAACCCGCAAGAAGTTTATTGGAATTATAGATCAGTTCCCACCTATTTTTTCAGCGTTGAAGAAAGACGGTAAGCGTTTGTACGAACACGCTCGTGCTGGCGAAGAAGTTGAAATTCAATCGAGAAAAATTGAAATTACCGAGTTTGAAATTACCCGAATTTCATTACCTGAAATTGATTTCAGAGTGGTTTGCAGCAAAGGAACCTACATTAGATCTTTGGCTTTCGATTTTGGAAAAGCTTTAAATTCGGGCGGTCATTTAAGTGCTTTACGAAGAACCAAAATAGGCGATTTTACTGTGGATAATGCCATAGAACCATTAGCCTTTGAAAAAATATACAATCCAAATTTTAAAGAAGCCGAATAAGCTTCTTTTTTGCTTATGAGAAAAATTTTTCAGATAAGTTTATTAATTTCTATATTTCAGGTAGCTGCTCAAGAGAAGAAACCTGCTTTTGAACAATATCAGGCAATAGATTACATGTTACTATTCAACGCAAATTCAAACAAAGAAAGTTATTACGATGCCAATACCGGGCAAATGGAAGAACCTTCAAAATTTGTAATTGGCGGTATTGCTGGGCATTATGAATACGGAATTGCTTACAAGCAATGGATTCGCCTTGGATTACTTACAGGAATTCATGCAAACTTTTTTGACAGTGCTTATACAATTCCAATTGCTCCGACTGTAACTTTAGCACCGTTAATTGGCGGTGAAACCAGAGTTTACGGTAAGTTAGCATATGGTTGGAACACGGCAATTGGCAGAGGAAACTTGAACGGTGTATTTTCTCATTATCAGTTCGGAGTGGAACTTGGCGGTGGTTCCAGAATTTTCTTATTTGCTAACGACCATCAATTTAGATTAAAACAACAGGTTTACCGTACATTAGGCATTGGTTTTGGAGGTACGCTTTTTAAAGATAAAAAATAATCAACTATGAAAAACATTCTATTATTTTTACTTTTTTCTGTATCCGCTTTCGCTCAAAAAACCGAATTAAAAAATGGCGATCTGCTGTTTATCAATATAAACTGTGGCGGCATGTGCGATGCTATCAATGCAGTTACAAACGGTTACAAAAACAATGATTTTAACCACATGGGTTTGGTTGTTACCACTAATAATAAAGATTTTTTTGTGTACGAAGCGATTGGCAAATCCGTTGTAAAAACGCCGTTGAATAATTTTATGGCCTACACTAAAAAAACGGTTTATGTTGGTAAATTAAAAAGTAAGTATACTGATTTAATTCCAAAAGCTATTTCGTTTTGCGAATCACAGTTAGGAGTTCCGTACGATGATGATTTTTTATACGATAACGGTAAATATTATTGTTCAGAATTAATTTACGATGCGTTTAAATTCGCTAACAAAAACAAACCGTTTTTTAAATTATTCCCAATGACTTACAAAGAACCAAAGTCTGATAACTTTTTTCCTGTTTGGACGGAACATTTTGCAAAACGCGGAATAGAAATTCCCGAAGGAAAACCAGGCTGTAACCCAGGCGGAATGAGTCTTGATAAAAAAATTACTTTGAAAGTTTTTCAAATGTAAAAGGTGCCTAAAAATAATCATTTGTCATTCCTGACTTGATACGGACACGAGCTTGAGAATTGACGAAGTAATCTCATTATCTATTTGATGAGAAGCTGAAACAAGTTCAGCTTGACAAACGAATATTTTAGACAGCCTAACTTAGGCTAATATTGCTCTAAAAAGTGCTTTGTAAAAAATCTTCTTTTGTTTCGATATAAAAAAACGTAACTTTATAAAGAACAAGAAAATTATAAAGCTATGAGTTTAGAAAAGTTTAAATCGTTACACAACCAAAACCAACCGTTGTTAATTGCCAACACGTGGGATGCCATTAGCAGTAAAGCTGCCGAAAAAGCGGGTTTTCAGGTAATTGGAACATCAAGCCATGCCATTGCAAATATTTTGGGATATGAAGACGGCGAGAATATTCCGTTTGAAGAAATGTTTTTTGTGGTCGAAAAAATCACAAAATCAACCTCACTATTGGTTTCTGCCGATTTTGAATCAGGATATTCAGATGATCCGCAGCAGGTTGCTAAAAATGTTGAAAAATTGGTCGATGCCGGTATTCTAGGAATCAATCTGGAAGACGGATTAACCAACGGAAAAGATCGATCTTTAGGTGATATTTCTATTTTGAATGATAAAATCAAAGCAATAAAATCGCATCTTCAATCAAAAGGAAAAGACATCTACATTAATGCACGTATCGATACCTACACAACCAAACATCCCGATGCTATCAATGAAACTTTAAATCGTATTAAAGCTTATGAAGCTGCAGGTGCCAACGGATTTTTTGTTCCGTTGATCAATACAGACGAAGACATAAAAGCGGTTTTGGAAACCACGCAACTACCTTTGAACGTTTTTATGAAAGATGGTTTGAAAACGTATGAAGAGTTTGCTGCTTTAGGTGTACACAGAGTTAGCTACGGCAACGGAATTCATGCAAAAATTACCGAAGCTACCAATAAAGCCTTTGATGATTTAATGAAAACTAAATCATTAAGTTAAATAAAAAAACGTAAATCCTTAACCCGAAAAGTTAAGGATTTATTGTTAAAAAAAAGTTCAATAAAAAACAACAAATCTTTAAATTCACTACTTTTATCCATCATAGTATTTAAGCTGTAATTTAAGTATGAGTTTTAATTATATAGAGATTGAACGCGTAACAAAGCTTACGAAAAAAGAGTTCATAGAGAATTACTACAAAAAGCAGAAGCCTGTGGTAATTACCAATCAAATTGAAGACTGGCCTGCGTTTACCAAGTGGAATTTAGACTTTATTAAAGAAATTGCCGGCGATAAAACAGTTCCGCTTTACGACAGCAGAAAAACCGATTATACCAAAAAAGTAAACGAGCCAGATTTTAAAATGACAATGGCAGAATACATTGATATTTTAGAAAAAGGCCCGACCGATTTACGCATTTTTCTTTATAACCTTATGAAAGATGCCCCGTCTATGAAAGATGATATGCGTTGGCCAGATTTAGGAATCAGATTGCTTAAAAATTTGCCGTTGGTGTTTTTTGGTGGCGAGAATGCCAAGGTTTTTATGCATTACGATATTGATTTTCCTAATATTTTTCATTTTCATTTCGATGGAAAAAAGCAGTGTGTATTGGTAGATCCTAAAGAAACAAAATATATGTACCGCTTACCGTATTCGTGGATTTGTCATGAAGAAATAGATTTTGACAATCCCGATTTTGAACGTTTTCCGGCACTTAAAAAGGTAAATCCGTACATTACGCAGTTACAGCACGGTGAAATGCTGTATATGCCCGAAGGTTGGTGGCATTACATGAAATATCAAACACCTGGATTTTCGTTAAGTTTACGATCGTTGGCAGGCAGACCAAAAAATTTGTTCAACGGTTTAAAGAATGTAGTTTTCAACAGATATTACGATAATTACATGCGCAAAACTAAAGGTCAACAATGGTTAGACTATAAAGATGCCGAAGCCATTAGACGAACGAATGCTTTATTGAAATAATCAAAAACGCAGCTTAATTAGCTGCGTTTTTTAATAAACCTATCAATTCATTCTGCATAGAAATTCCTTTATCGTCATTGTACCAAACTTGTACACCTTCTTTTACTTTGTCGTTAAAACCTCCGTTTTCATCTAAAAGTCGTTTTACTTCAATTTGTGCAGTTGCAGGGCGCGGTCCCCAAGTAAACAATTCCTTATCTAAATTGGCAGAAACAGCGATTAATTTAGGAATAGATTTTCCGCCATTTGTTAAATACTGCTGCATTAATTCGTCGTTATCATCACGTAAAACCAAACGCAAATCAATCAACGGATTAATTTCGGCAAGCTTTTGCAGTACCGGTACATTCTGTGCAGCATCGCCACACCAACTTTCTGTAAGCACGATCCAAACCTGTTTTTCAGAAATTTGTTTTGTAATGTTTTCCAATTCGGGAAGTATCTGTTGGGTTTTATCTAAACGCTTCATTCTGGCACGGTTCAGTTTGGTAAAATCCGTAAGCATCTCATTTTGCTCATGTCCGGTTGAACTGTTCTCGTTAATTTTTTGGTCGATCAAATTTAAATAATCGTTATAAGACATCGAATTTTCGATTGCTTTTTGAAATATTGCCTGCATAATTTGTATTTTTATACAAAAATAACGATTTAACGTTACAAAAAATAATGAATAACAATTCAACCGTTTTCGGTTTGGCATTATCGGGCGGCGGTCATAAAGGAATTGCCCATGCCGGTGTATTACAATTTTTAAACGAACAGGAAATTTTTCCTGAAATTATTTCGGGAACAAGCGCAGGATCTATTGTTGGCGGATTGTACGCTAACGGAATGACACCTAAAAGCATTCTTACTTTTTTTAAATCGGTAAGTTTGTTTAGTTGGACGCATTTATCTTTTAAAAAAGCTGGTTTTTTAGATGCCGATCAGTTTGCACGCTATCTTGACAAGGAATTTGGCGACAAAACAATTAAAGATTTAGATATTGAACTGTATATTTCGGCAACCGAAATCGAACGAGGCAAGTTAAAAATCTTTCATAAAAACACAAAAGTAGTTTCGGCAATATTGGCATCAAGCGCATTTCCGGGAGTATTTTCGCCAGTAATCATCAACAACAAAGTGTACAGCGATGGCGGTATTTTAAATAATTATCCTGTAAATACCATTCAAGGTCGTTGCGATTTTTTAATTGGAAGCAATGTAAATCCGGTGTTAATGTACAATCAAACTCGGTTTACATCGATAAAATCGGTTGCTTTGAGGGCATTTGAAATTATGATGATGCAAAACACTTTTCCGCAAAACGAATTGTGCGATTGGCATATTCAACCCGAAGCGCTCGCAAATTACAGTACCTTTGAAACATCGAAAAAAAGAATGGACGAAATTTTTGATATCGGTTATCAGGAAGCAAAAAAGAACTTCGAAAAAATAAAAGATAAATTACCTTAATGAATCCGTTCAAAATTGATAACTTTCAGTTATGTGATTTTTTTCGTAAATTTGAATTGTAAAGAGTTTTAAAACCATGGACTTACAAACAAGAAAAATAGAATTTGTACAGGCTTTTCTTAAACTTCAAAGTGAAGAAATGATTTCTCAATTTGAAAAACTTTTGAAAAATGCAAAACAATTAGAATCTGAAAACGATTTTGAACCTTTTACTGTGGAAGAACTAAACGAACGTATTTTACAATCGGAAAAAGATTTTGAAAACAACAAGTTTAAAACAACCGCCGAACTTCTTTCAAAATATTAAGCAGTGAAATATAAAATTGTGTGGTCGGCATTTTCTGAAAAACAGATCGATGGTATTTTCAATTATTACACGCAAAAAGCAACCTACAAACTTGCATTAGATATTGTTACAAAAATACTTTTAGCTCCCGATATTTTAATCGACAACCCAAAAATCGGACAAAAAGAACAAACTTTACAACACAGATTAATTACCTATCACTATATTTTAGCGTTGAATTATAAAATCATTTATTCTATTGATGATGATGAAATGCTGATAAAAATCGTCGATGTTTTCGATACCCGTCAAAACCCAAATAAAATAGAACGGGAAAAATAAAAGATAAATTACCTTAAGCGTTTTTAAAGAATAGCAAAAATAATATATTTGCAAATAAATTTCCTTCAGTATGAAATACAAAAGAATACTTCTAAAATTAAGCGGTGAAGCTTTAATGGGCGATAACCAGTACGGCATTGACCCAAATCGCTTGGCAGAATATGCCCAAGAAATAAAAAAAATCGTTAATTTAGGTGTGGAAGTAGCCATTGTAATTGGCGGAGGAAACATTTTTAGAGGTGTTGCCGGAGCAAGTAAAGGAATGGATCGCGTACAAGGCGATTATATGGGAATGCTGGCAACGGTAATTAACGGAATGGCGTTACAAGGTGCTTTGGAAGATGCCGGAATGCTTACCCGTTTGCAGACTGCCTTAAAAATTGAAGCAATTGCAGAACCTTACATTAAACGTAGAGCCGTTCGTCATTTAGAAAAAGGCAGAATTGTAATTTTTGGCGCTGGTACGGGAAATCCGTATTTTACAACTGATACCGCTGCTGTTTTAAGAGGAATTGAAGTTGGTGCCGATGTTATTTTAAAAGGAACGCGAGTTGACGGTGTTTATACTGCCGATCCTGAAAAAGATCCTAATGCAACTAAATACGAAAACATTTCGTTTGCCGATGTTTTGGAAAAAGGATTAAATGTTATGGATACTACCGCATTTACTTTAAGTCAGGAAAACAACTTACCAATTGTTGTTTTTGATATGAACAAAGAGAGTAATTTATTAAAAGTTTGCCAAGGCGACAACATTGGTACAACGGTTTATTAACAAAGATATTTTAAGCAATGACAGAAGAAATTAATTTTATTATAGACGAAGCAAAAGAATCAATGAACGGTTCTATTGAGCATTTAAACAAAGCTTTGTTAAACATTCGTGCTGGTAAAGCTAACCCGCAAATGTTGGGTGCTGTTTTTGTAGATTACTACGGATCGGCAACTGCTTTATCTCAAGTAGCAAACATCAGCGTACCAGATCCTCGTACGTTAACGGTTACACCTTGGGAAAAAAACATGTTACAGCCTATTGAAAAAGCAATTATGATTGCCAATTTAGGGTTAAACCCAATGAATAACGGTGATATGATTATCATTAACATTCCTGCGTTAACAGAAGAGCGTCGTAAAGATTTGTCTAAACAAGCAAAAACGGAAGCAGAAGATGCTAAAATATCGATCCGTAATGCGCGTAAAGATGCCAATACCGATATTAAAAAACAGGAAAAAGAAGGAACTTCTGAAGATGTTTGTAAAGATGCCGAAGACCGCATACAAAAACTAACCGACAATTACATTAAAAAGATTGATGAGATCTACGCTGAAAAAGAAGCAGAAATCATGAAAGTATAATTAAAAAGCCACTCTATCGAGTGGCTTTTCTGCTAAATAAATAGCTATCAAAAATGTTTGTATTGGTTCTAGTTTGTAAGGGTAAGTTCGCACATAAGTGAATATGCTTTATTTTCATTAAAGATTATTTTAGATTCTGTGGTCGTTTTCCATTCGGTTTGTATTTCACTGAATTTAACTAATGCTTCATTAGGATTATTTATTTCATCAGCTTCGAAACTTGGATTATATTTAAATCTAATTTCATCGTCATGACTATCTTCTACCAAATTATCTTTTATTGTTAACCACTCAAATACTATTACAATACCATTCTTTGGAAATTCAATATTTAATTCAGAAAGATTTATTTGTGATTTTTCATACCCTTTTTCTGCTATTCCAGTAATAAAATTGTCGTGTAATAATTGAGCTGGTTTCCCATTTTCATCCGCTTCATAAATTTTGATTCCATAGGTAGATTTTTTATCTTTTGACCTTAATAAAAATGTTATTTTCTTAATAAATGGAGTTTTGCTGTATTCTTCAAAATATGGAAACATCCGTCCAAATGACCAAACAACGTTACTAGTATTAGCTCCCATTCCATAATTATAGCTAGAAAGAAGCCGTTTTTTAATACGTCCTATCTTAATTTCCTTTGTTTCTAATCTTGGAACAATAACAACCTCATCTAAAACTTCGCTTTTTGTTTCTAATAAAACAATATCTGTTAAAAGTTGTTGTTTCTGTTCGTAGCCAACGGCATCAAAAACAAACACTTCGTGTAAAAATTCATTAGGTATTATAAAACTTCCGTCGGGTTCGGCATTTACCTTAAAAGTTCCTTTTTCAGTAAAAATACTTGTGTATGCAATTGGTTCATTGGTTGAACTATCTTTTACTAAAAAAGATTTTTGTGCAACGGCGGATATCGAAAGTAAAAAGAAAAGTAACAGTTGTTTCATAAATACAATTTGGTTATTGCAAACCTAATTGTTAAAACGTTAAAGAAATTTAAATAGTATATTAAATATTACAAAAAATTAATGATTGGCAAAAACGATCGCTTTTTTAAAAGTAAACGAAATAATATCTTTGATAAAAAATAACCGATGTATTTATCTAACGATCAACTGAAATTATTTTGCTTGGAATGCGTTAAAACGGTCGATGAATCTGCAGAAAGCAAAATTTTTCCGCTTTTGGAACAACTTGTGAAACAGCACAGTATGGTGAATGTTTACAAAGCCGTTGATTCTATTGAAGATTTTGAAAACAGTTTAAACACGCTACTTTATGAGGATCGAAATTTTAAAGATTACGATCTGCTTTATTTTATCTGTGGCGGAAGTGAAAACGAGATCATTGTAAACGATTATTTATATACTTTAGAAGAAATCGCAGAACTTTTTGAAGGAAAATTAAAAGGTAAAATACTTCATTTCGCAAATTCTAAAACACTTAATCTGGATAGTGAAACTGCTCAATATTTTTTAGATGTTACGGGCGCAAAAGCTATATCGGGTTATCAGGATCAAAGTTTTACAAGCAGTATGTTATTAGATTATCATTTTTTTAGTCTGTACCCCGATTTTGATGATGTTACCGATGTTGTTGAAGTTTTGTTTCAAAAACATTACGCTCTTTGCATCAATTTAGGATTTCATCTGTATTATTAATTCCCAATCTTCGTCGCAGTCATCCTGAACTTGATTCAGGATCGCATACTTAAATGTAAAATAATGAGAAGCTGACCCGAGCTTGCGAACAGAACGAAGTTAAACAAGTTCAGCTTGACAAATGTTAATCATAGTTGAGTTAAATTTTAAATAGACAATTGAAGAAATTGGTATTAAAATTGTATATTTATTAAAAATGAAAATTATGAAAAAGCGAATTATAGCACTCACCGTTTTATGTTTAGGAATTGTAACCGCTGCCACTGCGGCAAAACTGATTCCTAATACTGCAAGTGAACAAAAATCAGACGATAAGCAGAAAGAAATCGTTATTGAAGGTGTCGGAATTTCTAAAACAATTGAAGCTACCGGCGATGAAACAATCAGAATTGAAGGCACCAACAACAAGATCACCATTAAAGGTACGTGTAACGCCATTAAAATTGAGGGTGTAGACAATGTTGTTACGGTTGACGATGTAAAATCGATCAGTGTTGAAGGAACCGGAAACAAAGTAAATTACAAGAAAACATCAGCTGCCGATGGCAAAGTTATTAGCGCAGTTGCTGGTGTAAACAATAAAATAACGAAAATATAAGCAGTTAAAATCCGTTTTAAATTGAAACGGATTTTTTGTTTTTGTACTTTTGAATGAAATTGATCTCCCATGAAAATCATTCAACTATTTCTGCTTTCTGTAATTTCGATCTTGGTTTTAAGTTGTTCCTCACAGCAGAAAAAATCAGAAAAAAAAACCGTTTATCAGTCCGAAACATTAGTCATTACACAAGTTTCCCCGAACGTGTATCAACATACATCTTTTTTACAAACCGAAAGTTTTGGCAATGTGCCATGCAACGGAATGATTGTTCACAACAATAACGAAACCGTAGTTTTTGATACGCCTGTTAACGATGAAATTTCAGAAGAATTGATCCAATGGATTCAAAACAGCTTAAAAAGCAAAATAAATGCGATTGTCCCAACGCATTTTCATGATGATTGTTTGGGCGGATTAAATGCGTTTCACAAACACCATATTCCATCGATAGCAAACAGCAAAACAATCGAAATTGCAAAAGAAAAAAAACTTCCTGTTCCTTTAAAATCGTTTACCAATCAAGAAAAAATAGCAGTCGGAGACCAATTTGCAGAACTTTATTTTTTTGGCGAAGGTCATACCAAAGACAATATTGCAGCCTATTATCCTAATGAAAAAGTGTTGTTTGGCGGATGTTTGATTAAGGAATTAAACGCTGGAAAAGGAAATTTAGCTGATGCCAATGAAGCAGCATGGGCAGAAACCGCAACTAAATTAAAAAGCACGATTACCGATGCCAAAATAGTAATTCCCGGACATGGTGCAACAGGAAACACCGCTTTAATTGATTACACCATAAAATTATTCACACAAAAATAATGCAGTACGTTTACATTCACGGTTTTGGCACCACAGGCGCAAACAGCACCAAGTTTAAAAAAATTCTGGCACACGCAACGGCAAACAATGCAAAAGCAATTGCGTTGGAATGGAACGAACATCAGCCTGATATTTTAGAACAACTGACTTTGCAACTTAATAATGAGATTGATTGGAACGAATCGGTTTGTTTGATCGGATCATCGACCGGTGGAAATTTCACGTACCAGCTTTTAGAGCAATTTGCAGATACAGAAATATCGTTTGTACTGATAAATCCGTTATTGAATGTAGAACAAAGAAAAATAGACAATTATCTTTTTCCGATGTTGCTGGCAAATCAATTAAAAAATCCGTCAGCAGATTTATCAAACGGATTGATTCTTTTAGGAAAAAACGACGAAGTTTTAGATTACAATTATACCTACGAGCGTTTGCATAAATTAAACGAAATCATTGTAGGCGAATGGAATCACACCTTGAGTAATTTAGATACCGCCGAATTGTTACGTTTGATTGATTCTGTAAACGAATAAATTTAATTAAAACTATCTGAAAGTTACTACTTGTCAAGCTGAACTTGATTCAGCTTCCCATCATTAATTTGAGACTTCGAATCAAGTTCGAAATGATAACCTGTTATATAATTTTTCAAGTAGCAATTTTTTTACGCTTTATCATCTGCAGACGGACCGTAAATTCCTGGAACAGGAATATCCAGCAAACGCATATAAACCGTTAACTGCCCGCGGTGGTGAATTAAATGGTTAGTTACAATAAAACGCAACGCACCGGTTTTTGGCATGGCAGCAATTACATGATCGCCGGCTTTTAAAGCCCAATCTTCAAAAACAATTGTTTCATCCATTTGTTCAATGATTGCTTTGTTTTTTTCAAAATCACTTTCTAGTTTACTCAACAAATCATCAACCGAAGTTAATTTTGTAGGCGTATAATCAACATGAAAATCAAAGGTTTCTTTGCTTAAAACAAAATCAACCCAGTTGTGCAATTCTACGATATGATTTGTCAATTCGCCCAAAGTCATTGACTTTTCGTGTGGTTTGTAACCAAAACTCTCGTTGTTCAAACGACTAATAATGCGTTTTGTATTTCCTTTTTCGCGCTCTAATTCAATTAGTAATGCTTTTTTAATGCTCATTTTTATTTTGTTTTTATTGTTTAGAATTATTGTAAAATTAATCTTTACCACAGATGCACAGATTTTAAAAATCAGGTCCGGAATTACGATAATAACCATCAATTCTTTCGCCAGATTCAAGAATTAGATCATCATCATTAACTTCATCAATTATAAAGGAAGTACATATCATAATTGTAACAAATATTATAGATAACAAGCTTACTGTAGCCCAAAATATCCTCTTTGTAAATTGCATTTTTTGGTTTGTTAATATAAATATAGCATTAACTAATCCCCATAAAAATGATAAACCCCATAACAAAAAAATTATTCCATCTCTGATTAAATAAATTTCTCTAGTTAGATGTGATCTTTGTGTATAATTAGCAATTGCCAATGCAATAATTGGTAAAACACAAATTATTATTGCATTTCTTTGAAATCTATCTATTTTCATTTATTAGCAATTATAAATACACTATATCAAAGATATAAAAATCGGTAACCAACAGCTTAAAAATTAATCTCATCAAAAACTAAAAAAAGTTGTAATTTTACCCACTGTAATTATTGACATCTAAATTATAGAAAATATAATGAAACATACTAAGATTAAAGATCTTTTAGCAGGTTCAAGTCTTTTACAAGAAGTAGTGGCTAAAGGCTGGGTTCGTACTTTTAGAAACAACCAGTTCATTGCGTTAAACGACGGATCTACCATTCATAACATACAATGCGTTTTAGAATTAGACGCTTTTCCTGAAGAAACCATTAAACGTATTACAACCGGCGCGGCAATTAGCGTTAAAGGTACGTTGGTTGAAAGTCAGGGTAAAGGTCAGAAATATGAAATTCAGGCAAATACGTTAGAGATTTTAGGCGATTCTGATGCCGAAAAATATCCGATACAGCCTAAAAAACACTCGTTAGAATTTTTACGCGAAAATGCGCATTTACGCATTCGTACCAATATGTTTGGTGCTATTATGCGTGTGCGCAGTACGCTTTCTTACGCGGTTCACAAGTACTTTCAAGACAACGGATTCTTCTATGTAAACACGCCGATTATCACGGGATCTGATGCCGAAGGTGCCGGTGAAATGTTTCAGGTTACATCGTTGCCTTTAGATGGTTCTGCTCCGAAAAACGAAGACGGAAGCATTAATTACAAAGAAGATTTCTTTGGCAAGCACACCAACTTAACCGTTTCTGGTCAGTTAGAAGGTGAAGCATATGCAATGGCGTTGGGTTCTATCTATACATTTGGACCGACTTTCCGTGCTGAAAATTCAAACACATCGCGCCATTTAGCTGAATTTTGGATGATTGAGCCTGAAGTTGCCTTTAATAATTTAGACGATAATATGGATTTGGCGGAAGATTTCATCAAATTCGTAATTAAATATACGGTTGAAAAATGCGAAGACGATTTATTGCAGTTGGAAGCACGATTGATCGATGAAGAAAAATCGAAACCACAGGCAGATCGTTCGGAAATGACGTTGATGGAGAAACTGAAATTTGTTATGGAAAACAATTTCAAACGTGTTTCTTACACCGAAGCAATCGATATTTTAAAAGGATCTAAACCTAATAAAAATAAAAAATTCCAGTATTTAATTGAAGAGTGGGGTGCCGATTTACAAAGCGAGCATGAGCGTTTCTTGGTTGAAAAACACTTTAAATGTCCGGTAATTTTGTTTGATTATCCTGCAGACATCAAATCATTCTACATGCGTTTGAACGACGATGGTAAAACGGTTCGCGCAATGGATATTTTATTCCCTGGAATCGGTGAAATCGTAGGCGGATCGCAACGTGAAGAACGCTACGATGTCTTGGTAGAAAAAATGAAAGCGTTGAATATTCCCGAAGAAGAATTGTGGTGGTACTTGGATACCCGTAAATTTGGATCGGCAGTTCACTCTGGATTTGGTTTAGGTTTTGAACGTTTGGTATTGTTCGTAACCGGTATGACGAACATTCGCGACGTAATTCCGTTCCCAAGAACACCGCAAAACGCAGAATTTTAAAAAAGAATCTTTCAAAGATTTTATAGCATATTAAGTTTGACACAACGCTAATTATTTGTTATTTTTGAATAAATTAGTTTGTGTCAAACTTTTTTTATTACTAAAAGTTATAGGAGCATTATAAAATGTTAAAACAGAATTTACAGTTTAAATTATCACAGAAATTATCGCCACAGCAAATTCAATTAATGAAATTGATTCAATTGCCTACGCTTGCATTTGAACAACGATTAAAAGAAGAATTGGTTGAAAACCCGGCGTTGGAATCTGGGAAAGATGAAGTGAACGATGCAGATGAGTTTCAAGATAATTCGGACGAATTTGATGATTACGACAATGAACACATCGACACAGACGACATCAATATTGATGATTATTTAAGTGACGACGAAACACCCGACTATAAGCTTAAAAGCAACAATTACAGCGATGACGATGACGAAACCTTTATGCCGATTGAAGCGCAGGTTAGTTTCCACCAGAACTTAATTGAACAGCTGAACACCTTTATTTTAACCGATGAAGAGCGGACCATTGCCGAGTTTTTAATTGGCAGTATGGACGACATGGGTTACATTCGCCGTGATATTCAGGACATTGTAGATGACATGGCATTTACGCAGGGAATTTACGCAAGCGAAGAGCAGGTTAAAAGTATTTTGGAAAATATTATCCACGAATTGGAACCAAGCGGTGTGGGTGCTCGCGATTTGCAGGAATGTTTGTTGTTGCAGTTGCACAATAAAACTCCAAACGAATCAATAGATCTAGCAAAAGATGTTATTGAAAATCAGTTCGAGGCTTTTACCAAAAAACATTACGACAAGTTATTGCAGAAATACAACGTTTCACAATCACAACTTCGCAAGGCTATTGATGAAATTGAAAAACTGAACCCGAAACCAGGCGGAAGCTTTGCAGGAAATTCTCGCGCTATAGAACACATCATCCCCGATTTTACCGTAAAGGTCGATGACGGCGAAATTGAATTACATTTAAACAGTCGTAACGCTCCGGAACTGCACGTTTCTAAAGATTATCAGGAAATGTTGCAAACCTATAAAGAAGCAAACCAAAAATCATCGGCTCAAAAAGATGCTGTACAGTTCATCAAACAAAAATTAGATGGTGCCAAATGGTTTATCGATGCCATTAAACAACGCCAAGAAACACTTTTTGTTACCATGAGCGCCATTATAGAATATCAGAAAGAATATTTTTTAGAAGGCGAAGAAACAAAAATTCGTCCGATGATTTTAAAGGATATTGCCGATATGGTTGGTTTGGATATTTCGACCATTTCGCGTGTTGCCAACAGTAAGTATGTTGATACACCTTACGGAACCAAACTGATTAAGGAATTTTTCTCTGAATCAATGACCAACGATCAAGGAGAAGAGGTTTCCACCATAGAAATTAAAAATATTCTGCAAAGAATTATCGCCGACGAAGACAAGCAAAAACCTTTACCAGATGATAAACTGGCAGAAATGCTTAAGGAAAAAGGCTACCCTATTGCCCGCAGAACGGTTGCAAAATACCGCGAACAGTTAGATATTCCGGTAGCAAGAATGCGCAAAAAGATTTAATGAAGTATGTTGCTAAAATAATATCCTACATATTCCATCCTGTTTTTATTCCAACAATAATCACAGGATGTTTTTACTTATTAAATGCCGATTTTTTTATTCCGTTAGAACAATATCTAGCAACCGGTCAGGCTTTTTTAATGACTTTTCTGTTGCCTGTATGTATTTACTTTTTCTTGAAATCACTGGGACTGTTAAAATCATCGGTAATGATTCAGAATCTGCGCGAACGCAGTGCTCCTATGTTTTTAAATATCGTAATAATAAACATTTTGATTTTTAAAATCTGGGAAAACGCCTCCAATTCTTCTTTAAAAGTATTTTTTATCGGCTACTGTATTTCGTACACCATTTTATTCTTCGGCATATTGTTAAAGCGTAAATACAGCGTGCACGTTGCAAGTGTTTGCAGTGCCATTCCGCTGTTTGTAAACCAAACTACCACCTACTACTTAAACCCGTTTTATATTTTACCGGCGTTATTGCTAATAATCGGTTTGGTAGCTTCCTCTCGATTGTATTTAAGGGCACATACCAATGTAGAAATTATTGTTGGTGCTTTGATTGGTTTTGTACCGTCGTTTATTTTGTTTTATAAGATGTAGAAAGTAGTTTTTAGTTATTAGCTTTTAGCTTTTCTCAAAATGCCATATCAAACGAATTCGAGATATTTATGCTACCACAGATGCACAGATTTTATTACGAGTTTCGTAATCATGCTGTACTTGACACGGCATCGCATCTTGTTATAACTACTTGTGAGACCCTGAAACAAGTTCAGGGTGACACGAATGATTACAGCAACTACAAAATATAAAACATCAACCCTACATTCAACATGTTTATATGACTTGCGGTATCAATTGTATTTTTGTTGTATAAAGGTTTAAAACCGTAATATCCGTATAAATTCCAGGTGTTGAAACCTGCCGAAATATAAACTCCTAAATTAGACCTTGATAATAAATCGCTGTTTTTAAAGCTGTGATTTCCTAAAGTTCCTTCGTATCTAGAAGTTGAATTCAACAAATAGCTGTATTTAATTCCCGTATAAACTCTCCAAAATTTATGTGAATGCACTTTTGAATTACGCCAACGGATTTCAAACGGAATTTCGATATACGACAATTTCTGAACATTTTTTTCACGATCGTTATCAATTTCAAAAGTAACCGGATCGTTATCAATCAATGCCATATTGTGTCGCAAATTATAAAATGCAAAACCAACACCCGGAGCAATAGCCACCGTACGTTGTTTATTAATCGGAAAATCGCGCAGAAAACCAAAATTCGTTCCAATAGAAATAGAATTGGTCGAAAAATTATCGGGTTGTTTCATCATTAAACTATGCGTTACACCCACATAAAACTGATCTTCTCGATAAAACGGATCGGTTACCTTTATGGTTCTGTCCAAAGCCGGCAAACTATCTATAGCCTGCGAAAATGTTTTTACAGAAACCAAGAGTATCAATATGCTAAAAAAAACTTTCATCATCTACAAATTATTAAAACAGTAACATCCAATCCCTAAAAAATAGTTGCAACCGTCAGTTCGAGCTTGTCGAGAACACAACTTCTCGATACACTTCATTACATTACGCTACTCGAACTGACGACAAAAACAGATCAGTACTAAAAATTATAAACCAAACCAACACTTAACAACTGTTTAAACTGCACACGCGGACCTTCGGTAATCTGTGTTCCGTTTACATCGCGTTTGTTTTTAATATCATCATCATAAATCAAATGTCCGCCCAAAGTTGCTTTAATTAAACTATTTACCTTCATTTCCAACTGCAACTGCCAATCTACATCAACATTTCCAAAGTTATTCAGATAATCGGTATAAAGTGTCAGGTTGTTTTTAAGATTAACGTTTTTCATGATGGATTTATTCCATTCGCTGGTAAACAAAAAACCCAGTTCGTTTCTCGATTTTTTTCCGGCTTTCAGTAAATTTCCATTATCATCAAAAACGCCGCCTTCCAAACCAAATTCACCTTTATTTGCCAAAGTATTATCCAAAACAAACGTAGATTTCAAAGTAAGTGGCGATATATAAGCTTTAAAGTTGTTTTTGAAATATTCGGAACCGATACCCGCAAAAAGATACGCCGGCGCAAATGCACGCGAAATTGGATCTTCTACGTTGGGATACGCGTAACCGTTCGCCATTTGGGTATTCAGCGTCATTTTTGCAGAATAATACCAGTTTGATTTTACCGATGTTTTATAACCGAAAGAGGAATTGATGTTTAAAACGTCATCGGTTTTACGAAGTTCCAAATTTTCCTGTTTATTTAAACCATAACGCACCTTTAATTCGTTCAACCATACTGTTCGTCCTTTTTCATATTTCCTTGTAAAATCACCTTTAACGATGCCCGAAACAGAACTAAAACCACCGGCATTCCAGTTAGAGAAGGTTCCTTGGTTGATATCTAATCCCAAACTGTTCGTTTTTTTCCAGAAACTGACTTCAGATCGAATCGGAGACAAGGCATCATACGGAATTTGCGAATTGGCACGCGGTAGTCTGTCATAAACAAATCCGGTTGGTTTTGATATTAAAAAGTATGCCAGATCGGTATTTTTGTTGCGTTTGGTAACTTCGAACGTTGAAACAACAACCTGTTGCACATCGCCCGATTTTAAATTCATAAGTACCGAATCTTGCAAAACCATTTTAGGTTCAACCGTAATTGGTCGTAAAAAAAGGGTATCGTTTCTTTTTACCAGCGTATCAAAAACCGAAAACTGTGTTCTGTAAAAAGTATTTACATCTGTACTTGTTTTTTTTATGTGCAGAGAATCCAACGGTTGCGAGAAACCAACTGCCGACAATAACATAAAAAAAACAATTATCTTAAATTTAAACATTACGTATTTTTTTAAATAAATTCTGCATAGATTCCACATCTAATCCACACTGCTTAAGCTGTTCGTTCACCGTTGCGTGTTCTATAAAAACATCGGGAACACCTAAATTTATTACCTTAACATTTATATTGTTTGCCAAAATAATCTGATTGATTACACTGCCAAAACCGCCTTTAATTACTCCTTCTTCTACCGTAATAATGGTTTCGAAACTGCTAATCAATTCAACAATTTCTGCTTCGTTTAAAGGTTTGATCTGTAAGAAATGATGCACCGCAAAATAATCTGTATCGAAACTTAAAGCTTCTAAAACATTTTCTAAAATGGTTCCCGTTGAAAAAACGACTGCTTTTTTTCCTTTTTTTATCGATTGGATTTTAGAAAGATCTATCGTTTCGAAAGGAACTTTCCAGTTTTCGACAGATGAATAACCGCGCGGATAACGAACTGCCACCGGTTTTGAATTATTATTTTGTAACGTAAACAGCGTTTGACGTAATTCTACAGCATCTTTTGGAGCCAGAATAGTTAGGTTTGGAATTGCCTGTAAATATGCAATATCAAAAACGCCTTGATGTGTTGCACCGTCTTCGCCCACCAATCCGGCACGATCAATACAAAAAATAACCGGAATATTCTGCAATGCCACATCGTGAATCAATTGATCGTAAGCGCGTTGCAAAAAAGTAGAATAAATGGCACAAAAAACGGTAAATCCACTTAGCGAAATACCTGCTGCCAAGGTAACTGCATGTTGTTCTGCGATCCCAACATCAATAGCACGTTCCGGAAATTCGTCCATCATGTATTTTAGCGAACTTCCCGTTGGCATTGCCGGTGTAATCGCGAATATTTTTGAATTTTGCTGTGCTAATTCTAATAAAGTCAGTCCGAAAACATCCTGATATTTTGTAAACTTCTGTATATTATTTTCAAGCAGATCGCCTGTAATTTTATCAAATTTTCCCGGTGCGTGATACAACACCTGATTTTCTTCAGCTTGTTTTAATCCCTTTCCTTTTGTGGTTGTGATATGCAAAAACTGTGGACCGCTTTTAACTTTTAGTCTTTGCAATTCATGAATCAATGCTTTTAAATCGTGCCCGTCAATTGGTCCCACATATTTAAAATTCAATGATTTTATCATGTTGTTACTTTTTGGATTTTCGCCTTGCTTTACCTGCATTAAGTAACTTTTCAACGCACCTACACTCGGATCGATCCCAATAGCATTATCGTTTAAAACAACAATTAAATTAGCATTCGTAACACCTGCGTGATTTAAGGCTTCAAACGCCATTCCCGAAGCAATAGACGCATCGCCAATCACCGCAATATGCTGAATATCGTTCTCACCATTCAATTTACTGGCAATCGCCATTCCCAAAGCCGCCGATATGGATGTTGATGAATGCCCAACGCCAAAAGCATCGTATTCGCTTTCACTGATTTTAGGAAATCCGCTCAATCCGTTTTTTTGTCGGTTGGTTTCAAAATCGGCTTTACGACCCGTTAAAATTTTGTGCACATACGCCTGATGTCCCACATCCCAAACCAATTTGTCAATAGGCGTATCAAACACATAATGCAGCGCAATGGTTAGTTCTACAACCCCCAAACTTGCACCTAAATGACCGCCGTTTACCGAAACAACATCGATAATAAACCTACGGATTTCATCTGCCAACTGTTGCAGCTGTTCCAAGCTTTTCGATTTTAAATCGGAAGGAAATTGAATTGTTGGTAAAATTGGGGTCATTAACTTTTAAATTATTAAACAAATTTACAATAATATCTTATTTTTGAACGAATAATTTACTGATTGAAATGCTGTTGAACAACGAATATTTTATGCGGATTGCTTTAAATGAGGCAAAAGAAGCGCTTTTAAAAAATGAAATTCCTATTGGGGCGGTTATCGTAGCGAATAATTCCATAATAGCGAAGACGCATAATTTAACCGAAAATTTGAATGATGTTACCGCACATGCCGAAATGCAGGCGATTACGGCTGCAGCAAATGCAATTGGCGGCAAGTATTTAAAAAACTGTACAATGTATTTAACAGTTGAACCTTGCCAGATGTGTGCAGGTGCCTTGTATTGGAGTCAGATTTCTAAAATTGTGGTGGGCGCACAAGACAACAAACGTGGTTTTACCACAATGGGCGGACAACTGCACCCGAAAACTGAAATAGTTTATGGTGTTTTAGAAGATGAATGTAAAGAATTGATGCTGAATTTTTTTCAGAATAAAAGATAAAAAGCTGTTTAAGAAACACTAATTTGTCAAGCTGAACTTGATTCAGCTTCTCATAAAGTTTTTAATCAAAATAAATGAGATTCCGGATCAAGTCCGGAATGACAATAGTTAACTTTCCTAAACAGCTTTCTTATTTAGTTCTCTATACAGAATTTCTCCGATTTTCTTCAAAATTCTTACTCGAACTGACGTAAAACTCAACTTATTAGAAAACCTGTAAATTAAAAACGATATCCGACAGAAAGTTGCATTACGCGGTTTTTCCAATCCACATTCGGATCATCAATAACATTTGTCATTCCGGCATTGTAACGCGCAGAAATCATAAAGTTTAATGGTAAATTGACACTTAAACCAACATTCAAAGAGAAATCGAAATCATTAAATTTAGGACTTTCAGGATCTAAATCTGAAAACTTCACTTTAGAATCGGTTAAAAATCCTGCTTGCGGACCTGCTTCAATAGCAATTCCGTTGGTGATATAATATTTCAACATTAACGGCACATTTACATAACTCAAATTAAAATCATGTTCAACGGTAGCGTTTTCAAATGTAGTTTTCCACTTACCACCTGCTGACGAATAATAAACTTCGGGCTGAATGGCAAATTTGTTAAAGCGAATTTCGGCAAAGGCACCCACGTGAAATCCATTAATGGAATTATTGTCGTGAAAATCTTGCCAGCTTTTTCCTTCTAATTTTGCATTGTTGTAACCTACTTTAGGTCCAAATGTGAAATCTTGCGCCTGTACTGCATTTCCGCATAAAAACACAGTAAAAAGCATCGTTATAATTTTAGGTAACTTTTTCATAGTATTGGGCTTTATGAATTGTTTATCAAATTTTAATCCAAAGCCGAAGTTACTCAAAATAACACAAACATGTTACTGTGTAAATTATTAAACTGTAACTTTTTTCCACAAAAAAACCGCAACAAATTGTTGCGGTTTTACTTAATATCTTTACTTATTAGAATTTGTAACCAACAGAAACTTGAATGACTGCATTTTTAGTATCTAAAGCTTCAACATTAATATCAACATCTCCAAAATTTAGTGTATTATCTTTACCTACTTTTGACAAACCTAAATTATAACGAGCTCCAATAAAAAAACCATTATCTAAATTGAAACTTGCTCCAGCGCCAACACCAAAATCAATAGAGTTAGAAAAATCTTTATCATCACTCTCAATTGACACGTTTTCACCCATGGAATTAATTGTTCCTTCCGTTTTTGCAGACATTAGAAAACCAACATAAGGTCCTGCTTCAACAGCAAAACTTGGCGCTATATAATATTTAGCCATAATAGGCACATTAATATAATCAATTTTAGATGTAGTATTTGTAGTTACATTCACACCCATAACATTTCTAGTTCCTTCACGTTTTGCCCCTTGAGCCGAATACAGAATCTCCGGCTGAACAGCAAATTTTTCATTGAACCTAATTTCTGCAAATACTCCCACATGAAAACCAATTAACATATTATTGTCAATTGCATCCTTTCCACTTATATTAGCAATATTAACACCTGCTTTAGGACCAAATCTTACTTCTTGTTGCGCTAATGCACTTGTAGAGAATGCAACTAACCCTAAAAGGGTTAAGGTAATTTTTTTCATAATTGTAATTTTTAATTTTCAACAAATATAACTATGTTATATAATTTAACGAAAAAATATAAAAAATAAAACCGCAACAGATTGTTGCGGTTTTACTTAATATCTTTACTTATTAGAATTTGTAACCAACACCTACTTGGATTACGCCGTTTTTGATATCTGCAGCCTCTACAGTAAAATTAGTACCTCCTACATTTTCTGTATATTCTTTACCAACTTTTGATAAGCCTAAATTATAACGTGCCCCAATAAAAAAGCCGTTATCTAAATTAAAACTCGCTCCAACTCCAACTCCAAAATCAATTGAATTAGAAGAATCTTTCATATCTTCAGTTGATTTTTCTGTTTGTGTAACACCACCAGCAGTTATTGATGTTTCATATTCTGATTCTGCAGTCATTAGGAATCCAACGTAAGGACCAGCTTCAACAGCAAAACTTTCAGTTATATAATATTTAGCCATAATTGGCACATTAATGTAATTTAGCTTTGCAGTACCTTCAGCTGTATAATTAACAGGTACTCCCATCATCATCTCCGTTCCAGACTCTTTTACTTTAGCACCTTGCGCAGAGTATAAAATTTCTGGTTGAATTGCAAATTTGTCGTTAAACTTAATCTCTGCGAAAGCGCCGACATGGAAACCGACCATCATTTTAGCATCATCGGCATCTTTTCCACTTACTGTAGCAAAGTTCACACCTGCTTTAGGACCAAATTTTACTTCTTGCTGCGCCAATGCACTTGTAGAGATCGCAACTAAACCTAATAAGGTTAAGGTAATTTTTTTCATAAATAGTATCTTTTAATAATTTATTTAGCAGCAAATATAGTAATTTAAATATTTTAACAAAATATTTCAACTACTAATTAATCGATATGTTAACAATTAAGAATTAGTACAAACAAAAAATGCCGAACCTATGTTCGGCATTTTGTTATTCAATCTGGTTTCCTTGTTTGTCAAAGAAATGGTATTCTAAATAGGTGTAGGCATCGCGCGGTATAATTTTTATCCAACGTTTGTGTTCTAAAAACCATTTGGCACGTACCGACGGTAATCCTTTTGTAAGATACGCAGCTATAAAAGGGTGCGCACTTAAAACCATACTTTTATGGTCTTTAACAATTCTTTCTAGGTCAGCTGATATTTTATCAATAACTAAAATCGGAGCCTCAATTTCTCCTT
>Ga0308157_10003267_pt1 | contig 24057 bp, 24 predicted proteins | sample PhyBR1_FD_201035 | JGI IMG/M metagenome (GOLD analysis project Ga0308157, IMG submission 201035) | Phyllosphere microbial communities from UC Gill Tract Community Farm, Albany, California, United States - DLSLB.R1 | ecosystem: Host-associated > Plants > Phyllosphere > Unclassified | place: USA...
TATTTTTATTTTTTTTGAAAACTTTAAGATCTGAAAGAGAAATTACCCTCAATCATTAGTTGTTCCACTTAAATGGAAATTGATAATTACAAAAAGAATAAAGGCATCAGGTTTTAAATAAAACCTGATGCCTGCAGTTGTTTTGTAGGTAGGAAGATTACTCTTCAAAATTGTTTTATACACTAGATTTAAAGATCTTTAACACATCTTATCGGAACTCTATCGTCTCTGGTAAACTGGAATCCATCTGACGTTCTTTGTGTAAGAAAAGTGTTAACATTATTACCAACTGAAGTATAATAAATTGCTGGCATTTGAACGCTCCAACCCAGGTTCGCAGTTATTCCCTCTTGTGCATCACTAGCCATATATGTAGCTACAAAAGGTATATATTGAGCATTATAGGCAACATGGTTTATTACTTGCCCATACAATCTTCCACTTTGATAAAATTTCAATCGCTCATCCAAATTTGTTAACTCATGTTTTCCTTCAAAATAAACATAGGCAGCAGCTGCATTCCCATTAGGTTGGCCACCTGTAAAATAGTTTGTTCCCGTAGTTGAATTCACTTTATAAGCCCCTAAATTTGTAAAATCTTCAAGCGTAGGCATTCTCCATTTACCTCCGGCAACCAATTTACATGGATCATTTATGGGGTATTCAATTATAGGAGTTCGAGCGTTATCTGCAACATTCATTGCTGGAACTAAAGGTATTTCTTTAGAGTCGTAATTCCAATAATCTGTATTTGAATAATTAAATCCTGTTTCTTCAGGAAAACTTCTGTTAAAATATATTCCATTTACATAAGCTAGGTTTCCCCTTGCCCATATCAAATTATTAACCTTAACCCCTGTCGCTTGAAAGGCTAATTTAAGGGTATATTTCACGCCCGGAAGAATCTTTAATCCTGATAAGGGAGGAAGGTCAGTTTTATTTTTGCTCCCATTTAATGATATTTGATTTATTGTAAAATTTGCAGTATTTGTTCCGGGATTACAAATATTCACAGGATGACTGTTAATGACCTGCTGATTCAGTGACATCCATGAGATTGCTGTGTTACCAGCATTACCATTATAACTAATAGTCCCGTCTAAAAGTGAAATATCAGCTGTAGGATAATGTTGATCAAAATTTGCATTAATGGTTGTAATATTTCCCATTTCTTCCGAGGCATCAATTTCTACTGTAACCTCGCTAAACATATTTTTTAATACTATATTCAAATTAGTACTTCCCACACTTAATGAGAAAACTTTTTTAAAGTACATAAATTTTGAATTGCCACTGACATTTTTTTGTATGGCAGATGATAGCGGAGCAGAAGAAACCTCAGGAATGGTTTCTGTCTTTCCAAAGGAGTAAGCTATAAATGTATAAGTTTCGCCGCTGTTTAATAATAAGGTATCGTTAGAAGCTTCTTGTCCATATATAAATTCCCTTTGTTTAAAATAGGAATTATCATTTTTATAAACTACAAGCCTGTAATGTACATTTTTTTCTAGTGGCTCCAGATCTAAATCAGATGTAGGGGCAACAGTAGAAGCCCGTAAATTATTAATATTATTCTCTGATGATTTAGGTGTTAAGGTCGCAACCATTGAATAATTATTATCGAAAGGTAATTCAATAACCTGAGATAGATCAGTCCTTAAACCTCTACCTAGTATCTTAGGCTTATTAAGTTCTTCATTATTCGATTTAACTCCTGTAAGATTAATATGCACTAAAACCTGACCCATGTCTAATCCTCTGTCCTCTTTTTTACAAGAAGTCATTAAGGTTAATGAACCAATCATTATTAAGTTCATAATATAAAACCACCTCTTCCACATATTTTTACATCTATTATTCACTAGTTTTTATTATAAATTTCTAAAACAATCAATCTATCATTATATGAATAATAATAGTTGCCGGTATGCCAATAAAGTATAAGAACCTATTGTTATATAATTAATATTATAAAAGTATTTAACGTCGCAAAAATCCTTAATTTATATTATTAAGAAAATTATTGAAGCCACTATTTATGTTTTTATCTATTACAATTTACAAACTGAAGGCTTTTAATGATCAAAATGATAAAGTATGATTAACATTTTTTGTAAAAACTTTATTGTCTTTATATTTTTTTTTGAAATTATTTTCGATGATTTATAAATTAGATTTTAAATAAACTTTAAAATTAATTCACAAACTATTTACATTTTTTGAAGCTATTATTAGTTGATTTTAGTTATTAGATTATGTTCACATTATTCATTTTTAGATTCTCGCGCCGCTTGCGCATCTCATTAATCTGTTCAATTTTATTAGTAACTTTCTTATCCCTTAGCAGCCTTTGCCAGGCACAATCATCTCCTCCAGTTGATCAGGGTTCTCCAAACTTTAAAGCCAGACTCATAAATATTGAGGCAGCATCAAATGAACCTTTTAGGTATCAGGCTAGTCTTCATAACAATTCTGAAAAACAAATTATATATGATTTGAAAGCTGAGTTACCTAATGGCTGGATGATTTCTTATAATGTTGAGGGGAGCAGAGTTACTTCACTAAATTTAGACGCTGGAAAGACTCAAGATATTTCAATTGAGATAAATCCTTCCTTAACCTCTAAACCAGACAAATACAAGATACCCATTAAGGCTGTTTCAGAAAGAGATACTTTAACACTGGCTCTAGAAGCTGTAGTAAAGGGCTCATATGGCCTTGAATTAACTACGCCAAGCGGGAGATTAAACGATGAAGTTACTTCTGGAAGTAAAAAAGAAATAAAATTATTAGTCAAGAATACCGGAACTCTTCCGTTAAAAGAATTGGAATTCTCAGAACAACTCCCTACGAAGTGGGAAGTAAGTTTTCAACCAACAAAAGTCGAAGAATTGGAACCGGGAAAATCTGCAGATATAACAGCAACATTAACTGTTCCGGATAAAACTATTGCAGGAGACTATGCTGCAAAATATACCGTAAAAAATGCAAATACAGAGTCTCAGATTTCTTTTCGATTAATCGTTACAACTTCCTTAATATCAGGCTGGATAGGCTTTGTACTCATTCTATTGGCTGTAGGATTGGTTTACTACCTTATCCGTAAATATGGGAGACGTTAAATCCAATATCTAGTTATAAATTCTCTGAACAGATTTCTTCAATATCTGAACAGATTATAATCAGCATATTTAGATTAAACAGAAACGAAAAATAAATGAGATGAATAATCCGATCATTCAATTCAAAGATTTAACAAAATATTATGGGCGCTATAGAGCAGTCGATGATTTAAACCTGGACATCTACCCGGGTGAGATTTTTGGGCTTTTAGGACCAAATGGGGCAGGGAAAACCACCTCAATACTTATGCTGCTAGGACTTACAGAGCCTAATTCAGGTAATGCATATGTTGCCGGTCATAACTCAACGAGAAACCCTATCGCTGTAAAAAGAGAGGTAGGATACCTACCGGACAGTGTGGGTTTTTATGATAATATGACCGGGTTGGAAAACCTTAAATTTATTGGTCAACTGAATGGACTATCAGAGGCAGAAGCAAAAATAAGATCTTCTCAACTCCTTGAAATTGTAGGCTTAAGCAAAGAAAAGGATAAAAAAACGGCAACTTACTCACGTGGCATGAAACAAAGACTTGGTTTAGCCGATGTTTTGATAAAAAATCCGAGTGTAATTGTACTGGATGAACCAACCTTGGGAATAGATCCTACAGGCGTAAAGGATTTTCTTGCTTTAATAAAAAAGCTTAGTAAAGATCAGGGATTAACGGTTTTACTCTCCTCACATCACCTACATCATGTACAGAAGGTGTGTGATCGAGTCGGAATTTTTGTAGGCGGGAAACTATTGGCGGAAGGAACAATTGATTCACTTTCGAAAAGCTTGTTTAACAATGAGTCTTATAAAATTTCTATTGTTTTCAAAGAAGAAGTTAATCATGTAGATAAGCTTGAGACAGTATTTAAACAAATCAAAAGTCTGCAGAGATATACACTTTCTGAGAAAGAACTGGAAATTTCCTGTTCAGAAGATGTTACCGCAGATATAGTACGATTGTTAGTTTTAAATGGATATAACATCGATGGGGTTTCTAAGAAAAACTATGGCCTGGATGATATATATGAAAAATATTTTGAAGAAAATATAAATAAAGACGCAACTGATGAAAAATCTAACTGGTTTTTTAAAAAATCCTTATTTAACAAAATCAAGAAATAAAGAAGAGCAAAATCTAAAGAAAGGCTCCTCCCCTCTTAATATCTTAATACGTAAAGAAATTGCGGATCAAATTCGTAGTTGGCGATTTTTAATATTGGTAATTTTGATCGTTCTGACATTTATTGCTTCCATGTATGTGTCTTTATCAAACATAAAAACAGCAATGGGAAATATTAATGATCCTGACCGCTCTTTTATGTATTTAAAATTATTAACAACTACGGATAACTCCATACCTCCGTTCCATGTATTTCTCAATTTCCTGGCTCCTTTGTTGGGTATTAGCTTAGGTTTTGATGCGATAAACTCAGAGCAAAATAATCGAACATTAACAAGATTAATTGCCCAACCTATTTATAGAGATAATCTATTGTTTGCTAAATTTACAAGCTCCTTAATCATTATCGGAACCTTATTTATATCCCTATCATTCCTGATGGTTGGGGCCGGATTACTCATAACGGGTGTTCGCATAGAGTTACAGGAGGTATTTAGAATTACAGGTTTTATCTTTATTTGCATTCTTTATATCGCATTTTGGTTAAGTATTTCAATTCTATTATCAATTAAGTTTAAACAATCTGCTACTTCTGTTTTAACAGCTATTGGAATATGGATATTCTTTAATGTATTTTTTCAAATAATAATAAATCTCCTTGTTAAATCTATTTTTCCGAATCCGGCTTTTCTTTCCGAACAACAGATTATAGCTTATAATGAAATAATCCTTAATCTTCTTCGTATTTCACCGGGGCAACTCTATACGGACGCCACAACAACCTTATTAATGCCTTCTGTAAGAAGTTTAGGACCAATCACAATGGAACAAATGGCCGGAGCTATTCCAGCTCCTCTTCCTTTTAAGGAAAGTATAATGATTGTTTGGCCACAAATAAGCGGACTCATAGCAGGAACAGTTATTTGTTTTGCTCTTTCTTACTGGTTGTTCATGCGTCGTGAAATAAGAAGCTAATCTTCCCTAATCTGGTTGTGTGAATACTTTATAAATAATATTTAATTATCTTACACAATTATAAATCACAAGTTTTTTTAAAAAGGATTGGTATAAAAACTGCTAATCCTTTTTAAATTATTTTTTTCATAGGGATCATAAACCAATAAATCAATGAATGATTCAAAGCTTTCTTTTTCTGCTCAGCTCCAAATTATTGGAATTAATCCGTTTGTATTTCTGCCTGATGAGATTCTTTCAGAAATACTACTGCGTGCTCAAAAAGAAAAAGGAAACATTCCGGTGAAAGTGGCTGTAAATGGTGGTAAATGTAATCTTCAAACATTACTTAGATTTCAAGGAGAGTGGAGATTATATATAAATACAAAAATGTTGAAGAACTCACCAAAAAGAATAGGTGAAAAACTAGAGATAACAATAGACTTGGATAAGGACGAAAGAATTATTCAAATTCATCCCTTATTGACCAAGGCACTAGCTGAAAATGCTAAGGCAAATGGTGTATTCAATAGTCTTCGTCCCTCTCTTCAAAAAGAAATAATAAAATATATCTCTTTCTTAAAAACTGAAGAGAATATAAAAATGAATGTCGATAAAGCTATCAAGTTCCTTCTTGGAGAAGGACGATTTATAGGGCGAAAACTATAGTCCTATTTTTTCCTTAAACTTTTTTAATTCTTCATCAATTAAATCGGGCCATGGCTGTAGACCTTCTCTTATGATCTGCTCGCCAACTGTTGCATCTTGTTCCTTAGTTTCTTCCAAAGCTTGAGCCTGTAATTGATCTAAAAACTCCTTCGTAGGTGGCTCAATTTCACCCTTACTGATTTTATTATTTAGATCTTGTGATTTATCATTAGTTTCCATAATTATTAATTGACAATAATTGAGCCTAAAAACAAATCAAAAAACAAATCTTAGAAATTCTGAATATGTATTTCTTTTTATAGAGAATGGATGGCCTTTATAGATTCAACTGTATAAAAAGACATTTAGTCCTGTTTTATTAACCAGTAATCTACTTTTTCATAATTTTTTTTAAAAAATATTTGCGTAGTCATTTGACTTCATATATATTTAAAGTCAAATGACTACATAATGAATTTAAGAAGAGATGTATTTCAGGCAATAGCAGACCCAACTAGGCGATCAATCATTTTATTATTAGCCTCCCAAACACTTACCGCAGGAGCTATCGCGTCTAACTTCGATTCAGCAAGACCAACTATTTCAAAGCATTTACAAATTCTTACTGAGTGTGAATTATTAAAAGCGGAACAAAATGGAAGAGAAGTGCACTACCAGTTAAATGCGGTAAAAATGAAAGAAATCGCTGATTTCATAGAGCCTTTCCGCCAAATGTGGGATGATAGATTCAATAAATTAGAATCAATTATGAAACAATATAACAAACAAAGTTAAGATGGAATTAAAAACCAAAATACACGCTGAAGATAACAAACAAGAATTACTCATCACACGAGAATTCGACCTTCCTTTGGAGTTGCTTTTCAAGGCCTATGAAGACCCTAAACTCATTGAGCAGTGGATGAACACCAAAGTTGAAAAACTGGAAAACAGAAAGCATGGAATTTGGAGATTTGAAACTTCATATGACAATCAGGTGGTTTTCGCGGCCAATGGTGTGATTCTAGAATTTATCCCAAATAGTAAGATTACCAGAACTTTTGAAATGGAAAACAGCTCCTTCCCTATTCAACTAGAGTTTTTTGAGTTTCATGAGATTGACGGAAACAAAAGTGAATTAACCATGCAAATAATCTTCAAGTCCATTGAATTTCGTGACCAATTATTAAAAATGCCTTTTGCATCGGGATTAAATATGGCTCACAATCAAATTCAAGATTTATACACTAAAAATTAATTCATCATGAAGAAAAGGAATATTATTTATTGGATATCGACCGGATTTCTTTCATTAGGAATGACTGCAGGAGGAATTCAGCAATTGCTTCAAATTGGTGGGTATAATGATATAATTACCAAATTGGGATATCCGATGTACATTTTACCCATTTTAGGATTTTGGAAAATATTAGGCGTTCTTTGCATCTTAATGCCAAAGCTTCCCCTAATAAAAGAATGGGCTTATGCAGGTTTCTTTTTTGCAATGTCAGGAGCAGCAGTTTCACATTTAGCGGCCGGGGAATCTTTTACAGAAGCAATTCCTTCTCTTATTTTATTAACAGCTACAATATTATCCTGGTATTTCAGACCATCTAGCAGGAAATTAGCTATATAAAAGCATATCTTATGAACTCACAAATAGAAAGCTTTTTTAATAAGGATAGCAAGTGGAAAGAAGAATATTTGTTATTACGTGAAATAATTACGTCCCACAATAACCTGATAGAAGAGTTTAAATGGATGCATCCTTGTTATACTTTTAACGGTAAAAACATTGTATTAATTCATGGTTTTAAGGATTATTGTGCTTTGTTGTTTTACAAAGGAGTTCTTATGAAAGACCCTACTGGAATATTAATTCAGCAAACCGACAATGTGCAGTCTGCCAGACAAATAAGGTTTAAGGATCTGGTTGAAATTAAAGATTTAAAATCAACAATTCATGCGTACATAAAAGAGGCGATAGAAATTGAAAAATCAGGCAAGAAGGTCAAAATGAAAGAGGTTAAAGACTACCCCATACCAGAAGAATTTCAAAGACTTCTTGATGATGATAAGGAATTTAGTGAAGCTTTCTATTCTTTAACCCCCGGGCGCCAAAAAGGATATTTATTTTATATCGGTCAGGCAAAACAGTCCGCAACTAGAGAATCCAGAATTGAAAAGTATTATCAGAAAATAATTGAGGGCAAAGGTATTGATGATTAATTAATAATTATTTTTAACATAGATTACAACTAAAACATTAATATGGAATATATAGACAAATTAGCTTGGATAGAGATTAAAAATGGGAAAGTATTATCAACAAAATCCTTTGGAAAAATTAAGTATTATCTTCCAGGAGGCAAAAGAGAGAAAGGAGAAACTGATCAAGAAGCACTTATAAGAGAAATTCAAGAAGAACTTTCAGTTGTATTAGAGCCTGAAAGCATTTCTTACGTAGGTACTTTTGAAGCACAAGCGGATGGTCATCCTGAAGGAATTAAAGTAAAAATGACCTGTTATTATGCTTCTTACGCTGGTGAAATAAAAGCAAATTCAGAAATAGAATCAGTAGAATGGTTAAATTATTCTGATAAGCATAAGACATCTGCCGTTGACAATATTATCTTTGATTACTTGAATGAGAACGGATTATTTAATTAACATTTCTTTTTTATGGATTTCTCCCCAGTCTCTTAATTGTTCCATAATTGGTAATAAACCTTTTCCAAGAGCAGTGAGTTCATATTCTACCTTTAGCGGAATCTCAGGAAACACCTCTCTTCTAACTAATTTGCTTTTCTCCATCCTTTTAAGTTGTAAAGTCAACATCCGTTCGGTTATATTTGGGATTTTATCTCTTAACTCGGAAAATCGAAATTTACCGAACTTCAAATAATAACAAATAGATAAGATCCACTTCCCACTGATTAGATTGATGGCATAAATTTCCGAACATTTATTTTCTAATACATTGTTATTTTCAAAATTTGTTGATGTTTCTTTTATATTTCCCATACTTACATATTTGTTAGCTTATTACAATTTGCTGTTTAATTTCATCTTAAGAGTTCATCTATTAAATTTACAGAAGCTTTTAGTTTAAAACGTAAAATAATTATAATGGACATTAAGAGAATAAATAATAATTTATGGTTAAGTATGTTGGCTGCTGAAAGATCGTTGGACATAGACAATGATCAATTCTTAAACAAACCTGAAATTTTTCAAAAAGAGCGAGCAGACTTTTTTCTAAATAATCCTGTAGCAATTCCTGATACAATAAATGTTTCCGATATCGAAATTTTAAGTTCTGATCAGGATTATAAGATACGATTACATATTTATCAATCTAAGAACTATCAAAAGGATCGGGTTATCTTGTTTTTTCATGGAGGTGGTTATGTTTTTGGCTTACCTGAACAAGTCGATTCACAAATGTTTTATATTGCGGAGAAACTTAATGCAACTATTGTATCTGTTGACTACAGACTATCTCCTCAATTCAAATATCCTATTCCAATACAAGACGGTTTCGATGCGTTCAACTGGCTAATTCAACATGGTCAGGATTCCTTGGGTTTAAATGTAGAAAATATTACATTGTATGGTGCCAGTGCAGGGGGACATTTAGCAGGAAAGGTAGCACAAATGGCTATAGAAAAGGGTATAAATAATATTAAGCATCAATTTTTATTATATCCGGTCGTTAATTTCCGTTTCGATTCGGACTCTATGGAAGATCTCAAAGATGCTACCCTTTGGACGAGGGAATCTGCAAAAATCGCCAGGCTACATTTCTTAGGTGAGGAATACCTATCAGATAATCCGACTATTGCCGACTTAGATAATTTCTCCAAATTAAGTGAACTCCCACGTACAACGATAGTTGCATGTGAATTGGATTCTTTACGAGATGAGGCCATAAATTATGCTCAACTGCTATTAAAAGCTCAAGTACCAACGGAATTATGGGTTGTTCCTGGTGCAGTGCATGTCTTTGATGTCTTTAGTTCAGAAATTACAAACAACTTTAATAGCTTTTTATTAAACCGATTGGAAAGTCATTTCCAAGGATAATACATGTCTATTGTTAAAAGATGTTAATCCACACTCGTCCTGACACGAAAGCTGTCCACCTTGCGTTATAGTAGTATAAGAAAAGCAAAAGAGTAATAAGAGTATATAATTTCATAATTTAGGTTAATAATTGGTTTAGTAAAAATATCCTGAGGTTCCCCGCCTCAGGATATTTATTTTTACAGAAAATATTAGCACCAATAAATAATTTTAAAAACATGTAACCTTTTAGGCTTTGCTCTCCACTAATGAATAAAAATCAAATATTATGGATAAACAAGTAGTAGCAATTCTTATTCCGATAGCATTTTTTGCATGCATTGTACTTTGTGTATACTTTGTCACCAGGTTCAGATCAGAAACAATCACTAAATTAGGAGGTCCGATACCTAAAACTCCTGGTCCTAAATTCCCATGGAAAAAGGTTGGCATTGTGGTTATAGGATTTGCTGTAGGCACCTTACTATCGGGATTCTTATTCGCTTTCAAGATTATGATAGACACTAGTTGGACAGGAATGATTGTCATGGGATTAATTACCTTATCAGTAGGTATAGCTATGAAAATCGCAGATAATGTTGAAGATAAGGATCAGCCCAATATAGATGGATAGTCTATACATAGACAAAGTTCTTCAGGGGAATAGCCATGCTTTCAGTTATTTTATAAGTAACTATAAAGACATGGCATTCTCTGTTGCAATATCTATTGTAAAAAATGAATTATTAGCTGAGGAAGCTGCCCAAGAAGCTTTTGTTCAAGCTTATCTATCCCTTTCAACCTTTAAAAAACAAGCTAAATTCAGTACTTGGTTTTATAAGATTGTTGTTCATTGCTCATATAAATTAATTCAAAAAATACCAATTCAACAGGTGGAATTAGATATACTTAATCATGATATTGAGTTTGATGAAAATGCTTTACAAAATATGATTGAGGAGGAACAGAAGCAAATAATTAATGAGGTTTTGATGAAACTACCAAGCAATGAATCTTTGGCTTTAAGATTATTTTATTTGGAAGAACTTTCCATTCAAGAATTGTGTGAAATAACGGGCTGGACTAATACTAATGCCAAAGTCATTCTCCATAGGGCGAGAAAAAAGATGGCAATTGAATTAAATAAAGAATTAACTCCACTGCGATATGGAAGAAAAGCATGATCATCTAAAGGAAATTATGAAAATGGCAAAATTAGAAATGCCATTTCAGGATTTTGATGCTAAATTATTAGCTAGAATTGAAAAAATAGAAGAGAAAAAAAGATCGATTTCTAAAACACGAAAATATGCTTTAATCTCTTTTATTTTTGGTGCATTATTTGGTATGGGTTTCAATTATTTGGTTTCTGAACAAATATCCAGCAGAATTGTCGACGTAGGCATGAAGAATAATTTTATGCTCATCTCACAATTTATATACGTTGTTTTATTTGTCATATTAAGCGATAAAATTCTAAAGTTAAGACAGATGAGAAAGAAAGATTTATCTCAATAAATCATAAAAATAGAATGGTAGAATTTTCAAGGAGTTATTATGTATTAACCGGCGGTCCAGGAACAGGGAAAACCACATTATTAAATGAGCTTGGTCAACAGGGATACATAACAGTTCCTGAGGTGGCACGAGGTATTATCAAACATCAGGTTTTAAACAAAGGAACAGCTCTCCCCTGGGCAAATAAAAAAGAATATGCAAATTTAATGTGGGAAGCATCGCTCCTGTCTTATCAAAATATTTATAATACTTATGTAGGTGATATTGTCTTTTTTGACAGAGGTATTCTTGATACCATTTGCTACATGCAAATGGAAAATATTCCTATTAAACCAGAGCAAGAATATTTTATAAAACATAGCTATTATAAAAAAGTATTTCTTTTACCCCCTTGGGAAGAAATCTATAAAACTGATTCCGAGAGGAAACAAACTTGGGAGGAAGCCTTATATACTTATGAATCTATGAAGAGAGTGTATTTAGCTTATAATTATGATGTAATAGAGGTTCCTAAGCTAAGCGTGGAAAAAAGGATTAATTTTATTAGAGAGAAGTTGTAATAAAACAAAAAAGGGATCTATATGCGATCCCTTTTTGAATATTTATATATTTTAATTGCTCGCTTGATAATCTTTGTTTTGAGTAAGTTCAGGATTACGTTGAAGCTCATCTAAAGATATTGGCCACAATAGGTCCGAATCTTTAAATACCGCCCCAGCAGCATTAGTTGCTCCTATTAAATTCACAAAACTAACCTTACCCTTTTCAGTAGCTGAAATTACCGGGAATTTTCCGGTACGTAAGCAATCATCCCACATTTTGAATTCAAGAGGCAATTCTCTTAAGCGCTCAGCCCAAACTTCTTCCACGAAAGCTGTCGGTGACAATGCCTGAAGCTCTGTTGTGAATTGCGCCACAGTTTTACCTTTTGTGTTTGCACGCGCTTTTATTTGGGCTAAGTATCCTGCAGCTTCGGCAGTAACAGCATTTCCGGCTTTCACAGTACTTTCGGCAGCAATCAATAAAGCTTCTGCATAACGATAGATATTCCAATCTTTGGTACCACGACCAGAACCTAACAATGCTGCTTCATCCACATAATACCATATTCCTGCATTATCTGATTTCCAAATCTCTCCAGTAGTTGGATGTTTATATTCCCAATGAAAAAACTGATTAGGTTTAATGCGAAGATCATCCTCATTATACACGTTTAAAAATCGTGCGGTAGGTCCAAAAACTCTTTCGAATATAGCGTATGTTTCAAATATCGCTGTTGCAGAGGCATTAAAACCATAGGTTGTCCACCATCCGCTACTATTTATTGGACCGTCGAATTCATATGCATAAATACTCTCAGGGAGTTCATCTGTTTTCCTCAATTTGTTATATGCACTATTCATATTCAAATCATCATTCGTCGCCAAAGCGTGGGGAGAATCAACAACCATTTTAGAATAAGTTGCTGCTTCAGCAAATTTACCTTGCTGTAAATACACATTAGCTAAAGCCATGGCTGCTACATACTTAGTAAGACGAAAGTTATTATTGGCAAAAGTGGTTGCCGGAAGAACTTCCACAGCCTCTTTCAAATCTGCCTCTATTAATCCATATACCTCATCAATAGGTTTTCTTGCTAAATACATATTCTCTAAATTTTCATACGGCTCAACTGGCATCGGTACATCACCGAATGTTTTAACTAAATAAAAATAGTTGAAAGCTCTGAAAAATTTGGCTTCAGCAATCATCATTTTTCGATTACCTTCGTCTGGCATTGATATGTTTGGAATATGTTTTATTCCTCCATTAGCAACGTTTATCGCTGAATAGCTATCATTCCAAATCGTATTCATCGTATTAGATACGATGCGTGTATTCTGTTGTCTCGTTAATTGTTTAGAATATAAACACACGAGTTCCTGTCCTTCGTAAGAATTGGTAAAATAACCAGTTAACATGGTCGGAATTGAGGCAGTAGGGCCAACATAAGCACTAGCAGCATTCCCATAACGGACAGGAGCTCCTCTTCTGTAAAGTGCATTTACGGTACCTCTTGCCTGAGCTTCCGTTTCATAAAAGAAATCTAATGTTTCATTTGATTTTGGATTTTCTTCCAAAAATTTATTACAAGAGCTCAGTCCCATCACTCCTGTTAACAATATGGCGATTGCAATATTTTTCGTTTTCATAATATCGTCTCTTGAAAAATTATAAAGTTAGGTTAAGTCCAAATGTGAAAGTTTTAGCTCTTGGGTAGGAGAAGAAAGTCATGTTTTGTCCAAACTTGTTTCCATCTCCCAAAGAAGTACTTTCTGGGTCATAACCCTTAAATTCTTTACTTGTAATTAACCAAGGATTATTAGCACTAGCATAAATTCGTAACGCTGAGAACCCCATTCTTTGAGCTAATTCCGAAGTAAACGAATATCCTAATTGAATCAGATTGACACGCAAATACGACCCATCTACAACCCATGAGGAATCTACATTGGTATCTTGTCCTGCGTGTCCACTATTCGTTAAATAGATAGCTTGCTGCATAGTTCCTGCGTTAGAGCCATTGTATGCATCCGTTAAAATCTCTTTTAGACCGTTTGTAATACCAAACCGATCATATGTAGAGTGATAAAATTGTTGCATCGTTTCAACACCGTAATTAAATTGTAAATCAACTGTTAGATCAAATTGCTTATAATTAACATTGTTGATAAAACTACCAACCCAATCTGGCACACCTTTTCCTAATATCTCTTGAGTTGTTGAGCGATTTGGACGCCCAATTTTACTTTCTTCAATATCACCATTCTCGAAGTCTTCAACAGTATAAATTCCGAATCGATTGTAACCATAGAAACTATTCAAGTTTTCACCCACGCGAATAATACTATTCGGTCCACCTACCCAACTATTAATAAGTAAATCTTCATTATTATCTCCAAGCTTTAAGACTTCATTTTTATTGAAACTAGTGTTCAATGTCATATTCCATCTTAAATTGTCATTTCGAACTGGAGATGCATTTATTAAAATTTCTACCCCTTGATTTCTTACTGATCCAATATTTTTCCAAACATCAGCATAACCTGTAGAATAAGGTACAGGTGCTCTTAACAATAAGTCAGTTGTCGTTCTATTATAATAGGAAACATCAAAATTCAATCTACTATCAAATAAGCCAAATTCAATACCTGCGTCATATGTTTTGGTCTTTTCCCATTGTAAATCAGGATTACCTAAATTACCTACAACATATGAAGGAACTCGAGTACCATCCATTAAGGTTGTACCAGCACCAATCATAGATAACGAAGCATAAGGATCAATTTCCGAGTTTCCGGTTATACCAAAACTTGTATGCAACTTTAGATTACTAATTTTTTCCGCATCTTTCATGAATTCCTCATTTGATATATTCCAAGCCAAACCGGCAGATGGGAAGAAGCCATATTTTTTATTCTTACCAAATTTTGATGAACCATCAGCACGGGCTGTAATTGTAGCAGAGTATCTGTCATCGAAACTATAATTAGCGCGTAGGAAATAAGAATTCATCGCCCATTTATTTGTTCCCGAACTTGGCGAAGCAGGTATTGACCCGACTCCTAAATTATTATACTCATAAGCATCGGTTGTAAATCCCTCTGTTCGTGCACTAAAACCAAAATAAGTGCGTTCTTGCCAGGATAAACCAGCCATCGCATTAATTCTATGTCTATCAAATTCTTTATTATAGGTTAAGTAAGTCTCTTCTTGCCAATATAAATCATTCCAACTATTAATTTCCGCCCATCCATTAGGTCTGGAAATATTGTTCAAAGTAATGGAAGAATAACCTCGATATTCTTTTCTGTGATTATCAATACCAAATTGTGTTTTCAAGTCCAAGCCCTCGGCTAGGTGAAAAGTTAAAGCCGCATTACCAAAAATTTGTGTATTATAACGCATACGCTTTTGAAGATCTAATATGGAAACAGGATTTGCCATTCCCTCAAATCCAAGAACACTAGATACAGTTGATGATGATGAATTCGTGTATTGACCATCTGGCTGATAGATTGGTAACCAAGGTAACATCTCTATCATGGTACGTCTGGCGTCTTGGCCTCCCCCATCCTCAGGCGTGTAACGCCCCCAGGTATGGTTTGTAGTCAGATTAACACTAGTTGATAACCAATCCTTGACCTTGGCATCATAGGCCAATTTTGCATTAATACGTTTGTTATCGGTATTATTTACGACTCCTTGCTGTTCAGAATAATTCAAGAATGCACCAATCGAAGAATTTTCGTCTCCTTGCTGAATGTTAATCTGATGATTATGAGAAATCGAATTTCTGGTAGCTTCGCGTTGCCAATCCGTATTATACAAAGGGTTTCCGCTAGCATCAAAATAGTTTGGATCATTAAACCAGTCTGCCTTATTTAACGACCAATTTTTTCCTTGCCATCTGTTTTCGTTCTCTAGCCCTATCATAAAAGCATCTACCCATTCTTGGCCATTTAAAAGATTCATATATCTTTGAACAGAGTTACTGCTTACAGATCCTTGGTAGCTAATCGTTTTGCTTCCATCCTTATTACCTCTTTTAGTAGTTACTAAAATAACTCCATTAGCACCACGAGCACCATAGATTGCAGCTGAAGACGCATCTTTTAAGACCTCAATTCTTTCAATATCATTTGGGTTTAAAAGATGAAAATCCTGCATGACTACTCCATCAACAACGTAAAGTGGGTTAGAAGAAGAGTTAATAGTATTTGTACCACGAATAACTACCCTGTTGGCATACGCACCAGGTTGACTTGAGTTTGAATAGATATTAACACCGGCTGCTTGCCCTCTTAAGTTATCCAGAGGACTAAAATTCTGTGCCTTAATCATATCATCCCCTTTAACAACAGAAATTGAACCTGTAACATCTGATTTTCTCATTGTACCATAACCAACCACCACAAGCTCCTCCATTTGTTGTGCAGTACTTTCTAAAGAGAAATTCATAGTACCGGAACTAACTGTTTTTTCCTGAGATTTAAACCCTAAGAAATTGGCTACTATCACTTGCCCGTTACTTGCCTCAATAGAAAAGTTACCATTCTCATCTGTTTGGGTTGCAGAACTAGTCCCTTTAACTGAAATAGTTACTCCACCCATAGGTTCGTTCGAACCAGCATCACGAACAGTACCTGAAACAGTCTGTTGCAAATACATTCTAGTAACCGAAATTTTGTTTGGTTCATTGCTACTATTGGCATTAGCCGAATGGTAACTAGTTGCGAGGAGAACCAATGGAATAATCCATAGTTTATTTCCTCTCTGAGTAAATTTGTTTGAATTCCACATATATATAATAGTTAATAATAAATAATTGCTAAAACGATTTATAATTTTGGCGCTAAATAATCCTTATCGAAATTATCAATAGACTTCGCTAAAAAGGTATTAAATAGTTAATTTAAGTTCAACTCTAATTAACACAATAAAAATCAATTGAGCGATACTTTTTTTCAATTTCAAATCCCAACATAATAATAAAACTTATTAACAGATAATATTGTAACACGCGAAAATTAATAATAGACAACCTGAGTGCAATATTAACCATAATAATGTAATAAATATTCTTTATAAGAAACATTATTTCAAAATTGATTTATCTGTATGTATACAACAAATAATAGCAGCCTGTTATAGAAGTGTTTAAGACAAATATTTAATATTTATTACTGAGAAAAGAAATATCCTGAACTTCAAGTACATGTTTATTATAACCGTTAATAGCAACAATGGTCATGGATTTTCCAACTTCCTCTAAGGTTAAAAAGTAAGTTTTACTGAAAAACCTTAAAATTGGATATATAAAATTTATCAGCTTGAATATCCCCTTTACGTTTTTCGCTCCGGGACTAGGTTTCATAAATCCAGGTCTAAAATTATAAACCGCTTTAAAAGGTAACTTTAATAAATGGTTTTCAGTCTTCCCTTTTACCCGCGCCCACATAACATTTCCACTTTCAGAACTGTCTGTACCCTTTCCGGAAACATAACAAAATGTAATTTCAGGATTTATTTCAGCCAATATTTTTGCGAAATTTAAAGTAAGATCATAGGTTAGTTTGGTATATTCATCTTCATTCATTCCAATCGAAGACACACCTGCACAAAAAAAACAAGCATTATATTTTAATAATTCATTATCAAACTCATTGATTTGGTTAAGATCATCAACTAATTTTTGATTAAGCTTAGGATGCTGAATAGAATATTCCTTCCTATTTACGATAAGAATTTCATCTACAGTGGGATTTTGAAGACATTCCTGAAGTATCCCCTCACCTACCATACCCGTAGCACCTGTTATAATTACTTTAAGGCTATTCATACTCCATCAAAATCTACATTCATTATCATAATTATTTAGCTTATATTCTTAAAACATAAATTATTCCAAAATATTAATTCCCACTAATTCCCAATTTTAAATTTTCTACAAAATTCCATTTTTCATTAATGAGTTTGAAAAAATATATTAATAATTAATTCACTTATAGATATACATCTACATATTAAAAATTAAAAAATAAGACATTGTTTAGAAAGGGGAAGAAAATCAAAAAAGAGACATAATATGTTTTTATTTTAACCAAAATCAATTGACAAAATCATTAAAATTCCGTTTATTTAGATAATTGGACAATGATATTCTTATATCGAGATCAATATTGATTAATTATGATAGAACGTAAGACCTTAAAAGACATTGCAAAAGATTTAAAACTTTCAATTTCAACGGTATCTAAGTCCTTATCAGACAGCTATGAAATCAGCGATGCGACGAAACAAATGGTTAAAGATTATGCTGAAAAGCATAATTATACACCTAATAAAGTTGCACGAACCTTAAAGACCGGGAAGACTAATACAATAGGAGTTATCGTATTTAATATCAGTAATACATTTATTTCTCAGGTTTTAGATGGGATCCACAAAGGTTCCCAAGTAGAGAAATACGATATTATTATCATGCAAAGCCGTGATGATATAAAACTTGAAAAACACGCTATTGAAGTGTTGGAGATGCGAGGAATTGATGGATTGGTTATTTCCCCGGTTTCTTCTAATTCGAATTATGAACAATTAAAAAACCTTCAAAACTCAGGGATTCCTGTCGTTCTTTTTGATAGAGTCAATCATGATCTAAAAACTCATAAGGTAGGAATTAACAATCAATTAAGTGCTTACGAGGCCACTAAACACCTATTAGATACCGGTAGGAAAAACATTTTACATATTACAGGTAAAAATATTGGTGTTGCTGAAGACAGATTAATTGGATTTAAAAAGTGTCTTTCGGATCATAATATATCATTTGACCCAAATCTTTATTTAGAATGTGATTACAGTAAACACGACGAAATCGAGAGCTCCATAATTAAAAAGCTAAACTTTTTAAAGTCAAATAATAAAATGGTTGATTCTGTTTTCGGTGCTACAGATGATATCACTACACTAACATTAGGAATACTTGCCGAATTAAATATTAAAGTACCTGAAGAAGTTGCTGTCATTGGTTTTTCAAATATCAGAATTCCCAATTCATTAAACCCCTCATTATCTACAGTGGTTCAGCCAACAGAAGAAATAGGAAGAATAGCTATACAGAAATTAGTAGAAATTATAAACTCTAAGTACCCAATTGAAGAGTTTGAAACAATTGAATTAAAATCTTCTTTAATACCTAGAAGATCAACTTTGAGCTAAATATTTCTAGACATAGAAATAAAAAACACCTACTCTTTTTTAGTAAGTGTTTTAATTGGATTATAGAAGCGTTATAACCTAAATCTTAGTCCTAACATTAAACTAGTTGGATCAATCCCTTCTGTCTCAAAATAAAACTTAGCTTTATATCCCACATAAGGAGAAAATCTTTTAATATCAAATTGAACCGCAACTTGTCCATTTATAATAAAATCATTGATATCAGAACCCCTTACTCCCTCATAACCTAATCCTGTTCCTAAAAAAATACTAGGTAATTTATTCCAAGAGAAAATAGTATATAAATAATCAGCACCAAAATAAACCATATCATAATCCGCCAATCCTACTTGCGCTTGTAATGCTTGTTTTTCTGTCAAATCATATTTTCCCTGAACTCCATAAAATTTCTGCCAAGTTGGTGATTCCATACTCCAATCTACATGTAAACCAACTGATATTGGACTTTCTTGAGCAAATAACCTTCCGAAACTCAAGCTACATAAAAGGGCAAATACAAATAAAATATTAATCTTAATCATAAATAAATTATTAGAAAGTTAAAAAAATGATACCGAAGATATAAAAACTTTCATAAAATATAAGAATACATTAAAATCAACGTTGAATAAAATTAGATTCCAAAATCTATCTCGATCTTATTTCCAACCTCCCCCCAAAGCTTTGTACACATTTACAACAGCATTAAGTTGTTGTTTCTTTGTTTCTATTAATTCTAATTTGGCATCCAATACATCTCGCTGTGTCATCAGTACTTCTAAATAATCAGCTCTTGCTGATTTGAACAAGTCATTTGCAACTTCAATCGATTTATTTAGAGCATCTACCTCTTCCTTTTTAAAGGCATACCCTTTCTCTAGGGTGCTGATATTAGAAAGTTGAGTTGATACTTCTGTAAAAGCATTCAATAAAGTTTTTTCATAGTTGTATATTGCTTGAATTTGTTTTGCGTTCGCAACATTAAACTCGGCTTTTATTGCACTTTTATTAAGAAGTGGAGCTGTTAAATCACCAGCTATATTGTATAATAAAGATTCAGGTAACTTAAATAAATAAGAAGGTTTAAAAGCTTGTAAACCGAAGGATGCAGAAATATCCAAGGATGGATAAAACTCCTTTCGCGCTATCTTAACATCTAATTTTGCTGCTTCTAGTTCATGTTCAGCTTGAAGGATGTCCGGTCTATTTCTAACCATTTGACTAGGAATTCCTGTTTTAACCTGCATCGGAACAAGATCAATAAAACTTGCTTGATTTCTAGCAATAGACTGGGGAAATCTTCCTAAAAGAAAATTTAATCTATTTTCAGTTTCCTTCTCTTGTTGAAGAATCGAGTATTCCATACCTTTCGTTTTAGCTACTTCAGCTTCAAATTTCTGAACCGCTAATTCCGTAACTCGTGCAGATTCTTTCTGAATCTTAGCCACCTCCAATGCTCTCTCCTGTAAATTAATATTCTGTCGTATGATTAAAAGCTGGTTATCAAATGCTAATAATTCATAATATGAATTGGCAATCTCTGCAATTAATGTACTCAAAACAAAATTCTTTCCTTCCACGGTAGCGAGGTAACGACTCACCGCAGCTTGCTCTGAGTTTTTTAACTTCTTCCAGATATCCACTTCCCAATGAGCAAAAGCCCCAATATTCAAATCCCCCAAAGGATCCGGCATTTCATGACCTGAAATAATTTCTGTTGAAGCATCGCCAGCACCTTGAGATGTATATCTACCTACTTTCTCCAAACCACCTCCTGCTGACAGACCAACAATAGGCCTTAATGCTCCTTTTCTTAGCATAATATCATTTTTAGCAATTTCTAGTTCTTGAAGTGTAATATTAAGCTCTTGATTATTCTTCAAAGCAGTATCAATCAAAGCTATAAGATTAGGATCTGTAAAAAATTCTCTCCATTTCAATGCTCCTGAACTTATAGTATCCTGACCCGAAATATCCTCGTTAAATGTTAAAGGAATTTCTCTATTTTCTTTCTTTTGTGTTCCTTGGGGTACTTTACATCCTGTAATTAACAATACAGAAAGAAGGATAACAATCCACTTATATACGCTATTATTTTCTTCCATCTATTTCTTCACTTAATGGGTTTTCGTCTTCATGTTTTATTAACTTTCTTTTGGAAGCAATAGTTCCAAAAATATAATAAAGGCCCGGGATGATAAGCACACCGAAGGTGGTTCCAAACAACATCCCTCCTGCCGCTGCAGTACCGATTGTTCGATTACCTATTGCTCCTGGACCAGTAGCCAGAACTAATGGTATTAATCCGGCAATAAATGCAAATGAGGTCATTAATATTGGTCTAAACCGAACCTTGGCTCCTTCCATTGCGGCATCCAGAATACTTAATCCATCCTGTTTCCTTTGAACAGCAAACTCGACAATTAATACCGCATTTTTTCCTAAGAGCCCTATTAACATAATCAAAGCAGCTTGGGCATAAATATTATTTTCCATATGAAGCAATTTTAAGAGGAAAAATGCTCCAAAAATCCCTACTGGCAATGATAAAATAACTGCAAAAGGAAGGATGAAACTTTCATATTGCGCTGCTAATACGAGGTATACAAAACCAAGGCAAATCAAGAAAATATAAATAGCTTGATTTCCTCTTGCCACCTCATCCTTGGATATACCAGCCCAGTCAATACCATACCCCCTAGGCAAAGTTTTCTTAGCTATTTCATTCACCACATTAATAGCTTCACCACTACTATGCCCTGCAGCAGAAGATCCTGAGATTTCAGAGGCTAAATACATATTATGTCTTGTAATTTCTGATAAACCATATACCTTTTCCATATGCATAAATTCTGAAAACGGAACCATTTCTCCCTTATCATTTTTAACATATAGCTTCAGAATATCTTCAGGCAATGCCCGATATTCAGGAAGTGCTTGGACCATAACTTTATATTGTCTATCGAATTTGATAAAGTTCGTTTCATAATTGGCCCCTACTAAAGTAGACAATGTACTCATTGCATTCTCAATAGAAACTCCTTTCTGTTGAGCAACATCGTTATCAATACTTAATAGATATTGAGGAAAACTCGCGCTAAAAAAGGTAAACACAGAAGAAAGTTCTGGTCTCTTATTAAGCTCCTTGACAAAATCACGGCTAACCTGTTCCATTTTTTGAAAATCACTATTACCCGTTTTATCTAATAACCGGAGTTCAAATCCCCCTGCGGCCCCATAGCCCGGAACAGCTGGTGGTTGAAAGAATTCTATAGAAGCACCTGGTATATTTTCTGCACATTTCTCCAATTGCGCTATAATTTCTAATGCAGACTCTTTTCTATCATCCCATCCTTTGAGATTAATTAAGCAAGTTCCTGTATTTGCTGCAGTTCCTTCATTTAAAATTTCATACCCTGCCAATGATGATATAGATGCAATTCCATCAATACTCCTTGCTTCTCTCTGAAGTTCCTGTGCTGCTTTATTTGTTCTCTCTAAAGTAGAACCAGGAGGAGTTTGTATAATCGCATAAATCATTCCTTGGTCTTCATTTGGAATAAATCCCGAAGGAACACTATTATTCAAAAAATAAGCAGCGAGACAAAAACCAATTAGCACGATAAAAGTTAAAGCCCTTTTATTGACAATCTTGCTGAGAATCTTTATATATCCGTCCTGCATATTATCAAAACCGCGGTTAAAGGTTTCCAGAAATTTATCGATAATTGATTTCTTTCTGGGTTTCCCATGATTATTCTTAAGTAACATCGCACACAATGCAGGTGTCAACGTCAATGCTACTATACCTGAAAGAATTATGGCGGTAGCCATAGTGATTGAAAATTGGCGATAAAAAATCCCCACAGGGCCGGACATAAATGCAACAGGAATAAATACGGATGCCATCAAAAAAGTAATCGCAATAATAGCTCCTGCAATTTCATGCAGAGCTCTTTTTGTTGCCTTATAAGCAGAAATATGATCGACTTCCATCTTCTTATGCACCGCCTCTATAACGACTATTGCATCATCCACAACTACTCCTATTGCTAGAACTAATGCGAAAAGTGTAATCAAATTGATCGTCATTCCAAAGATCTGCATAAAAATAAATGCTCCAATCAAAGAAACGGGTACGGCAATTGTCGGAATTAAAGTTGATCTTAAATCTCCTAAGAATAAGAACACTACGATTGCAACAAGTATGAAGGCTTCCACTAAAGTATGCACGACTTTCTCTATCGAAGCATCCAAAAATTTAGATACATCATAACTTATTTCGTAATGCAATCCTTTCGGAAAAGATTGCTGTAATTCCTCCATTTTTGCTTTAACATCTTTGATTACCTGAGAGGCATTACTACCATAAGACTGCTTCAATACAATCGCTGCGGATGGCCGACCATTTAATGTTGAATATAAATCATACATCGCCGATCCAAAATGTATATCGGCAACATCTTTTAATCGTAAGATTTCCCCATTAGAATTAACTTTCAATATGATATTTCCATATTCTGATTCCGTGGTAAATCGTCCAGAGTATTTTAGGATATATTCAAAAGATTGTGATTTAATACCTGATGATTCACCTGCACGTCCCGGCGAAGCCTCTAAACTTTGTTCTTCCAATGCTTTCATAATATCTTCAGAAGATATTTTATAAGCGGTCATTCGATCTGGCTTTAGCCAGATACGCATAGCATATTCTCGGTTTCCTAAAATATCAGCAACCCCGACCCCAGCTACTCTTCGCAGCTCCGACACCACATTAATATCAGCGAAGTTGTACATGAAATTTCCATCTAAATCCTTTTCATCGCTATACATATTAATATACATCAACATATTAGATTCTTCCCGAGTTATCT
>Ga0308157_10003269_pt1 | contig 24028 bp, 23 predicted proteins | sample PhyBR1_FD_201035 | JGI IMG/M metagenome (GOLD analysis project Ga0308157, IMG submission 201035) | Phyllosphere microbial communities from UC Gill Tract Community Farm, Albany, California, United States - DLSLB.R1 | ecosystem: Host-associated > Plants > Phyllosphere > Unclassified | place: USA...
AAACTTTGCTGAAGCCCTGAAAAACAGTGCTACAATAGATGCTTCACCACAGGAGAGGTGGCAGAGTGGTCGAATGTACCTGACTCGAAATCAGGCGTACCGCAAGGTACCGTGGGTTCGAATCCCACCCTCTCCGCCAATGCGGCTGTAGCTCAGCTGGATAGAGTACTTGGCTACGAACCAAGGGGTCGTGGGTTCGATTCCTGCCAGCCGCACCAAACGACAAGCCCCAGAACAGCAATGTTCTGGGGCTTTTTCGTATCTGATGAAGCCGGTTCCTCCGGCTCAAAGCAGGGTGTCGTCGACCTCGGGCGCCGGCTCGGGCGCATGGCGGCTCAGAATGAGCCACAGCACGATGCCGACAAGCGCCAGCACCCAGCCGCCAAAGAATGAGGCCATCGAGGACAGAATCCATCCACGGGCGAGAAGCAGCAGCGCTGCAAGAAAGCATGTGATCAGCAACAGATCCGCAAACAATCGTTTTTTCATAGTTATTTCCAATTGAATTTGGATATTTTATAAAAAATAACTATCGATTGTCTGTAGGGCGAAGTCTTGCCCGCGTGCCACTGCAAGCCTGGTTGCATGTGCTAAAAAAATCCAGGAATTTGATCGGGCTGAGTTTTTCAGGCTATAATCGATAGCTTAGCGGCTGTAGCTCAGCTGGATAGAGTACTTGGCTACGAACCAAGGGGTCGTGGGTTCGATTCCTGCCAGCCGCACCAAACGACAAGCCCCAGAGCAGTGATGTTCTGGGGCTTTTTCGTTTGCGCCTGCGCACTTTGGTGTGAAGATCAATGCATGAGCAAAGCCTTCACCAAAGAATCGGATGCCGGGGACGACGACGACGAACTCGGCGCATTGCCGCCCATTCCAGCGGGCAGCAAGAACTACATCACGCCCCAGGGCTATCAGCGCTTGCGCGATGAGCTGTTTGCGCTGATCGATACCGAGCGCCCGCAGATTGTCGATATCGTTCACTGGGCGGCAAGCAACGGCGACCGTTCCGAAAACGGCGACTATCTTTACGGCAAGAAGCGCCTGCGCGAGATCGACCGGCGCATACGCTTTCTGACCAAGCGCCTGGAAATTGCCGAAGTCGTCGATCCCACGGTGCACGCGGGCAGCGAGCAGGTCTTCTTTGGCGCGACCGTGACCTATGCAGAGGACGACGGCGAGGAGCGCAGCGTGACCATCATGGGCATAGACGAAGCCAACAGCGCCCAGGGCGAGGTCAGCTGGATCTCGCCGGTGGCGCGCGCCCTGCTCAAGGCGCGGGTCGGCGACGAAGTCACGCTGCAGACGCCGGGCGGCGTGCGCCTGCTGGAAGTGCTGGAAGTACGTTACCCCGACACAAATACCTAGGAACCCCTGACGATGCCCATCTCGAAGAGGATGTGCAATGGCGCGCGAGGAGGGCGCTATTGGCAGGGCAGGGCGCGCGCGCAGAGGGCGTCTTGAGCCGCCGCCGGGCCGCCCCAAGGCGGCGAAGGCCCCCTCGGGGGGCAGCGAGCCACACGAAGTGGGCGAGCGTGGGGGCTAGTCGGTATTTGGCATGATGCGCATCGCCTTGATCACCACGGGCGCGCGGCGCAGGTTGCGCAGCGCGGCTTCGACCTGCTGCTGGTTCTTGACCGAGACCACGAAGCGCAGGTCGGTGGTGCCCATGGGGGCTTCATCGACCATTTCCAGGTGCTGGATATCGACTTCGGCGTCGGTGAGCTCGGACGCGACGCGTGCCAGAACACCCTTGCCGTTCCTCACGGTGACGACAATGCCGCTTTCAAACAGCTGGGTCAGGCCCTCGGCCCATTCGACGGAAATGAAGCGGTCCGGGTCTTTCTCGTAAAGCCGTTTGACGATGGCGCAGCGCGCATGGTGGACCATCAGGCCTTCGCCACGGCCCAGGTAGCCCAGAACCGGGTCGCCCGGCACCGGGCGGCAGCAATGCGCGAAACGGATGGAGGCGTTGGTGCTGCCGTCGAGCGTCACCGTGCCTTGCGAGATCTTGTCCTTGGCGCTGTAGCGCTCCTGGCTCAGCAGCACGGCGTTCGGACGCTGGCCATGGTCGCCCAGCAGCACCATGATGCGCGCCGCGACCAGGCTGGCAATGCGCCGGCCCATGCCTATGTCGGTCAGCAGTTCGCTGCGGCTGCGGTTGCCGGAGTCCTGCAGCAGCTGGTTCCACAAGACCTCGTTGGCGTCATCCTGGGGGGGCAGGTGCTCTATGCCTTCGGCGCGCAAGGCCTGGGACAGCAGTTTCTCGCCCAGGCTCGCGGACTCGCTCTGGGCCGAAGTCTTGAGATGGTGGCGGATCTTGGAGCGCGCGCGCGCGGTCTTCACGAAACCCAGCCAGGCGGGGTTGGGGCGTGCGTTCTCGGCGGTGATGATTTCAATCACGTCGCCGCTCTTGAGTTCGGTGCGCAGCGGCACGTCCTCGTTGTTGATGCGTGCGGCCGTCGCGTGGTTGCCGATCTTGCTGTGAATGGCATAGGCGAAGTCGACCACCGTGGCGCCGCGCGGCATGGCCATGATCTCGCTCTTGGGCGTGAACACATAGACCGCGTCGGGGAACAGATCGACCTTGACGTGGTCCCAGAACTCGGTTGCGTCGCGCGTCTCGTTCTGGATGTCAAGCAGCGACTGCAGCCACTGGGTGCTCATCTGCTCGGTGTCGCCTGGGTGCTGCTGCGCCTGATAGAGCCAGTGCGCGGCGATGCCCGCTTCGGCGACGATGTGCATTTCCTCGGTGCGCATCTGGAACTCTATGCTCACGCCGGAAGGGCCGACCAGCGTGGTGTGCAGCGATTGGTAGCCGTTGTTCTTTGGAATCGCGATATGGTCCTTGAACTTGCCGGGCACGGGTTTGTACATCTGGTGCAGCACGCCCAGCGCCGTGTAGCAGTCGGTGACCGACGGCACGATGACGCGGAAGCCGTAGATGTCCGTGACCTTGGCAAAGCTCTGGTGGTTCTTCTCCATGCGCAGGTACAACGAGTACAGCGTGCTTTCACGGCCCGCAAGCCGCGCCTGCAGGCCCTGGCGCGTGAACTGCGCATCGACTTCGGTCTGCACGCGCTGCACCAGGTCGCGCCGGCGGGTGCGCGATTTGGCGATGGCCTTGGACAGCGTCGAATAGCGCCACGGGTGCAGATGGCGAAACGACAGGTCCTGCAGCTCGCGGTAGGTCTGGTTCAGCCCCAGGCGATGGGCGATGGGTGCGTAGATCTCGAGGGTCTCCGACGCAATCCGGCCCCACTTGCTGCGCGGCATGTCGGACAGCGTGCGCATGTTGTGCGTGCGGTCGGCCAGCTTGATGAGAATGACGCGCACGTCGCGCGCCATGGCCAGCAGCATCTTGCGAAACGATTCCGCCTGGTTTTCTTCGCGGGTATTGAACTGCAGCTTGTCGAGCTTGGTCAATCCGTCGACCAGTTCGGCCACGGGCATGCCGAAACGCACGGCCAGATCGCCCTTGGTGACTCCGCAGTCCTCCATCGCGTCGTGCATCAGCGCCGCCATCAGCGCCGGAGCATCGAGCTTCCAGGACGCGCACAGCGCGGTGACGGCTATCGGGTGGGTGATGTACGGGTCGCCGCTGCTGCGCCACTGGCCGGTGTGGGCCTGGTCGGCAAACAGATAGGCCTGGCGCACCTGCTCGATGCTTGCGGCATCCAGATAGCCCAGGTTGTCGAGCAGGGCGGCAAATGCGGCCCGGGAAACGGCAGTGGCGGATGCAGCGGCAGCGGCCTGCGTGGAAACGCCGGCTGCACTCGCCTGGCTCTCTGGTGCCGGGGCATTGACAGGGAGGTTGAGGTCTTGGACAGGTGACTGGGGCTGGACCGCTTTCATACCTTTAATGTAGCGCGCTCTCTGATAGGTTTCCCATTGAACAAAAAAAAGCACCGCAAAGCGGTGCCTGTGTTGCCATTTCGGCGTGGTCCGGTCAGCCCGGAACCTTCTTGAGCATCTCCAGGCCGACCTTGCCGGCGGCGATCTCGCGCAGGGCGGTGACCGCCGGTTTGTTCTTGCTTTCGATCTTGGCCGTGTGGCCTTGGCTGAGCATGCGGGCGCGGTAGGTCGCGGCCAGAACGAGTTGGAAGCGGTTGGGGATTTGCTCCAGGCAGTCTTCAACGGTGATGCGTGCCATCAGGATACTCCAGGGGAAATTCAGGTGATATTGAGCGACTCGAAGGTATCGGCACGCGCACTTCGCTGGGCCGCATACTTGAGTCGCTGGGCGTGAATGATCGCTTTCAGATCAAAAAGCGCAGTCTCGAACAACTCGTTGATTATAACGAAGTCGAACTTTTGCACCTGGGCCATTTCCTCGGAAGCGTTCTTGAGGCGCAACTCGATGACTTCGGGGCTGTCCTCGCCGCGGTTTTCCAGGCGTGCGCGCAGCTCTTCCCAGCTCGGCGGCAGAATGAAGATCAGCACTGCCTCGGGAAAGGCCTGCTTGACCTGCAGCGCGCCCTGGTAGTCGATCTCGAGCAGCACATCGGCGCCGCCGGCCAGGCGCTCGGCCAGCGCACGCTTGGACGTGCCGTAGCGCTTGCCGTGGACATTGGCCCATTCGAGAAAGGCATGGTTGGCAACCATGGCGTCGAATTCCTGCTCGGACGCGAAGAAGTATTCGCGCCCGTGCTTTTCCTGGCCGCGCGGTGCGCGCGTGGTGTGCGAGACCGAGGGCGAGACATGGGCGTCGAGCTCGCGCAAGGCCTTGACCAGGCTGGACTTGCCGGCCCCACTGGGGGCGGCGACGACAAAGAGATTTCCGGGATGTTGCATAAGGAATCGGTGCGCCGGGTTGGCGGCGTCTTGCAAAAAGGGCGCTTGCGCGCCCTGTGGAATGGTGGTTTATTCGATGTTTTGCACCTGCTCGCGCATCTGCTCGATCAGGACCTTCATGTCGACACTGATGCGGGTGAGCTCGAGCGCGGCGGACTTGGAGCCCAGCGTGTTGGCTTCGCGGTGCAGCTCCTGGATCAGGAAATCCAGACGCTTGCCGATTTCGCCACCCTTCTTGAGCAGGCGCTCGATTTCCTCGAGATGCGAATCCATGCGCGTGACTTCCTCGGCCACGTCGATGCGGATGGCAAAGGCCGTGGCTTCGGTCAGCGCGCGATCCTGCGCGGCCTCGGGCGCGACCGAGCCTTCGGCCAGCGCCATCGCGTCTTTCCAGCGCTCGACAAAGCGCTGGCGTTGCTGCTCGACGAGCTGCGGAATCAGCGGGGTGGCGGTCAGCGCGAGCTGGCGCAGCTGCTGCAGCCGGTCGTGCAGCATGTCGGCCAGGCGCTTGCCTTCGCGGCCACGTGCCTGGACCAGCGCTTCCAGCGCCTGGGTGGCCAGCGCGGGCAACACGCTGCTCCAGTCCTGGCCGCGGTCGCCTTCGTTGGCGCCGCACAGGCGCAGTGCGTCGCTGACGCTCAAGGGCCGCGCGTTGGGCAGCCAGGCCTGGATGGTGTCCTGCGCCGAGACCAGGCGCTGCAGCAGCTGGGGCGAAGGCTGGGGTACGGAGCCGCTGTCGTCGGCTTCGATGGCGGCGCGCACTTCGACCTTGCCGCGCTTGAGGCGGGCGGTGAGCAGGGTGCGCAGCGCCGGCTCGTGCATGCGCAATTCGTCGGGCAGACGGAACGACAGGTCGAGGAAGCGGCTGTTGACCGAACGGATCTCCAGACCGAGTCGCCGGTTGCCCGCAGGCGCCTCAGCACCCTCGGCAGACGCGCCGTGCTGGGCGCTGGCGTATCCGGTCATGCTGTAAACTGACATTGGACTTTTGATGGTTGCTTGCAATCCGTTGATTATCCGGGTTCCGCCCCATTCACGAGGTTTACCCGTAAAAAATGTCTTCCAAGCTCAAGCCTGCTCCCCTTCCTCCCGATAGCGTGATAGGCGGATACCGCATTCTGCGGCGCCTGGCGGCAGGGGGATTTGGCGTGGTCTATCTGGCGCTGGACGCCGCAGGCCAGCAGGTCGCGATCAAGGAATATCTGCCGGCGTCGCTGGCGCTGCGCGAAGCCGGCGAGCGCCTGCCACAGGTCGTGTCCGAGAAGCTGTCGCTCTATCGCCTGGGGCTCAAGAGCTTTTTCGAGGAAGGCCGCTCGCTGGCCCAGCTGTCCCACCCTTCGGTGGTCAGCGTGCTCAATTTCTTTCGCGAGAACGAGACCGTGTACATGGTCATGAATTACCTGGAAGGCGCAAACCTGCAGGAATTCATTCTCACGGCGCGCGCCATCAAGTCCGACAAGGTGCTGCGCGAATCCTCCATACGCTCGCTGTTCGACGAAGTGCTGCGCGGGCTGCGCATCGTGCACCAGCACAAGATGCTGCACCTCGACATCAAGCCGGCGAACATCTTCATCACCGATGACGACCGCGCCGTGCTGATCGATTTCGGCGCGGCACGCGAAGTGCTCTCCAAGGAAGGCAGCTTCATCCGGCCGATGTATACGCCGGGCTTTGCCGCGCCCGAGATGTACCGACGCGGCGAGTCCATGGGGCCGTGGACCGACATCTATGCGATAGGCGCCTGCATCTATGCCTGCATGCAGGGCGTGCCGCCGCCGGCCGCGCCCCAGCGCCAGGAGAAGGACCGGCTGGGCCAGGCCCTGTCCAAGCTGCGCGGCGTCTATTCCGACAAGCTGATCGAGGTGGTCGAGTGGTGCATGGCGCCCGACCCGCTGTCGCGGCCGCAGTCGGTGTTCGCGTTGCAAAAGGAACTCAACCGCGAGGGCGAGCGCCGCCATACCCGGCTCAGCGTGGCCGAGAAAATGCGCCTGCAAATCGGCGCCCTGGTCAGCGACACGCGCAAGAGCGTGCAGAAGATCGGCGGCGCGCGCGGCACGCCGCCCGCGCCATGAAGTTCTCGGTATTCCAGCTCAGCCGCCGCGGCGGGCGCGAGAAGAACGAGGACCGCATGGGCTACTGCTATACGCGTGAAGCCTGCCTGCTGGTGCTGGCCGACGGCATGGGCGGGCACGCCGAAGGCGAAGTCGCCGCGCAGATTGCCATGCAGCAGTGCTTTGCGCTGTTCGAGGCGCACGCCACGCCGTGCATTGCCGATGTGCCGGCCTTTCTTTCCGAAGCCCTGCTGCAGGCCCACCAGCGTATCCTGCGCCATGCACGGGAGCGCTGCATGGCCGATGCGCCGCGCACCACGCTGGTCGCGGCGCTGCTGCAGCAGGGGCAGGTGCATTGGATACACTGCGGCGATTCACGCCTGTACCTGGTGCATGGCGAGGTGCTGCGGGCGCGCACGCGCGACCATTCCTATCGCGAGATCGCCGAACGCTCCGATCCGCCGCGGGCCGGCAGTGTCAACCGCAACCTGCTGTTCACCTGCCTGGGCTCGCCCTCGCTGCCGCTTTATGACCAGGCCGGACCGAGCCGCTTGGCGCGCGGCGATCGCCTGCTGCTGTGCTCGGACGGCCTGTGGGACCCGCTGAGCGAGGCCGAGCTGCTCGCGGGTCTGGCGCGCGATGCAGTATCCCTGTGCGTGCCACGGCTGGTGGACGCGGCGCTGCAGCGTGCGGGCAGCAGCAGCGACAATGTCACCGCGATCGCGCTGGAGTGGGAAATGCCAGGCCCGCAGAGTCCGCCGGGAAGCATCTCCACGGAAACGCTGGACGACGAGATGTTCCAGTCGACGCTGCAGTCCGAAGCGCTGGAAGCGCCCGAAGACGAGCTCAGCGACGCCGCCATCGAACGCTCGATTGCCGAAATCAACGCCGCCCTTCGCCGCCCCGGCGCGCCGCGGCGCTGAAAACCTTTTTGTCATTGCAGGCGCGCCCGGCGCGGCCCTGCCATTCGATCCATGAAAATTGTCCTAGCCTCCAACAACCGCGGCAAGCTCGCCGAGCTGCAAGCCATGTTCGCCCCGCTGGGCGTGGAACTCGTCTGCCAGGGCGACCTGTTTGACGGCGAGGCGCCCGAGCCGCATTGCACCTTTGTCGAGAACGCGCTGAGCAAGGCGCGCTTTGCCGCCGAACGCACGGGCCTGCCGGCAATTGCCGACGATGCCGGCATGTGCATCGATCACTTCGGCGGACTGCCCGGAGTCGATACCGCCTACTACTGCACCCAGTTCGGCTACGAGAAAAGCGATGCCAACAATGTGCGCGCGCTGCTCGAGCAGCTGCAGGGGGTGGACAACCGCCGCGCGGCCATGGTCAGCACGCTGGTCGGCGTGCGTGGCGCGCGCGATCCCGAGCCGCTGATTGCGGTGGGCCGGGTGCAGGCGCTGATTGCCACCGTGCCGCGCGGCGTCAACGGCTTTGGCTTTGACCCGGTGCTGTTTCTGCCCGAACTGGGCTTGACCTTTGCCGAGATGGACCCGGCGCTCAAGCATGCGCACAGCCACCGCGGCCAGGCAACCAAGCAGATGCTGGCGCTGGTGCGCGAGCGCTGGATGTGATGATGATTCCCATCGAACCCGTGGCCTCGGGGCCTGCGGCCGACAGCGGACCGGCCGTGCAGCACGATATCCAGCACTACATGCGCCCGGGCACGCTGCAGCTGGGCAGCCTGCCGCCGCTGTCGCTGTACATCCATCTGCCCTGGTGTCTCAAGAAATGCCCGTACTGCGACTTCAACTCGCACGAATGGCGCAACGGCGATGCCCGCACGAGGCTGCCCGAAGAGCGCTATGTCGACGCGCTGATTGCCGATCTCGAGGCGGCGCTGCCGCTGATCTGGGGCCGCACGGTGCACAGCATTTTCATGGGCGGGGGCACGCCCAGCCTGTTTTCGCCCGCGGCCATAGACCGGCTGATCGCGGCGGTGCGCGCGCGCGTGCGCATGGAGCCCGATTGCGAAATCACGCTCGAGGCCAACCCCGGAACGTTCGAGAAGGACCGCTTTCGCGCCTACCGCGGCGCCGGCGTGACGCGGCTGTCGATAGGCGTGCAGAGCTTCGATGACCGTTTCCTGCATGCGCTCGGGCGCGTGCATGACGGCGACCAGGCGCGCGCGGCCGTGGCCGAGGCCGCCCAGGCCTTCGAGACGTTCAATCTCGACATCATGTATGCCTTGCCCGGCCAGACGCTGCAAGACCTGGACCGGGACCTGCAAACGGCCTTGTCATTCAAGCCGCCGCATATCTCTATCTACCACCTGACCATCGAGCCCAATACCTATTTCGCCAAGTTCCCGCCGGTCATTCCCGAGGACGACACCGCCTATGCGATGCTGGACCGCATCAGCGAGACGACGGCGCGCACGGGAATGCAGCGCTACGAGATTTCGGCCTATGCACAGCCGGGCCATGCGTGTTTTCACAACACCAACTACTGGCAGTTCGGCGACTATCTGGGCATTGGCGCGGGCGCGCACAGCAAGCTGAGCTTTGCGCACCGCGTGGTACGCCAGGTGCGCTTTCGCGACCCCGCGCGCTACATGGACCAGGCGCTGGCCGGCCATGCGCTGGCCCAGGACAACGAAGTGCGTCGCGCCGAGCTGCCGTTCGAGTACATGCTCAACGCGCTGCGCCTGCGCGAAGGCTTCACCCTGCAGCACTACATGGAACGCACCGGCCTGCCGCTGAGCTCCATTGCCAAGGGGCTGGAAACCGCCGAGCGCAAGGGCCTGATCACGCGCACCGCGGGGCGCGTGACGCCCACCGAGCTGGGATTTGATTTCCTCAGCGATCTGCAGGAACTGTTTCTGGCGGATTGAGGGAGCGCGCGCATTGGTCTCGGGGGGAGGCGCCCTTCGACAAGCTCCGGGCCAATGGCCAATGGCCAATGGCCATTCGCCGTTCGTGCTGAGCAGGTGAACGAGGATTGCTCTGAACGGCCTGCCCTCAAGCCAGGAAAACTTACCCGCAGCGCACGGCCAGAATGCGCCCCGTGGCATCGACTTCCAGATTCAGGCGCTCGGCGTTGAATTCCTTGGTCGTGATCTGCCCCGGATGCAGCACGCGGGCCATGCCGGCGCCGGCGCGCTGGCGCGCCTGTTCGAGGTTCTGCGAGGTATTGGTGCGGCCGACAAAGGCCTGGGCGGGCTGGGCATTGCAGATCTGCCTGGGTGCGGGCGTCGGCGCGCTGTCGGCGCGGCCTTTGCTCCAGGGCGCGTCCATGCTGCTGCAGCCGGCAAGCAAGGTCAGCGCGATGGCGGAAACGGAGAGAGCGGTGGTGCGCAGTGGCATGGGAATTCCTGACAAAGTGATACGTTGTGAGCACCTTAGCCTAAAGCCCAGGCAAGTAACGTCACAGACCGTAAACAGCATGTAGGCCTACATTGCGCGGCCTAGGCAAGCAGGTCCATTTCAATGTGCGCATATTCGCTGAGAAAGCTCAGCTGTGCCCAGTGAACGATCTGGCCCTTGCGGCCTTCGGCCCAGCGCAGCGTCTGCAGCAGCGGCGTGCCCAGCGGCACGCCCAGATAGGCCTGTATCAGCTCATCGGCCGGGGCAATGCTCAGGCGCTGGCGCGCCGCGCTCAAAGGCCGCGGGCCCCGGGTCAGCGCCTCCACGACAGACAGCTGTGGCAGCTGCGGCGCGATGCGTTCATAGAGGCCTTGCTCGACATACATCTGGCTCAGGCAAAACGGCTGGTCACCGCAGCAGTGCAGACCCAGCAGGCGCTGGTAGGCCCCCGCGAGCTCGCCTTTGACACTGGTCAGTCCCGCGGGAATCACGGGGCGGCAATGGGCTTCGCTGGCCAGCAGGCGGTAACCGGTGTTGCTGTGAAACACCACCAGGTCCTTCCAGGTCGAAGGCAGCAGAAACGAGGGCGGGCGCTGGGGCGTGGCCATGACCTGGGTGCCGCCGCGCTTGCGCGTCTTGAGCAGTCCTTCGCTGACCAGATTGCCCAGCGCCATGCGCACGGTGGTGCGCGAGGCGCTGTGCAGGGCCTCGAGTTGCTCCACGGTGGGAATCGAGCTGCCGACCGCCCATTGCCCGGTGACGATCTTGTTGCGAAACAAGCCGGCAAGCTGGAGGTAGCGCTTTTCCTGGCGCGCGCGGGATCCAGCAGGTATCGCGGAAGGCATGGTCGAGCGTCTTGTGTAAATATTGTGCTGATTCTGGTATTTAAATGACAAAGCAAACCTAGGGGAAACCCAGGTCTTGGCAACGGGCAAGCACAGAATTTGCTCTGCAGTCCGGCAATGCTGCCTGGAGATGGTCAATTTCCCGGCAATCCATCGATCATTTGTAGGACTTTTACACTGTGCGGACAGAGGCCGCGGCTGCGGCCGGTATCGCGCCTGGACCCGGGCACTGGAGGAAACGGGCGTGGCCCGCAAACAGGGAGTCGGATGCACAAGCACGCATGGCAGTTTTTCCGTGCCGGGGGGGTGGACCAGGTGGCCATTCGTACCGGCGAAGATATCGCTCACATCGGCGAGCTGGACCAGACGCTGTGGGTGGCGCTGGCCTGCCCGACCCGCGGCATAGAGTTCGACAGTGCCACGCTGGACCTGATAGATCACGACAAGGACGGCCGCATACGTGCCCCCGAACTGGTCGCGGCCTGCGAATGGGCGGTGGCGCAGCTCAAGGACCCCGAAGTGCTGACCAGCGGCAGCGATGTGCTGCAGCTGCAGAGCCTGCGCACCGACACGCCCGAAGGCGCGGCGCTGCACGCCGAAGCCGAACGCATCCTGGGCTGGGCCGAGCGCGAAGGCGAAGACGGGCTCACGCTGGCCGAAGTACAAAAGCGCCTGGCCGCGCTCAATGCCATGCCTTTCAACGGCGACGGACTGCTCAATCCCAAGACCTTGTCGCAGGCGCCCGAGGTGACGGAACTGGTGGAGCGCATCATGGCGCTGTATGGCAGCGCCGAGGGCGCGGACGGCCAGCCGGGCATGGCGCGCGCCGCGCTCGATGCCTTCTTTGCCGACGTGCGCGCGATCCAGGCCTGGCACGATCAGGCGCTGGACCATGCCTGTGTGCTGACGCAGCGCGCGCAGGCGATGGCCGCGGCCCAGGCGCTCAATGCGGTCGAGGCGAAAATCGAGGATTTCTTTGCGCGCACGCGGCTGGCGGCCTTTGATGCCACGGCGCTGGTGCCGCTGAGCCCCAGCGCCGACGGCTATGCCGCGCTGGGGCAGGACCTGCTGAGCAGCGGCAGCGAATCGATTGCCGCGCTGCCGCTGGCGCCGATTGTCGCGGGCGGCGAGTTGCCGCTGGTGCACAACCTCAACCCGGCGTGGAGCGATGCGATGCAGGCTTTTCGCCTGCATGTGGTCCAGCCCTTGCTGGGGGCGCAGCGGCAGTCGCTGAGCGCGGCCCAATGGCAGGCGCTGCAGGCCCAGCTCGCGCCTTGCCAGGCCTGGCTGGCCGCCTATCCCGACTCGGTGCTGGGCGACATGCCGCCGGCCGAGGCGAAGGCGCTGCTTGCCGGGGGCATGGAAGCGCGGCTGCAGCAGCTGATTGCGCGCGATGAAGAGGAAAGAGCGCACAACCAGCATGCGGTGCAGCTGGAAAAGCTGATCCGCTTCCAGCGCGACCTGCTCAAGCTGCTGAACAATTTCGTCAATTTCGCCGACTTCTACCGCCGCGAAGGCGCGGCCTTCCAGGCGGGCACGCTGTACCTTGACGGGCGCAGCTGCGAGCTCACGGTGGATGTGGCCGATGCCGCGGCCCACGCCAAGCTGGCCGGCCTGGCCAAGGTCTATCTGGCCTACTGCGATTGCCGGCGCGATGGTGTCAAGCGCAGCATTGTCGCGGCCTTCACCGCGGGCGACGTCGATTTCCTGCTGGTCGGGCGCAACGGGCTGTTCTACGACCGCGACGGCAATGACTGGGACGCGACCATCAGCCGCATCATCGAGAACCCGACCAGCATTGGCCAGGCGTTTTCGGCGCCCTACAAGAAGTTCCTGCGCATGATCGAGGAGCAGGTGGCCAAGCGCGCCGCGGCCCAGGAGTCGGGCGTCACGGCCGGACTGGCAAGCCAGGCACAGACGCTGGTCAACACCCCGACGGCGCCGCCGGCGCTGGCGCCCGGACTGCGCAAGACCGATGTCGGCACCGTCGCGGCCATAGGCGTGGCGCTGGGCAGCCTGAGCGCCGTGGCGGTGGGCATCTTCGGCAAGTTCATCGAGCTGGGTCCGTGGATTCCCATCGCGCTGCTGGGCATGGTGGTGGCGATTTCCGGGCCCAGCATGCTGATTGCCTGGCTCAAGCTGCGCCAGCGCAGCCTGGGGCCGATTCTCGACGCCAGCGGCTGGGCCATCAACGGCCGCATGAAGATCAACCTGCGGCTGGGCCGCTCGCTGTCGCAGACCGGCAAGGTGCCGGTGCAGGCGTCACGGCTGATGCATGACCCCTATGCCGATTCCCACTCGTGGATCTGGTGGGGCGTGACCGGGCTGCTGGCGCTGGCCATCTGCGTGCTGGCCTGGCGCATGCAATGGATACAGCCTTTGTTGCCTGCGGCTTGGATCCCGGCGCCCGCGGTCACCGCACCGGCTGTCGCGGCGCCCGTGCCGGCAGCGCCTCAGCCGGCCGCGCCTGAGCCGCCCGCGCCTGAGCCGGCCGCGCCTCAGCCGGCAGCGCCTATCCCTTGAAGCGCAGCGCTTTCTCGATCTTGTTGCGCGGCACGGTGGTCTTGGGCACCTTGAACGGGAACCAGCTGCGCACGTCCTCCTCGACGCCTATGCCGTGCATGTAGTTGTAGATGGCTTTCTTGAGCACCGCGCCCAGCGCGTCATGGTCCACGCCGCTGGGGTCGTGAAAGCCGATGTCGTTCTTGGCGAACTGTACCGCAGGCATGGGCGTCAGCGTGATGCCGTATTCCTCGGGGTTCAGGCCCACCGGCGAGTGCACGGTGCAGCTGAAGCGGTGAAAGAAGCCGCTCTGTATGCAGCCATGTTCGAACAGCTGGCGCACATATTCAAGCGCGTCTACGGTGTCCTGCACGGTCTGCGTGGGAAAGCCGTACATCAGGTAGGCGTGGACCAGGATGCCGGCGTCGGAAAAAGCCTTGGTGACGCGCGCCACCTGGTCTACCGACACGCCTTTCTTCATCAGCGCCAGCAGCCGGTCGGAGGCGACTTCAAGCCCGCCTGAAACGGCAATGCAGCCGCTGTCGGCCAGCAGGTTGCACAGCTCGGGGCTGAAGGTCTTCTCGAAACGGATATTGCCCCACCAGCTGATGTCGGCGCCGCGGTCAAGCAGCTCCTGCGCCAGCGTCTTGAGCGCCTTGGGCGGCGCGGCCTCGTCGACAAAGTGAAAGCCGGTCTGGCCGGTCTCGGCAACAATGGCCTCGATGCGGTCGGCAAGCACGCTGGCGCTCGCGCCTTCGTAGCGGCCGATGTAGTCGAGGCTCACGTCGCAGAAGCTGCACTTCTTCCAGTAGCAGCCGTGGGCGACCGTGAGCTTGTTCCAGCGCCCGTCGCTCCACAGGCGGTGCATGGGGTTGAGCATGTCGAGCAGCGACAGGTAGTGGTGCAGCGGCAGGCCGTCCCAGGTGGGCGTGCCGACTTCGGCAAACGCCACATCGGCTTCCATCATGTTGGTGTAGCGCACCACGCCGTCGGCGTCGCGCTGGTAGGTGCGCACCAGGCGCGATGCGCCGCGCTGCCCCTGCAGGTGCTCGAGCAGCGCCAGCAACGGGCGCTCGCCGGCGTCCAGCGTGACGAAGTCGAAGTAGTCGAACACGCGCGGCTCGGTGAGTTCGCGCAACTCGGTGTTGACGAAGCCCCCGCCAAGCACCAGTTTGGTCTGCGGCGCCTGGGACTTGATGGTCTGGGCAATGCGAAAGGCTGCGTAGACCGAACCCGGGAACGGTACCGACAGCAGCACCACTTCTGGCTGGTGGCGTTCGAGCATCTCCAGCGTGAGCTGGTGCAGCGCTTCGTCGACCAGGGTCATGGGCGCGGCCAGCGCCAGTGCCAGCGGCTCGAAGCTTGCCTGGCTGCCGGCCAGCGATTCGGCGTAGCGCACGAATTCAAAGCGCTCGTCGGCGGCGTCGCGCAGCACGTCGGCAACATCGTTGAGATACAGCGTTGCCAGGTGCTTGGCGCGGTCCTGCTGGCCCAGCGCGCCAAACGCCCAGCCCAGCGGATCGCCGCTGCCGTCGTCTATATAGCCTTCAAGCGCGTCAAAGCGCGGGCCCTCGGGCAGGTACTGGCGGCTTACGATGCGGTGCGACAGCGTGCTGTCGCGGCCCTGCAGGAAAGTGATCACGCGCGCAATGGTGGCGAGATAGCGCTCGCGCTGGCCCATGAAGGACTGCACGGCCGGGCTGAACGGCCGCTTCGGGTTTTCCGCGTGCTGGGCTTCGATCAGATCGATGACCTGCTGCAGGCCCGACGGCGACAGCAGGCGCAGCACCAGGGCCAGCGCCAGATCTTCCTGCACCGCCGGCATGCCGCGCGAGCGCAGAAAGCCCGTGAGATAGGCCGTCGACGGGTAGGGCGTGTTGAGCTGCGTCATCGGCGGGATGACGGAGAGGATGCGCAGCGGTGCGGGCGTTTCAGTGGTCATGTGAGGCGGTCGGGCGGAGCAGGGCGCGGGAATGGGACGCGGAAACGGGACACGGAAACGGGACACATGGGGACACATGGGGCGCATGGGGCGCAGGGCGTGCCAAGGTCCCGGAGCCTGATCGTCCGGTGCGCGCGCGACAAGGCCGGTCTCAGGCAAAGCTCCCCAGTATAAAAAATTGGCCAAGCCAGCGCTGGCTGAAGGTCGCTGCACCAGCGGCGGTTCAGCCGGGCTGGGCGTTCGCGCCTTCGGAAATCCAGACCTTGCTGGCGCTGCCACTGCGCGAGACCTGCATGCGGTACTGGTAGCGCTCGGGCGCGTAATAGCCCAGCAGATACTGGATGGGGCGCTTGTGCGCGTCGTAGACCACGCGCCGCACCCGCAGCAGCGGCGAGCCCGCGGGAATCTTCAGCGCCAGCGCCACATGCGCCGGGGCGATGGTTGCGCTGAGCTCCTGCTCGCCATGATCGAACGGGAAGCCGGCCTTTTCCATCAGCGTCAGCAGCGGAACATCTTCCAGCAGATGCTGCTCTATGGCGGCGCCGACGAAGTCGGGCAGCACCACTTCGGAGTACATCACGGGAGCGCCGCCCGACTTGCGCACGCGCTGCAGGCACAGCACGCTGGCCGCGGGCGGCAGCTGCAGCTGGCGCGCGATATCGGCGTCGCAGGGCTGGCGCCGGCACGACAGCACCTGGATGCGCGAGCGCAGGCCCAGGCTCACGATGTTGTCGAGCAGGCCGTTGTGCAGCTTGGGGTGTTGCGTCGCCATGGCCTGGCCTATGGGCAGCGTGCCCTGGCCGCGCAGCCGGGTCACCAGGCCTTCTTCCTGCAGCCGCGCGAGCGCCGAGCGCACGGTGACGCGGGCCACGCCAAAGGCTTCGGCCAGCGCGCGTTCTCCGGGCAGCGGAATGCCCACGGGGTAGGTGCCGTCGTGCAGCCTTTCCCGGATGGCATCCGCGACCTGGCGGAAAAGAGGGGGCGTGGGAGTGCGGGGCATGGGCAATCGGTCAAGCCGCCAGCGGACTGGCAAGTGACAAATTATGCGCATGCCGCGCGCGCTGCGTCTCAGGCGTAGGTTTCGCCCAGGGCCAGCAGTTCGGGCGTGCCTATGATGGCGTTGAGGCCGTCAAAGCCCAGCATGCGGTCCTGCCAGGGCGCGGTCGTGCCATGGCTGCGCAAGCTCGCGAAGTAGGCTTGCAGCGTGTGGGCAAGGGCGCGCACCGTGCCGCCGGGGAAAATCACCAGGCTGAAGCCCAGGGCCTCGAGTTCGTCGGCCGGCGTGATCGGCGTCATGCCGCCTTCGACCATGTTGGCCATCAGCGGGCACAGGTGGCCGAGCTCGCGCTGGACGATGGACATCTGTTCGCGGGTGCGCACGGCTTCGACAAACAGCAGGTCGGCGCCGGCTTCGGCGTAGCGCGCGGCGCGCTCCACGGCTGCATCCAGGCCTTCGCTGGCGACGGCGTCGGTGCGCGCGATGATCACGGTCTCCTGATTGCGGCGCGCGTCGACGGCGGCGCGGATCTTGCCGCACATCTCCTGCGTACCGATCACCGCCTTGCCTTGCAGGTGGCCGCAGCGCTTGGGGCTGGCCTGGTCTTCGAGCTGTATGGCCGACGCGCCCGCGCGCTCCAGATGCTGGACCGTGCGGCGCACATTGAGCGCATTGCCGAAACCGGTGTCGGCGTCGACGATCAGCGGCAGGTCCACGCGTTCGCGGATATGCGCGGTCACGCTGACCACGTCGTCCAGGCTCAGAAAGCCAATGTCGGGGCGGCCAAAGCGCGTGTAGGCGATGCTCGCGCCCGACAGATAGCAGGCCTCCATGCCGGCCTGCTCGACCAGCAGCGCGGTCAGCGGGTCAAAGACCCCCGGGGCGACAACGATCTTGGCTTGCTGCAGGCGTTGCTTGAAGTTCATGGGGTTTCCTTGGAAATGGGGCGGGGGCGGCTGGCCAGGCGCTTGCGCAGATGGGGCACCAGGCCGCCGTCGTTGACCAGCGTCAGCAGGTGTTCGGGGATGGGGCCGCAGCGCAGCTCCAGCGCTTGCTGCGGCACATGCAGCGTGGCCCGGGCCAGGTCCAGCCTTGCCTGTGCCTGGTCGGCTATGCCCCAGGCGGGGGCGCAGGGCGATTTCGGGCCGATCAGAAGCGGCAGGCCCAGGTTGAAGCCGTTGCGGTAGAACAGTCCGGCAAACGACTGCGCGATCACGCAGCGCACGCCCAGGTGGCGCAGCACTTCGACGGCCTGCTCGCGCGACGAGCCGGTGCCGAAGTTCTTGCCGCCGATGATGAAATCGCCCGGTCGCACGCGGCGCGCGAAATCGGGGGCGATGTCTTCGAGGCAGTGCTTGGCAATGGTCTCTATGCCGAACTTCATGTATTTGCCGGGCGCGAGAAAGTCGGTGTTGATGTCGTCGCCAAAGACCCAGCAGGTGCCCGAGGCGGGGTTGAGTGCGTTCATGCCAGCATCTCCCGCGGGTCGGTGATGCGGCCCGCGACCGCCGAGGCCGCCACCGTGTAGGGGGAGCCAAGGTAGACGCGCGACGAGGCCGCGCCCATGCGGCCCTTGAAGTTGCGCGCCGTGGTGCTGATGGCCGTCGTGTCTTCGCCAAAGGTGTTGGCGCCGTAGCCCGCGCAGGCGCCGCAGCTGCTGGGCAGCAGGCGCGCACCGGCGTCAAGCAGGATCTGCAGCGTGCCCTCGGCCTGCGCGGCCTGACTGTCCTGGTGGCTTGCAGGCGCGACCATCAGGTCGACGCCCTGGGCGATGCGTCGGCCCCTGAGCACCTGGGCGGCCATGCGCAGGTCGTCTATTTTTGCGCCGGTGCAAGCGCCGATATAGGCAATGTCGAGCTTCTCGTCGCCGCAGTCCTGCGCGGCCTGGGCAAGCGCGGGCGAGCCCGGCAGCGACACCTGGGGCGCGAGGCTGTCGGCGGCCATGCGGTGGCGGGCCAGCAACGGCGCCTGGGCATCGGTCTGCCAGTGGCTGAAGTCTTCGAGCTCCGGCGGCGGCACGCCGCAGGCCAGCAGCCAGTCACGCGTGACCGCGTCGGGCGCGATCAGCCCGGCCTGGCCGCCGAGCTCGGCCGTCATGTTGCAAAGCGTCATGCGCTCGTTCATCGACAGCGCGCGCACCGCCTCGCCGCAGTATTCGACCGCCTCGTACTGGCCGCCGTCCATGCCGAAGCGCGTGCACATGTGCAGCATCATGTCCTTGGCGCAGACGCCGGCGCCGAGCCGGCCGCTCCACTCCATGGCAATGGTGTAGGGCACGCGCAGCCAGATTTCGCCCGTGACCACCACGCCCAGCATCTCGGTTGCGCCTATGCCGAACATGTAGCTGCCGAATGCGCCGCCGGTGCACGAATGGCTGTCGCCGCCGACGGCAAACATGCCCGGGCGGATATGGCCGTGCTGGGGCGTGACCACATGGCAGATGCCCTGCTCGTCGTAGAAATTGCGTATGCCCTGCTCGCGCACCCAGTCGCGCGCAATGCGCACGATCTGCGCGCTGTCGGCGTCGGCCGCGGGCACATAGTGGTCGGTGACGACGACGATTCTTGTCGGGTCCCAGACCTTGACGCCAAGCGCGTCGAGGTGGGGCTTGATCCGGCGCGGGCCGCCCGAGTCATGCATCATCGCCAGGTCGACGCCGCAGGTCACGAGTTCCTCGGGCGCGACATGGCTGCGGCCGCAGGCCCGGGCCACGAGTTTCTGGGCAAGGGTCTGCGGCGTCATTCGACCGTCGCTCCCGACTTCCTGACGATGTCGCCCCAGAAGTCCACGTCCTTCCGGATGAAGTCGGCGAACTGCGCGGGCGTCATCGTCGGCACGGTCGCGGCTTCGCTGTCCATGCGCTTGCGAAAATCGGGCGAGGCGATTGCCACCTTCACGGCGGCGTAGAGCTTGTCGACCACGTCCTTGGGCATCTGGGCCGGGCCGAACAGGCCGAACCAGGCCTGCGACTGGTAGCCCGGCACGGTCTGGGCAATTGCCGGCAGGCCGTCGAACTGCGCCAGCGGCCTGGGGCTGCTCACGCCCAGGAACTTGAGCGTGGCGCTCCTGTAGTGCGGCAGCACGTTGATGGTGCTGGCAAACATCAGGTCGACGGTGCTTGCCGACAGCAGGTCGGTGAGCGCCGGTCCCGTGCCCTTGTACGGGATGTTGACGATCTCGGTCTGCGTGGCAAGCTTGAACTGTTCGGCTGCGAGGTGCAGCGACGAGCCCTGGCCGCCGATGGCAAACGTCAGCTTGCCCGGATTCTTCCTGGCGTAGTCGATCAGCCCCGCGACGTCGTTGAACGGCGCATTCCTGCGCGCCACCAGCACGCTGGGCACCTGGGCCACCATGGTGATGGGCGTGAAGTCGGCGACGGGATCAAAGGGCAGCTTCTTGAACAGCGTGGCGTTGATGGTGTGGCTGGTGAAGCTCATCAGCAGCGTGTTGCCGCTGGGGTCGCTCTTGGCGACCTGCTGGGCGGCGATGTTGCCGCCCGCGCCGGGCTTGTTTTCCACAATGACCGTGCGGCCCAGCGTGCTGCCCATCGACTGGGCGATGACGCGCGCCAGCGTGTCGGTGGAGCCGCCGGGCGTCGCGCCGACAACGATGGTCAGTGGACGGGGGCTTTGCGCCGCCGCGCTCTGCACCAGGGCCATGGCCGCGAGCGCGGCTATCGTCAAGCATGTCCGGCGTCGGTGGGATTGCATCGTGTCTCCTGTCGTTATGGGGCTGAGCGGCTATGGTCCGCCGGCCGCGCCGCGGTCTCAACAGAACCTGGTGGTCCCATCGGGTTAACACGTGGCTTGCAACCGCGCTCCCGCACGCCGACCGCGGTGCGGTTTTACACCTACCGCTTCGGGTCCACGCCGGGTAAAGTGCTTGCAAGCCGCGCGAGCGCGCGTTGCGCTTCACCTACCATTGCCTGCAAGGATTTGTGCCGTGACTTCCATTTTCGATAGCGACCTTCCCCGCAACGCCGCGAACACCGCGCCGCTCACGCCGTTGGCCTTCATTGCACGCACGGCCGAGGTCTACCCCGAGCGCCTGGCCATCGTTCACGGCACATTGCGCCAGACCTGGGGCCAGACCTATGCGCGCTGTCGCCAGCTGGCATCGGCGCTGCAGCGCAACGGCATTGGCAAGAACGACACCGTGGCCGTGCTGCTGCCCAATACGCCGGCCATGGTCGAAGCGCATTTCGGCGTGCCCATGTCGGGCGCGGTGCTCAATGCGCTCAACACCCGACTCGACCCGGAGGCGATTGCCTTCATGCTGGACCATGGCGAAGCGCGCGCGGTGATCGTCGACCCCGAGTTCGCCGGTGTGCTCGCCAGGGCGCTGAAGCTGCGCCAGTCAAGCAAGGATCTGCTGGTCATCGAAGTGCAGGACGCGCTGTATGGCGCCAGCAGCCAGCCGCTGGGCGGCCTGGACTATGAGGATTTCCTGGCCAGCGGCGACGCGCATTTCGCCTGGACGCTTCCGGCCGACGAATGGGATGCGATTGCGCTGAACTACACCAGCGGCACCACGGGCAATCCCAAGGGCGTGGTCTACCACCACCGCGGCGCGGCAACCAACGCCATCAGCAATGTGCTTGAGTGGGACATGCCCAAGCATGCGGTCTATCTCTGGACGCTGCCGATGTTCCACTGCAACGGCTGGTGCTTTCCCTGGACGCTGGCGCTGCGCGCTGCCGTCAACGTCTGCCTGCGGCGTGTGGACCCGCAGGCGATCTTCGATGCGATACGCGAGCACGGCGTGACGCACTACTGCGGCGCGCCCATCGTGCACGGCATGCTGGTCAATGCGCCTGAAGCGATGAAGCAGGGGCTGCCCGCAGGCGTGAAAGCCATGGTTGCGGGTGCCGCACCGCCGGCGTCAATGATAGAAGGCATGGAGCGCATGGGCTTCGATCTGACCCATGTCTACGGCCTGACCGAAACCTATGGGCCGGCGGCCGTCTGCGCCCAGCATGGCGACTGGGGCCAGCTTGACATCGGCGAGCGCGCGCGCCTGAACGCGCGCCAGGGCGTGCGTTTTCACCTGCAGGGCGATGTGCGCGTGCTCGACCCCGAAACCATGCAGCCCGTGCCCCAGGACGGCGAGACCATGGGCGAGATCATGTTCAAGGGCAACATCGCGATGAAGGGCTATCTCAAGAACGCCAAGGCCACGCAGGAAGCCTTCGCGGGAGGCTGGTTCCACAGCGGCGATCTGGCCGTGCAGTACCCCGACGGTTACATCAAGATCAAGGACCGCAGCAAGGACATCATCATTTCGGGTGGCGAGAACATCTCGTCCATCGAAGTCGAGGATGTGCTTTACCGCCACCCCGACGTGCTGGCCGCGGCCGTGGTTGCCAAGCCCGATGCCAAGTGGGGCGAGACGCCTTGCGCCTTCATCGAGCTCAAGGCCGGGGCCACGACCACGCCCGAAGACATCGTCGCGCATTGCCGCAAGTATCTTGCGGGCTTCAAGCTGCCGCGCGCCGTGGTGTTTGGCGAGCTGCCCAAGACCAGCACCGGCAAGATCCAGAAGTTCGAGCTGCGCAAGAAGGCGGGGTCGGCCGCGGCCATCGATATGTAGGGTGCAGACGCAAACTGCTTTTTGGTGGCTGTGGTATGGTCGGCGCGCGAAAAACGACACCCGGAGGCTTGCGCGGCAGGCCCTGGAACACCGAGACAGCGCCATGAAATCGACTACCGAGTTCCAGCAGTTCAAGCGCGAGCAGCGCAAGATCGTGATGGTCACCGCCTATGACTATCCGGGCGCACGCTATGCCGAAGCCGCGGGCGCAGACACCATTCTGGTCGGCGATTCGCTGGGCATGGTGGTGCTGGGCTATGACTCCACGGTGCCGGTGACCGTGGACGACATGGTGCACCACGCCAAGGCCGCGCGCCGCGGCGCGCCCGCGACCTGCATCGTCGTCGACATGCCTTTCGGCAGCTACCACGCGGGGCTTGAAAGCACGACGCGCTGCGCGGTCGACATGATGCAGCGCAGCGGCGCCGACGCACTCAAGGTGGAGGGCGCGGGCGAAGTGATCGATGTGATCCGCCGCCTGACCCATGTCGGCATTCCCGTGGTCGCCCATCTGGGCCTGACGCCGCAGTCGGCCGCCGTGCTTGGCGGCTACAAGGTGCAGGGCCGCGATACCGCGGCCGCGCAGCAGATCATGAACGATGCTCTGGCCTGCGAGGCCGCAGGCGCCTGTGCGCTGGTGCTCGAGTGCGTGCCCCAGCAACTGGCCAATCGCATCAGCGCGCAGCTGGCGATTCCAACGATTGGCATAGGCGCGGGCCCGGGCACCGACGGCCAGGTGCTGGTGTTCCACGACCTGCTGGGCTACGGCAGCCACCGCGTGCCCAAGTTCGTGCAGCAGTTTGCCGACGTCGGCACCCCGGTGCAGGCCGGCCTGGCGGCCTACGCCGATGCGGTGCGCAGCGGCGCGTTTCCGGCCGAAGCCCACAGCTACAACATCGACGATTCCGTGCTTGAACGGATCTACGGCGGCATCGTGCCCGCCAGCTCCTGAACCTCGCCCCTGAAGATTGGCTGCCATGCAACGCCTGACCCGAATCGCCGACCTGCGCCAGTGGCTTGCCCATGCGCGCAGCCAAGGCAAGACCATTGCCCTGGTGCCGACCATGGGCGCGCTGCACAGCGGCCACATGGCCCTGGTCGAGAGCGCGCGCCGGCAATGCGACCTGGTGGTGATGAGCGTCTTCGTGAATCCGCGCCAGTTCGGTGCCAACGAGGATTTCGACGCCTACCCGCGTGACCTTGATGCCGACTGCGCACTGGCCCAGGCGCATGGCGTGGATGCGGTGTTCGCGCCCTCGACCGAAGAGATGTACCCGCATGCCGCGGGCCCGCTGATCATCGCCGGGCGCCAGGCAAACATGCTGTGCGGCGCCTCGCGCCCCGGGCATTTCGACGGCGTGCTGCAGGTGGTCTGCAAGCTGTTCAACCTGGTCCAGCCCGAGCGCGCGTTCTTCGGCCAGAAGGATGCGCAGCAGGTGGCGATCATCCAGACCTTTGTGCGCGACTACAACCTGCCGCTGGAGATCTGCGTGATTCCCGTGGTCCGCGAAGCCGACGGTCTGGCGAAATCGTCGCGCAACATTTACTTGAGCGCCGAGGAGCGCGCGCAGGCGCCCGCGATCCATGCGGCGCTGCAACTGTGCCGCCAAAAGCTGCAGGCCGGCTTCGGGCCCGAGGCCGCGCTGCAGGCCGCGCGCGCCCATGTCGCCACCATTGCGGACAGCCGCATCGACTATCTTGAGCTGCTGGCCTGGCCCGACCTGCTGCCGCTGGGCGACAACGAGACCCGTTGCATTGCGCTGGCCGCGGTCTACGTGGGCCGCACCCGACTGATAGACAACATCACTTTCCAGAGGTAAGCCCATGTTCCGCATGCTGATGAACAGCAAGATCCATCGTGCCCAGGTCACCCAGGCCGATCTCAACTATGTAGGCTCGATCACCATAGACCAGGACCTGATGGACGCCGTGGGCATTGTTGCCAACGAGAAGGTCCATGTGGTCAACAACAACAATGGCGCGCGTTTCGAAACCTATGTGATTGC
>Ga0308157_10003270_pt1 | contig 24028 bp, 25 predicted proteins | sample PhyBR1_FD_201035 | JGI IMG/M metagenome (GOLD analysis project Ga0308157, IMG submission 201035) | Phyllosphere microbial communities from UC Gill Tract Community Farm, Albany, California, United States - DLSLB.R1 | ecosystem: Host-associated > Plants > Phyllosphere > Unclassified | place: USA...
GGCGAGCCGCGATGGCGTCGCCGACCTGTGCCGTCGTGCGTGCCCCGCCGTCGCGTGCGGCGAGGTCGTCCTCGATCGCGCGGGTCACGCGCGCCGACTCGGACGAAAGACCGAGGTGATCGAGGAGCAAGGCGACGGAGCCGATCGCTGCGGTCGGGTCCGCCTTCTGGGTTCCCGCGATATCGGGCGCCGAACCGTGCACGGGCTCGAACATCGAGGGGAATGCGCCCGACGGGTTGAGGTTCCCTGAGGCCGCGAGACCGATGCCGCCGGTGATCGCCCCGGCAAGATCGGTGAGGATGTCGCCGAAGAGGTTGTCGGTGACGATGACGTCGAAGCGGCTCGGGTTGTCGACCATGTGAATGGTTGCCGCGTCGATGTGCATATAGTCTACGTCGACGTCGGGGTGATCCGCTGCGACCTCGTCGGTGATGCGCTTCCACAGCTTGCCGGCGTTGACCATGACGTTTGTCTTGTGCACGAGCGTGAGCGCGCCGCGCCGCTTCGCAGCGAGGTCGAACGCGTACTCGACGACGCGCCGCACGCCGTGCGCCGTGTTCACCCCGAGCTCGTTCGCGATCTCGTGCTCCGTCCCCTGGCGAAGCACGCCGCCGTTGCCGACGTAGGCGCCCTCGGTCCCCTCGCGCACGACGACGAAATCGACCTCACCGGGGCTCTTCAGCGGCCCAGGAACGGTCGGGAACAGCTTCGAGGGGCGCAGGTTCACGTAATGGTCGAGACTGAAGCGCAGCTTCAGCAGCAGCCCGCGCTCGATGTTCGCGTTCGCGAGCCGCGGGTCGTTCGGCGTACCGCCGACCGCGCCGAGCAGGATCGCGTCGTGAGCCGCGAGGGCGGCGAGGTCGTCGTCGGTGAGCACATCCCCCGTGCGCAGGAAGCGGTCGGCGCCCAGAGAGAAGGCGGTCTTGTCGAACGACACGTCGCTGCCCGCGGTCACGGCGTCGAGCACCTTCTCCGCTTCGGCGATGACCTCGGGACCGATCCCGTCGCCGGGGACGATGGCCAACTTCACGACGCGCGACATTCATGCTCCTTGACTCGGGAGGGAAGAGGAATCACCGCGACACCACCGTGCGGCTTCGTCCCAGCGTAGTCGCAGACACGAAGCACGCGATCACGAGCAGCGCCGCTCCGATCAGGCTCGTGGCGGTGATCCCGCCGTCGAACGCCTCGGCTGCCGCATCCGAGAGCGCTGTTCCCCACGGCTCGCCCAGGGCATGCGCCGCATTCATCGCGCCGGCGAGCGTCTCCCTCGCGTGCGACGCCAGTTCCTCCGGCACGCCGTGCGGGATCTCGAGCGCAGCCCGGTACCAGGCCGTGAGGATCCCTCCGAGGATCGACGTGCCGAGCACCGCACCGAACTCGTACGCCGTCTCGCTGATCGCGCTTGCGGCCCCCGCCCGATGAGGCGGAGCCGACGAGATGATCAGCTCGCCCGACACCGTCTGCGCCGCCGCCGTGCCCCCGCCCATGATGATGAAGGCGAGCACGAGCATCCAGACGTCGCCGGCGCCGGCGAACGCGACGAGCACGAGGCCAGCCGCACCGATGGCCAGGCAGATCGGCACGACCACCGCGGCGGAGAACCGGCTCGCGAACGGCGTGACGACGAAGCCCGCCACGACCGAGCACACGGCGCCGGGAACCAGCGCGAGCCCCGCGGCCATCGGCGTGAGCCCCACGATCATCTGCAGGTGCTGCGAGACGAAGTACAGGAACCCGATGTACGACATGATGCAGCACAGGTTCACGCCGAGAGAGCCCGAGAACTTGCGCCGGCGGAACAATGCCATGTCGAGCATGGGGTGAGGAATCCGCAGCTGCCGCCTGACGAACAGCCAGCCGAACACCAGGCCGACCACGATGCCGATCGCACCCGGCCATCCCGACACCGCGGCCTCTTTGATGCCGTAGGCGAGCGGGGCGAGCGCGAGCATCGACAGGACGATGCCCCAGCCATCGATCGGACCGGGGTGCGGATCGCGGCTCTCGGCCACGAAGATCGGCGCGCCGATCAGCATCAGCCCGACCATGGGAACGGCGAGCAGGAACACGCTCTGCCACGGAAAATGCTCGATGAGGAAGCCACCGACGACCGGCCCCAGCGCCCCTCCCGCGGCGAAGGCCCCCGACCAGGCGGCGATCGCGACGCGGCGCTGACCCCGATGCTGGAAGGTCGTACGCAGCAGTGACATCGTCGACGGCATCAGGGTCGCTCCGAAAACTCCCATTCCCGCTCGCGCTGCGATCAGCCATTCCGAGGTCGGGGCGAACACTGCGGCCACGGAGGTGAGCATGAAGCCGACGGCCCCGACCAGCAGGATCTTCCGTCTGCCGATCCGGTCGCCGAACGAGCCCGCCGTCACGAGGAGGCCCGCGAGCATCAGCGAGTACGCATCGATGATCCAGAGCTGCTCAGCGCTCGTCGGTTCGAGTTCGTGCGCGATCGCAGGCAGCGCGAAGTTCAGGATCGTGTTGTCCATCGATACGAGGAGCACGGGCAGCATGAGCACGATGAGCGCGACCCATGCGCGCCAGCCCGCACGCGGCCCATCGGTGGCGATCGCATCTGTCGAAAGACTCACTGCGTGGTTCCTGTTCTCTTCACTGCGAGACGAACGCGCCCCCCGCCTGTCGGCGAGGGGCGCGGCAGGGATGAGGCGTTACGCCTCGACGATCTCGATCTGACGGATGATACGCGCCTCGATCGCCGACGCGATCCGGTCGAGAACATCGTCGGGCACGCGCTTGTCGACCGTGATCACCGAGAGCGCCTCGGCCGATTCGCCGGTGCCCCGCGCGACCTGCAGGCCGTCGATGTTGATGCCGTTGTCGCCGAACTGCTCGGCGTAGATCGCGACGACGCCCGGGCGGTCCTTGTAGAGGATCACGAGGTGGTGCTCGGCGAGCGGGGCATCGAGCTCGTATCCGTTGATGCCGACGAGCTTCTGCACCATGCGGGTACCGGCGAGCGTTCCCGCGACCGAGATCACGGTGCCGTCGGAGAGCGTGCCGGTGAGCGTCGTGAGATTGCGGAACTCGGGGCTGTCCTTCTCGACGTTGAGGCGCGTGTCGATGCCGCGCTGCTCGGCGAGCACGGGCGCGTTGACGTACGAGACCTTCTCACTGACGACGCTGCCGAGGATGCCCTTGAGGGCCGCAAGCTTGTAGACGCTCACGTCGTAGTCGGCGAGTTCGCCGCGCACGTCGATCTCGAGGCTCGTGAGCGGGCCGTGCGAGATGCCGCTGAAGACCTGGCCGAGCTTCTCGACGAGCGAGATGCCGGGGCGCACGAACGGATCGATCGCACCGCCCGCAACGTTGACGGCGTCGGGCACGAGGTCGCCTTCGAGCGCGAGCTTGACCGAGCGGGCGACGGACACGCCCGCCTTCTCCTGCGCCTCGGCGGTCGACGCACCGAGGTGCGGCGTGACGACCGCGCTCGGCTGGCGCGTGATGTCATCGCTGGCCGGCGGCTCCTGCGTGAACACATCGATGCCGGCTCCGGCGATCTCACCGGCTTCGAGAGTGGCCGCGAGAGCCTGTTCGTCGATGAGGCCGCCGCGGGCGACGTTGACGACGTATGCGGTCTTCTTCATGGCCTTCAGCTGAGCCTCGCCGATCATGCCGGTCGTCTCAGGGGTCTTCGGCATGTGGATGGTCAAGAAGTCGGCCTGCGCGACCAGTTCGTCGAGCGAGACGAGCTCGGCACCGAGCTGCTGTGCGCGGGCGGGAGCGACGTACGGGTCGAACGCGATGATGCGCATGCCGAAGGCCTGCATGCGAGCGGCGACGAGCGCGCCGATGCGGCCGAGGCCGATCACGCCGAGCGTCTTCTCGAAGAGCTCAGTGCCGGTGAACGAGCTGCGCTTCCAGGCACCGCCCGAGAGCGACGCGTTGGCGGCCGGAATGTGGCGCGCGAGGCTGATGATGTGACCGCACGTGAGCTCGGCGGCCGAGATGATGTTCGACGTCGGCGCGTTGACGACCATCACGCCTGCCGTCGTGGCGGCCTTGATGTCCACGTTGTCGAGCCCGACGCCGGCACGCGCGATGACCTTGAGGTTCGGCGCGTGCGAGATCGCCTCCTCGTCCATCTTCGTCGCTGAGCGGATCAGAACAGCGTGCGCATCGGCGAGCGCCGCGAAGAGCGCCGTGCGGTCGGTTCCGTCGACAGATCTGACGTCGAAATCGGGCCCGAGGGCATCGACAGTGGCGGGGGAAAGCTGCTCTGCGAGAAGGACGACGGGCTTCGACAAAGTGGATCCTTAGAGACGGCGCTGCACACGGGAACGGCCGCGCCTACGGCGCCGCCGTGCGCACCAGCTTAGTCGCCGCGAGCAGTGCGACTGAACATCATCGGTCAGGCGATGATGCGTGCGGTCATCGTGAACGCCTGCACGTCGAGCCAGAACACCGACGTCAGCGCGAGCCCCGCGAGCAGCAGCAGCGCGAGTTTCCAGATGGCCTTGCCCCGGCCGAGCACCATCGCGACGGCGAACGCGGCAATGGGAACGATGATCGCCATGATGAGCGCGATCCATGCCACGGGCGTCAGTGCGACCTCCGCGCCGAGCAGTTCCTGCTGCCGGGAGATCTCCTGCAGCGTGACGACGAGATACTGCACTCCCGCCCAGACCGCGTACGCGTAGAACAGACCGAAAACGCCTGCAACGGCGGCGAGCAGCCACGCGGGGGCCGACCTGTGCCTCGAGGCTGTGCGGGTCACTGTCCGAGCACCCCCACCATCACGAACGGCCACGGCACGAGCAGCAGCACACCGAGCCCGAGCCAGAGGAACCGCTGCCACGGACGCTTTCCTCGCGTGCCGATGATCGCCACCAGGAACCAGACGGCCGGTGCCGCCACCGCGAGCGCCATACTGCCGAGGAACATGAAGTCGGCCACGGCACCCGTCGCGCCCTCGATGCGCTCCCGCAGGCGCATCGTGCCGAGCACCCAGCCGACGATCCAGAGCGCGTAGACGCCGCCGATCACGCCGTACGCGACGAGAGCGACGTTCCCGGCGGGCGCCGGCGGCTCCTCATCGACGTGAGCGGCGGCGGACTGCGAATTCGTCCGCGTCGCGCTGCGCGCCACCGCGACGTCGTCGTCTGTCGTCGCGCGCAGCGTCGGGTCGTCGTCGCCGTCCCAGCGGAGCGCGTCGTCGTCGGAAGACGTCGGGTCAGTCATGGTCCGCTCGCTTGCGCCACCGGATGCCCGCGTTGATCAGGCCTTCGAGGTCGCCGTCGAACACCTGGTCGGGCTGCGTCATCTCGAATCCCGTGCGCAGGTCCTTGACGAGCTGCTGGCCGTAGAGGAAGTATGAGCGGATCTGATCGCCCCAGCTGGCCGTGATCGTTCCGGCGAGCTCCTTCTTCTTCGCGGCCTCCTGCTCCTTCTGCAACAGCAGCAGGCGCGTCTGCAGCAGGCGCATGGCCGCCGCTCGGTTCTGGATCTGCGACTTCTCGTTCTGCATCGAGATCACGATGCCGGTCGGGATGTGCGTGAGCCGCACGGCCGAGTCGGTCGTGTTCACTGACTGACCACCGGGGCCGGACGAGCGGAACACGTCGACGCGGATGTCGTTCTCGGGGATGTCGACTTCGGTTGCCTCTTCCATGAGGGGGATGACCTCGACGGCGGAGAAGCTCGTCTGACGCTTGTCGGCGGATCCGAACGGGCTGATGCGCGCGAGGCGGTGCGTGCCGGCTTCGACCGACAGTACGCCGTAGGCGTAGGGAGCATCGACCTCGAAGGTGGCCGACTTGATGCCGGCGCCCTCGGCGTAAGAGGTGTCGAGCACCTTCGTCGGGTAGCCGTTGCGCTCGGCCCAGCGGAGGTACATGCGCAGGAGCATCTCGGCGAAGTCGGTGGCGTCGTCGCCGCCGGCGCCCGCGCGGATCGTCACGACGGCGGCGCGCTCGTCGTATTCGCCGTCGAGCAGCGTCTGCACCTCGAGATCCTGGATGGTCTTCTCAAGCTCGGCGAGCTCGGTGCGCGCCTCCTGCGCCGCATCCTCGTCGTCCATCTCGTTGGCGAGTTCGACCATCACCTCGAGGTCGTCGAGGCGCGACCCGGCCGATTCGATCTTGCGGATCGCGGCCTTGCGGTGGCTGAGCGCGCTCGTGACCTTCTGCGCGTTCTCCTGATCGCTCCAGAGATCGGGATCGGCCGCGCGCTCCTCGAGCTTCGCGACCTCAGCGTGCTGCGCGTCGATGTCGACCACCTCGCTGATGTTGTCGAAGGTGGTGCGCAGGGCGTGGATTTGGGCGGAGAGATCGAGTTCAAGCATGTCGAGAGAAGCTTATCCTGCTCGTGCGGGGCCGGACGGCACGACGAGTAACCTGGACCACGATGAGCAGCGGATCCGCGGCACGCGGCGCAGCAGGGCAGGCCATTCGCGCGTACTGGCCGATGATCTACGCCCCCACCGCGATCTATTCCATGGGACAGGGCGCGATCATTCCGGTGCTGCCGAAGATCGCCGAGCAGCACGCCGGGGGCCTCGCCCCGGAGGCGCTGCTGCCGGCCGCGGCGCTCGTCGCCGCGATGATCCCCGTCGGCCAGCTCTGCGGCAACCTGCCCTCCGGCGTGCTCGTGGCACGTTTCGGTGAGCGGCTGACGATGCTCGCCGCCGCGGGGATCTCGCTCATCGGCATCACCGTCATGCTGCTCGCCCCGAACATCACCGTGCTGGGGCTCGGCGCGCTGCTGATCGGCGTGTGCGCCTCGATCTTCGCCCTTGCGCGCCACGCCTTCATGACGACCCGCGCACCGCTCGCGTTCCGCGCCCGCGCACTCGCCCTGATCGGCGGGTCCTTCCGGCTCGGCACGTTCACCGGCCCTGTGGTGGCGGCCGGTCTCATCTGGCTGACGGGCACGGAGAACTCGACGCTGTGGTTCTTCGCGTTCTGCCTGCTCGCGATGGGCCTCCTCGTCGCGTTCGGGCCCGATCCGGAGACGCGCGCCGCGGCGGAGGAGCGCGCACGCCGCGCGCGGCCGCCCGAGACGGATCGAGAGGACACGGGCGAGCCCGTCTCGGGCTCGATCCCGGCCGTGGAACGGCACGGCCTGTTCACCACGATCCGGCGGCACCGCGCGGTGCTGGCGCGCCTCGGGCTCTCGGCGGCGTCTCTCGCAGCCGTGCGCGCGGGCCGCCAGGCGATCCTGCCGCTGTGGGGGCTCGCGATCGGCCTGGACTCCTGGCATATCTCTCTCATCGTCGGGTTCGCCGGCGCCGCCGAGTTCTCGCTGTTCTACGCCAGCGGGCAGGTCATGGATCGATTCGGGCGCATCTGGGCGACCGTTCCATCGGCGGTGCTCATGAGCGCATCGTTCCTCTCACTGTCACTCACGCATGACATCGGCGCGCCGGAGATCGCTTTCGCCGTGTTCGCGGTGATCATCGGCATCGGCAACGGTATCTCTTCGGGAGCGCTCATGACTCTCGGCTCCGACGCCGCGCCGCAGGAGAACCCGGCGCCGTTCCTCGGCGCGTGGCGCACCATGACCGACAGCGGCGCATCCGCGACGCCGCTGCTCGTGTCCGGCGTCACAGCGCTCGCCTCGCTGCCCGTTGCGACGGCGCTGGTGGGCGCCATCGGGCTCCTCGGCGCGATCGGCTTCCTGCGCTGGGTGCCGCGCGTCGCGCCCGAGCGATGAGGCGTACCGGCGCCCATCCGGCGACGGCTCCCCCACGCGGAGGCTGAACCGCGGAACGGTCGCGAAGTCGGTCGTTGTGCGGGCGGCGGGACTTGAACCCGCACAGCCGAAGCCACAGGAACCTAAATCCTGCGTGTCTACCGATTTCACCACGCCCGCGCGCTGTCCATCCTAAGACGAGCCGCCGTCACGCTCGATCCGTCCACGCGCTGTACCCCGGTTCGGTCAGGCGAAACGTGCGCCTGTGGATAACTTTCGAGGCGGGTGGTCGATTTCTGGCACGCTTGCCGGATGAATTCGGAGCAGCACTCGATCATCGAGCGCGTGCGCGAGCGCATCCGCGGCGACCAGACGGTTCTCGGCGGACGCGCCGTCATCCCCGACGACGTGCGCCGCCTCGCACTCGCCGAGATTCGTCGCCACAACGACTACGCGCTCGCTCGCGGATCGCACACGGTCGACGATCTCGATGCCGCGGCACGCGACGTCGTCGCCGCCGTCGCCGGATACGGCCCGCTGCAGCCGCTGCTTGATGACGCGAGCGTCGAGGAGATCTGGTTGAACGCCTCGAGCGAGGTCTTCGTCGCCCGCGCGGGCGTGTCAGAACGCGTGGCGATGGAGCTCACCGACGATCAGGTGCGCGACATCGTCGAGCGCATGCTGCACACGTCGGGACGCCGCATCGATGTCAGCCAGCCGTTCGTCGATGCGTCGCTGCCCGACGGCTCCCGGCTGCACGTCGTGCACGGCGGCATCGCGCGCGGCGGGTGGGCGGTGAACATCCGCAAGTTCCTGCCGAGTGCCGGCTCCCTCGACCGCCTGGTAGAGCTCGATTCGCTCCCCCAGCGCACCGCCGACCTGCTCGGCGACGCCATGCGCGATGGGCGTTCGGTGCTCGTCTCCGGCGCGACGCACGCCGGCAAGACGACGCTGCTCGGCGCCCTCGTCTCCGCGTGCCGGCCGGAGCAGCGCATCGTCACCGTCGAGGAGACGTTCGAGCTGTCGGTCGATGCCCCCGACCTCGTCGCGATGCAGGGTCGACAGCCGAGCCTCGAGGGAACGGGCGAGATCACCCTGCGGCGCCTCGTCAAGGAGGCGCTGCGCATGCGCCCCGACCGCCTCGTGATCGGCGAGGTGCGCGATGCCGAGGCTCTCGACCTCGTGCTCGCCCTGAACACGGGGCTGCCGGGTGCCGCGACCATCCACGCGAACTCGGCCGTCGATGCGCTCGTGAAGCTCTCCGCGCTGCCGCTGCTGGCCGGCCGCAACATCGATCGCGAGTTCGTGCTGCCCGCCGTCGCGGGCTCGCTCGACCTCGTCGTGCACTGCGCACGCTCGTCGAGCGGAGCGCGATACGTCGAGGAGATCGTCGAACCGACCGGTGAGACCGCGAACGGCATCGCGGTGACGCGCACGATCTACCGCGCCCGCGCCGAACCGGCCTCGCCGCGCAGGCGATCGGCGCGCGCGGCATGATCGCGCTGCTCGGGTGCGCACTCGGCGCAGGCCTCGTGCTCGTCGCCGCGCCGTGGCTGTGGCCTGCGAGCCAGCGGCGCGCCGTCGCTGATCAGCGCGCGGGCGCTCTCACGAGGCGTGCCACCGCCCTGCTCGAATCGGCGGGGTACGCGCACGTGGCGCCCCGCGTGCTCGGCACTGCCATGGCGGCCTGCGCCCTGGTCGCAGCCGCCGTGGCATGGCTGGTGACGACGACCGGCCCGCTCGCCGCGCTTTCGGCGATCGCCGCGGCCGGGGCGCCCGTGGTCTGGCTGCGATCGCGCGCCGCCTGCCTCGTGCGGGTGCGCCGCGCGATGTGGCCCGATGTGTGCGATCTGCTCGTCGGATCTGTGCGCGCGGGCCTTTCGCTGCCCGACGCGGTCGCGGTGCTCGGCGAATCGGCTCCCGCGGCTGTGCGGCCGGCCTTCGCGCAGTTCGACCGCGACCTCCGCGCGTCCGGACACTTCACATCGAGCCTCGAAAGACTGAAGCAGCAGCTCGCGGATCCGATGGCCGACCGCATCATCGAAACGCTGCGCATGGCGCGCGAGGTCGGCGGTACGCAGCTCGTGCCCGTGCTGCGGTCGCTGTCCGTGTCCATCCGCTCTGACGCTGCCCTCCGCGGCGAGGTCGAGTCGAAGCAGTCGTGGACCAAGGGCGCCGCGCTGCTGGGCGTCGTGGCCCCCTGGGCGGTGCTCGTCGTGATGTCGCTGCGCCCCGAAGGAGCACAGGCCTACGCGAGCGCGTCGGGCGTCACGCTGATTCTCGTCGGCGCCGTCGTCTCGCTCGTCGCGTACCGGATCATGCTGCGCGTCGGCCGCCTCCCCGAACCGCGGAGGTGGTTCGCGTGACAGGTCTCACCGATACGGCCATCGCCGTGCTGCTCGGCGGTGGAGTCGGTATGGGCGCGTGGTGCATCGCCGCGGCCATGCCGCTGTGGCGCACTCCGGCGCTCGTACGCCGCATCGGGCCGTACGTGCGCGACGTCACAGACCCGGCCGGCACGACCCTCTCCGACGCCGTCACGGATCCCACGATCGCGTTCGCCGGAGGCATCGGCGCTGTGTGGCGGCGCGCGCAGACCTGGTTCGCGCGCTTTCTCGGCGCAGCGGAGTCGCTCGAACTGCGGCTGGCGCAGGCAGGACGCTCGCCCGATGTCGCGGCATTCCGGGGCTCCCAGCTCACCTGGGGCATCGTCGGTCTCGGCCTCGGCTCCACTGCTCTCATCGTGCTGATCGCGGCGGGGCGCCCCTCGGTCGCCGCGTTCGCGCTGCCGCTCATCGCCGCAGCCGCCGGCATCGTCGCACGCGATCTCCTGCTCTCGTCACAGGCGCGCTCGCGCGTGGCGCGCATCGAGGAAGAGCTGCCGACCGTTCTCGAGTTCCTCGCCCTGTGCCTGTCTGCCGGCGAGGGAGTCCTCGGCAGCGTCCGGCGCGTCTCCGATGTCGGCACCGGAGAGCTGACGGCCGAACTGCGGGCCGCGACCGTCGAAGTCGATACGGGAGCCACCCTCACCGATGCGCTGACCGCGATGACGCGGCGCATCAAGGCGCCCCTGCTCACGCGCGCGATCGATCATGCTGTCGCGGCGATCGAGCGCGGATCGCCGCTCGCCGACACGCTCGAGGCACAGGCGGCCGACGCGCGCGAAGATGCGAAGCGCACGCTCATCGAGGCGGCCGGACGCAAGGAGATCCTCATGATGATCCCGCTCGTGTTCGGTCTGCTCCCGCTCTCCGTCCTCTTCGCGATCTTCCCCGGGATCGCGATTCTCCAACAGGGGTTCTGACCGCCGACGAAAGGTAGATGGCATGTACGACCGACTGACGCAAGCGAGCATTCGAGGCGCGCTCCGCGCCCGCGACGCATGGGGAGAGATCCGCGACGAAGAGCGCGGAGACATTCCCGGCTGGGTGCTGATCACCCTGATGACCGTCACGATCGGCGTCGCAATCTGGGCGATCGCCGGCCCGGCGCTCGAAGGGCTGTTCGGCAAGGCGCTCGGACTGATCGACAGCATGTGATGCGCGCGGTGGAGGATGCCGACGAACGCGGTTCAGCCCCGGCTGAGTTCATCCTCGTCGGTCTGCTGCTCACCGCCCTCACGCTCGCGGTGCTGCAGTTCGGACTGGCGATGTACGCTCGCAACATCGTGCAGGACGCGGCTGTCGAGGCCGCCTTCCACGCCGCGCTGGCCGACACCAGCGATGCCGCCGCCGAGCGCCGCGCCCACGATGTGGTGACGGGCGCGCTCGGGCGCGACATGATCGATTGGGCACTCATCACCCGCATGAGCATGGACGGCGTCGAGATGATCAAGGTCGATCTCGGTGCGACCTACCCGCTCGTCGGCCTGTTCGGGGTTCCGGCCGGATCGGTGGTGACCGCGCATGCTCCCGTCGAAGCCACCGGATAATGAGCGGGGCAGCGCATCGCTCGAGTTCATCGTGGCCGGCCTCATCCTGCTCGTGCCGATCGTCTACCTCATCCTCGCGCTGGGCGCCGTGCAGAACGCGGCGCTCGGAACCGAGGCGACGGCTCGCTTCGTCGCGCGCACGATCGCGACGGGCGATCCTGCCGCGGCGGGTGTCGTACGTGACAGCGTCGCAGCGGGCTACGGCCTCGACCCCGACGCGCTCGCGATCCGCGTCGAGTGCGTTCCCGCGACCGGCGACTGCCCTGCTGCCGGAGCGACCGTGGTCGTCACGGTCTCAGACACCGTCTCGCTCCCGTTCCTGCCCGACCTGTTCGGGCTCGCCGACGCGACCGCGATCCCCGTCGACACCACCGGCACGTATCGCGTAGAACGGCTGAGCGAATGAGCCGGATCGATGACTTCGACGATGACGAGCGCGGCAGCGTGCTCCCGCTCATCCTCGTCTATCTCCTGCTGGGACTCGTCCTCACCCTCGTGTGCGCGAACGCGGTCTCGCTGCTGACCGCTCAGAAGCGCACCGATGCCCTCGCCGATGCCGCGGCGCTCGCCGCATCCGACGGTTTCGAGATCGTCGCGAGCGCCGACGGCGCGGCGATCCGGCTGGATCCTGCGCTCGCACGCCGGCAGGCCGAGGAGGTGCTGCTTGTCTCCCCCGTCGATGCCCGCCTCTCCGACATCACCACGCTCGGAGATGCGACCGCCCGCGCGGTCGTCACGACCACGTGGCACCCGATCATGCTCACGGCGTTCGTGCCAGACGGTGTCGTGCTCGACGCGACGGGCACGAGCCGCGCGTCGCTCGCGGGCTGATGCGCGAGCGGATCAGATGAACAACGGTGCGAGCGACGCCGTCAGAGCGCCGCGAGCAGCGGCACGAGAGCCTCGAGCGCGCGGGCGCGGTGCGAGACGGCATTCTTCTCCTCCGCGCTCAGCTCGGCGGCCGTGCGTCCGTCGCCGTCCGGCACGAAGATCGGGTCATACCCGAACCCGCCCTCGCCGCGCGGCTCACGGGCGATGCGGCCCGACCAGGTGCCCTCGACTGTGCGCTCGTCGCCGTCGGGCGTGACGAGCGCGATCACCGAGGTGTAGTGGGCGCCCCGATCCTCGTCTCGTTCGAGATCGGAGATCTGGTCCAGCAGCAGGGTGAGATTCGCCGCGTCGTCCTTCGCGTGCCCGGCCCAGTACGCCGAGAAGATGCCCGGCGAGCCTCCCAGCACGTCGACGCAGACCCCCGAGTCGTCCGCCAGTGCGACGAGGTCCGTGTGCACGGCCGCCGCGCGCGCTTTGATCAGCGCATTCGCGTGGAACGTCGTACCGTCCTCGACGGGCTCCGGGCCGTCGTACCCGACGACCTCGATGTCGGGGCGCACCCGCGCCACGATCGCCTGCAGCTCCGCCACCTTGTGCGCGTTGTGCGTCGCGAGCACGATCTGCGTCATCGGCTGAGCGCCCCCTGCTGCAGCGCGGTCAGATCAGCGCACCCCTTTGCACCGAGTGCGAGCAGCTGATCGAGCTCGTCCTTGTCGAACGGCGCGCCTTCGGCGGTGCCCTGCACCTCGACGAACTTTCCGGATCCCGTCATGACGATGTTCATGTCGGTCTCAGCGCGCACGTCCTCCTCGTACGGAAGATCGAGCATGGGCGCGCCGTCGATGATGCCGACCGAGATCGCCGCGATCGAGTCGCTGAGCGGCGTCGCCTTCTTCGCGACGAAGCCCTTCTCGCGACCCCATTCGATCGCGTCGACGAGCGCCACGTACGCCCCCGTGATCGACGCGGTGCGAGTGCCGCCGTCGGCCTGCAGCACGTCGCAGTCGATCACGATCGTGTTCTCGCCGAGAGACTTGGTGTCGACGACGGCGCGCAGCGCACGACCGATGAGGCGCGAGATCTCGTGCGTGCGTCCGCCGATCTTGCCCTTCACGCTCTCGCGGGACGAACGCTCGTTCGTGGCGCGCGGCAGCATGGCGTACTCGGCCGTGACCCATCCCTTGCCCTTGCCGGTGAGCCAGCGCGGCACGCCGTTCGTGAAGCTCGCGGTGCACAGCACCTTCGTGCCGCCGAAGCTGATGAGGGCGGATCCCTCCGCCTGGCTGCTCCAGCCCCGCTCGATCGTCACGGGGCGGAGTTGGTCGATTGCACGGCCGTCGGCACGAATTGTCATGGGATCCTCTCAGACAGAAGCGTTGCGGCGCCGGCGGGATGACGCCGACGCACCACGTTCGACCCTACTGCGCTCGCTCGGCCGCGAACGATCGGAACGCGGCTGCGCGTGCCTCATAATCGACGAACTCGTCGAAGCTCGGTGCGCCGGGAGAGAGCAGGATCGTGTCGCCCGATTTCGTCAGCGAGCGGGCGAGGGAAACAGCGTCGGCGAACGAATCTGCGACATGGATCCGCGACAGCCGGCTCCCGGCCTCGCGAGCAAGTCGCGCACCGGCCGGGCCCGTGCACACGAGCTCGACATCGTCGCGACCGGCGAGCGCATCGATGATCGGCGCGAAGTCGAGGTCGCGTTCGGACCCGCCTGCGAGGAGCGCGGTCCTCGACGCCGAGAGGCTCGTGAGCGCGGCGGCGACGGCCTGCGGCGCCGTCGCGAGGCCATCGTCGATCCAGATTCTGCCATCGGTCGACGGCACGACCTCGAGCCGATGCGCGAGCGGCGCGAACGAGGCGATCGCCTCGAGAGCGCCAGCTCGATCGAGCGAAGCGGAATAGGCGGCAACCGCCGTCAGCGCGAGCGCGGCGTTCACGAGGTTATGCGCACCGACGAGCTTCAGATCGCCGAGCAGGAGGCGGCCGACGCCGTCCCAGGAGATCGTCTCGTCGGTCACCGTGATGCCGATATCGGCCGGCGAGACGATGCGCGTGCCGCCGGCGACCTCGCTCACGCGGCGACCGAGATCGTCTGACCGATTCGGCACGACGACCGTGTCAGCGCCGAACTGCGCCAGGCGCAGCTTGTCGGCCGCGTAGTGCTCGAATCCGCCGTGCCACGGCAGGTGTTCGGGGTACAGGGATGTGAACACCGCGACCCGCGGCGACGCCGTGAGCTCGGCCGCCTGATAGCTCGAGACCTCGGTGACGGCGCAGTACACGGCATCGTCGACCCGCGCGCCCACCGGAATCCCGATGTTGCCGGCGAGGTCCGCCGCGCGGCCGAGCGCCACCAGGATGTGCTGCGTCAGCGCAGACGTCGTGCTCTTGCCCTTCGTGCCCGTCACAGCGATCACGCGATCGCCGTTCTCCGAGATCCAGAGGTCCATGAGCGAGGTGATCGCGACTCCCGCGCGCACGAGCTCGATGTACTCGGGAGACGTATGCGGGATGCCCGGAGACTTCACGATCGCATCGGCAGAGCGCAGCAGTTCCCAGGCTGCGGCGCCGGTGAGCACGCCGCTCGGCGCGCCCGCGGATCCCGTGACCGCGATCGCGGCGTCGATGCCCCGCGCGGCGAGCTCCCGCTGCGCGGCCATGCCTTCCCTGCCCGCGCCCCAGATGACGACGTCGCGGCCGGCCAGGTCGTCAAATCTCACGCGCCACCGCCTCGAGCTCATCGGAGAGGAAATGCTCGGATCCTCGCCATGCGAATACGCTCTCGTGCTCGGCATCGGTTGCCGCAACAGCCGCGACATCGGGTCGTTCGAAGAACGGGTGTCCCGCCCAATCGTCGCGGCTTCGCACGAGATCGAGCGCGACGCGGCATTCATCGGGCTCCCCGACGCATTCGAATGGCTTGAACAGTCCGTCGACGCCGAGCAGCTCGAGGAACCCTTCCGTCTGGTCGTCGTCGGCGAACAGGTCACGACCGCCGAAGATCGTCAGCAGCGCGTCTCGGCTGACGAACGGCGCGAGGATGAGAAAGACGAAGCGGCACTTCGGGCATTCGCCGCACCACGTCGCGTCGGCTGCGGCGCTCATGCGGAAGGCACGATTGCAGCTCGTGAACACCGAGTGGTACGCCGTGTGCTCGGCGAAGCGCCGCGCGATGCGGATCTCGGTGAGCGGACGCAGGAGCGACACGTACTCCGGCGCTCCAGCCGGAAGGCTCCTGCGGAGCAGACCCTCGAACTCGCTGCTCTTCGACCACTGATGGTTGATATCGCGACCCGCCCAGCGCTGATTGCCGTAGGAGGCGCTGGCCTCATTGCTGAAGACCACGGTGCCGTAGCCGGTCGCTGCGGCGGTGATCAGCGCGATGAGGGAATTGATCGCCGTCACCGGCACATGGCCGTTCGGCGCGCCCTCACCGTTCAGGCGCAGCAGCAATGGGTCGATGCGCCGCGTGGCGCGCTCGAGTGCGATGCCGGCCACCCGCGCCGTCGATTCGATGGGGCCGCGCGGATTGATCGCGAAGAGGCCGACGTCGCGCCCGGCGGATGCGAGCGCCTCGATCGAGACGATCGAGTCCTTCCCGCCGCCGACGGCGACGAGCGCGCGGGTTCCGGCCGGTGCGGCAGGCCGCGCGATGGGATCATTCGTCACGGGTGCCTCGATGACGGGCTCCAGCACGGCCGGCAGATCGTTGACGATCGCGAACTCGCCGAGACCGCCGGTGATCAGCTGTGAGACGAACTCCCGCTCTGTCTCGGTCAGCCCGCTCGGCACGGCGAATGCGACCGGCGCGAACGCCTTGAAGTAGCTGAGCGACGCCGCGAGCGCAAGCAGCCGCACGAGACCGTCGACGAGGGGCGAATCCTCAAGGTCCGCAGCGATCTCGATCTCTTCGCTGAAGCGGTAGACCGGCCCGTCGTCGCCTGTGGCGGCGTAGTGCAGCCGGATCACGTTTCCGATCGTCTCGGGCTGCCCGACCTCGAACCGAGTGACGGCAGAACGTGCCTCGGAGAACGCGATTCCCATAGGGGTCAAATCTACACCGGCGCCCCCGCGAAAGCGCCGCGCGAGCGGTGAGCGGCGATGGTGTCGACGCGCCAGTAGAGTGGCGATCATGCTTCAGTCGACCGCGCTGCTGACGGATCGTTACGAACTCACGATGCTCGATGCGTCGCTGCGCGATGGCACAGCGCACCGTCGATGCGTGTTCGAGCTGTTCGGCAGGCGCCTCTCCGGCGGCAGGAGGTTCGGCGTCGTCGCGGGTCAGGGGCGCCTGATGTCGCTGCTGCGCGATTTCCGCTTCTCCGACGACGATCTGCGCTACCTCCGCGATGAGCGCGTCGTGAGTCGAGAGACGCTGAGCTACCTCGAGGGCTACCGGTTCTCCGGCTCCGTCGAGGGGTACCGGGAGGGCGAGCTGTACTTCCCGGAGTCGCCTCTGCTGACGGTCGAGTCGACGTTCGCCGACGCGGTGATCCTCGAGACGCTCGCGCTGAGCGTGATGAACTTCGACTCGGCGGTGGCGACGGCCGCGGCACGCATGTCGATCGCGGCGGGCGACCGTCCGATCGCCGAGATGGGATCCCGTCGCGCGCACGAGCACAGTGCCGTGGCTGCCGCGCGCGCGGCATATGTCGCAGGCTTCACCTCCACGAGCAACCTCGAGGCCGGACGCACCTGGGGCGTGCCCACCATGGGCACGGCTGCGCACGCCTGGACGCTGCTGCACGACACGGAGGAGGATGCGTTCCGCGCGCAGATCGAGTCGCTCGGAACCGACACGGCGCTGCTCGTCGACACGTACGACATCGACGAGGGCGTGCGCAGAGCGGTGGAGCTCGCGGGGACCGACCTGGGCGGCGTGCGCATCGATTCGGGCGACCTGCCGCTCGTCGCTGCCGACGTTCGCGATCAGCTCGACCGTCTCGGCGCGACCGGAACGCGCATCACCGTCACGAGCGACCTCGACGAGTACGCGATCGCCGCGCTGGCCGCATCGCCCGTCGACGCGTACGGCGTCGGAACGTCGCTGGTCACGGGCTCGGGCTACCCGACCGCGGGGCTCGTCTACAAGCTCGTCGCACGTCAGGACGCCGCGGGCGCGTGGATCCCCGTCGCGAAGAAGGCGCAGGACAAAGGGTCGACGGGCGGCCGCAAAGAGGCGTACCGACGCCTGCGTCGGGGTACGGCGAGCGAAGAGATCGTGCGACTCGCGAACGGCGCCGACGAGCCCGACGACGCGCGCGCGCTCGTCGTACCGTTCGTCGAATCGGGTGAGATCGACACGGCCCACGAGGGCCCCGATGGCGTGCGCGCAGCGCGGGCCCACCACGCGACGGTGCGCGAAGAGCTGCCCGTCCGGGCGCTCGCCCTCAGCAAATCAGATCCGGCGATCCCGACGGTCTCGGCCTGAAACGAGCGAGGCGGCCCGCTCCGATGCAGGCCGCCTCGTTCATCATTTCCGCAGAGTCTCGTAGATCTCTTTGCACGTGGGACAGACGGGGAATTTCTCGGGGTCTCGCCCGGGAGTCCATTTCTTTCCGCAGAGCGCGCGCACGGGCTTGCCCGTGATCGCCGACTCCATGATCTTGTCCTTCTGCACGTAATGGCTGAAGCGTTCGTGATCGCCCGGGTCGTGCGCCTGCTCTTCGATGAGCTCTTGGAGTTCCCGGTCGAGAAGTGCGGTTCCGCCCTCATCGGGGCTGTCGAGTGGCCTGCTCATGCTCTTGAGTGTAGATGGATTTCGAGCGCTCGGGCGCGTCAGGCGACACGTCCGATGTCGACGAGCAGATGCCCGCGCCGTTGGAAGATGAGAGCGCCGACGAGCACGCCCACGATCAGCACGCCGAGTCCCGTGACCGCTCCGGTGAGAAGCACCTCGACGTCGCGCCGCGCGTCATTCAGCAGAGTCGCCGCCGCGGGGATCATGGCGGGAACGCCCGCCGCGATCGTCAGCAGAAGGACGAGCGTCGGAGCGATCGCCCCGCGCGCACCAGCGCGCTGCGGCTGTCGAAAGGGGCTGTCGCCGGGCCGCGCGACCGGGTAGGGCGCTGCGGCGGATGAGACGCTCGACACGCCGAATCCGGCGAGCGTCAGTGCCAGGGCGACGCCTGCGAGCGACCCGATGTGATCCCACGCGCCGGCGAACGACGCCGTCAGGGCGATCGTGGCCGACAGCACCGGGATCGCGAAGATCGCGATCGGCACGAGGCGCCCGAGCCGGTCGGCCGCCCCGCGCACGCCCGTGACGAGATGCAGCCAGAGCGCCTCGGAGTCGTACGCGAGATCGTTGTGCGCGATCCAGCCGATGAATGCCGCGATGATCGGCAGCGGCACGAGCGCGACGACGTCGGCGGGCACCCCGGCGATCATGAGGGGCACGACGGGAAGCAGGCCCGCGATGGGGATGATGACTAGGTTCGCGAGGTAGCGTACGTCGACCGCCCAATAGATCACGCTGCGCGCGCCGATCGCGCCCGTGGCGGTGCGCGGGAAGAGTCCCAGCCACCCGAGTCCCGAGCGCTGCGTCGTGGGAGATGCGGGCAGCGACGAGAACGCACGCCGCACGATGACCGCCCAGCAGCAGGCGACGACGACGACCGTACCGAGCGCGACGCCGAGGCTCGCGGAAGACCCGTCAGCGACCACGCCTGCTGCGGCGCCGAGGGGCGTGAGCGCGATGACGTCTGCCGAGCGCACGGCGATCTCGGGCGCGCCGAGGTACCACGAAGACGAGATGGCGTAGCTCACGAGCGGGACGACGACCGCGACGCCGATGGCGAGCACGAGCACGGCGCCCTCTCGGGTGCGGCCGCCGAGGCGGACCCGCACCGCGACGGCGAATCCGAGGCGCGCGAGCAGCCCGCAGGTGATGACGTGACAGGCTGCTCCGACAGCGGCGGCCCAGGCGGGCGCGCCGTGTGCGACGCCGGTGATCGCGAGCGCGACATCGAGCGCGAGTACGGCGAGCACCGGCACGCTGATCAGACTCGCGAGCGCGCCGCCGATGGCGACGCCGGTTCGCGAGACCGGCAGCAGCGCATAGGCAGCAGGATCCAGCGGATCGGGGCGTGAGGCACCGAACGGTGTCAGGAAGAACGCGATCGACATCACGGATCCGACCGCGACGGTCGCGACGCGCGACGTGTCGGCGGGGAGGTCGGCCAGGGCGAGCGCGCCCCATACCCCTGCTGCCGCGACCACGACGGCGCAGGCGAGAGCCGCGAGAGCGCGCGCCCACCCAGGCGATCGGTATGGTGCAACCGCCCCCGCGATCCTCAGGCGGAGGACGTGTGCAACCACTCGAGCCCGCCCCCTTCGACGCCGCTGCCGCTGAGATCGATGAAGCGCTGTTCGAGCGTCATCTCGCCGCGCACCTCGTCGACAGTGCCCTCTGCGAGCACCTGGCCCGTGACGAGCACCGAGATGCGCGTGCACATGCGCTCGATCAGGGACATGCTGTGGCCCGAGAGGATCACGGTGCCGCCGCCCGCGACGTACGTGCGCAGCACGTCGAGCAGCTTCTGCGACGAGATCGGGTCGACCGATTCGAACGGTTCATCGAGCACGAGCAGGCGCGGTGCGTGGATCATCGCGCATGCGAGCATCAGCTTCTTCGTCATGCCCGTCGAGTAGTCCGAAACGGGGCGGCCGAGCGCCGACGCGAGGTCGAACGTCGCGGCGAGCTCGTCCGCCCGCTCGCGGGTGACGCGCGCGGACAGTCCGCGCAGCGAGCCCACGTAGTGCAGCAGCTGGCGACCCGACAACCGGTCGAACGTTCGCATGCGGTCGGGCAGAACACCCATGAGCCGCTTCGCGGCGCGGGGATCCGCCCGCGCGTCTTCACCGAACACACGGATCTCCCCGCGATCGGCGCGCAGCAGACCGGAAATCATGGACAACGTGGTCGTCTTGCCCGCACCGTTCGGGCCGACCAGGCCGTAGAAGGACCCCGCGGGCACGCTCAGGTCGATGCCGGCCACGGCGGGCTCGCCGCGATACGTCTTCACGACCCCCCGCAGTTCGAGCGCAAGGCCCGTATCGGATGGTTCGGCGTCGCCGAGATCGGTGTCGCCGGGCTCTGCGACTGTCGGCGTGTCGTCATCGATCGACGACGCGGGCTGCGCGTCGTCTGAACGGATCTCCTCACCGAGCCGACGCGCGGCATCCGGTGCGGTCTCGGCCGGCTTCGGCGGCGCGGGGCTCAGATCGGCGTCTTCCGCGGGCTCGTCGCGCACGGCCGTCCCCCTCTGCCCCGGCGTGTTCGTCACCCGACCAATCTAGCAATCGGATCGCGGATCGCCCTTCGCGCCACGGCGCGAGCGCGGGGGAAACCTCCAGATCCGCCGCACGATCCTCTCATTTTCCCCATGCGTTGGTATCCTGGTACGAGACAAGGGATGAATTCCTGATGAACCGGCCGCGACAGCGGTGTTCTCGGATTCACGGGCACGGCCCTCCCCCAGATCAAGGAGTATTCGCATGACCCTCCAGACCGTCATCCTCGCAGCAGGCATGGGAACGCGCCTCGGGCGCGAGCTTCCGAAGTCGCTGACGACGCTGTCCGACGGCCGCACCATCATGCAGCAGCAGCATGAAAACATTCGCGCCGCCTTCGGTTCCGATGCCCGCATCACCACGGTCGTCGGTTACCGCGCCGAGACGATCATCGACGCCTTCCCCGATGCCAGCTATGTGCACAACGAGGCATACGACCAGACCAACACCTCGAAGAGCCTGATGCGCGCGCTCGCCGCAACCGGGCGCGGCGGCGTGCTCTGGATGAACGGCGACGTCGTATTCGATCCCCGCGTGCTGGGCCGCGCCGTCGACCTCATCGAGCGCGAGCAGTCGTTCGTGACGGTGAACACCTCGCAGGTGAGCGACGAAGAGGTCAAGTACACGCTCGACCGCAACGGCTTCGTCGCCGAGCTGTCCAAGACCGTCGTCGGCGGAATCGGCGAGGCCGTGGGCATCAACTACATCTCGCGCCAGGACAAGCGCACGCTTCTGGGCCAGTTGCAGCGCGTCGACGACCAGGATTACTTCGAGCGCGGGCTCGAGCTCGCGATCACCGAGAACGGCCTGCGCGTCGCGGCGATGGACATCAGCGACCTGTACGCGGTCGAGGTCGACTTCGCCGAGGATCTCGTGCGCGCCAACGAGGTGCTGGCCTGATCTGATCACGCGAGAACCCCTGACTTTCGAGTATGCGTTCGAATGTCAGGGGTTCTTCGTATGTTCCGTGCATGACGCAGAGCACTGATCCGCACCCGCAGAAGACCCCGTGGCGTCTCGATCGACAGTTCCCCCACCCGATCGTCTGCAATACGTCGGTCGAACCGCTCGAGTACGCGCGAGCACTGATCCGCGCCGGCGATCAGGTCACCACCGAGCACTGGGGCACAGTGCTGCCCGCCGACGAGAACGAGATCTGCCTCTGCAACGTCGATACCGCTGATCTGGCCGTCACGCTGAGCTGGCGCCGCGCGGGCGTCGACGAGGAGTTGTTGTGGCAGTTCGTCTTCTAGTACGCGATGCGCGTGCTGCGACGCCGCTGAGGCAGCTCTGTGTACCCGTACGGCAGGCGTCCGTTCTGCAGGTCATCCACGCCGAGCCCGGTCACCAGCTCGCCGACATCGACCTCGAGTGCGACCGCGATCTGCAGCAGCGTCGATATCGTCGGATTGCCGCGCCCGCGCTCGATGCGCTGATAGTTCGTGAGATCCATGTCCGCACTCTCTGCGAGGGCGCGTGCGCTCACGCCTGCCTTGGCCCGGAACGCCGCGATGCGGCGCCCGACCTCCGCAGCGGCGGGCGAGTGAGGATCGGGCATGACCCGATCGTCTCGAGACCACCACTCAAACGCCTAAGCATTCATACCGCAGCTTATATGCCACCCCTTATATGCGAAGAAGCGGGCGTTTCACGCGCGGCGAGCTGCTGCCACTTCTCCATCAGCTCTTCCACAGCCGCGTGCAGGCGCGCGGTGGGAGCACCGGGCGTCGTGTCGCCGAAGTAGTGCTGCACCCAGCGCGCCAAGCGCGAGGCGGTCTCCGGATCGTCGAGCACGCGCGTCAGCTCGGGAACGACGTTCGCCGCGCCGCCTGCCGTCAACCACTCGCAGGCACTGAGGTAGCCGCCCTCGTCGATCTCCGCCGACGGGTCCACAGGGCGCGTGATGAGGAGCGGCTTACCGGCGGCGAGGCGGTCGTAGACCATCGCGGAGATGTCGACGATCGCGACATCTGCGGCCGCGAGCTGCCAACCGAGCTCGGGCTTGTCATCGAACACGTGCTGGGCCGTCGCGTCGGCTCTGTTCGCGTCCGCAATCGCTGCGATGATGCGCTTGTTCGCCGCGCCGTACACGGGGTCGGCGACGCCGCTGCGCGGATGCGGCCGATAGATGACGCGGTAGCGCGGATCGGCCAGCAGCGTGGAGACGAGCGCCTCGCCGTGCGTCACGATCGACCCGTACGCCGCGGCAGGCCGGTCCCCTTCCCACGTCGGCGCGTAGAGCACGACCGTGCGATCGTCGGGAGCGAACGGCGTGGTGCCGGAGTAGTGATCGGCCTGCGGTCGACCGATGTCGAGCGTGCGCCGATCGATGTCGTACTCCCACAGCGTGCGCGAGAGGCGCTCCCGCGCAGCCTGTCCCGCGACAAACGCGTAGTCGTAGGCCTTGTACTGGTTCGTCGTCATGTACATCTTGTCCGACTCACCGTGGTTGATGAACACGTGCCATCGGCGCCCGTAGCGGAACATCTGGAAGTTGCGGGTGTTCTGGTTCACGTAGAGCACGATGCGGATGTCCTGCCGATCGATGAAGCGTTCGACGCCTCGCACCTCCGGAACGAACGCGACCGGCAGAGCGCCGTCATCGAGAACCGCCTTCGCACCCGTCGCGTTGCGCGCGATCACGACGACCGGCCATGTCTTCGCGAGTTCCTGCAACGGCCGGTACCACTGTCGGATCTGGTACATGTTGACGTCGCCGTCGGCGAAGTACACCGCGATCTGGAACCGCGCGCGCTCCAACGGGCCGCGTTCTCTCATCGCGGCGGTGACCTCGCGGTACGCCGCGCGCGAGCGCCGAGCCTTCCCGATGAGTGCCAGGGCCTTGTTCGCGTCTTTCACCAGCTTCACGCGTTCCACGCTATCCAGGCGTCCTGTCATGACCCCGTGCGATGATCGAAAAATGCGTAACGATCCCGGCTCGATCTCTGCCGCGCGCACGTCGCGAGATGTTCCCGCGGTTCCTCGCGGATCCGGCGTGTCCTTCGTGATGCCGGTTCTCAACGAGCACGACTACCTCCCGACCGCCGTCGCATCGGCTCTCGCACAGGAGGTCGACGGGCCGATCGAGCTCGTGCTCGCACTCGGACCCTCGAGCGACGGCACGACCGAGCTCGCGCACGAGCTGGCCGCGAACGACGCGCGCATCGTGCTCGTCGAGAACCCCGCCGCTGACATTCCGGTCGGGCTCAACCTCGCGATCCGCGCTTCGCAGCACCCCACGATCGTTCGCGTCGATGCGCACTCCGAGCTCACCCCCGGATATACCCGCCGTGCGCTCGAGAC
>Ga0308157_10003271_pt1 | contig 24022 bp, 18 predicted proteins | sample PhyBR1_FD_201035 | JGI IMG/M metagenome (GOLD analysis project Ga0308157, IMG submission 201035) | Phyllosphere microbial communities from UC Gill Tract Community Farm, Albany, California, United States - DLSLB.R1 | ecosystem: Host-associated > Plants > Phyllosphere > Unclassified | place: USA...
CGATCGACCGTCTGCTCGAGACCGTCGACTCGAAGTACGCCCTGGTGCTGTACGCCTCCCAGCGGGCCCGCCAGATCAACGCGTACTACTCGCAGCTCTCCGAGGGCCTGCTCGAGTTCGTCGGCCCCCTGGTCGACGTCGAGAACCAGGAGAAGCCGCTCTCGATCGCGCTGCGCGAGATCGACGAGGGCCTGCTCACCGTCCGCGAGATCGACGAGGAGGAGTACGCCGCGCAGAACGAGCCGGACCCCGACGCCCCGGCCCCGCTGCTGCTCGGCGACGACGCCCCCGAGGTCCCGCCGACCGACTTCACGCTCTGAGCCCGGCCCTGCCGCGACGCCCATGAGCACGCCGCAGCGCACTCTCGCCGGCGCCCGCGTCCTCGTGGGCGTCGGCGGAGGGATCGCCGCCTACAAGACCGCGCACATCGTGCGCGGTCTCGTCGGTGAAGGCGCCGACGTGCGCGTGGTGCCCACCCCCGCCTCGCTCGAGTTCGTCGGGGCGGCGACCTGGGAGGCGCTCAGCCACCACCGGGTCCTCACCTCCGTCTTCGAGGACGTCGACGAGGTCGCCCACGTGCGCCACGGCCAGGAGGCGGACGTCCTGGTCATCGCCCCCGCGACCGCCGACCTGCTCGCCCGGCTGCGCATGGGACGGGCCGACGACATGCTCACCGCCTCCGCGCTCGTGACCCGCGCGCCGGTGGTCCTCGCCCCCGCCATGCACACCGAGATGTGGGAGCACCCCTCCACGCGCGAGAACGTCGCCGTGCTGCGCGAGAGGGGCACGACCGTTCTCGAGCCCGCCGTGGGCCGGCTGACCGGCCCGGACTCCGGGCCGGGCCGGCTGCCCGAGCCCGAGGCGATCCTCGAGGCGGCGCGGGCGGCGCTGTTGGCGCCGCGCGACGAGCGCGGGGGAGCGCGCCGCGACCTCGTCGGCCGCGAGCTGCTGATCACCGCCGGCGGCACCCGCGAGGAGCTCGACCCCGTCCGCTTCCTCGCCAACCGCTCCTCGGGCCGCCAGGGCTGGGCCCTCGCCCATGCCGCCCTCGTCCGGGGCGCCCGCGTGCACCTCGCCGCCGCGAACGTCGAGCTGGCGACCCCGCCGGGGGCCGAGCGCACCGACGTGGGCTCCGCCGCCGAGCTCGCCGAGCTCGTCGAGGCGCGGCTCGACGGGGTCGACGCCCTCGTGATGGCCGCGGCGGTGGCGGACTTCACAGCGGCCGAGCGCTCCGGCGCGAAGATCAAGAAGGACGAGTCCGCGCCCGACTCCGTCCCGACCCTCGCCCTGCGTCGCACCCGCGACATCCTGCGTCACAGCGTGGAGCGGCGTGAGACGGCCGACAGGCCCGCGATCGTCGGCTTCGCCGCCGAGACCGGCGGCGACGGTGCGGACGCCCTCGAGCTCGCCCGGCAGAAGGCCCGCCGCAAGGGCGCCGACCTGCTGGTCTTCAATGACGTCTCCGGCGACGTGTTCGGCGGGAGCGAGAACGCGGTGCGGATCCTGGACCGCGACGGGGCGGAGATCGCCGCGGCCGAGGGCAGCAAGACCCTGGTCGCCCACAGGGTGCTCGACGAGCTCGTCGATCGGCTCCCGCCAGTACGCTGATCCCATGACCACCAGCGAGCTGCGCACCTTCACGTCCGAATCGGTCACCGGGGGGCATCCCGACAAGATCTGCGACCAGATCTCCGACGCGATCCTCGACGACCTGCTCGCCCAGGACACCGGTGCGCGCGTGGCGGTCGAGACCATGGTCACCACGGGCCTCGTGCACGTGGCGGGCGAGGTGCGCACCACCGGGTACAGCGACGTGGCGACGATCGTGCGCGACGTGATCCGCGAGATCGGCTACGACTCCTCCGAGAAGGGCTTCGACGCGGACTCCTGCGGCGTGGAGGTCTCCATCGGCGCCCAGTCCCCGGACATCGCCCAGGGCGTGGACACCTCCTTCGAGGCGCGCGGCGACGCGGCCGCCGAGGACTTCGCCCGCCTCGGCGCCGGCGACCAGGGGCTCATGTTCGGCTACGCCTGCAACGACACCCCCTCGCTGATGCCGCTGCCGATCCATGCCGCGCATCGGCTGACGGAGAACCTCACCACCGCCCGCCGCGACGGCGTGCTGCCCTACCTCCGTCCCGACGGGAAGACCCAGGTCTCCATCGGCTACGACGAGGACGGCGTGGCCCGCAGCGTCGAGGCCGTCGTGGTCTCCACCCAGCACAGCGAGGACGTCGACCTCGACTCCCAGCTCGCCCCCGCGATCTCGAAGGTCGTCATCGCCCCCGTGCTCGAGGACCTCGCCGCCCAGGGCCTGGACACCTCCTCCGTCGTCACGCACATCAACCCTTCCGGCCGCTTCGTGCTCGGCGGGCCCAAGGGCGATGCGGGGCTGACCGGCCGGAAGATCATCGTGGACACCTACGGGGGCATGGCCCGCCACGGCGGTGGCGCCTTCTCCGGCAAGGACCCCAGCAAGGTCGACCGCTCCGGCGCGTACGCGATGCGCTGGGTCGCCAAGAACATCGTCGCGGCCGGCCTCGCCGACCGCTGCGAGGTGCAGGTCGCCTACGCGATCGGGGTGGCCGAGCCCGTGGGCCTGTACGTCGAGACCTTCGGCACCGGGAAGGTCCCGGCCCACCAGATCGCCGCCGCTGTGCGCAAGGTCTTCGATCTGCGCCCCGCCGCGCTCATCGAGGCCCTCGACCTGCTGCGCCCGATCTACGCCCTCACCTCCGTGCACGGCCACTTCGGCCGGGAGCTGCCCGAGTTCACCTGGGAGCGTCGCGACCGCGCCGAGGAGCTGGAGCGCGCGCTGTGAGCACCCCCGAGACCCCCGACGCCGACCGTCCCGCCCCGACCCTCGACCCCGCCCTCGCCGCCCGTCTGAAGCACGACGGCGCCGGGCTGCTCACCGCCGTCGTCCAGGACGCGAGCGACCTGCGCGTGCTCATGGTCGGCTGGATGGACGACGAGGCGCTGCGACGCACCCTCACCACCGGACGGGCCACCTACTGGTCCCGCTCGCGCGGCGAGTACTGGGTCAAGGGCGACACCAGCGGCCACGTCCAGTGGGTCCGCTCCGTCGCGCTGGACTGCGACGGCGACACCCTGCTGGTGCAGGTCGACCAGGTCGGCGCCGCCTGCCATCGCGGCACCGACACCTGCTTCGACGGCGGTGACCTCGGCGCCGTCGTCGCCACCGAGAAGGAGCGTGAGCTGTGACCGCCCCCGATCCCCGCCCCGAGGCCTATCCCGAGCGCATCGGGGGCCGCGAGGGCACCGCCCTCGGCGAGATCACCCCCGATCGCGAGACCTTCCGGGAGCTCGCCGCCCGGCAGCGCGTCGTGCCCGTCTCCGTCCGCCTGCTGGCCGACGAGGACACCCCCGTCTCCCTCTACCGCCGGCTCACCGATCCGGAGGACGCCCGCGGCACCTTCCTGCTCGAGTCCGCGGGGGAGGGGGATGCCTCCCGCTACTCGATCATCGGCACCCGTGCGCGCGCCGTGCTCACCGAGCAGGACGGCCAGGCCCGCTGGCGCGGGGACGTGCCCGCCGGGGTGCCCGACTCCGGCAGTCCGGTCGAGGCGCTCGAGGCGGTCACCCGCGCCTTCCGCGCCGCCCGGCAGCCGCACCTGCCGCCCTTCTCCGGCGGGATGGTGGGCTTCGTCGCCTACGACGCGGTGCGCCACTGGGAGAAGCTCCCGGACACTCCGTCCGACGAGATCGGCGTGCCGGACCTCACGATGCTCCTCGCCCAGGACGTCGTCGTCCACGACGCCCACGACTCGACGGTCGTGCTCGTCGCCAACGCCCTGAACCTCAACGCCACGGACGACGGCGTCGACGAGGCCTACGACGACGCCCTGGCCCGGCTCGGGACGCTCCGCGAGCGCCTGCGCACCCCTCTGGACGGCGGTGGGTCCGTGTACGACGCCGTCAGCGAGCTCGAGCCCAAGGCTCGCACCGCCCAGCGCGAGTACGAGGCCGCGGTGGACGAGGCGGTGCGCGACATCGTCGATGGCGAGGCCTTCCAGATCGTCCCCTCCCAGCGCTTCTCCCTGCCGCTGGCGGCGGACCCGCTGGACGTCTACCGGGTGCTGCGTCGCATGAACCCCAGCCCGTACATGTACCTCCTGCGCACCGAGGACGCCGAGGGCGAGCCGATCGACGTGGTCGGCGCGAGCCCCGAGTCGCTGGTGACCGTGCGCGGCAGCATCGCCACGACCCATCCGATCGCCGGCTCCCGCCCCCGCGGCGCAGACCCCGAGGAGGACGAGCGGCTCGGCGCGCAGCTGCTGGCCGATCCGAAGGAGCGCTCCGAGCACCTCATGCTCGTCGACCTCGCCCGCAACGACCTGCAGAAGTTCTGCGCCCCCGGCACGGTGGTCGTGCGGGACTTCATGCACATCGAGCGGTTCAGCCACATCCAGCACATCGTCTCGACCGTCACCGGGTCCCTGGAGGCGGATGCGACGGCCTACGACGCGCTGCGCGCGACCTTCCCGGCCGGCACCCTCTCGGGGGCGCCCAAGCCCTCCGCGATGCGCATCATCGACCGGCTCGAGCCGGTGCGTCGGGGCGTCTACGGCGGGACCGTCGGCTACATCGACTTCGCCGGGGACATGGACATGGCCATCGCGATCCGCACCGCCGTGATCAAGGACGGCACCGCCCACGTCCAGGCCGGCGGGGGAGTGGTCGCCGACTCGGACCCCACCATGGAGCACCGGGAGACCCAGACCAAGGCCGCGGCCGCCCTGCGCGCCGTCGCCTCCGCCGACACCCTCCGCCCGGCATGAGCGCGGCGCAGGACGGCACCGGGGCCGAGCGCACGAGCGGCGCACGCCGCCCCAGACTCTCCCGCCGCGTCGTCGTGCTCGGCGGACTCGTCGCCGCCGGCGCGCTGGCCGGAGTCACCCGCACCACCTGGGTCGAGGCCTCCGCGCCCGACCTCGCCGGCACCCCTCAGGCGATCGCGGTCGGAGGCGGCGACGCCGCCCCGGCGGTGCTCGCCCTCGCCCTCGCGGCCCTCGCCGCCGCGCTCGCGACCTCCCTGTCCAGCCGGTGGGTGCGCTTCCTCACGGGCCCGGTGATGATCGCCGCCGGCCTCGGCGCGGGGCTCTCCTCCCTCGGCCCTGTGCGCGCCCCCGACCGGGCCGCCCTCGCCGCCGTCGCCGAGTCCACCGGCGTGGTCGGCGCCGAGGTCTCGGCCACGGCGACCACCTGGCCCCTGCTCGCCCTCGTCCCCGCGCTCGCGGTCGTCCTCATGGGCGTGATCGTGCTGGTGGTGGGCGGCTCCTGGCCCGTCGGCAGCCGCTACCGCAGCGCCGCGGTCACCGCGGCGGCCGATCCCGAGGAGGACCCCGCGGCGGCCTGGGACGCCCTCACCCGCGGGGAGGATCCGAGCCTCGTGGACGAGGACCCGGATCACGGGGGCGAGGACCCCGGCGAGCACCGCTGAGCACGCCGCGGACGATGCCCGCTCCCGGGGGCATGACGTGGCACAATGGCCCCGACCGGGACCCTGACTGGAGAAGGACCATGCCGAAGACCTACACCGTGCCGCCGCCGCCCCACCACAACGAGGGGAAGACCGCCGCGGCGTGGACGATGAACCTGGGGATCGTCCTCGGCTCGATCCCGATCGCCGCGGGCCTCATCCTCCCGGAGATGACCATCCTGCTCTGGGTCGGTGCCGCGATGGTGCTGCTCGCCATCGTGCTCGGCGTGGTCCTGTCCTCCGTGGGTCTGGGACAGCCCCGCCAGTACAGCATGGCGGCCGCCGCACGCACTGCCGAGGGCAGCGCCGACGAGAACGCCCGCTCCGAGCATCCGTCCGTGGCCGACGCGAGGTGACCACGGCGGTGCGGGACGGGCACGGTCGCGTCGCGCCGCGCACGTCCGTCGGTGGCGTGCGCCGAGCGCTGCTGCCGATCGCTGTCGGCGCCGGGGGCCTCTCCGCGGCTCTTGCCGTGCAGCTGGTGTTCGACCCCTTCCGCACCCATGTGCCGCTGTGCCTGGTCAACCACCTCACCGGCATCGAATGTCCCGGCTGCGGCGCGATCCGCGCCGTCCACTCGCTGCTCGCCGGCGACCTGCTGCTGGCGCTGCGCAGCAACCTGCTGATCACCCTCGCGATCCCGCTCGTCGGGATCGGCCTCGGGGACTGGGCGGTGCGCCGCGCGAGGGGACTGGGTGCCCGGCCGCTGCCCTCGAACCGCGCGATGCTCGTGCTCGTCGGCGTCGTGCTGCTGTTCACGGTGCTGCGGAACCTGCCCGCCTTCTGGTTCCTGGCCCCGATCTCGTACGTCGGCGGCTGAGCCCCGACCCGCATCGGACCGTGCTCCGCACGGCCGAGCCCGACCTGCCGCAGGAGGCCCGTGTGACCCTCACCGGAACCGTTCTCGACGACATCATCGCCGGCGTGCGCGAGGACCTCGCCCCGCGTCGCCGCGCCGTCCCCGAGGCCGAGCTGGCCGAGCGCGCCCGCGCCGCCGCTCCTGCGCTCGACGCGCGTGCCCACCTGCACGGCGACGGCGCGACGATGGGACTGATCGCCGAGGTCAAGCGGGCCAGCCCCTCGAAGGGCGCCCTGGCCGCGATCCCCGAGCCGGCCGAGCTCGCGACCGCCTACGCGGCCTCCGGCGCCTCCGCGATCAGCGTCCTCACCGAGCAGCGCCGCTTCCGCGGCACCCTCGAGGACCTCGACGCCGTCCGCGCCCGCGTCGACGTCCCCGTGCTGCGCAAGGACTTCGTGGTCGAGCCGTACCAGGTGCTCGAGGCCCGCGCCCACGGCGCCGACCTCGTCCTCCTGATCGTCGCGGCGCTCGAGGACGACCTCCTGCGCGAGCTGCACGAGCTCGTCGCCGAGCTCGGCATGCAGTCCCTCGTCGAGACCCACACCGAGGAGGAGCTCGAGCGCGCGCTCGCCCTGGACGCGGGGATCATCGGCGTGAACGCCCGCAACCTCAAGGACCTCACGGTCGACCTCGACCGCGCCGCCGGCCTCCTGCGCGGCATCCCCGCCGGGCCGCTGGCGATCGGCGAGTCCGCCGTCGCCTCCCGCGCCGACGTCGAGGCCTACGCCGCCGCCGGCGCCGACGCCGTGCTCGTCGGCGAGGCGCTGGTGACCTCCGGCGACCCCGCGGCGGCCGTCGCCTCGTTCCGCAGCGTCGCCCGCCGCGGCCGCCCCGTCACGGAAGGAGCTCAGGCATGAGCACCCCGCCCCCCGTCGTGCCCGATCTGACCCGCCCCGCCTCGGCCCTGCGCTCGGAGGCCGGGCCGTACTTCGGCGACTTCGGCGGGCGCTTCCTGCCCGAGGCGCTCGTGCCCGCCCTCGACGAGCTCACCGAGACCTACGAGAAGGCGATCGTCGACCCCGAGTTCAGCAGCGAGCTGCGCCGCCTCGCCGCCGAGTACACCGGCCGGCCCTCCCTGCTCTCCGAGGCGCCGCGCTTCTCCGCCCTCGCCGGCGGCGCGCGCGTCCTGCTCAAGCGCGAGGACCTCAACCACACCGGCTCCCACAAGATCAACAACGTCCTCGGGCAGGCGCTGCTGACCCGCCGCATGGGCAAGACCCGCGTCATCGCCGAGACCGGCGCGGGCCAGCACGGCGTCGCGACCGCGACGGCCGCGGCCCTGTTCGGCCTGGACTGCACGATCTACATGGGCGCCGAGGACACCGAGCGACAGGCCCTCAACGTCGCCCGGATGCGCCTGCTCGGCGCCGAGGTCGTCGCCGTCGAGCAGGGATCGCGCACCCTCAAGGACGCGATCAACGAGGCCTTCCGGGACTGGGTCGCGAACGTGGAGACCACCCACTACCTCCTCGGCACCGTCGCGGGCCCCCACCCCTTCCCGGCGATGGTCCGCGACTTCCACCGCATCATCGGGGAGGAGGCCCGCGCCCAGACCCTCGAGCGCGTCGGCCGCCTGCCCGACGCGGTCGTGGCCTGCGTGGGCGGCGGCTCGAACGCCATGGGCATCTTCCATGCCTTCCTGGACGACACCGACCCGCTCGTGCGGCTCGTGGGCTGCGAGGCGGGCGGCGCCGGCATCGCCTCCGGCCACCACTCGGCGACCATCACCGGCGGCTCCGCCGGGGTGCTCCACGGCGCGCGCAGCTTCGTGATGCAGGACGAGGACGGCCAGACCATCCCCTCCCACTCCGTCTCCGCCGGGCTGGACTACCCGAGCGTCGGCCCCGAGCACGCCTGGCTCGCGGACATCGGCCGCGCCGAGTACCGCGCGATCGACGACGGCCCCGCCATGGAGGCCTTCGCGCTGCTGTCCATGACCGAGGGCATCATGCCCGCGATCGAGTCCGCGCACGCCCTCGCCGGCGCCCTCGCCCTCGGCCGCGAGCTCGGCGAGGACGCCGTGATCCTCGTGAGCCTCTCGGGCCGGGGCGACAAGGACGTGGACACGGCCTCGCGGTGGTTCGGACTCGTCGGCGACGAGCCGGCCCGCGCCGACCTCGGCCGACTGACCGAGCTCGCGCGCACCGCCTCTCCCGTCGACCCCACCTCCCAGGAGCAGCCCCGATGAGCGCCGCCGACACCCACCGCCTGCGCGCCGCCGAGGCGCTGGACCGGGCCCGCGGCGAGGGCCGCGCGGCGCTCGTGGGCTACCTGCCCGTCGGCTTCCCGGACCTCGAGCGCTCGATCGAGGCGGCGCGCGTGCTGATCGACCACGGCGCGGACATGATCGAGCTGGGCCTTCCCTACTCCGATCCCGTCATGGACGGCGCCGTGATCCAGCAGGCGGCCTCCGCCGCGCTCGAGCGCGGCACCCGCACCCGGCACGTCCTGCAGGCCGTCGAGCAGCTCTCCGGCCGCGGCGCCGCGATCCTCGTGATGAGCTACTGGAACCCGGTGCTCGCCTACGGCCCCGACGCCTTCGCCCGCGACCTCGCCGCCGCCGGCGGCGCGGGGCTCATCACCCCCGACCTCATCCCGGACGAGGGGGCGGACTGGATCGCCGCGAGCGAGGAGCACTCCGTGGACCGTGTGTTCCTCGTCGCACCGAGCTCCCCGCGCGACCGCCTCGAGCATGTGGTCTCGCACACGCGCGGGTTCGTCTATGCCGCCAGCACCATGGGCGTCACCGGCACCCGGGCCAGCGTGTCCACCGCGACGGAGGGGCTGGTGGAGCGCACCCGCGCCACCGGTGCGCAGAACGTCTGCGTCGGTCTGGGCGTCTCGAACGGTGAGCAGGCCGCGCAGGTCGGCGCGTACGCTGATGGAGTGATCGTCGGCTCCGCGTTCGTGCGCCCCCTGCTCGAGCACGAGGGCGACGACGCGGCGGCCCGCGCGGCCCTCGCCGCCGTGGCCGCGGATCTCCGCAGCGGCGTCGAGCGCGCCCGCACCTGAGCCCGCTCCGCACCACCCCGGCAGCACAGAGAGGAGAGGACGCGATGATCCCCAGCCCGAGCATCTCCGCGCTCTCCCTCGGCCCCCTCACGATCCACTTCTACGCCCTGTGCATCCTCGCGGGGATCGGCCTCGCGTTGTGGTGGGCCACCAAGCGCTGGGAGGCGCGCGGCGGGGACGGCGACACCCTCTTCGACATCGTCTTCGTCGCCGTGATCGCAGGCATCGTCGGCTCCCGCGTCTGGCACGTCCTGACCTCCCCGGCACCCTTCTTCGGCGAGGGCGGCGACCCGATCGCGGTGCTGTACATCTGGCAGGGCGGCCTCGCGATCTACGGCGGCGTCGCGGGCGGTGCGCTCGCGGTGTGGATCATGGCGCGGATCAAGGGCGTCTCCTTCACCGCGCTCGCGGACACGATCGCGCCCACCATCATGCTCGCGCAGGTCCTCGGCCGCTTCGGCAACTGGTTCAACCAGGAGCTCTACGGCCCGCCGCTGGACGCCTGGTGGGCCTGGGACGTGACCTGCGAGACCAACGGCACCACGATCGCCGGCTGCATGCCGGGCACCTACCACCCCACCTTCCTGTACGAGCAGCTGTGGAACCTCGCCGGCATCGCGGCGCTCCTGCTGCTCAGCCGCCGATTCCAGTGGGCCGGCGGCCGCGTGTTCTGGGCCTACGTCGCGATCTACTCCACCGGCCGGGCCTGGATCGACGCGATCCGCTCCGAGCCCGTGCTGATGGTGGGCCCGCTGCGCATCCACACCCTCGTCGCGCTGCTCATGGTGCTCGTCGGCGTGGGGATGTTCGTGCTGCTCACCCTGCGCAAGGCGAAGCGCGGGGGAGAGGTCGTCGCCGCCGACGGCTCCTTCAGCCTGCCCGCCCAGACCGAGGGCAACGGCCCCGACGAGGACGAGGTCGAGAAGTCGGGCACGCCTCCCTCTCCCGGCCCCGCCCCCTCACCCGGCCCCTAGGGCCCCTCCTCCGGACGGCGCGAAGCGCGCGGAGGGCGGCCCGGGGCCCGGGCGCTCGTCGGATCCTCGACGAGCCCGTCACCGGCCGCCGCTCCAGAAGGGCTCCCGCGTCATGCTCCCCCTCACCTCCCGCTTCTCGTCCCTCCCTGCCGCCCAGGGCCTCTACCGGCCGGACAGCGAGGTCGACTCCTGCGGCGTCGCGATGATCGCGACGCTCCGCGGCACCCCCCAGCACCGCATCGTCCAGCACGCCCTCGAGGCACTGCGCAACCTCGATCACCGCGGCGCGGTCGGCGCCGAGGAGAACACCGGTGACGGCACCGGGATCATGGTCCAGCTGCCCGACGCCTTCCTCCGTGAGGTCAGCGGCCTGGACCTGCCGCCGCTGGGGCAGTACGCCGCCGGCATCGCCTTCGTGCCCCGCGAGGCCGACGGCCGCGCCGCCGTGCTCGAGACCCTCGAGCGGGTCGCCGCCGAGGAGGGCCTGCGACTGCTCGGCACCCGCGAGGTGCCCGTGACCGACGGGCTCGTCGGCCCCTCGGCCGAGGAGGTCCGCCCCGACTTCGTGCAGGTCTTCCTCGCCGACGCCCGCGCCGAGCGCACCGGCCTCGAGCTCGAGCGGGCCGTCTTCGCCACTCGCCGTCGCGTCGAGCACGCCACCGAGGGCTACTTCCCCTCCCTCTCGACCCGGGTGATGGTGTACAAGGGGATGCTCACCCCCGTCCAGCTCGACGAGTTCTACCCCGATCTGCGCGACCCCCGCTTCGCCTCCGCCCTCGCGATCGTCCACTCGCGCTTCTCGACCAACACCTTCCCGGCCTGGGCACTCGCCCACCCCTTCCGCACCCTCGCGCACAACGGCGAGATCAACACGGTGATCGGCAACCGCAACCGGGTCCGGGCGGCCGAGGGGTCGATGGCCACCGACGCCTTCGGCGAGGACTTCTCTCGCCTGCTGCCGATCACCACGCCCGGCGGCTCGGACTCCGCGGGCCTGGACGAGGTCGCCGAGCTGCTGCACCTCTCCGGCCGCTCCCTGCCCCACGCCCTGATGATGCTGGTGCCCGAGCCGTGGGAGAACGACGAGTCGATGGACCCGGACCTGCGGGCCTTCTACGAGTTCCACGCCGCGCTCCAGGAGCCCTGGGACGGGCCCGCGGCCGTCGTCTTCTCCGACGGCACGCAGGTCGGCGCGCGCCTGGACCGCAACGGCCTGCGTCCGCTGCGCTACTGGGTGATGGAGGACGACCTGGTGATCCTCGGGTCCGAGACGGGCGTCGTGGACGTCCCCCGCTCCGAGGTGGTGCGCACCGGCCGCATCGCCCCCGGCGAGATCTTCCTGCTCGATCTCGAGGCGGGCGAGATCGTGCCCAGCGACGAGCTCAAGCACGAGATCGCCACCGCCCGCCCCTACGCCACCTGGGTGAAGGAGCAGAAGGTCGCGCTCGGTGACCTGCCCCGGCGCGAGCACATCTCCCACTCCCGCTCCTCCGTGCTGCGCCGCCAGCAGACCTTCGGGTACACGGAGGAGGAGCTGCGGGTGCTGCTCGCCCCGATGGCCGCCAAGGGCGCCGAGCCGCTCGGCGCCATGGGCACCGACACCCCCATCGCGGTGCTCTCGGACCGTCCCCGGCTGCTGTTCGACTACTTCACGCAGATGTTCGCGCAGGTCACCAACCCGCCGCTGGACTCGCTGCGCGAGGAGATCGTCACCTCGCTCGGGGTGAGCATCGGCCGGTCCCGGAACCTCCTGGACGCGACCCCGCAGCATGCCCGGCAGCTGTCGCTGGACGCTCCGGTGCTGGACAGCGACCAGCTCGCGCAGCTGCTCGCGGTCGACGCCCACCCCGCCACGGCCGACTTCCACACCGTGCGGCTGCGCGGCCTCTACCCGGTCGCCGGTGGCACCGCCGCGCTGCGCGCACGGCTCGAGGAGATCTGCGAGGAGGCCGTCGCCGCGATCGATGACGGCGCGACCTTCCTGGTCCTCTCCGACCGCGATACCAATCAGGTCCTCGCCCCGATCCCCTCGCTGCTGATGACCAGCGCCGTCCAGCACCACCTGGTGCGCACAGGCCGACGCACCTCCGCCGCGCTCGTGGTCGAGGCCGGGGACGTGCGCGAGGTGCACCATGCGGCGCTCCTCATCGGCTACGGCGCCAGCGCGGTCACCCCCTATCTCGCGATGGAGAGCGTCGAGGAGCTCGTCGAGCGCGGGGTGGTCAGCGACCTCAGCCCCGAGCAGGCCGTCGCGAACCTCGCCAAATCGCTGTCCAAGGGTGTCCTGAAGATCATGTCCAAGATGGGCATCTCCACGGTCGCCTCCTACCGCGGCGCCCAGATCTTCGAGGCCGTGGGCCTCAGCCAGGAGCTGGTGGACACCTGGTTCCCCGGCACCATCAGCCGCATCGGCGGCATCGACCTCGAGGTCATCGCCGAGGAGATCGCCGCCCGCCACGCCCTGGCCCATCCGGTCGACGGCGTGCACCCGCCCCACCGCGGCCTGCCCGTCGGCGGCGAGTACCAGTGGCGCCGCGAGGGCGAGCCGCACCTGTTCACCCCTGAGTCGGTGTTCCGCCTGCAGCACTCCACCCGCGCGAGGAAGTACGACGAGTTCCGCGCCTACACCGACGCGGTCGACGAGCAGCACGAGCGGCTGATGACGATCCGCGGGCTGCTGCGCCTGCGCACCGACGACTCGCCCGCGATCCCGCTGGAGGAGGTCGAGCCGGTCGAGTCGATCACGCGACGCTTCATGACCGGTGCGATGAGCTACGGCTCCATCTCCCAGGAGGCCCACGAGACCCTCGCGATCGCCATGAACCGCCTGGGAGGCATGTCCAACAGCGGCGAGGGCGGCGAGGACCCCGAGCGCCTGCACGACCCCGAGCGGCGCAGCGCCATCAAGCAGATCGCCTCCGGCCGCTTCGGCGTGACCAGCGAGTACCTGACCTTCGCACGCGACATCCAGATCAAGATGGCGCAGGGCGCGAAGCCGGGCGAGGGCGGACAGCTCCCGCCCGAGAAGGTCTACCCCTGGATCGCCCGGACCCGCCACTCGACCCCCGGCATCGGACTGATCTCCCCGCCCCCGCACCACGACATCTACTCGATCGAGGACCTCGCCCAGCTGATCCACGACGCGAAGAGCGCGAACCCGGCCGCGCGCGTGCACGTCAAGCTCGTCTCCCGCTTCGGGGTCGGCACGGTCGCCACCGGCGTGTCGAAGGCCCATGCGGACGTCGTCCTCATCTCCGGGCACGACGGCGGCACCGGCGCGAGCCCGCTGAACTCCCTCAAGCACGCCGGCACCCCCTGGGAGCTCGGCCTCGCCGAGACCCAGCAGACCCTGCTGCTGAACGGGCTGCGCGACCGCATCACCGTCCAGGTCGACGGGCAGATGAAGACGGGCCGCGACGTGGTCATCGCGGCGCTGCTCGGGGCCGAGGAGTACGGCTTCGCCTCCGCGCCGCTGGTCGTCACCGGCTGCGTCATGATGCGCGTCTGCCACCTGGACACCTGCCCCGTCGGCGTCGCCACCCAGAACCCCGAGCTGCGCGCCCGCTACGCGGGCCGGGCCGAGCACGTGGTGACCTTCTTCCAGTTCGTCGCCGAGCAGGTGCGCGAGCACCTCGCCGCGCTCGGGCTGCGCTCCCTGGACGAGGCGATCGGACGCACCGACCTCCTCGCCCTGCGCGAGGACCAGCGGGCGCTCACCGCGCTCGGCGAGGCGAAGCGCGAGGGCCTCGACCTCGCCGCCGTGCTCGCCGCGCCCGAGATCCACCCCGGCGACTTCCCGCGCCGCCGCCGCGGCCAGGACCACGGCCTCGAGAAGGCCCCGGACCATCCCTGGATCGCCGCGGCCGAGGAGGTGATCGACGCCCGCGCGGGCACGGTCCGGATCCCCGGGCAAGTGCGGAACATCGACCGCAGCGCGGGCACCCTGCTCGGCCACGAGGTCACCCGCCGCACCGACGGCGCGGGCCTTCCCGACGACGCGATCGTGCTCGAGCTGACCGGCACCGGCGGACAGTCCTTCGGGGCGTTCCTCCCGCGCGGCGTGAGCATGCACCTCACCGGCGACGCGAACGACTACGTCGGCAAGGGGCTCTCGGGCGGCGTGATCGCCGTCGGCCACGGCGCCGGCACCGGGCCCTCGCTGACCTCCGCCCCGATCGCGGGCAACACCTGCGCCTACGGCGCCACCAGCGGCCGCCTGCTGCTGGCGGGCGCGGCGGGGGAGCGGTTCGGGGTGCGCAACTCCGGCGCGACCCTGGTGGTCGAGGGGATCGGCGACCACGGCGCCGAGTACATGACCGGAGGCGCCGTGATCGTGCTCGGCCCGACCGGCCGCAACCTCGGCGCCGGCATGAGCGGCGGCACCCTGTTCGTCCTGGACCTGGACCCCTCCTGCCTGAACCCGGCCGACGCCCGGGGCTTCTCCGTCGCCCCCGTGCGCGAGGAGCACCGAGGCTTCGTCCTCGAGGCGCTGCGCGACCACCTGGCCCGCACCGGCTCCGACCGGGCGGCCGCGCTGCTGGCCGACGAGGAGGAGCTGATGGGGCGCCTCACCGAGATCGCGCCCCGCGCCTTCCTCACCATCACCGCGATCCGGGACGACGCGGTGGCCCAGGGGCTCGACCCCGATGCGAACGATGTCTGGAACGAGATCATGGAGGCCACCCATGGCTGATCCCCGAGGATTCCTGCGCACCCGCGACCGCGAGCTGCCCGCTCGCCGCCCGGTCCCGGTGCGCCTGATGGACTGGCGCGAGGTCTACGAGGCCCGCGAGAAGGGCACCCTCTCGGTGGTCTCCCGCCAGGCCGGGCGCTGCATGAACTGCGGCATCCCCTTCTGCCACCAGGGCTGCCCGCTGGGCAACCTGATCCCGGAGTGGAACGACCTGGTCTACCGCGACGACTGGGAGGAGGCCGCCGAGCGCCTCCACGCGACCAACAACTTCCCCGAGTTCACCGGCCGCGCCTGCCCCGCCCCCTGCGAGTCCAGCTGCGTGCTGGGCATCAACCAGCCGCCGGTGACGATCAAGAACGTCGAGGTCTCGATCATCGACCGCGCCTTCGAGGAGGGCTGGGTGCGCCCGGTCCCCGCGACCCGGCACACCGGTCGCTCCGTCGCGGTCGTCGGCTCCGGACCGGCGGGCCTCGCCGCCGCCCAGCAGCTCACCCGCGCCGGCCACGCCGTGGTCGTGCTCGAGAAGGACGACCGCCTCGGCGGGCTGCTGCGCTACGGCATCCCCGAGTTCAAGCTCGAGAAGCGGCACGTCGACCGGCGCCTCGCCCAGATGCGCGAGGAGGGGACCCGCTTCCGCACCGGCGTCGACGTCGGCGGGACCGGCGAGGGCGCGCTGTCCGTCGAGGAGCTGCGCTCCCGCTTCGACGCGGTCGTGCTCGCGACCGGCGCGAACGTGCCCCGCGAGCTCGCGGTGCCGGGCCGGGACGCCGCCGGGATCCACCCCGCCATGGACTACCTCACGCAGGCGAACCGCCTCGTGGAGGGCGACTGGCTGGGGGAGCCGATCTCCGCCGAGGGCAGGGACGTGGTGATCATCGGCGGCGGCGACACCGGCGCGGACTGCCTCGGCACGGCGCTGCGCCAGGGAGCCCGCTCCGTGACGACCCTCGCGATCGGCACCCAGCCCCCGAGCGAGCGGGACGAGTCCCAGCCCTGGCCCACCCATCCGGTCCTCTTCGAGGTCTCCACGGCGCACGAGGAGGGCGGCGACCGCTCGTACCTCGCCTCCACCACCGGCTTCGAGGTCGGCCCCGACGGCGCGGTGACGGGACTGCGCGTCGCGCGCACGCAGTTCGTCGACGGCCGGCGCGTCCCCACCCCGGGCACCGACACCGTGCTGCCCGCGACCCTGGTGCTCATCGCGATGGGCTTCACCGGCGCGAGGGAGCAGGGCCTGCTCGAGCAGCTCGGTGTGGAGATGACCTCACGGGGCACCGTCGTGCACGACGGCTCCTGGGCCACGTCCGTGCCGGGGGTGTTCACCGCGGGCGACTGCGCCCGAGGCCAGAGCCTCATCGTGTGGGCGATCGCGGAGGGACGCTCGTGCGCCGCGGCCGTCGACGAGCACCTGATGGGGGGCAGCTCGCTGCCCCGTCCCGTGCGCCCCGGCGAGAAGCCCGTCACAGTGTGAAAGACTGGGGTCAGTACACGCGACGCTGCGGCCCTGTCATGGCGCTCGCGCGCTGTCCTGCGGGGCCGCGGCCCTCACTCGAACTACAGATGGGTTGACATGCGCAAAGCGAAGATCGTCTGCACACTCGGTCCGGCGACCGACACCTACGAGCAGATCCGGACGCTGATCGACGCCGGGATGAACGTGGCGCGGATGAATCTCAGCCACGGCACTCACGAGGACCACGAGAAGGTCTACGCGAACATCCGCAAGGCCTCCGAGGACCTCGGCAAGAACGTCGCCGTGCTCGTCGACCTGCAGGGCCCGAAGATCCGCCTGGGCAACTTCGCCGACGGACCGCACCAGCTCGAGGTCGGCGACACCTTCACGATCACCACGGAGGACGTCGCCGGCACGCGGGAGCGCGTCTCGACCACCTTCAAGGGACTGCCGGGCGACTGCCGCCCCGGCGACGTGCTCCTGATCGACGACGGCAAGGTCTCGGTGCGGGTCACCGACGTCACCGAGACCGACGTGACCACTGTCGTCGAGGTGCCCGGCCCGGTTTCGAACCACAAGGGCATCAACCTCCCGGGCGTGGCCGTGTCCGTGCCGGCCATGAGCGAGAAGGACATCGCCGACCTGCGCTGGGGCCTGAAGCTCGGCGCCGACCTGATCGCCCTGTCCTTCGTGCGCGACGCGCACGACATGGACGACGTGCTCCGCATCATGCAGGAGGAGGGGCGTCGCGTCCCCGTCATCGCGAAGATCGAGAAGCCGCAGGCCGTCCGCGCGCTGCGGTCGATCGTCGGCGCCTTCGACGGCATCATGGTCGCCCGCGGCGACCTCGGCGTGGAGCTGCCCCTCGAGCAGGTCCCGCTGGTGCAGAAGCGCGCGATCGAGCTGGCCCGCCGCAACGCGAAGCCGGTCATCGTCGCCACCCAGGTGCTCGAGTCCATGATCGAGAGCCCCCGCCCCACCCGCGCGGAGGCCTCGGACTGCGCCAACGCGATCCTCGACGGCGCCGACGCGGTCATGCTCTCGGGCGAGACCAGCGTGGGCAAGTACCCCTTCGAGGCGGTGCGCACCATGGCGCGCATCGTCACCAACACGGAGGAGAACGGCGCCGACCGCATCCTCCCGCTGGGCACCATCCCGCACACCCGCGGCGGCGCCATCACCCGCGCGGCCTCGGAGATCGGCGACCAGCTCTCGGCGCAGTACCTGGTGACCTTCACCGAGTCCGGCGACACCGCGCGCCGCCTCTCCCGCCTGCGCCCGACGATCCCGCTGCTGGCGATGACCCCCTACCCGGAGGTCGCCCGCCAGCTCTCGCTCACCTGGGGCGTCGAGGCGCACCTGGTGCCGATGCAGAGGGACTCCGACCAGATGGTGGCCGTCGTGGACGAGCTGCTGCGCGAGCAGAAGGGGCTGCAGAAGAACGACCTGGTCGTCATCGCGGCCGGCTCGCCTCCCGGAGTCCACGGCTCGACCAACACGCTGCGCGTGCACCGCATCGGCGACCTCGACGGGACCGAATCGGCCCGCATCGAGGCCGACCGCATCGCCGCGGGGCAGTGATCCTCGCGACCTGACGGATGCGATGTGAGGGACCTCCCCTCTGCGCGGACGGCGCCCGCGGCCCTGTGGCCGCGGGCGCCGTCCCGTGCGTGCCGGGTGCGGGACTCGAACCCGCACGCCCTCGCGGACAGCGCATTTTGAGTGCGCCGCGTCTACCATTCCGCCAACCCGGCCTGCCCCTCGGCGCCGAGGGCTGGACTAGGATATCGCTGATGACCAACGGCCTCCGCCGCCGGGTGCAGGGCACCCGGGGAGGCCCCGAACGAGACACAGGGCGACATGACTGACGACACCACCGACCTTCCCGACGACGCCCAGGACGAGGCCGCCCCCGCGAGCGAGGCGCCGCGTCGCACAGCCGTCGTCGCCGAGGACGAGAGCCTCATCCGCATGGACATCGTCGAGACGCTCACCGAGGCGGGCTTCGACGTGATCGCCGCAGTCGGCGACGGCGAGAGCGCCATCGCGAAGACCCGCGAGCTGCGTCCCGACGTCGTGATCCTCGACGTGAAGATGCCGCAGACCGACGGCGTCACCGCCGCGGAGAGGATCGGCGAGGAGAACCTCGCCCCCGTCGTGATGCTCACCGCGTTCTCGCAGACCGAGCTCGTCGAGCGCGCCCGCGACGCCGGCGCCATGGCGTACGTCGTCAAGCCCTTCACCCCTGCGGACCTGCTCCCGGCCGTCGAGATCGCGATCTCCCGCCACCAGCAGATCGTGCAGCTCGAGTCCGAGATCGCGGACCTGGGCGAGCGCTTCGAGACCCGCAAGCGCGTGGACCGCGCCAAGGGCCTGCTGCAGACGAACATGGGCCTGTCCGAGCCCGAGGCCTTCCGCTGGATCCAGAAGACCTCCATGGACCGCCGCCTGACCATGCGCGAGGTCGCCGACGCGGTCGTCGACCAGCTGGGCGCCCAGGGCAAGGACTGATCAGCGGCGCGCGCTGAACGCCGAGGACGCGCAGGGGGCGCGTCCACGCACGGGGAGGGGACGGTTCGGCTCATGAGGATCACTCGACGCACGCTCGTGCAGGGACTGGGGGCCGGCGTGCTCGGCGCCGGGACGCTCAGCGCCTGCGGGCCCGGCGGTAGGAGGAGGCCGAGGCCCGAGACGACCGCCCCGACGGCCGGCACCCTGGAGGAGCCCGACCAGCCGCTCGTGATCGGCCAGATCGGCGCCTCCTACGGCCGGATGGGCCGCGCCGAGGAGGCGATCGCCGTGGCGATCGACGAGGCGCGGATCGACGTCAACGCCCGCTGGGGCGGGCTGTTCGACCAGGAGATCGTGCTGCTGGAGCGCCACGTGATGGAGGCCCCGGGGGAGGACCTCGGACCCGTCATCACCGAGATGGCCGACGCCGGCGCCACCTGCGTGATCACCTCGATCGACGAGGAGTCCCTGATCGCCGCGATGCCGGCGCTGGTCGAGGCTCAGCTGGCGATCGTGGACGTGCTCACCTCCGGGATGAGCGTCCGCTCCGAGGACGTGCAGACGGCGAACCTGCTGGTGCGCCTCGCCCCGAACGAGAGGATCAACGCCGCCCGCTACGCCGAGGAGGCGCTCGGCGGCGGGGGAGACCGCAGCGGGCCGGCGGGCTCCGTCGCGTTCCTCTCCGAGGACACCGCCCAGGGCCGCAGTCTGCTCGACGAGCTCACGAAGGTGCTGAACCCCGCCAGCGGCAAGGTGGTCAGCGAACAGTTCTACGAGGTCGGCAAGATCGGCGACATCGGCGCCCGGGTGAAGAAGGTCCTGAAGTCCCCGCCCGCCCTGCTGATCGCCAACGGCGGCACCGAGCTCGGGCCCTTCCTCTCCGCGCTGCACAAGGCCACCCTCGACAAGAGCAAGCGGCCCGAGGTCGAGTTCCCCCGCCGGATCTCGCCCTGGGCGACCGTCGACTACGCGGCCGAGCCCGGCGCCGAGGATCTCGTGGCCGAGGCCCTCGCCTCCACCACCGGGTACCAGCCGGGCGGCGAGCTCAGCACCGAGCACGAGAACATGATGCTGAACCGCAATCGCGAGTTCTTCCGCCGCGGCTACGCCTACTCACAGCAGGGCTACGACGCGCTGGTCATGCTCTGCCTCGCGGCCGAGCACGCCCTGTCGGTCGAGGGCACCGCGCTGGCCGCGGCGCTGCCGGAGATCCTTACCGGCGCCGAGGAGTGCACGGACTTCGAGCTCTGCCGGCGCACCATGACCTCGGCGCTGGAGGCGGGGGAGCGGGCCACCGTCGCCTACGTCGGCAGGATGGGCGCGCTCGAGCTCGGCGGGCAGTCCGACGCCCGCAAGGGCCAGCTGCGCGAGTACAGCTGGACGAAGTCCAACGAGCTGGTGACGTCCGACCCCACGGGCTTCGAAGCCCCGGAGTGAGCCCGCTCAGCGCGGCGGCAGCAGCTGCGTCGAGACGGTGATCGTGCTCAGCAGGCGACCGTCCCCGTCGTGGACGTCCACGAGATAGCTCGCCACCTGACGCCCCAGATGACGCGGCGCGCAGGTCGCGGTGACCCAGCCGTCGCGGGCCGAGCGATGGTGCAGGGCGGAGACCGAGGTCCCCACGGCCTGGGCGCCCTCGCCGTGCACCGAGCGGGCGTGCAGCACCGCCGCGAGCGAGGCGATCGACTCCGCCAGCGCGATCGTCGCCCCGCCGTGCAGCAGCCCCGCCGGCTGGGTGCTGCCCGCGACCGGCATGCGCATCCTCCCGCCGCCGGCGCCGAGGGACAGCACCTCCATGCCGAGCCGCTCGACGAGGGTGCCGGCGAAGGACTCCTCGAGGCGGGCGAGGAGCTCCGGCGGCACGGCCCCGTCGGCTCCCTCCTCGTCGTGGGCGGGGGACGGACTGGCGTGGCGGTGGTCTGCGGACATGGCACGAGGGTGCCACAGCCGCAGGAGTGCCCGGAGGCGGCGCGGCCGTGGGAGACTGCTCCCCATGAGTGCGAGCGACACCGATGACCAGCGCCTCCTGTTGATCGACGGCCACGCCATGGCCTTCCGGGCGTTCTTCGCCCTGCCCGCCGACGGGTTCAGCGACGGGCGGGGCCAGGCCACCAACGCCGTCTACGGCTTCGCCCGCATGATCATCAACGTCGTCGCCTCCGAGCGGCCGACGCATCTCGCGGTCGCCTTCGACCTTCCCGGCGGCACCTTCCGCGACCGCATCTACGACCAGTACAAGGGCGGGCGCGACGAGACCCCCGAGGCCTTCCACGGGCAGATCGGTCTGATCCAGCAGGTGCTCGACGCGCTCGGGGTGCGGTGGCTGACCTACGAGGACTACGAGGCCGACGACATCATCGCCACGCTCGCCACCCGCGCCGAGGAGCGCGGCGACGAGGCCCTGATCGTCTCCAGCGACCGTGACGCGATCCAGCTCGTCGGCGAGAAGGTCACCCTGCTGCAGCCGATCAAGGGCGTCACCGAGATGCGCCGCATGACCCCGGCCGCCGTCGAGGAGAAGTACGGGATCCCGCCGGAGCGCTATCCCGATCTCGCCGCCCTCGTCGGCGAGGCGGCGGACAACCTCCCCGGCGTGCCGGGTGTCGGCCCCAAGACCGCCGCGAAGTGGATCGTCCAGTACGACGGGCTCGAGGGCGTCCTCGCCCATGCCGACGAGATCAAGGGCAAGGCCGGCCAGTCACTCCGGGACCACCTCGAGGACGTGCGGCGCAACCGGCTCATGAACGCCGCCTACACCACGCTCGACCTGCCTGATGATCCCGCCCACTACGCCCTCGGCGGAGGGGACCGCGCGCGGGTGCTCGAGGTCTTCGACGATCTCGCCTTCGGGGACACGATCCGCCGCGACCTGCCCGCCGCGCTGCTGGGCGAGGAGATCGCCGAGGAGGTCGCGCCCGAGCCCGCCGCCGAGGTCATCAGGGTCCGGGACGGCGCCGCCCTCGCCGAGCTGCTGGGCGAGGACGGTGGCACGCTCGCGCTCGACCTCGTCGAGGACGTGCGCGGCGGTGCCCTCCTGGGCCTGGCCACCCCCGAGCGCAGCGGGGCCGTCTCCCTCGGCGCGCTGGACTCCGAGGCCGCGGAGACGCTCGGGGCCGCGCTCGAGGGCGCCCGCGAGCTGCGGATCGCGGACGTCCCCTCCCTCCGCGACCGGCTCGCGGAGAACGGCTATCGCCTCGGGACCGGGGTGCGGGACCTCGCGCTGGAGGCCTTCGTGCTGCGCCCCGGCGCCCGCACCTACGGGACCGAGGCCCTGGCTGCCGAGCTCGCTGGTGCGAGCTTCGAGCCGAAGCCGCGCAAGCCCGCGGAGTCCACGCTGAAGAAGGAGAGCCCGGAGACCCGCGCCGAGCACATCGCCCGCGCCGAGGACCGTCTCGCGAGCGCCGTCGCCGCGCTGCACCCGGCCGCCGAGGAGCTCACCGCCAGGCTCGGCGACTCCCCGTGGGCGGGGGACATCCTCGACGACCTCGAGCGCCCCCTGCAGGAGGTGCTCGAGACGATGCACTCCCGCGGCATCGCCATCGACCACGACGCCCTCCAGCGCCTGCGCGACGAGTTCGAGGGCTTCGTGGCCCAGGCCAAGCGCGAGGCCGGGGAGATCGTGGGGGAGGAGGTCAACCTCGCCTCCCCGAAGCAGCTTCAGGTGGTGCTCTTCGAGACCCTCTCCCTGCCCACCACGCGCAAGATCTCCTCGGGCCACTCCACCGACGCAGAGTCGCTCACCGACCTCATGGAGTCGCTCGACCCCGACTCCGCCGGGCACCGCTTCCTCTCCTGGCTGCTGCGCTTCCGCGAGATGAGCAAGCTGACCGGCTACCTGGTGGGCCTGGACAAGGTGATGGACACCGGCGCCCGCGTCCACACCACCTTCCAGCAGACCGCGGCGGCGACGGGCCGGCTCGCGTCGACCGAGCCGAACCTGCAGAACATCCCCGTGCGCACCTCCGAGGGCCAGCGGATCCGCGACGTCTTCGTCGCCGGGGAGGGCTTCGACTCCCTCATGACCGCCGACTACTCCCAGATCGAGATGCGCATCATGGCCCACCTCTCGGAGGACGAGGGGCTCATCGAGGCCTTCCGCTCCGGGGAGGACCTCCACAACTTCGTCGCCTCGCGCGTGTTCGGGGTGAGCCCGGACGAGGTCGACCCGGCGATGCGCTCGAAGACCAAGGCCGTCAGCTACGGCCTCGCCTACGGGCTCTCCGCCTTCGGCCTCTCCCGTCAGCTGCGCATCTCCAGGGCCGAGGCGACCGCGCTGCGCGACGGCTACTTCGAGCGCTTCGGCGGGGTGCGCGACTACCTCCATCGCAGCGTCGAGAAGGCCCGCGAGACCGGGTACACGGAGACGATCCTGGGTCGCCGCCGCTACCTGCCGGACCTCACGAGCGACAACCGTCAGCGCCGGGAGAACGCCGAGCGGGTCGCGCTGAACTCCCCGATCCAGGGCAGCGCCGCGGACCTCATCAAGCTCGCGATGCTCACCGTCGAGTCGCGGATGCGCGAGGCGGACCTCCGCTCCCGCATGCTCCTGCAGGTCCACGACGAGCTCGTGCTCGAGGTCGCCGCCGGCGAGCTGGAGCAGGTCAGGGAGATCGTCGAGGACGGCATGGACTCCGCCTACGAGCTCTCCGTGCCGCTCGAGGTCGGGATCGGCGTGGGGCGCACCTGGCGCGAGGCCGCCCACTGAGCCGCACCTCGCCCCGCTGAACCGCCCGCCTCCGACGGACGGGGCGGACATCACATCCGTGCGGCCCCGCGCCGCCCGCCGCACCCTCGCGCACCGGGGGTGCGGCTGGTAAGCTGGCGAAGGCTTGTGCGCCCCCGGTGCACACCGAACCGCCCATCACGCCGACCCGCAGGGTCGCCGCCGAGGGCGGAGCACGTCCCCCGACCCTACTCATTTCCTGTCCCGACGGAGTCCTTACCTACATGACCGACACCACGACCCCCCAGATCGCCATCAACGACATCGGTGACGCCGACGAGCTCATGGCCGCCA
>Ga0308157_10003272_pt1 | contig 24019 bp, 20 predicted proteins | sample PhyBR1_FD_201035 | JGI IMG/M metagenome (GOLD analysis project Ga0308157, IMG submission 201035) | Phyllosphere microbial communities from UC Gill Tract Community Farm, Albany, California, United States - DLSLB.R1 | ecosystem: Host-associated > Plants > Phyllosphere > Unclassified | place: USA...
ACCCCGTTATCGGGCGCGACGAGGAAATCCGCCGCGTACTCCAGATTTTGTCGCGCCGCACCAAAAATAACCCCGTGCTGCTCGGCGAGCCCGGCGTGGGTAAAACTGCCATCGCCGAAGGCCTGGCTCAGCGCATCGTGGCCGGCGACGTGCCCGAGAACCTGCAAGACAAAACCTTGATGAGCCTCGACCTAGGCCTGCTCGTGGCCGGCGCCAAGTACAAGGGCGAATTTGAGGAGCGCCTTAAGGCCGTTATCAAGGAAGTGACCGATGCCGAAGGCCAGATTATTCTGTTCATCGACGAGATACACACCCTAATTGGGGCCGGTGGCGGGGGCGAAGGCGCCATGGACGCCGCCAACCTGCTCAAGCCCGCCCTAGCCCGCGGCGAGCTGCACGCCATCGGTGCCACCACGCTCAAGGAATACCAGAAATACATCGAGAAAGACAAGGCCCTAGAGCGCCGCTTCCAGGCCGTAATGGTGGACGAGCCCAGCGTGCCCGACGCCATCAGCATTCTGCGTGGCATCAAGGAAAAGTACGAGCTGCACCATGGCGTGCGCATCACCGACGACGCCGTGATTGCGGCCGTGGAGCTGAGCAGCCGCTACATCACCGACCGCTTCCTGCCCGACAAGGCCATCGACCTCATGGACGAGGCCGCCGCCAAGCTACGCATCGAGCTGAACTCCATGCCCGTGGAGCTCGACGAAATCCAGCGCCGCATCATGCAGCTGGAGATTGAGCGCGAGGCCATTCGGCGCGAAGACAACAAGGACCGCGAGGCCGTGCTCAGCAAGGAGCTAGCCGAGCTAGGTACCCAGCGCGACGAGCTGAAAGCCAAGTGGGAAGGCGAGAAATCGGTTTTGACCAACATCCAGACCGAGAAGGAGAACATCGAGCGCTTCAAGACCGAAGCCGAGCAGGCCGAACGCCAGGGCGACTACGGCCGCGTAGCCGAGCTGCGCTACGGCAAAATCCAGGAGGCCGAGCAGAGGCTCAAAACCCTACAGGACGAGGCCAACGCCAACAAAGACGGCGGCGGCATGCTGCAAGAAGTGGTAACCAGCGAGGACATTGCCGAGGTAGTGGCCAAGTGGACGGGCATCCCGGTCAGCAAGATGCTGCAAGCCGAGCGCGACAAGCTCCTAGGGCTCGAAGCCGAGCTGGGCCGCCGCGTGGCCGGCCAGAGCGAAGCCATCGCCGCCATCTCCGATGCCGTGCGCCGCTCGCGTGCCGGTTTGCAAGACCCCAAGCGGCCCATCGGCTCGTTTATCTTCCTAGGTACCACCGGGGTAGGTAAGACCGAGCTAGCCAAGGCCCTGGCCGAGTACTTGTTCAACGACGAAAACGCCATGGTGCGCATCGACATGAGCGAGTTTCAGGAGCGCCACGCCGTATCGCGCCTCATCGGGGCGCCTCCCGGCTACGTGGGCTACGACGAGGGCGGCCAGCTCACGGAGGCCGTGCGCCGCAAGCCCTACTCGGTGGTGCTGCTCGACGAGATTGAGAAAGCGCACCCCGACGTGTTCAACATCTTGCTGCAAGTGCTCGACGATGGCCGCCTCACCGATAACAAAGGCCGGGTGGCGAACTTCAAGAACACCATCATCATCATGACCTCGAACACGGGGGCCGACATCATTCAGAAGAATTTCAAAGAGCTGAATGAGTACAACCACGAAGAAGTGGTGGACCGCACCCGCGACGAGGTAGTAGAGCGCCTGCGCCAGCACATGCGCCCCGAGTTCCTGAACCGCATCGACGAAATCGTGATGTTCCAGCCGCTCAAGCGCAAGGAAATCCGCAAGATTGTCGATATCCAGTTCAAGCAAATCCAGCAGCGCTTGCAGGAGGCCGGCATCAGCCTCGAAGCCACCGACGAGGTACTCGACTACCTAGGCGAGCAGGGCTTCGACCCGCAGTTCGGCGCCCGCCCGCTCAAGCGCGTGCTCCAGCGCGTCATCCTCAACGAGCTGAGCAAGGAGATACTCTCCGGCAAAGTGAGTAAGGACGCCGTGGTAGAAGCCGTGCTCGAAGACGGTGCCGTGCACTTCGAGAATGTGGAGCTGCCGACGGTGTAAGTAAGTTGATTTATAGCAAAAAGCCCCATTAGCATTGGCTAGTGGGGCTTTTTGCATGGTAGGCTTTCTGGTTTACAGCAGGCCTTCGCCAATCAGCCACTGCACGGCATCCTGGCGGCAGGCGGCTACGCCGCCGTTGGCGGTGCGGTTGTGGTACACGTTGTTGCGCTTGGCCAGAATTTTATAGCTCATGGTGCCGGAGCTGCCCGACCAGGCCGCAATTGTCACGACGGCTATCACGGTGCCGTCGGGTAGGGTAATCTGGTCGATAACGTCGCCATCGGGCTTGGCGGTGTTGATAGTGCCGATAAACTTACCATCCTGCACAATGCGCGAACCCGAGATGCTAAATGGCGACCGGCGCGAGCGCTCCACCACCTGGTAGCTCAGCGGCGGGGCATTGAGCTGTTCAGTCTTTTCCTTATCGTATTTCGCTGAAATTGTTGGTGGGTAGGCCTTTACGAAGCGGGCAATGCCTTCGGGGTCGGGCTGGCCGTCGCGCAGCACACCTTGCTGCACAATGGATTCAATTAGGCGCTGGCTCACGCTCAGGCCGGGGTTGTCCATCTCAGCCACTTCGCCGCCGGGGCGGAAAGTGAGGGTATAGTACGTAAAGCGCTCGTTGCTGGGTAGGCTCACAAACACCGATTTAGCCAGCATTATATCCTTGTCATCCAAGGTGCTGAGGGTGTAGTCGCGCTGCAACATCGAGCCCGACTTCTTGAGCTTGGCATAAGGCGTTTTATCGACCATTATTACATCGCCCTTCAAAGAGATTTTTTGGGCGTGCAGCGTAAGGGTTGACAGTACCAATAAGCAGAAAATGGCAGATTGGCGCAAAAGTGTACGTGTGTGCATAAAAAAGGAAAATCGAATATTAAAGGATAATAATACGACAGCTTTTATAGGTGCTGGGCAAAAAAGATTGCGCCATCGAGTTCTTTAGGCTAACGCGAGAAGAGCCCCGCTAATAGCGGCGAGCGGGGCTCTTTGCGAAGCAAGACGCCCTAGCGATTAAAGTACTTTTTCTTGAGGCGGTGCTGCACGTAGGGCGGCAGTATTTTGCTCCGTTGGTAGTTGGCAACCACCAGTTCCTCCTGGCCTTCGCTGAAGCGCTTGAGCTTGCCGATGCCAATAGCGGCCGGGCCGCCGCCCAGCACGGCGGTGCCCACCAGCGCCCCGCCCAAGTTGCCATCAATAGCGCCAGCGGTAAGAATGCGGGCCGCAAAGGCCGCACCTACGCCGGTCCATATCCAGCCCCCGGTGCGGCGCTTGCTAAAAAGCTGATGCACCGCCAGTACTGTATCGGAAGGGGGGGTAAAGGTGGCTGGGCGGCTAACGGGGCTAGGGGGTGGCGTAGCCTGGGCGAAGCTTTGGGTGGCAGTGCCGGCCAGTAGCAGGGAAAAGAGAAGAGATTTCAGCATGCAGAAAAAAGAGAAGGGATTATGGAATAGAAGATACAGGAATTGGCGAATGGCGGCTGGCGCAACTGCTAGCTGGCTCGTACCCTAGCGGACGGCCCTGGCCTGCTCGCGGGCCTTTTGCTGGGCAATGGCTTCGCGCAACACGGCAGCCTCGGCAAAGTGCTGGTTTTTGAGTAGCCGGCGGTAGCGGGCCGGCAGGGGCGTGCCGGTGGCATAGGCCCGGTCGAGGGCAATGAGGTGGCTCTTGTTGAAGCGGTTGGCGTGCACGATGAAGCCCACGAGCCCGGCCACCAGTACCGCACTGCCCAGGGGCGGTGAAATAGCCTCGCTCGCCACGTGCTGCCGGCCATAGCGGTCGGTGCTGGAAAGGGGCAGGGCTAGCGAAACCCCCACGACAAACGGAATAGTATAGAGGTAACCCGCGTAGCGCCGCTTGCGAAACAGCGCGAGCAGCGCCCCGGTCGTATCGGCCCCGGCGCGGGCGCCGGGCTGGTAGCGCGGCAGGTACCAATCGTTGAAAACCAGCACGGCACCGGAGTCAGCCGCCGCGGTCCCCAGCGGCGGCGCCATAGTTTGGGCGGCTAGGGGTAGGCTAAAGAGCAAGGCCGCCAGCAGGCAGGCTACCCAGCGCATCGAAGACATAACAGCCACTTACTTAACCGCCTTAATAGGAACTTCTTGGTACTTGACGATGGGCGCGGCAAAGAAGCGGGGCTTGAGCTTGCGGCGCAGCGAGTGGGGCAGGGGTTGGCCGGCCGCGTAGCCCGTAAGCACCTCGTTGAGGTGGGCGTTGCTGAAGTGCAGCAGCTTGCCTAGGCCGTAGGCCGCGATGGGCGTAGCCACCAAAAAGGCCGCACCCACATTGGCGCCGTTATCCGAGCTGCTGGGCTGGTAGTACGGGCTGGAATTGAGACTAGTAGAGCTGCCGCCCCCCAGTGAAAAGCGCAGCGCCGACAAGCCCGCCGCCACCATCCAGCTTATGCCGCCCGCCTGGCGCCGGCTATAAAGCGTGATGATGGCCTGGGCCGTGTCATTTTGTAAAAATTTTCCCCGCAGCTGCTGCTTGAATTGCTGCGAAGCCAGCGGCTCGTCGGTGACGGGGTTCTGGGCTGCTGCCGAATGCAGGGTAAAGACTAAAAGAACCAGTAAAAGTAATATTTTGGGCATAAGTAGCAGAAATACAGCTGCTAATATAGAGCGTCGAGCTTATTGCCAACGCGCCGGCTGCGCGAAAAAAGTGGCCCGCTTAGGCCTGGTACGATTGGGAGTGGGGCGGGCGGGGCGGGGCTAGTCTTTGCCCGGCTTGGCTAGGGGGCCCGGTTAGGCTAGGGGGCCCGGTTAGGCAAAGGCCGGGTTGAGCGGCATTCTGCCCCGGTTGGTCGAGGTAAATCGAGTGGTGTAATTGGTAAAATGCTGTTAAACAGATTTTTACAGAACAGGGGCAAGGCAAGCAAACTGGGGCTTGGCACAGCGCTTGTCTTGGAAGGGTCAGACGCGTCGCTCTTTTTTCCTTCCTTTTTCAACCCTTTCCAACTTCTACTTTCCATGAAAGCTGCCCTCTTTTCGTTCGTTGCCGCCGCTGCTCTTTTCGTTTCCACCGCCGCCTCGGCCGCCGCTCCCTTCGACCATGACCGCGACTTGCGCCGGCTGTCGCCCCGCGAACGTGCCCGCTACGAGCAACAAATGCGCTACGAGCGCGCTCAGCGCGAGCGCGAAATGCAACTAGCCCGCGAGCGGGCCCGCTGGGAAGCGCAGCACCGCAACAACCGCGGCCCAGCCTACGGCTATGGCTACGGCCGCCGCTAGGCCCCGGCGCTAGCCAATGCTGTACTAAAGGCGCCTGCTCGTAATGGCAGGCGCTTTTTTGTGCCTATTCCGCCTGCTGCCGTCGCTGAAGAAGGGGCGGGCATAAGTAGCGCGCGGCGTTTATTTGCGGGCCATGTCCGTTTTCACTACCTATTTGCAGCTCGGGTTCCTGCACATTTGCAGCTGGCAGGCCACCGACCACCTCACGTTTTTGCTGGCGCTGTGCGCGCCCTACGTGCTGGCCGACTGGCGCCGGGTGGTGGCGCTGGTCACGAGCTTCACGGTGGGCCACTCCATCACGCTGGCGCTGGCCACGCTGGGCGTCGTGGGAGTGAATGCGCCCCTTATTGAGGCCCTGATTCCAGTAACGATTATCCTCGCGGCGTTCGTTAATATGAAGCAGGTCGGCCCGGCGCTCGACCGGCGCTCGCGCCGCGAAACGCCGGTGCTGTGGGCAGCGCCCAATGCGCTGGCCGTGGCGTTTGGCCTCATCCATGGGCTGGGGTTTTCTAACTATTTGCGGGCGCTGCTAGGGGCCAAAAGTCGCCCGGTAGTCGAGCTACTGTCTTTTAACCTGGGAGTAGAGCTTGGGCAACTGTTGGTAGTGAGCGTGATTTTGCTGCTCGGGTTTGTGCTGCTGCGCGTGGTGGGCGTGGCCCGGCGCGACTGGATACTCACCGTGAGCGGCGCGGTGCTAGGGGTAGCTTTCTTATTGCTCTTGCAGCAGATTGATAGGTAAGCGATTGCATTCGAGGGCCGTAGCTTGGTAGGTAAAATCTTATTTAAAACCATTAAATTATTACGCATGAAAGTACTTCGACTCTCTTTAGTTTTGAGCTTACTAGCCGGGGTTAGCCCCGCGGCGCGGGCCCAGTGGCAAAGCCAGAATATCTCCTTTGGCCAAGGGCCCGCCATTATCGGGGATTTGAGTATCGTTAGTCCCACAGTGGTTTTTGCGACCTGCAAGCACCCAACGGTAGCTATGTTGGCGGGCTACAACTCGCTGGCCCGTACCAACGACGGTGGCACTACCTGGGCATATAGCAGCTACAATGGCTATCCCAGCAACGTGTCGCCCCAGGCGGCGGCCGTGAGTGCCGTAGATGCCAACAACGTGTGGGTAGGTGTGTTCAGCGTGGCCACCGTCTCCTCGGCCGATGGCGGCGGCTACGTGCTGTATAGCCGCAACGGTGGCACTACCTGGAGCTACCAGAGCACGGCGGCGTTTGCGGGCAATGGGGCCTTCCTCAATAATCTGCACATGTATGACCTGAGCACCGGCGTGGTGCTGGGTGACCCCAACGGGGGCTCGTTTGAGGTGTATACCACCAGCAACGGCGGCGCGCAATGGGCGCGGGTGCCCGCCGCCAGCCTGCCCGCCCCCCTCAGCGGCGAAACCGGCCGGGTGGGGGCGGCGGCCTACGCGGGCAGCAGCGCTTGGTTTGGCACCAGCCAGGGCCGGGCGTATTACTCCAGCAATAAGGGCCTGGCCTGGCAGGTGGCGGATACGCACTTGCCCGAAGTAAAACAGTTGGCTTTCAGCGATGCCCTCAACGGGCTGGCGCTTTACAGCGATGCTGCTACGGGCACCATTACCCTGAGCCGCACCCAAGACGGTGGCCAGACCTGGACGGCCTTCGCGCCCGGTGGTATGGTGTATCCTACCAGCCTGGCCAGCGTGCCGGGGCGACCGGGCACCTTTGTCAGCACCGGCCAGACTACCAGCACCGCCGGCTCGTCGCGCACCAATAATTACGGCCTCACCTGGACTAGTATTGACCAAGGCACGCCGCGCGGTAAAGTGGCTTTCTACGACGCCCAGACGGGATGGGCGGGTGGCACTTATCGCATTGGCATAAGCGGCGGCATCTACCGCAGCGTGGCCACGCTGCTGCCTAGCCGCGCTGCGGTTAGCACACCCACTGCCGAGGTGGCACCTAACCCCGTACGCGATGGCCGCCTGCGGCTGCAATTGCCAGCCGGCTCGCCCGCGCAGGCACTCATACTGTTCAACGCGCTGGGCCAACCCGTGCTGACGCACGCGGCACCCGCTGCTCCGGTGGGCACTACCCTTGACCTAGATGTGAAAGGCCTGCCTACGGGTGTGTATCTGCTTCGCGCGGCTGGTGGTGGGGCCGTGCCCGCCCAGCAGCGGGTCGTGCTGCCATAAGGTCGCGCAACCTGCGGCTTATCTTCGCCGCCCTTAGCAGTTGTTTCCCATTCAATCTTCTTTTATGCGCATTTCGCTACTGGCCGCCGGGCTAGGGCTGTTGCTGGCGCCGGCAATTGGCCGGGCCCAGAACACCAACTCGGGCACCGATAAATTTGAGCAGCTCGGCACCGAGCTGCCCACCCCCAACGAGTACCGCACCGCCAGCGGCGCGCCCGGCGCCAAATACTGGCAGCAGCGCGCCGACTACAACATCCGCGTGAGCCTCGACGATGCCAAGCAGGCCATTACGGGCTCGGAGACCATCACCTACACCAACCTCTCGCCCGATGTGCTGCCCTACCTGTGGGTGCAGCTCGACCAGAATATTCTGGCTAAGAACTCCATCACGGCCGCTACTAATGTGGGCCAGGTGAGCAACGGCCGCCTTTCGTTTCAGGAGCTCGACAACCAGATGGTGGCTTCCGTATTTGACGGCGGCTACAAAATTGCGGCCGTGACCGATGCCAGCGGCAAGGCCTTGAAATACACCATCAACCACACCATGATGCGCGTGGACCTGCCCACGCCGCTGCGGCCGGGCCAGAAGGTGAGCTTCGGCGTGAAGTGGAGTTACAACATCAGCGACCAGCTCAAAATCAACGAGCGTAGTGGCTACGAGTACTTCCCCGAGGATAAGAATTACCTCTACGAAATTGCGCAGTTTTATCCGCGCATGGCCGTTTACTCCGACGCTACGGGCTGGCAGAACAAGCAGTTCCTGGGCAACGGCGAGTTTACGCTGCCTTTCGGCGACTACCGCGTGAGCATCACCGCGCCCGCCGACCACGTAGTGGGCGCCACCGGCACGCTCCAGAACCCCGACCAAGTGCTGACCAGCGCCCAGCGCCAGCGGCTAGCCTCGGCCAAAAACGCCAAGAAGCCGGTGCTCATCGTGACGCAGGCCGAAGCCACCCAGGCCGAAGGCAAGCGGGCTAGCGGCACCAAAACCTGGACCTTCGCCGCCAAGAACGTGCGCGACTTTGCCTGGGCTAGCTCGCGCAAATTCATCTGGGATGCCATGCAAATCACCCAGAGCGGCAAGCCGGTGCTCTGCATGAGCTACTACCCCAAGGAGGGCAACCCATTGTGGGGCCAGTACTCGACCGAGGTAGTGGCGCACACCATTAAGACGTATTCGAAGTATACTATTCCCTACGAGTACCCGGTGGCCATTTCGGTGCACGGGCCGGTGGGCGGCATGGAGTACCCCATGATTTGCTTTAACGGCGGCCGCCCCGAGAAGGACGGTACCTACTCGGCCGACCGCAAATACGGGATGATTTCGGTGATTATCCACGAAGTAGGCCACAACTTCTTCCCGATGATTGTGAACTCGGACGAGCGCCAGTGGACCTGGATGGACGAGGGCCTGAACACCTTCTGCCAGTACCTCACCGAGCAGGAGTGGGAGCGCAACTACCCGAGCCGCCGCGGCGAGCCACGCGACATCGTGAACTACATGCGCACCGATAAGAGCCTGCAAACCCCGATTATGACCAACTCGGAGTCGGTGTTGCAGTTTGGCAACAACGCCTACGGCAAGCCCGCCACGGCCCTCAATATCCTGCGCGAGACGGTAATGGGCCGCGAGCTATTCGATTATTCGTTTAAAACCTACGCCAAGCGCTGGGCCTACAAACACCCGCAGCCGGCCGACTTTTTCCGCACGATGGAAGACGCCTCGGCCGTGGACCTCGACTGGTTCTGGCGTGGCTGGTTCTACGGCACCGACCGTTGCGACATCTCGCTGGAAGGCGTGAAGTATTTCCGCCCCAGCTCCAAGAACCCCAGCGTAGAAAGTAAGCGCATGATGACCGAGCGCCAGGCCCAGGTGGCTAGCATTTCGGCCCAGCGCAACGCCACCGACCTCAAAACCACGGCCGTAGACGAGAAGCCCGAGCTGAAAGACTTCTACAATAGCTACGACCCGCTGACCGTGACCGATGCCGACCAGCAGCGCTACAACCAGTACCTGACCACCCTGAGCCCCGAGCAGCAGCAGCGCCTGAATGGTAACCTGAACCTCTACGAACTGAGCCTGCGCAACGTGGGCGGCCTCGTGATGCCGGTGGTGCTGCAAATGACCTACGACGACGGCAGCACCGAAACCCAGACCATTCCGGCCGAAATCTGGCGCAAGAACAACGAGCAGGTAACCAAGCTCATCATCTCGCCCAAGAACGTGGTGTCGTTTGTTATCGACCCCTTGCAGCAAACCGCCGATACCGACCTGAGCAACAACGCCTACCCGCGCCAGCCCTCAGCCTCGCGCTTCGACCTGTTCCAGGCCGGCCAGACGGGCAACAATGCCCCCCAGGCCAACCCCATGCAGAAGGCCGCTAAAGGGCCCGTCGAGCGCCGCGAAAACAAGCCGAACCCACAGTAGGGTAGAAGCTAGCCCATTCACAACAAAAAAGCGCCTGCCGGTATCGGCAGACGCTTTTTTTGTGGTTGCTGCCAGGCTTTTTACTCTACTATAAGGCGGCTAATCCACTGCTCGCCGCTGGGCGCAGTAGCCTGCACCACGTACAGGCCCGGCGCTAGGCCCGGCAGCCGCAGCGAGGGGCTAGCCGCCGCGCGGTGAGCTACCCGGCCCAAGCCGTTGATAAGTGTGAGCTGCGTGCCGGTGGGCAGCGTGGGTAACTTGATGACCGTGGCGGCCGCCGCCGGGTTGGGATACAGCGCCAGCGGTGCGGCGGCCGCGGCGGTGCGGGTAGCCATGAAAAGCCCGCCCAAGCGGGCGGTAAAAGGGGTGCCGGTGCTAGCCGTAGCCGCCGCCGAAACGAGGGCCGTACTGCCAAACATGCCACTCCCGTTGAACAAACCCGCTACAACGGGGCTACCCGAAGCATCGACCCCAATGCTCGTAGCCAACTCATCGCCGGCACCGGTGCTTTGTTGGGCCCAGCGCAAGGAGCCATCAGCCGTATAGTTTACGACGAAGGCGTCGATGCTGCCGTCACTCGTCAGCGTTTTACCCGGTATCGTGCCTTGGCCGGCAAAGTGCCCGGCCAGGTAAATGTTGCCCTCCGCATCGGTGGCCATGCTGCGGTAGCCACCCGCGGCCGTCGCTTGCAAATCGCGCGACCAGGCCACCGCCCCCGCGGTGGGTTCCAATACCGACACGAAGCCGTTGGCTGCCGTGGTAGCCCCGGCCGAGATAGGGTTGGCTAGCGAGCCCGCCGGCACCGAGAAGCCTGGCACCACAAGGCGCCCCCGCTTATCGAGGCCCGCGAGCGTCGGAATATCTACGCCCGACCCACCCAGCCGCTGGGCCCACAGGGGGTTGCCCTGCGGGTCGTATTTCACTACCAGCGCATCATAATCGCCCTTGCCCGCGGGCAGCGTGAGATTGCCGAAGCCGCCCGCCGTGGGCGGCAACGTCCAGATAAAGTATACGTTGCCAGTAGGCTCGGCTACCAAATGGTTGAGTGATAGGGCCGTGGGTGCGCCGGCCAGCACCCGGCCGCCTTGCTGCGCCCACTGCACTGCGCCCGCCGCCGATACTTTCACCAGAAACTGGTCGAGGCCATACGTAGTCGTAATGGGCGTAGTAAGTTCGACAGTGCCGAACGTGGCGCTCAGGGCAAACGTGCCGCTCAGGTAGTAGTTGCCGGCCGCATCGCTAGCCAGGCTGGCTGGGATAACGATGCTGGCCTGGCCCACCTCGCGTAGGTACTGCACCTGGCCTTGGTCATCGAGCTGCGCCAGCACCAGCGCCGCGCTGAAGCTGCTCGTGCTGAAGGTAGTAGAGCCCAGCCGCGCGCCATCGCTGGCTAGCCCCAGCAGCGCTATTTTACCGCTGGCATCGATAAGTACTTTTTGAAATGACTCGTTGCCTGTTCCGCCCAACTGCCGATACCACAGCAAATTACCGGCCCGGTCATACTTGGCCACTATGCCATCCTGCGCGCCTTGGCTGGTAAGCACCGTGCCGGGAGCTAGCGTTATGGTTTGCGTAAAGGCGCTGGCCAGGTAAGTGTTGCCCGCCGCATCGTGCGCAAAAGACGGGGCAAAGTTGAAAGATGGCGTGATGGGCAGGCTCCTGGCTGAGGCCCAGAAAGGCGTAGTTTGCGCACTGCCCGCAAGGGCTGCTAAACTTAATAATCCAGTAAAAAGTCTTCTCATATGAACGGAGTGAAGAAAAATACAAGCAAATATAGCGGCTCTATTTAAGCGCCTAGTTAGCCGAAGGTAAAATTGTAAATAACCGGGTTGCGGTGCGCAGCAGGTATTCTTGTAATTACCCGTTATCACCCCTTTGCTAAGTGAATGCAGACGGTGTCATTAGCGCCCTGCTGGCCTTTCTTGCGCTCCCGATTATGAAGCCCACCACCCTGCCCGTACTGCCGCTAGCCGCCTTTCCGGCGCCCGAAACGGCGCCCACCCCGCGCCGGCCCTACTACGTGCAGCGCCTCGAAACCCATGCCGCCCGGTTTCCGGGCGTGAGCGCGCCCCACACCCACGACTTCTATTTGCTGCTCTACATTACGCAGGGCGGCGGCACGCACACCATTGACTTGCAGGCGTATGAGCTGCGGCCCGGCGCGCTGTTTTTTCTGGCGCCGGGGCAGGTGCATGGCTGGGAGCTGAGCGCCGATGCGGCCGGCTACATCGTGTTCTTCGAGGCCGGATTCTACCAGCAGCGCTACCCGGCCAGCCGCTTGCAGAGCTACCCGTTTTTCGACCCTAGCCACCTGCCGGTGCGCTACCTAGCGCCGGCTGATAATGCCCTGGCGCCCCTGCTAGCCCAGCTCTGGGCCGAAACCGGCCCGCCCGCTAGCCCCGACGACGAGGTGGTGGCGGCCTACCTTTTTCTGATTCTGGAGCTGGCCGCCCGGCACTATCCCGAGGTGCCTGCCCCGGGGGCTGCGCTAGCTCGCCAGCAAGTGCGCGAGTTTAGCCGCCTGCTCAATCAGCACTTTAGGGAGCAGAAAACGGTGGCCTTTTACGCCGAGCAGCTGAACGTTACGCCCAACCACCTCACCGCCATTTGCCAGCGTGTGGTGGGGCACCCGGCCCGCGACCTTATTCTGGCCCGCGTGATGGCCGAGGCCCAGCGCCAGCTCCACCATTCGGCCGATTCTATTGCCCAGCTAGCCCAGGCGCTGGGCTACGACGATGCCTCGTATTTCAGCCGAGCCTTCAAAAAACACGTAGGCTTAACGCCCGAAGCCTTCCGGCGGCAGCGTTGATTTGTGCGGTTTTTGCCCGCACGCGGCTCTGTTGGCGGGCTAGGGGGCTGGTACCTTTGTCGGGTCATTCAGCGTTTCGCTTTTGCCTTATGTCTACTGCCATGTCTGCCGCCGCTGCCCCCATCGAATCGTCCTCGCTTGCGCTACTGGCGTTGCGCTGCCCGCGCTGCCACCAGGGCAAGCTGTTTACGCACCCCGCCACTAGCCTCACCAAGTTTATGGACATGCCGGCCGAGTGCCCGGTGTGCAACCAGACCTACGAGCCCGAGCCGGGCTTCTACTACGGAGCCATGTACATCAGCTTTGGTTTTGCGCTAGCCATCTTCCTGTTTTGCGGCGTCACACTCTACTACCTCGCCAACGACCCCGAACTGTGGGTATACGTGACGACGGTAGCCGTTATTAGCCTGGCACTTACGCCGCTTATTTTCCGCTACTCGCGGGCCATTATGCTGTATCTGTTTGGCGGCACGCGCTACGACCCCACTCGGGCCGCGCGGCACGCCCGCTAGCCTGCCCACTAGTTATTGAGCAGAGAAAGACCCGCTGGCTAGCCAGCGGGTCTTTTTTGTGCGGTTAACGCGGCGCTAGGGTAGGGGCTAGTCCCTTAGCAGCTTAGCCAAAACTACGTTTGAGTTTAAGCAAACAAACGGCTGCAAGCCGAAGAATACTAGCAGTAAACCAGTAAAAATCAGAGAACAACGAGCCGTCTTTCTGCGTACTACTTAACAGCCTCACCACGCGCTGCCCGTATGCATTCCGACGACCAAACTCCCGACGCGGCCAATTCCGCGCCACAAGGCCCTTCGCGCCGCTCCTTTCTTAAGCAAACCGGCGGCCTGCTGGGCGTAGCCCTGGCCCCGCCCATCGCCAGCCAGGCCGAAGCCATTGCCGATAAGCTGGCGCCCGCTAGCCCCATTCTCTCCGGCCAAACCAACGTTAGCCTCAACATCAACGGCCAGGCTAAGAACCTGCGCATCGAGCCCCGCACCACGCTGCTCGACGCCCTACGCGAAAACCTGGACCTAACCGGCACCAAAAAAGGCTGCGACCACGGCCAGTGCGGCGCCTGCACCGTGCACCTCGACGGCAAGCGTGTCAATGCCTGCCTCACCCTGGCCGTGATGGCCCAGGGCAAGCAAATTACTACTATCGAAGGCCTAGCCAAGGGCGAAGAATTGCACCCGATGCAGGAGGCCTTCCTCAAGCACGACGGCTTTCAGTGCGGCTACTGCACGCCGGGCCAAATCATGTCGGGCGTAGCCTGCGTGAAAGAAGGCCACGCCGGCACCGATGACCAGGCCCGCGAGTGGATGAGCGGCAACATCTGCCGTTGCGGCGCCTACCCCAACATTCTGGCCGCCGTGCGCGAAGTGGCTGGCCAACAAGCTAAAGGCTAACCTACAATGAATAACTTCGCCTACACCCAGGCCGCTTCTACTAAGGAAGCCACCACGGCCAAGGAAGCCGACAAGCAGGCCGCCTTTATCGGCGGCGGCACCACGCTGCTCGACATTATGAAATCGAATATCGAGCAGCACACCCTGCTGATTGATATCAATAAGCTCAATTTAATGGGCATCGACAACGCGGCCACGGGCCTGCGCATCGGCACCCTGGAGCGCATGAGCGACGTGGGCGAGCACCCGCAAGTGGTGCAGAATTACCCCGTTATCTCGCAGGCGTTGCTGGCTTCGGCTTCGCCGCAGCTGCGCAACATGGCGAGCATGGGCGGCAACCTGCTGCAAAAAACGCGCTGCGGCTACTACCGCGATACCGCGTTTCCGTGCAACAAGCGCGTACCCGGCTCGGGTTGCCCCGCCCAGCAGGGCGATAATCGCAATTTGGCTATCTTCGGCACTAGCCCGAGCTGCATCGCCACCAACGCCTCCGACCTCGCCGTGGCCCTGGTGGCCCTCGAAGCCAAGCTGACGCTGGAAAACCCCAAGGGCGCCATCCGCACCGTGCCACTGGCCGATTTCTACAAGCTGCCCGGCAACACGCCGCATATCGAAACCCAATTGCAGCCCGGCGAGCTGATTACCGCCATCACGGTGCCAGCCGCGGCGCACGCCCGCAAGTCGCACTACCTCAAGGTGCGCGACCGGGCTAGCTACGCCTACGCGCTCGTTTCGGCGGCCGTGGGCCTTGATGTGCAGGGCGGCGTTATTCGCTCGGCTAGGGTGGCGCTGGGCGGCGTGGGCACTGTGCCCTGGCGCGTGCCCGCCGTGGAGAAAGCCCTCGTGGGCAAGGCCCCGACGGAGGAAAACTTCCGCGCCGCCGCGACGCTGGCCGTGCGCGATGCGCAGCCCCGCGAGCACAATAAATTCAAAGTCGAGCTAGCCCAGCGCACACTGGTGCGGGCGCTTTTAGAGGTCGTTGCTTAAGTACTGATTATGGAATCCGAACCCCAATTCTTCGACCAGCCCGGTGGCTACGTCGGCAAGCCGCTCGTGCGGGTAGAAGGCCGCGAAAAGGTGACCGGCAAAGCCAAGTACTCGGCCGAGTTTCCGCTGCCGGGCCTTACCTACGGCGTGCTGGCTACCAGCACCATTGCCAAGGGTAAAATCCAGCGCATCGAGACCGCCGCCGCGATGCGCGAGCCGGGCGTTATTGCCGTGCTCACGCACCAAAACCTGCCCAAACTAGCCAAAACGCCCAATGATGCGCAAGGCAAGAAAGATATCGGTGCGCCGATGGGCTTTTTGCCGATGACGGGCGACGAGATTTTTTACGCTGCGCAGCCGGTAGCCCTCGTCGTGGCCGATACCATTGAGCATGCCACCCACGCCGCCAAGCTGGTGAAAGTGACGTACCAGAAGGGCGACCCGATTGCCAACTTCAAGCAGCCAAAAGCTGAGCTTTTCGACCCCGAAAAAGTGCAGGATGGCAAGCAGAAAGGCCACACCAAGCGCGGCGACGCGCAGGCAGCCTTCGCTAGCGCGCCTATTCAGCTGACGGCGACTTACAACCACCCGGTCTATAACCACAACCCGATGGAGCCGGGCTCCACCACGGCCCATTGGGAAGCTCCTGACCGTCTCACCATCTACGAATCGACGCAGGGCGTAACGCGCACGCAGTCGGCCGTGGCGGCCATGACTGGCATGCCCCGCGAGCAGATACGCGTGATTACCAAGTACCTGGGCGGCGGTTTTGGCTGCAAGGGCGCTACCTGGCCGCACACCATCCTCACGGTGCAGGCTGCCAAGGCCGTGGGCCGCCCCGTGAAGCTAGCGCTCACCCGCGAGCAGATGTTTACGAGCATGGGCCACCGCGAAGACCAGGAGCAGATAATGCAGCTCGGCGCCACCGCCGATGGCAAGCTGACTTCCTTGGTGCACACCAAAAAGTCCACGACTTCGCCCTGGGACAACTACGCCGAGCCCAACTCCAAGATTGTGGATTTGCTTTATGCCAGCCCCACTTTTGAGAGCAGCTACGAATTGGCTAGGGCCAATGTGATGACCAGCACCTTTATGCGAGCGCCGGGCGAGGCGCCGGGTTCATTTGCCATCGAGTGCTCGATGGACGACCTGGCCTACCGCGTGGGCGTGGACCCCATCGAAATCCGCCTGCGCAACTACGCCGACCACGACTATGGCACTGGCCAGCAGTGGAGCAGCAAAAGCCTGAAGCAGTGCTACGCCCGCGGCGCTGAGCTGTTTGGCTGGAGCAAGCGCAATCCTAAGCCCGGCGCCACCCGCGACGGCCGCTACCTCGTGGGCATGGGCATGGCCTCGGCCAGCTACCCGGTGCACAACTCGTCGGGCACGGCCCGCGCCCGCCTCTACGCCGATGGCCACGCCGTGGTGCAGGCCGGTGCCACCGACCTCGGCACCGGCACTTACACCGTAATGACGCAGGTGGCCGCCGATTCGCTAGGCCTGCCCATTGAAAAAGTGCGCTTTGAACTGGGCGATACGCAGCTGCCCACCGCCCCCAACTCGGGCGGCTCGGTAGCGGCCGGCACGGTGTCATCGAGTATTTTTCTGGCTTGCCAGGATGTGTGGCAAAAGCTGATTAAGGCGGCTGTAATCGACAAAAAATCGCCCCTCTATCGCGCCAAGCCCGAAGACGTGGCCGTCGAAAAGGGCCGCTTATTCCTGAAAAAAAATCCCAAGAAAGGAGAGACTTTTGGCGACCTGATGAAGCGTGGGGACATGACCGACATCGAAGGCATGGCACAGGGCAAATACGGCTCGGGCTACGAAGATGCCGCCGCGGCCAAAAATGCCGACCCTACTAAAAAGGACCAGGCGGGCCAGCACTCCATGCATTCGTTTGGCGCGCACTTCTGCGAGGTGCGGGTTGATATGGACCTGGGCACCATCCGGGTAAGCAAGTGGGTGAGCGTCATCGGCGCTGGCCGCATCCTGAACGCCCAAACGGCCCGCAGCCAGATTATCGGCGGCGCCATCTTTGGCATCGGCTCGGTGCTGATGGAGGAAACTTTCCGCGACCCTAATTTTTCGCGCTATACCAACGCCGACCTCGCTGGCTACCACGTGCCGGTAAACGCCGATATCCCTGACATGACCGTGGAGTTTGTGGAGGAGCACGACCCCTACATCAATGCGATGGGCGTGAAGGGCATCGGTGAAATTGCGATGGTCGGCGTAGCCGCTGCCGTGGCCAACGCCGTGTATCACGCCACTGGCAAGCGCCTGCGCGACCTGCCCCTCACGCCCGACAAGGTGCTGATGGCCGGCCTAAATAGCTAGGCGCTACGCGCATACTACCAATACGTCATGCTGAACAAAGTGAAGCATCTCGCTCGCACCGCTAGGGTTACTACCCCTGACAGTGCGAGCGAGATGCTTCACTTTGTTCAGCATGACGTTCTTTGAGGCGGTACTCCAATCTTGCAATCTCTTCCACCAACCCTATGCACAACGACCCCATTGCCACCGTGGGCCTGCTGCTGCTGGCCGCCGGCTCGTCGTCGCGGCTGGCCCGCCCCAAGCAGCTGCTTCAGTACAAAGGCCAGACGCTCTTGCGCCGCGCCGCCGAAGTAGCCACCGCTAGCCCTTGCCGCCCGCTGGTACTCGTGACCGGCGCCCTCCACGACGAGCTGCTGCCCGAAATCGCCGGCCTGCCCTTTCACGTAGTGCGCAACGATGCCTGGGCCGATGGCATGGGTGGCAGCATCGCCGCCGGCCTCGCCGAGCTCGAAACCGCCGCCGAAGCCGCCAAGGTCGACGCCCTTATCGTTATCCTCTGCGACCAGCCGCTGCTCGATGAAGAGATTATCGGCCAGTTGATTGTGCAGTTTCAAGCTACCGGGCAGCCAGTGGTGGCCTCGGCCTACGCGGGTACGCAAGGCGTACCCGCGCTCTTCAGCCGCGAGATTTTTCCGCAGCTACTGGCGCTGCGCGGGGCTAGCGGGGCGCGCGAGCTATTGCAGCAGTACGCCCACCTGCCCACCGTAGATTTCCCCGGCGGCGCCACCGACGTGGACACCGAGGCGCAGTACGCGGCGCTAGGGTAGGAGATTGCCCCACTGTCAGGCTTTTCTTGCGAGCGCCGCCACCTGCTTACCTTAGCCGGGAGGGCGCTACTTCCCGCACTCCCGTTTCATGGCTGCATCTGCTACGCTACCGGCGCCCACGCCCGGCACCGTCGAAAAAGACAACAAGCGCATCACCACCGGCTGGACCTTCTACGACTGGGCCAACTCGGTGTATCCGCTCGTTATTACGAGCTCTATTTTTCCCATCTACTGGGGTAGCGTTACCAAAGAAATCAACCCCACCGACATGGTTGATTTCCTGGGGTTTCAGGTGCCGGGCTCGTCGCTGCTGACCTACGCCATCTCGGCGTCGTTTCTCATTATTGCGCTGGTAAGCCCGTTTCTGACCTCGCTGGCCGACTACTCGGGGCGCAAAAAGCTGTTCCTGCAAATCTTCTGCTACCTCGGGGCAGCAAGCTGCGCCGGGCTAGCCTACTTCACCAAGAACACGCTGACGCTGAGCACGTTCATCTTTATTGCAGCCACGGTGGGCTTCAGTGGCAGCATCGTATTTTATAATTCCTACCTGCCCGAAATCAGCTCCGAGGAGAAGTTCGATTCGCTCTCGGCGCGAGGTTTTTCGATGGGCTACATTGGCTCGGTGCTGCTGCTGGTTATCTGCCTGGGCATCATCATGGGGCCGCACATTGCGGGCGGACCCGAGGGCGTAGCCTTGTTTGGCATGAGTACCGGCACGGCCACGCGGCTCAGCTTTTTGCTCACGGGGCTGTGGTGGGTGGGCTTCGCTCAGATTCCGTTTTTCACGCTGCCGCCCGATACCGGCCGCCCCGCCGATGCGCCCGTCAGCCAGGACGGCTGGTTCCTGAACGGCTTTCGCGAGCTGGGCAAGGTCTGGGACCAGCTCAAGCAGCTGCCCAACCTCAAGCGCTTTCTGCTAGCCTACTTCACTTATAACATGGGCGTGCAAACCGTGATGTACGTGGCTACCATCTTCGGCGATAAGGTGCTGAAGCTCGATAGTACTTCGCTCATTGTTACCATTTTGCTGCTTCAGATTGTGGGTATTTTCGGAGCTTGGATGTTTGCCAAAATCTCCGAGCGCATTGGCAACACGCGGGCGCTGAGCTGGGCCGTGTTCATCTGGATGCTCATCTGCATCGCCGGCTACTACGTGCAGGCTGGCTGGAGCTTCTTCGCGCTGGCCGCCGTCATCGGCCTGACGATGGGCGCGGTGCAAAGCCTTTCGCGCAGCACCTATTCCAAGATTATTCCCGAAAACACGCCCAACAACGCCGCTTTTTTTAGCTTCTTCGACGTGGTGGAGAAGTTGGGTATCGTAATTGGCACGCTCTCCTTCGGCCTGATTGGGCAGCTCACCGGCTCGATGCGCAACAGCATTCTCTCGCTCATCGTGTTTTTTATCTTCGGGCTGGGCTTTTTGCTGAGCTTGCGCGGCAAGAAGCTGCGCGACGCGCCTGCCGGCGGCGACCTGCTGCCACCCCCGCCCGCCTCGGCCGGGGCTAGTGCCCCGCTGGCCGCCCATTAAAAGCCGCGCCTGAAAAAGCGCGACCTTTGTCCCATGATTCATCCTCCCCAACCCAATTTGCAGACCGCGCTCGGCCACGAGCTGAAGCACGAGCTCGCCATCACCCGCCGCGTGCTGGAGCGCGCGCCTACCGAGCAGTTCGGTTGGCGTCCTCACGCCAAAAGCATGACCCTGGGTACGCTGGCGGGCCACATGGCCAACCTCATCGGCTTCCTGGAAATGTCGCTCCAGGGCCCGGCGTTTGACCTGGCTACCAACAAGCTGCCGGATAACCCGACCTCCACGGCCGACGTGCTGGCCCGCTTCGACCTCAACGCCGAAAACCTGCACCAGGCGCTGGCCGACGTGAGCGACGATGCCTTCAACGACATCTGGAGCCTCACGCACGGCGACAAAACGCTGCTGGCCCTGCCCCGCACGGCGGTGGTGCGCACCATGGTGCTCAACCACCTCATTCACCACCGCGGCCAGCTGAGCGTATACCTGCGCTTGCTCGACGTAGCGGTGCCCGCCATCTACGGCGGCTCGGCCGACGAGGCGCCGCAGCGCTAAGGTAAGGCACTGTACTAACGCAAAAAGGCCGGTTTTTCCACGTGGGCAAACCGGCCTTTTTGCGTCGCTGCCAACTTATTTGCGCCTATAAACCTGCTTGCCGTTTATCCACGTTTGCTGCACGGGCGCGGTGCGCAGCTGGGCGTTGGACGCAGTCAGCAAGTCGGTTTTCAGCACCACAAAGTCGGCTAGCATACCGGGCTTGATTTGGCCTTTCCGCTTCTCCTCGAAGGCGGCGTGGGCGGCCCAGGTGGTCATGCCGCGCAGGGCCTGCTCGCGGGTGAGGGCGTTGTTCATCTGGAATCCGCCGCTAGGGTAGTTCTTGGCATCTTGCCGGGCCACGGCCGCGTGGTAGCCATAGAGTGGGTTGATATCCTCGACCGGGAAATCGGACCCTAGCGCCACCTGGCCATATTGCTTCAACAAATCCTGGTAGGCGTAGGCTGTTTGCAAGCGTTGCGCGCCAAGCCGCTCGCCAGCCCAATACATGTCCGAAGTAGCGTGCGTGGGCTGCACCGAAGGCACAATGTGGTACTGGCCAAACTTGGCGACATCCTGCTTGCTCACCACCTGGGCGTGCTCGATGCGCCAGCGCCGGTCGGGCTGGCCCTTGAGCGCCGCGCCATAAATGTCGAGCAGCAGCCGGTTGCTGGAGTCGCCGATGGCGTGGGTATTCATTTGAAATTTCGTGGCCGCTAGCTCCTTGGCTAGGGTTCGGTAGTACTCGGGGTGTTGCAGCAGAAAGCCTTTCTCGGCGGGCCGGTCGGTGTAGGGGGCTAGCAGCGAGGCGCCCCGCGAGCCCAGCGCTCCGTCGGCGTATACTTTGAAGGACGAGATGGTGAGATTATCGCTGAAAAAGGGCCCCTTTGGCAGGTAATACGCCTTGTTCTCGGGCGTGGGGTTGAGCATGGTGTAGAGGCGCAGGTGTAGCTTGTCGGCTTTTTGCAGCGCCGCCATGCGGTCGATATCTGCCTTATCAAGGCCGGCATCGGCAAGGCTGGTGAGGCCCACGGCCAGGCAGTTTTGCTGGCCTTGCAGCAGGGCAGCATCGGCTTCGGTGGGGCTAGGCTCAGGAATTTTGCTAGCCACCAGCTTCACGGCATTATCCACGAGCAGGCCGGTGAGGCGGCCCTGGGTATCGCGCCCAATCACGCCGCCGCTAATAGGCGTGCGTGCTGTGACGCCCGCCAGGTCGAGCGCCTTTTGGTTGACCAGCGCCGCGTGGCCATCGACGCGGATGATAAGCACTGGTACGTTGGGAAACAGCACATCCAGGGTGTCTTTGGTTGGGAAGCGGTGGCCGGGCCAGTCGTTCTGGTCCCAGCCGCGGCCGGTGAGCCAGGCCGCGTCCGGCTGCTGCTGGCGGTGCGCGCTGAGGCGGCCCACCGTTTCAGCCCACGAGCCAGCCCCCACCAGGTTGGCCGAGCGTAGCCCCAGCGCGTAGCGGTAGAAGTGGCAATGCGCATCGTAAAAACCTGGGTAGATAAACTGCCCCTGCGCATCCACCGTCTGGCTAGCTTGGTAGCGGCCCGCCAGGTCGGCCGTAGTGCCCACCGCCACAAAGTGCCCATCGCGCACAGCAAAAGCCTGGGCCTTGCTGAACGTCGAGTCAACGGTATACACCGTAGCGTTGGTCACCAGCAAGTCAACTGCCTCACGATGAGTGCCACAGCCAGCCAGCCCGAAGCCGACTCCCACTGCCAGAGCACTCCCAAGTTTATAAAAAAGCCGCATGGTACAAAACGGTATGCAAAGTTCAAAAGCGAAAGTAACGGGCAAAGCTAAGCCCGTTCTCACTAGAAAACGGGCTAGCCAAATCCTCCCATAAAACTTCAAAACAAGCAGTCCGCCCACGCGACGGGCACGTTTAGCAAAGTCACTGAAATCCGCATTTCAACAGTCAGCCCGCGCAGCGGGCGTATCTGCGCAATCCGTTAAATCCGTTAAATCTGCGGTCTATTCGAATTTCATGTGCTTCACCGACTCGCCCGAGTTCTTCAACTCTAGCAGCGACTCGATGCCAATCGTCAAATGCTGCTGCACAAAATTGGTGGTCACTTTTGAGTCCGATTCAGCGGTTTTCACGCCCTCGGGCGTCATGGGGTTATCACTCACGAGTAGCAGCGCACCGTGCGGAATGTCGTTCATGAAGCCCACCACGAAGATGGTGGCCGTTTCCATATCCACGGCTAGGGCGCGCACGCGCTTGAGGTAATCTTTAAACTCCTGGTCGTGCTCCCACACGCGGCGGTTGGTGGTGTACACCGTGCCGGTGTAGTAGTCAAGCTCGTGCTTCTTAATCATGGAAGACACGGCGCGCTGCAAGCGGAACGAGGGCAGCGCCGGAATTTCCTTGGGCAGGTAATCATCCGAAGTACCGTCGCCGCGGATGGCCGCGATGGGCAGCACCAAGTCGCCAAGCTTGGTCTTTTTCAGGCCGCCGCACTTGCCTAGGAAAAGGGCCGCCTTAGGCTTGATGGCCGACAGCAAATCCATCACCGTAGCCGCCATTGGCGAGCCCATGCCGAAGTTGATGATGGTGATGCCGCCCGAGGTAGCCGACTGCATGGGCTTGTCTTTGCCGCGCACTTCTACGCCAAACTGCTCGGCAAACATGTACACGTAGTTGCTGAAGTTGGTGAGCAGGATGTACTGCCCAAACTCGTTCAGGGCCACGCCCGTGTAGCGCGGCAGCCAGTTGTTTACAATGTCCTCTTTGGTCTTCATAAGGTGTTGATTAGGGATTGATTACTAATTGAATAGAACAAGGCTAGCGAGTAGGCTAAACGAAAAAAGCCGCCTACCCGGTAGGGTACGGCGGCGCGGCGGGTGGTAAACCCAGGCGAAATGCGACTGCCTAAACCCGTACCTTTGGAGGTGATGCAAGTGCTCGACCTGCCGCCTTTCGACCACAAAATTAGGCAAAATTTAGCAAACATCCCCGAAATCTGGGATGAGTTGCGCCGCAAGTACGTGGTACTGACCCCCGAGGAGTGGGTGCGGCAGCACGTGGCCCACTACCTGATGCGCCACCTGGGCTACCCGCGCGGCCTGCTCAGCCTGGAGCGCGGCCACCGCTACAACCAGCGCCAGAAGCGCACCGACCTTGTAGCGCTGGGCCCCAGCGGCCGCCCCTTGCTGCTGGTAGAGTGCAAGCGTCCCACGGTGGCCATCACGCCGGCCGTGGCCCAGCAGGCCGCCACCTACAACCAAACCATGCGGGCGCCGCTGCTGCTGCTCAGCAATGGCCTAGTGCACTACTGCTGGCGCGTCGATTTTGAGGTGGGCACCAATGAGCGCCTGGCCGATATTCCGACCTACGCCGAGGCTAGCCAGCTGGCTGCTGGCTAAGCCACCAGCTACACCGTGATGCGCGTGACCACGGCCGCGTGCGTCGTGGCATCCCAGCCCTTAAACTCGATGTAGCGCACGTTGGGCACCCAAAATGTGCCGCCCTCGATGCGCAAGTACACGCGAGTGAGCACAATCTGGCGGTTGTTAATGACCGTGAACACGTGAAACGCTCGGTCGAGGCTAGAGCGCATGAGGTAAAACGGCACCTTGTTGTAGGCGGCAAACTTCAGCTCGTACTTATCGGGACCTACTTTCTCGGCACTGAGGCCGTAGGCAAACTTGCGCTGAATAAAATTCAGCTCCTTGCGTTGGCCCTGCTCATCATAGCGCAGCCAGAAGACATTTATCGGCTCATCCTCATCTACTTTGCCCG
>Ga0308157_10003273_pt1 | contig 24017 bp, 25 predicted proteins | sample PhyBR1_FD_201035 | JGI IMG/M metagenome (GOLD analysis project Ga0308157, IMG submission 201035) | Phyllosphere microbial communities from UC Gill Tract Community Farm, Albany, California, United States - DLSLB.R1 | ecosystem: Host-associated > Plants > Phyllosphere > Unclassified | place: USA...
TGTTCTGGTGCGTCAGCGCACCGTACTCGGGCCACGAGCGCACGGCGAAGTAGACGTCGCCGCCCGACGCGTACGCGTGCCCCCGCGAGATGAGCCGCTCGATGAACTCCTGCATCTGCGGTATCGACGCCGTCGCGCGCGGTTCATAGGTCGGCGCGAGGATGCCGATCGCGTCGTAAACGGCCGTGAACTCGCGCTCCATGCGGTAGGCGAGCGCCCACCACGGCTCCTCAGCCGTGGCGTTCTGCAGCACTTTGTCGTCGATGTCGGTGACATTGCGCACGAAGGTGACGCGCCCGTAGCGGTGCTCGAGCCAGCGCCGCAACAGGTCAAACGAGAGCGCGGCGCGCAGGTGACCGACGTGGGGGCCCGACTGCACGGTCGGACCGCAGACGTACATCGTGATGTTCGTCTCGTCGAGAGGAGTGAAATCGCGCAGCGCCTGGGCGCGCGAGTCGTACAGCCGCATGCTCACGAATCCAGCCTAACGACGAGCGCCACGGCGAAGACCTGCACGCCGTCGGCGCGACCGGTGAAGCCGAGCCCGTCAGTCGTCGTCGCGGAAACCGATACGGGGGCGCGAAGCGCAGCCGACAGTGCGCTCTCCGCCTCGTCGCGGCGGGTCGAGAAGCGGGGGTGCGCCGCCTGCATCTGCACGGAGACGTTGCCGACGGCCCAGCCGGCGTCCGCGAGGATCCGTGCAGTCTCACCGAGGAACGCGTTCGCGTGAGCGCCTGCGAACTCCGGGCGATCCGTGCCGAAATGCGTGCCGATGTCGCCGAGGCCGGCGGCGTTCAGCACGGCATCGACGATCGCGTGCGCGACGGCGTCGCCGTCGGAGTGACCTGAGAGCGCGCGCTCGCCCGGCCACTCGAGGCCGGCGAGCCACAAGGATCCCTCGCCGCCGAACGCGTGCACGTCGGTTCCGATGCCGACGCGCGTACCTCGGACGGCCGACGATTCCTTCAAGGCGCGCCCCTCGCGAGCGCCGCCGTCGGGCGCGCCCGCCCGTCGCCGAAGAAGGTCTCGCGCACGCGCGAGGTCGTCGGGCAGCGTGATCTTGAAGCCGAGCGCGGATCCCGGCACCCGGATCGCATCGTGGCCGGCGTCGGCCACGAGCGCCGCATCGTCAGTGAACTCCGCCGTCGCCCGCTCGTACGCGGCGGCGAGGATGTCGCGCCGGAAGCCCTGAGGAGTCTGCGCGGCCGCGAGCTCCGCGCGATCGACGACGCCCGCGATCCGCTCGCCGTCGACCCTCTTGATCGTATCGACGACGTCGAGCGCCGGGATTGCACCGTGCCCCGTCTCGCGCACCATGGCGGCGACGCGGTCGATGACCTCCGGCGGCGTCAGTGCGCGCGCCGCATCGTGCACCAGCACGATCTCCGCGGCGGGCCACACGCGCGCGAGACCCGCCGCGACGGATTCCTGGCGGGTGTCGCCGCCCGCGACGACCGTGACGAGGTCTCGTCGTTCCCCAGCCTCGTCATGCGCGATCGCGAGAGCTTCACCCACGCGGTCGTCGGGTGCCACGACGATCACCTGCATCTGAGCGGCGCGGAACACGCCGCTCAGGCAGTGCGCGAGGATCGAGCGCTCGTCGATTCCGACGAAGGCCTTCGGCTCACCGGCCGATAGGCGCGTGCCGCTGCCTGCCGCAACGACGATGATCGCGGTGTCGATTCGTGTGGAAGTCACGGTAATAAACGTAGCCGCCCCGCACCATGATCGGTGCGGGGCGGCTGCGACGAAGATCCGGGGTTCAGCCCTCGGCGAGCTTCTGATTGAGCAGCTCGCCCGCCTCTTCTTCGCTCACGTGCTTCGCAAGAGCGACCTCGGACTCGAGCACCTGACGTGCCTTCGCGAGCATGCGCTTCTCGCCCGCGGACAGGCCTCGGTCCTGATCGCGGCGCCACAGATCGCGCACGACCTCGCTCACCTTGATCACATCGCCCGAGGCGAGCTTCTCGAGGTTCGCCTTGTACCGACGCGACCAGTTGGTCGGCTCTTCCGTGAACGGCGCCTTCAGCACGTCGAACACTTCCTTCAGCCCGCCTTCGTCGATGACGTCGCGAACACCGACGAGATCGACATTGTCGGCGGGCACCTCAATGACGAGGCCTCCCTGCGTCACGTTGAGCTTGAGGTAGGTCTTCTCCTCGCCCTTGATGATTCGTTTCTTAACTTCGGTGATGGTTGCAGCCCCGTGATGGGGGTAGACGACAGTCTCGCCGACCTCAAAAAGCATATGGATTACGTCCTTCCCAGCGTTATCTAGTTTACCACAGCGAGATTTGTACTAGGATTCCGCTCTCCCTCCGTCACGACCGGCGCCACGGACACTCAGTGTCAGCGGATAGGATGGACGCGCCCGCATTACGCGCGGCCCCCGCACCATTCTGGAGGATCCGTGAAATCGCGCATCATCGCGTCCCTCGCCGCTGCCGGCCTCGTGCTCGTGACCGCGACCGGTTGTAACATGGTCACGACCCAGGCCACGACGTTCCAGTACACCGCGTCTGACGGCGTCAACCTCCCGGCGATCGACGACGGCGGCCTCGAGGTGCGCAACGCCCTCGTCATCGCCGACCAGGACGGCGCGGAGGGCAACCTCATCGCCGTTCTCGCGAACACCAGCGCCGATGCGCAGACCCTGTCGGTCGACTGGGGCACGGGCGACGCGTCGTTCGACGTGCCCGCGGGCGAGACGGTCAGCCTCGGCGCGAACGAGGATCCGTACCTGATCTCCGACCTCGATGTGATCCCCGGATCGACCGTCAGCATGTTCTTCCAGCCCGGAGACGCCGAGGCCGTCGAGATCGAGGTCCCGGTGCTCAACAACTGCCTCGACGAGTACGCCGAGCTCGCGCCGAACGACCCCGCTGACAACGACGAGGCGTGCGCGCCCGTCGAGACCGCCGAAGAGGGCCACTAACCCTCGAAGCGGTACCCCAGGCCGCGCACGGTCACGAGCATCTGCGGAGCCGACGGCGTCGCCTCGATTCGCGATCGGATGCGCTTGATGTGCACGTCGAGCGTCTTCGTGTCGCCGAAGTAGTCGGATCCCCACACGCGGTCGATGAGCTGCCCGCGGGTGAGCACTCGGCCCGTGTTGCGCATCAGCAGCTCGAGCAGCTCGAACTCCTTGAGCGGCATGTTGATCTGCTCGCCGTCGACCGCGATCGTGTGGCGGTCGATGTCGAGCGTCACACGGCCGCCCTCGAGCACGTGCTCCTCGAGGTCGCCGTCGGCCGATGCCGAGCGGCGCAGCACCGCACGCATGCGCGCAAGCAGTTCGCGCGACGAGTACGGCTTCGTCACGTAGTCGTCGGCACCGAGCTCGAGCCCCACGACGATGTCGACCTCGCTGTCCTTCGCCGTCAGCATCACGATCGGCACCTGGCTCGTCGTGCGGATCTGGCGGCACACCTCCGTGCCGGGGATACCCGGCAGCATCAGGTCGAGCAGAACCACGTCGGCGCCCTGCTCGCGGAACACGCGCAGCGCCTTCTCGCCGTCGTCGGCGATCTCGACCTCGAAGCCCTCTCGCTGCAGCAGGTAGGCGAGCGGGTCCGCGAGGTCGGGTTCATCCTCGACGAGCAGAACGCGAGTCATGCGATCTCTTCCTTTCGTTGCGCGCTCGAGAGAACCGCGCGCTTGGCTTTCTTCTTCCTGGCCGCTCCGGGCGGCGGATCGATGACGGGCAGACGGATCGTGAACGTGGATCCGCTCCCCTCCCGTGACCATAGCCGCACCTCGCCGTCATGGCGGAGGATCGCGTGCTTCACGATAGACAGGCCGAGTCCGGTTCCGCCCGTATGGCGCGAGCGCGCCTGATCCGCGCGGTAAAACCGCTCGAAGATGCGCCTCTGATCGTCTTCGGAGATGCCGATGCCCTGGTCGGTGACGGCGATCTCGACCGCGCCGTCGGACTCCTTGACGCCGATTCCGACGTGGGATCCCTCGGGCGAGTAGGCGATCGCGTTCGATACGAGGTTGCCGAGCGCCTCGATGAGCACTCGCATGTCGCCGCGCACGTAGACGCCGCGCGCTCCGCGGGCGATCAGCTCGACGCCGGCGCCGAACGCCGTGGTCTGGTGCGCCTCTACCGTGCGCGCGATGAGCTCGTCGACAGCGATGTCAGCGACGTCGATCAGGTCGTCGGTCGCCTGCAGGCGCGACAGATTCATGATCCGGCCCGTCAGCTGCCCGAGACGGTCGGCCTCGGCCGACACGCGCCCGGAGAACCGGCGCACCTGATCCGGATCATCGGCGGCGATCTCGAGGGCCTCGGCGAGCAGCGCGATCGCGCCGACCGGCGTCTTCAGCTCGTGACTGGTGTTCTGGATAAAGTCCTGCCGCATCTGCTGCACCCGCTCCTGGGCCGAGATGTCGCGCACGAAGATGACGATGAAGCCCTGGCCGATCTGGGCGCCGCGGGCCACGACGAGACGCGATTCGCGCGTGAGCCGGCCGGCACGGATGCGCAGGGTCTGCCGCTCGCTCTTACCCGCGACGCGCGCCTGCTTCATGAGATCGCGCAGTTCGTCCTGTTCAAGGCGCTGACCGACGCGCGCGCCGACCCACGTCGACGACGGGGACGTTGCGATCACGTTCCCTGAGGCATCCGTGATGATCGCGGCGTCTTCGAACACGTCGAGGATCGAGAAGACCGCATCGGGGACCTGCGGATGAGCGGCGGCGAGCGCCTTCGCGCGGGACCGCAGCGCAACGACGAAGAGTACCGTGAGGCCCGCGCCGATGAGCACCCCAACGAAAAGAGCGAGAAGCGACGGGGACATGTCTCCAGAGTAAAGTCATGAGCGGTGCCGAAACGGACGATCCCGCTGATTATGGCACCGAAGCGACCAGTTGTTCATGATGGTTCCACCAATCGTTAACCTGGCCTCGACAGAATCGACGTGACTGTGCGCGATGCTGATGCGTCGCACGATTCCCGGGTCATCACCAGAAGGGCGCCCACCATGCGTGAAGTGTTCCACGACACTCTCGAAGACATCCAGAACCGACTCGTCGAGATCTCCGAGTTGGTGGCCGAGGCCATCGAGAAGGCGACGCAGGCGTTCGCCACCGGAGACGTCGCCCTTGCCGAAGAGGTCATCGCGAACGACGCCACGATCGACGACCTTGTGGTCACGACCGACGAGATCGCGATCGCTACCCTCGCGATGCAGCAGCCCGTCGCCCACGACCTGCGCGTGATCATCACGGCGCTGCGCGCGAGCGCCTCGCTCGAGCGCATGGGCGACCTCGCTGACCACATCGCACAGCTCGTACGCTCGCGCTACCCCGAGCGCGCGATCCCCCAGGGCCTGAAGTCCACCTTCAAGAAGATGGGCGTGCTCGACGTCGAGGTGGCACGCACCCTGACGGAGCTTCTGCGCACGCAGGACCTGAAGTACGCCACGCACATCCGCGACACTGACGACGACATCGACGAACTGCATGCTTCGGTGTACGAGCGCGTGCTCGGCGAGTCGTTCAAGGGCGAGATCCCCCACGCGATCGACGCGACGCTCGCGAGTCGCTACCACGAGCGCTTCGCGGATCACGCGGTGTCGGTTGCGAAGAAGGTCGTGTACCTCGCGACCGGCGACTGGTCGGGTGCCGAGGAGCCGCCCGAGGTCGAGATCGTCGACTAGGCAGACGAAAGGCGGATGGGGCTTCAGCCCCATCCGCCTTCTTCGTGCCTACTTCTTGCCCTGCGAGGCGACGGCTGCGGCGCCGGCCGCGGCGGCCTCGGGGTCGAGGTAGCGACCCGGCCCGGTCGGGCGCATGTCGTCGTCGAGCTCGTAGACGAGCGGGATGCCCGTCGGGATGTTCAGGCCCGCGATGTCGGCGTCGCTGATGCCGTCGAGGTGCTTCACGAGGCCGCGCAGCGAGTTGCCGTGCGCCGCGACGAGCACCGTCTTGCCGGCCTTCAGGTCGGGCACGATCTCGCTCTCCCAGTACGGCAGCATGCGGTCGATCACGAGCGACAGCGACTCGGTCGCGGGCAGCTCTCCGTCGATCCCCGCGTATCGCGGATCATCGGTCTGCGCATACTCGTCGTCGGCGTCGATCGCGGGCGGCGGCACGTCGAACGAGCGGCGCCACTCCATGAACTTCTCCTCGCCGAATTCCTCGAGGGTCTGGGCCTTGTCCTTGCCCTGGAGCGCACCGTAGTGGCGCTCGTTGAGCCGCCAGGAGCGCTTGACCGGGATCCACAGCCGATCCGCCGCGTCGAGGGCGATGTTCGCGGTCTGGATCGCCCTGCTCAGCATCGAGGTGTGCAGCACGTCGGGCAGGACGCCCTCCTCCGCAAGCAGCTCGCCGCCGCGCTGCGCCTCACCGCGGCCCTTCTCGGTGAGTCGCACATCGACCCATCCGGTGAAGAGGTTCAGTTCGTTCCACTCGCTCTGCCCGTGGCGGAGCAGGATCAGTGTGTGCGTCATGAGATCAGCTTACCGGGCGGGTTTCGGCGGGCGACAGCGGATACCGACGATGTCGCCGGACAGCTCCACCTCGCCCGCGTCGTAAGGGATGACCGCCGTTGCACCCCGAGTCACGTCTGCGCCCCCGAGCACCCCTTCCCCCTCAAGCACGACGAGCACGCTGAACCCTGCGTCCAGCACGGATCCGCCGCGCACGCGTTCGGCGCGATAGTACGGATCCGCCGCCCCGGGCAGAAACGACCCCTCCCCTACGCGGCTGATCAGGGTCGACGGATCCACACGCGCCGTATCGACCGCGCCGAGCGCCGTATCGCGCTCGAGCCCGAGCAGCGCGGTCTGCCGGGTGAGGGCGGGGAACGGCGCGTACTCGAGGATGATCGACAGGTCGACCGACTCCTGCAGTTCGACCAGCGTGATGCCCTCGCCGATCGAGTGCGGCGTGCCGGCCGGCACGTGCACCACGTCTCCCGCGCGTACTTCGCAGTGATTCAGCGCGGCGAGCATGGCGTCGGAGTCCTGAGCCTCGAACCACGCGGCGAGTTCGTTCGCCGTGACGTCGCGGTTCCAGCCGAGCCAGACGTCCGCCGTCTCGTCGTCGCCCGTCGAGGTGATGATCCACGATTCGGTCTTGCCGCGGGAGGCGCCGAGGTGCTCCGTCGCAAAGGAGGCGTCCGGGTGAGCGTGGTTGAAGAGCCGCTCGCCCGTGTGCAGCAGTTTGACGAGCAGGCCCGTGTCGACGCCGAAACGCGCGACATGCTCTGCGCCCAGCCACTGCGTCGGAGCCGCTGCGATCGCGTCGCGCAGCAGCGTACCGTCGGGCAGCGTCGAGAGCCCGACGATATCGGAGCCGAACGTGCAGGTCGTCGATGCGACGAAATCCTCGGGCGCATGCGCGTCCGCGGATCCCTGCCCGCGCAGCTGCCGGATCCCGGCTCCGCCGCGGTAAGCGCGCGCGGGCGGCTGGTTCGGGCCGAGCAGGATCGGGGACGAGGTCGAAGTCACCATTGTCATGCCTCCTGTCGCGCGGGGAGCGCGTCGTCTTTTGCGAGCGATCCGATGAGACCGCCGATGAAAGTATCGCCGAGGCCGATCGTCGTCGGGTGCGCCGCGTCGATGTCGAATCCGGGCATGCACCGACCGAGCCCACCGAGGATCCGCTCGATGTCGCGGGCGAACGGCACGCTCGCAGCCTGCCTCGGTCCCGCCGCGATCGTCAGGATGTCCTGCGCGGTGACGTCGTCGCCGAACGCGTACCGACCGCCCGCCGCCGCGTTGCCGGCATCGGCCGCGGACGCCACGCGATCGAGCGCGCCCCGACGCGCGGGGGTCGTGAGGACGATCGTCCAGTACCTCGTGTGCACGACGAGCACCGGGTCGGGCACCTGCGCCCGGAGCTCCTGCACCGCCTGCGCCGCCGCTGCGGCATCGTGCAGATCGAATCGTCGCCCGAGCCTCGACTGCAGCTCGTCCTCGTTGAGGCTGAAGACATCACAGGCGGGTCCCAGCGCGTCGGACACAGCGGGCTGATGATCCGGGGTGTGGAACCCCGCATCCTCGTACACGACCCAGCCGCCGCGCCGGATCTGCGTGCAGACGGCGCGCACCTCGTCCAGTCGAGCGACGAGCACGGCGGGGTCCCGGATCGTGTTGAATCCCGAGACGAGGAACACGCGTGCGGCCGAGACGCGCTCACCGAGCTCCGCGCTCAGCACGAGATTCTCCGCGGGCGGATCGTTCGCGATGATGACGCGGTTCGCCTCGGTCGCGATGAGATCGGCTGCTCCGACCCGCGCACCATCGCCGGGTCGGAATTGAATGATGAGGTGCGGATCCAACGTGTCTTCCGTCGCGCTCGTGATCGCGGCGCAGTCGGCGGGAAGCAGGCGGCGCACGTTGTCGTCGGTGCTCACGAGGTGCAGGAGCGATGGGATCCCGAGCGCTCTCAGCAGCAATGCGGCTCGGACGCTCGTGCCGCCGAGCGTGACCGCACGCGGAAAGCGCGACGCGAACTGCTCGACGATGTCGGAGGATGCCGCATGGCGCTCGCCGCCTTCCCCCGTTGCGAGGAACCCGAGCAGACTGACGAGCAGCGACCGCTCATCGACGATCGGCGCATCGGCGTCGACCTCCGATTCCGAAATCGCAAACTGCGTCACGAGAGCGTCGACGGTTGCGCGGTTCCACTCGATTTCGTAATCGACGGTGCCCTGCAGGCCGAGGACGATCTCGCCGGGGGCGATGGTGCGGACATCGCCCCCGGCGGGAACGGTCGAGGTCATCAGTAGGTTTCGCCCTTCCCCGCACCGAAGAGGTCGACCTTATACGCGGCCGGCGTGCGGTAGAGGTCGGCTCTGCCGGTCGCGCCGAACAGATCGATCTTCTGTGCGGCGACGGCCTGCATCGCTTCGATGGCCGGCGGCACGATCGCGTCGGGCTCGCGCAGACTGCGGTCCGCGAGCACCTCGCGAATCTTCTCGAAGAATGCCACCTTGATGTCGCTCGAGATGTTGATCTTGTTAACGCCGCTACGCGCCGCCTCGCCGATCTCGTCGTCGGGGTTGTTGGAACCGCCGTGCAGTACGAGCGGGATGCCCACGGCCCCCTTGATCTCGCGCAGGAGGTCGAGCTTCAGATGGGGCGTGATGTTCGACGGGTAGATGCCGTGCCTCGTGCCGATCGCGACAGCGAGCGAGTCGACGCCGGTGCGCTCGACGAACGCGGTCGCGTCTGACGGGTCCGTGTAGATGATCCCCCCGTCTTCCGACTCCATCTTGCCGATCGTGCCGAGCTCGCCCTCGACGGAGACGCCGACCGCGTGCGCGATCTCCACGGCGCGCGACGTCTGCGCGACGTTGTCGTCGAACGGCTCCGCCGACGCGTCGAGCATCACTGATGTGAAGCCGCCCTGGATCGCGGCGACCATCTGGTCTGCTGTCGCCCCGTGATCCCAGTGGATCGACGCGGGCACCGGCGAGCGGTGCAGTCGCTCGCGAATCGCGCGGAGCGTGTCGAAGCCCAGCAGGTTGACCTCGTTCGGATGGATTGCGATGATCACGGGCGAATTCTTCTTCTCGCTGATCTCGACCAGCCCGTTGAACATGTGGTAATCGGCGACGTTGAACGCCGGGATGGCGAAGTCATTCTTGTGAGCGACGTCGAGCAGGTCGTGTCCGGAAATGAGCACTTGTGTTTCTCCTTTGAGGGGTGGTCGTCAGCTCTTGACGGAGCCGGCGGTGAGTCCGCCGATGAAGTAGCGCTGGAAGAAGAGGAACAGCACGAGAACCGGGATCGAGCCGACGATGCTCATCGCCATCATCTCGTTCCACTCGTACGAGTGCTGTCCCATGAGCAGCTGGATACCGATCGGCACGGTTCGCATCTCGACTGTGCGCGTCAGCGTGAGCGCGAAGAGGTATTCATTCCAGGCGAGCATGAAGGTGTACATGCCAACCGATACGATTCCCGGTGTCGCGACAGGTACGAGGATCCGCCAGAGAGCGGTCCAGCTGCCGCCGCCGTCGACGCGCACGGCCTCATCCAGCTCGCGCGGGAGGGAGTTGAAGTAGCCGGTCATCATGATGATCGCGTAGGGCAGGGTGAACACCATGTAGGTGAGGATCAGGCCGGGGTAAGTGTCGTAGAGCCCGAGCAGCACGATCAGTCCGAAGTACGGGATGAGCAGAGTGATCGGCGGAACCGCCTGCACGCTGATGATCACAACGTTGAGAAGCTCCTTGCCCGGGAACGTGAATCGACTGAACGCGTACGCAGTGAGAATCGCCACGAGCAGCGTGCAGGCGACGACCGACAGCGCCACGACGTAGCTGTTGACGAAGAACCGCATCTTCTCCGGATCCGTGAAGATCGTCACGTACGCGTCGATGCTGAACGTCTCCGTGATCAGCCTCGGCGGATTCTCGAAGATCTGCGTGTTCGATTTGAACGAACTCGACAGCATCCACAGGACCGGGAGCCCTGCGAACAGTGCGCCGAGGAACAGACCGACGATGGTGAGGACCTTCGCTGTGCGGCGACGGCCTCCCCGCGTGACCGGGCGGCGCGCGACACGCCGTTTCGTCACGAGGGTCTGCGTCGACACGGGTGCATCGGTGAGAGCCATGCGTTACTCCTTCGCCCGCTGGTGCCGCACATAGAACACGGCGAGGATCATCGACAGCACGAGCACGACCACGGCAGCCGTCGAAGCGGCACCGAACTCGTACTTGGTGAAGGCGAGCTTGTACGTGTAGGTGCTCACGAGTTCCGTCGCGTCGACCGGTCCGCCGCCCGTCGTCATCCAGATCAGCGCGAACTGCTGCGACGTCCAGATGAGGTCCAGCAGCGACATGCTGATGATCACGGGCTTGAGGTTCGGAAGCGTGACGGCCGTGAAGCGCTGCCACGCGTTCGCGCCGTCGACGCGCGCCGTTTCGTACAGATCCGCCGAGATCCCCTGCAGCCCGGCCAACAGGCTGACCATGAAGAACGGATACCCGGCCCAGATGTTGATGAAGGTGACGGTGCCGAGTGCGAGCGACGGGTCGCTCAGCCACTCCGTGGATCCGGACCCGACGAAGGACAGAAGATAGTTGACGACGCCGTTCGGATTCAGGAGCAGCCGCCACAGCACCGCGACGATCGCGACGGTGAACAGCCACGGCAGCACATAGATCGTGCGGTACACCGCCGTCGTCGTACGGCCGACCAGTGGCGAGTTCAGCATGAGTGCGAACACGAGCCCAATGACGAGGTGGGCTGCGACGCTCACGATCGTGAAGAACAACGTGTTGCCGACGGCCGTGTAGAAGCCCGTATCGCTCAGCAGCGCGGCGTAGTGCGCGAGCCCGACGAACTCGGGGTTCGGGTTGGTGATGACGTTGTCGAACAACGAGTATCCGATGACCGTCACGACCGGGATGACGAGCAGCACCCCGATGAGGATGACGGTGGGACCGACGTAGAGGAACGGTTCGGACCGGCGCACTCCGGGTGCGCCGCCCTGGCCGCGTCGGCGCGGGCCGCCGGGCGCGGGCGCTTCCGCCCGCCCCCGGCGTTCAGCGACAGTCGACATCGATCAGAACTCCGCCGACCAGGATTCCTGCGTGGTCTCGAGCATCTCGTCGACGGAGATGTCGCCCTCGAGCATCGATTGGAACTGCTCGTTCATCTGGCGCATCAGGTCCTCTGCGACCGGAAGCCCCGTGAACTCATTCGCGGGATAGCCCGCCTGGTAGATATCGAACGCCTCGGCCATGAGCTCGTCGTCCTCGACGAAGTCGGGAACCGATTCGGTGTTGCCGGGGAAGGCTTTCGCCATCGACGCGAGCTCCGCGTTCGCCTCTTCGCTCATCAGGAACTCGAACAGCTTCCAGGCCTCGGCCTTGTGCTCAGAGCTCTCGGCTATTCCGAGGCCCCACGACGCGTAGGGGATGCCGCGCTTGCCGTCGTAGCCGTCTTCTGCCGGCAGCGCGCTGATGCTGAACTCGAGATCGGGATTCGACTCACGGATCATCGTGAGGTGAGCGAGCGAGTCGACCATCATGCCGACGCGGCCGTTCGTGAACTCCTCGACCATGTCCTGTTCCTTCATGGTGAAGGCACCCGGCGCGAAGACGCCGTCCTGGTACAGCTCGTCGAAGTACTCGATCGTGTCGACGACGCCCTCGTTCGTGAGATCAGGCTTGCCGTCTTTCAGCATCGACCCGCCGGATGCCCACAGCCAGGACATGACCTGGTTCTGCACGCCGCTCGGTGTCTCGAGCGAAAGCGGCATCGCGGTGCCCGCAGCGTTCCCCAACTCGGTGATCGCCCGTGCGGCGTCCGCGAACTCCGTACGACTCGACGGCGGCTGATCGACGCCGGCCTCGGCGAGCAGGGCGTCGTTCGTGTAGAGCGGGTAGACGAAGTTGACGGCGGGCACCATGTAGGTGGAACCGTCGACCTCGACCTGCGAGGCGAGCGTGCTGTCGTCGTAGTCGTGCTCGGCCATGAGCGCCGACAGGTCGGTGATCGCGCCCTGCTTCGCGAAGTCGTTGACCCACGAGCCATCGAGACCGACGACATCGGGCATGGTGCCGGAAGCGGCACCGGTCACGAGCTGCTCGCGCGTCGATGCGTACGGGCCGCTCAGCAGCTCGACCTTGATACCCGGATTCTGCTCTTCGAACTCGTCGATCAGGCCGCGCAGCTCGCCGTCGGGCAGCTCGGGCTCCCACCACTGAGCCAGCTCGATCACGACGTTGCCGTCGGCGTCGACGTCGCCACCGCTACCTCCGCAGCCCGTGAGAACGAGGGACGCTGCGGCCATGGCCGACATCCCCGCGATGATCTTCCGCTTCTGAGTCATGTGAGCTCCCTTGCCCATCCAGTGAATTGCAACAGTTTGCTTCTAGTTGCTGTTTTTCGCTAGTCCTTGCATGGAACACCGTGAAACGGCGATTGTCAAGTAGGGTTATCGCCAAGTCAGTGCACGTTGCGGCATGAAACAGCAGAAATTCGAGGAGGAGCGCATGGCCTCGCACCCAGCACCGGGAGACAAACGCAAGGACCGGCAGCTTCCGGCTGGCCGGAAGGCCGACCTGGCGGCGTACGTGGCCGCACACGGTCAGGTGACCGTCGCAGAGCTATCCGAGGAGTTCGCCGTGTCGATCGACACCGTCAGGCGCGATCTCGACCGCCTCAACGCCGAGGGTCGTCTCATCCGCACCCACGGGGGAGCCGTCAGCAATGATCTCGGCACGCCGCCCGATCAGGGGCTCGGTGTGCGCATGCACATCCGAACGGCCGAGAAGGATGCGATCGGCGCCGCCGCGGCGAAACTCGTCGCCGACGAATCCGTCGTCTTCGTCAACGCCGGCACGACCACCATGGCCTTCGCGCGCCACCTGCGCGACCATCACGACCTCACGATCGCCACGAACAGCCTCGTCCTGCCGGCCGAGGTCTCCCCCAACGCCATACGCGAGCTGTTCCTGTTCGGCGGATCCGTGAGAACCGTGACACAGGCGACGACGGGACCTGTGAGCTTCCGCCCCACGGCAGACGGCCCCGCGATGGATGTGCAGGCCGATATCGCTGTGATCGCGGTCGGGGCGATCTCCTCGGCCGGTTACAGCACGAGCAACCTCGGCGACTCAGCGATGATGGCCGAGATGATGAAGCACGCCAACAAGAGCGTCGTGCTCGTCGACAGCTCGAAGTTCAATCACCGGCTCTTCGCCCTCATCGGCAGGCTCGACGCAGTCGACGCCGTCGTCACGGATGCTGCACCGCCCGACGACCTCGCGGAGGCGCTCCAGGCTTCCGGCGTCGAGGTGATCGTCGCCGGAGCGACCTGATCACTTCCGCGGGTCGGTCGCCTGCTTGCGCCTCGAGAGCCTTGTGAGGCGCGGCACGTCGGCGGTGCGTCCTGCATCGGCCGGCACGATCGTCTCCTGAGAACCCGCGATGCGGGTGCCGTCTGAGACGACGACGAGCGGCGCGTCGGCAGGCGTGCGGCGCGTCACGATCGCGAGCGCGATCGGGCCGAGCTCGTGATGGCGGGCGGCCGAGGTGATCGCGCCGACCTCGCTGTCACCGTCGAACACGGCGTCACCGCGCGAGGGCAGCACCGACTCGGATCCATCGAGGTGCAGCATCACGAGCCGCCGCGGCGGGCGGCCCAGGTTGTGCACCTTCGCAACGGTCTCCTGACCGCGGTAGCACCCCTTGTTCAGGTGCACTGCGGTGCGCAGCCAGTCGGATTCGTGCGGGATCGACTTCTCATCGACTTCGGCGGCCCAGCGCGGGCGCCACGCGGCGATCCGCAGGGCGTCTGCGGCGAGCACACCGGCGATCGGAAGGTCGGCGAGGCCATCCGTGCTCTCGACGATCGCCTCCGCCCATGCGAACTCCGTGCCGGGGTGCTCCGCGGTGTCGGCGTACTGCCATCCGCCCGCCGTCACCTGCGCCCACGGATCCAGCCACACGGCGGGCACGTCGCCCGAACGGATCGCGGCGCCGACGATGCGGTCGAACGCGTCTCCGCCCCGCATCGCGCCGACGACGGTGAGGTCGTCGCGCACGCGGATCTCGGCCTGCGCGCGGAACCGCATCATCGTCAGCCACTTCGCGAGCGGAGCCGCGTCGCCCATGTCGACGATCAGCCACAGTGCCGATCCGTCCTCGACGACCGCGGCCGCGTGCTCGACGCGCCCCTGCGGATCCAGTACGAGCAGCTCGGTGGACTCGCCCGCCTGCAGCGAGGCGACCGCCTGCGAGGTGATCGAATCGAGCCACGACCCGCGCTCAGGCCCGGAGATCTCGATGACGGCGCGGTCGGCGCGCGGCACGATCGCCGCCCCGGCCTCGAGCCGGCGCTGTTCTATCGCGGGGTTGCCGGCATGCTGGATCACGCCGTCGTCGTCGGTGACCAGATCCTCATGCGACATCATGACGACACCTTCGCGAGACGGGCGGACGCGTGAGATGCGAGGCTCTGTCCGAGCGCCGCGATGTCCCACGCCCACAGCAGGTGGCCGTCGACGAGCCCGTACAGCCGGGTCGCCGAGGCGTAGGCCTTCGCCCCCGCCGACCGCACGACCGCGTCGGTTCCGAGATCGATGCGCGGCCCGTTGACCTCGCCGACGTACAGCTCCTGCACACCGTCGGAGTGGCTCAGCGCGACCTCGACGGGGAAGCCTCCGTCGGCGGACACCCGCAGCCTCTCGACGTCTTCAGCTGTGCGCTCGGGCTCCGCGGCGAGCGCCGGCAGCAGCCCCGGGCCGGGCGCGGCGGCGTGGGCCGGGCGCGCGATCCGCCAGTACCCCGACTCGGACGTGAGCTGCTGCGCGGGACGCTCGTCTGCCTCGAGCAGCGTCGCGGTCGCCGAGTAGCTCAGGAACGGCCCGCCGTCGTGGCTGAAGCTCACACGGTGCGAGAACTCGCCCTCGTAATGGGTCTCGCCGGCGCGGTAGTCGATGACGCCGGTGCCTTCCCAGACGCCGACGAGCCACGCGAGCGGCACCAGGTCAGCGGGGATGTCGGTGGGGATCTCGATCATGATGATCCCAGCGTATCCGGCGCACGACGAGGTGAGGCGGGATCACCCCACCTCATACGAGGACCGCTACTTCTGGCCGCGGAAAAGGTTGACGAGCACCGAACCCGAGACGAAGGCGATGGCCAGGCTCGCGAGACCGAGCAGGCCCACGAAGAACATCTCGAGCGCGAAGACATCAACACCGGCGAGGAATTCGAGCATGCGACCAGCTTAGCGCGTCGACGGACTGATCGATGACTCTCGTCGGCATCTGTCTCCCGGCGCGGGGCGGTGCTGTCAGCTCGTGAATTCGGAGGGGAACACCGACAGGCCGGCGCCGACCGCCGTGAACAGCGCGCCGACGACCGACACGATGCCGATGAAGAGCACGCTGCCGAGCGCGGCCGTCGATAGGCGGATGATGAATCCGTCGGCGCGGCCGATGATGATCTGGACGACGAATGCGACGATGACCGCGACCCCGCCCGCGGCGGAGAACCACTGCCACCACTCGCCCGCCGGCACGAACACCACGACCACGATGGCGAGCACGAGAGCGGTGCTCCACGGGAGGAGCAGCCCCTGGCTGCGGCGGATACGCGCGATGACACCAGGGCGCTGTGCGGCCGACCGAGCCATGCGGATCCCTTCCTGCGGCCCGGCGTCGCGCGGACCGCTCCCCCTATTGTGCCCTGCTCTCCCACCCCGTGTCGCACAGCGAGACGAAGCACGTGTCATAAGATGAGCGACATCCCGAGAGGAATCCCCGTGGCGCAACTGCTCGTTCTGAGCCCGTCCCCCGAGACGGATCCGCCGCTCGCTGCGCTCGGCCTGCTGAGTCACCGCGTCACGACGCTTCCGGCGTCGGCGTCGCAATTGATCGGAGCGCCCGACGCCGACGTGACCATCGTCGACGCGCGCCGTGACCTCGCCGCCGCGCGTTCGCTGTGCCGGATCCTCGACTCGACCGGCCACCCCGCACCCGTGTTGCTCGTTACGACCGAGGGCGGCCTCGCCGCCGTGTCGTCCGACTGGGGCGTGGACGACATCGTGCTCTCGGGCGCTGGCCCGGCGGAGGTCGACGCACGCGTGCGCCTCGCGATCGGCCGTGCCGAAGTCGGGTCCTCGTCGTCGTCGACGACCGTCGACACGTCGGGGATCACGATCGATGAATCGTCGTACTCGGCGAAGGTGCGCGGGAAGCCGCTCGACCTCACGTTCAAGGAGTTCCAGCTGCTGCACTTCCTCGCTTCACACCCATCGCGGGTCTTCACGCGGGAGCAGCTGCTCAGTGAGGTGTGGGGCTACGACTACTTCGGCGGCACCCGCACGGTCGACGTGCACGTCAGGCGCCTCCGGGCGAAGCTCGGCGATCATGATCACCTGATCGGAACGGTGCGCAACGTCGGATACCGCTTCAACGCGGCGGAGGATCCGGGCGCCGCGTCGATGCGCTGAAATTCGTTCACCCGCTCGTTCCCTGCCGGTGCGAAGATGGACTCCATGACCGACACTTCCATCGTCGACACAGGCCTGGGCGACTCCGAGGACGACGACTTCGACGAGCTCTACGAGGCGGATGAGCCCGACCTTCCGGAGCACCGCTACGTCGACCGCGAGCTGAGCTGGCTCGCGTTCAACCAGCGCGTTCTCGAACTCGCCGAGGACCCGAACGTGCCGCTGCTCGAGCGCGCGAACTTCCTCGCGATCTTCGCGAGCAACCTCGACGAGTTCTTCATGGTGCGCGTGGCCGGTCTGAAGCGCCGCATCGTCACGGGTCTCGCCGTGCCCTCGAACATCGGCACGACCCCACAGCGCGTGCTCGAGTCGATCAGTCGTGAGGCCCACGCACTGCAGGAGCGCCACGCCCGCGTGTGGAGCGAGGACATCCGCCCGGCCCTCGCTGCCGAGAACATCGAGTTCGCTGCGTGGAACGAGCTCTCCGACGTGGAGCGCACGGGGCTCTACGACTACTTCCAGCAGCACATGTTCCCCGTGCTCATGCCCCTCGCCGTCGACCCGGCGCATCCGTTCCCGTACATCTCGGGTCTGTCGCTCAACCTCGCCGTGCGGATCCGTCACTCGCGCACCGGCCGCGAGGAGTTCGCGCGCATCAAGGTGCCCCCCATGCTCCCCCGCATCGTGCGGGTGCCGAACATGGATCCCGACAGCAATCGCGTGCGATTCGTCGATCTCGAGTCGCTCATCGCCGCACACCTCAGCGACCTGTTCCCGGGCATGGAGATCCTCGAGCACCACGCGTTCCGCCTTACGCGCAACGAAGACATGGTGATCGAAGAGGACGAGTCGGAGAACCTCATCCAGGCCCTCGAGGACGAGCTGCTGCGCCGCAGGTTCGGGCCGCCGATCCGCCTCGAGATCTCCGAGGACATGGACGAGGTGACGCTCGGGCTGCTGCTCGACGAGCTCGACATCTCGCAGCAGGAGGTTTACCGCCTGCCGGCGCCGCTCGACCTGCGCGCGCTCTTCCAGCTCAGCAAGATCGACCGCCCCGACCTCAAGTACACCAAGCACGTTCCGGTCACGCCGATCGCGTTCCGCCCGACCGAGGCGGATTCGAAGCACGCCCGCGTCGATGTGTTCGCCGCGATCCGACACGGCGACGTTCTCGTGCACCACCCCTACGAGTCGTTCGCGACGAGCGTGCAGGCGTTCCTCGAGCAGGCCGCCAGGGATCCGCAGGTGCTCGCGATCAAGCAGACGCTGTACCGCACCTCGGGCGACAGTCCGGTCGTGAAGGCGCTCATCGACGCGGCGGAGAAGGGCAAGCAGGTGCTCGCGCTCGTCGAGGTGAAGGCGCGCTTCGACGAGGCCAACAACATCGAGTGGGCGCGGATTCTCGAGAAGTCGGGCGTGCACGTCGTTTACGGCCTCGTCGGCCTCAAAACGCACTGCAAGATCGCGTCGGTCGTGCGCGAGGAGGGCGACCAGCTGCGTCACTACACGCACATCGGCACGGGCAACTACAACCCGAAGACGAGTCGCATCTACGAAGACTTCGGCCTGTTCACGTGCGACCCCGTCGTGGGCCGCGACGTGACGCGCCTGTTCAACGAGCTCAGCGGCTACGCGATCGAGAAGAAGTTCAAGCGCATCCTGACGGCCCCCCTGCACCTGCGCAAGGGTCTGAAGAAGCTCATCGAGCGCGAAACCCGCTTCGCCGGCGAGGGCGAGCCCGCCCACGTGCGCATCAAGGTCAACTCGATGGTCGACGAAGAGATCATCGATGCGCTCTACCGCGCGTCGATCGCGGGTGTGAAGGTCGACGTGTGGGTGCGCGGCATCTGCAGCCTTCGGGTCGATCTGCCGGGCGTCAGCGACAACATCCGCGTGCGCAGCGTGCTCGGCCGCTACCTCGAGCACTCTCGCATCTTCACCTTCGAGAACGGCGGCTCACCCGAGGTCTACATCGGCAGCGCCGACATGATGCACCGCAACCTCGATCGCCGCGTGGAAGCGCTCGTACAGGTCACGGCCGCGCAGCACATCCGCGAGCTGGTGTCGTACTTCGACCTCGCGATGGACGACAGGTCCTCGGCGTGGCAGCTCGGAGAGAACGGGGCGTGGACGCGACACCACGTCGATGAGAACGGCAAGCAGCTCGTCGACGTGCAGGATAAGACGATGTCCCTCATCAACCGACGCCGACAGTCCAGGCGGTGACGATGGCGAACGGCAAACGCGTTCTCGCCGCCGGAGGCGTCGTCTGGCGCCGTGAAGCGGGCAGGATCGAGCTCCTGCTCGTGCATCGAAAGAAATTCCGCGACGTCTCCTTCCCGAAGGGCAAGCTCGACCCCGGCGAGACTTTCGCCGAGGCGGCCGTGCGCGAGATCGAAGAGGAGACGGGGATCCGCGCGTTTCTCGGCCCCTCGCTCGGCACCGTGAACTATCACCTGCCCTCGGGACGCGACAAGGTCGTGCAGTACTGGTCGGTCGCGGCCTCGCCCGAGGCGATCGCCGCGTCGACGTTCTCGCCGAACAAAGAGATCGCAGCGCTCGAGTGGATCGCCCTCGATGACGCGCGCCATCAGCTGAGCTATCCGATCGATCTCGAGGTGCTCGCGGCGTTCGAACAGCTGGTCGACGCGGGCGGCCTGGAGACGTTCCCGATCGTGCTGCTTCGCCATGCGAAAGCCGACTCGGCGCCCGTCGACAGCGAGCGCCCGCTGAGCCGGCGCGGGCGCGAACAGGCCGCCGCGAACGTCGGAACGCTCAGCGCGTTCGGCGTGCGACGGATCCTCTCGTCGACGGCCCTGCGCTGCCAGCAGACGGTCGCGCCGCTCGCCGATGCGCTCGGGCGCCGCGTGCACCTCTCCGACGAGATCAGTCAGGACGCATTCGAGCGCGGCGAGGACGACCCGCGCGCCGTCGTCTCCCGCCGCGTGGAGAAGCGCAAACCGGCGCTCATCTGCTCGCACGCGCCGGTGCTGATGGGGCTCATGGAAGCGCTCGCCGACGCGACGGGAACCACGGCCGCCTCGGAGCTGCGCGCCGCGGCCTCCCTGCGCCCCGGATCCTTCACGGTGGTGCACGTGCGCCCCGCGGGCCGGATCCTCGCGATCGAGACGCATACGCCGTACGACGAGCGTCGGCCCGCGTAAGGTAGTGGGGTGACTTCGAAGCCCCGTCTCTTCTCCGGAATGCAGCCGTCCGCCGATTCCCTCCAGATCGGCAACTACATCGGGGCACTCATGCAGTGGCGCGGCATGCAGAACGACTTCGACGCGTTCTTCACGGTCGTCGATCTGCACGCGATCACGGTTCCGCAGGATCCGGCGCAGCTGCGCGAGAAGACGCGGCGCACGGCCGCGCAATACATCGCGGCCGGCATCGAGCCCGAGAAATCGACGCTTTACGTGCAGTCGCAGGTGCCCGCGCACGCAGAGCTCGCGTGGATCCTCTCGACGATCACCGGGTTCGGCGAAGCGGGCCGCATGACGCAGTTCAAGGACAAGTCGCGGCGGTACGGCGACGACGCGACGAGCGTGGGGCTGTTCACCTACCCCGTGCTGATGGCCGCCGACATCCTGCTGTTCCAAGCGGAATCGGTGCCCGTCGGCGACGACCAGAAGCAGCACGTCGAACTGACGCGCAACCTCGCCGAACGGTTCAACTCGCGCTTCGGCGATACGTTCGCGGTTCCCGAGCCCACGATCCAGGGCGAGACCGCACGCATCTACGACCTGCAGAACCCGACGTCCAAGATGTCGAAGTCGGCCGAGTCGCAGGCGGGCGTGCTGTATCTGCTCGACGACATCAACGTGACCGCGAAGAAGGTCATGCGCGCCGTCACCGACTCGGAGGGCGTGGTGCGCTACGACCGCGAGGCGAAACCCGGGGTGTCGAACCTGCTGTCGATCCTCTCGGCCCTGTCGGGCTCGTCGATCGAAGCGCTCGAGAACGAGTACGCGGGCCGCGGCTACGGCGACTTCAAGAAGGGCGTGCGCGACGCGATCGTCGCCGAGTTCGAGCCGGTGCGCACCCGCGCGCTCGAGCTGCTCGAGGATCCTGCTGAACTCGACCGCGTTCTGACGGCCAACGCCGACCGCGCCGCAGAGGTCGCCGAGGTGACGCTGGCATCGGTGTACGAGCGCGTGGGCCTGCTGCGCCGTGGGTGACCCGGTACCGCTGACGACCGCCCGACTTCTCCTCACCGCTCCCGACGAGGGCGATGTCGATGCGATCTGCGCCGCGTGCCAGGACCCGGACATTCAGCACTACACCACGGTTCCCTCGCCGTACACGCGCAAGAACGCGGTCGATTACGTCGGCCTGGTCGCCGACTGGTGGGCGTCGGGGGCGCAGTGCGTCTGGGCCCTGCGCGTCGGTGACGAGCTCGCGGGCGTGATCGGGCTGCACGATGTCAAAGACGGCGCGGCCGAGCTCGGTTTCTGGGCGGCGCCGGCGGCACGGGGCAACGGTTACATGACCGAGGCGGCAACCGCAGTGGTCGACTTCGCGTTCGGCCCGATGCGTCTCGAGCGCATCGAGTGGCGCGCGGTGGTCGGCAATGTCGGCTCGGCCCGCGTTGCGCAGAAGCTCGGGTTCCAGTTGGAGGGCGTGCAGCGCAGATCTCTCCCCCACCACGGCGCCGGCGGCGCCTACGGACGCGCCGACGGCTGGGTCGCGGGACTGCTCTCCACCGACTCCCGCACGGAGCAGGACTGGGGCCTGTAGGCCGGCTGAGGTGCTGCAAAGGCCCGTGCCGCCAGCCCTCCGCGCACAACTACGGCAGACCCGGGCGCGTGCCGCATGAAATCGGGTCGCCAGACCGCGATAACGAGCACAGTGCCGTAGTTGTGCATCAGCGCACACTCCCCCCCCCGCCCTCCCTCTCGCGCAGCCACGCACCCCCTTCGCCGATACTCCGCGCACAACTACGGCACATCGGCCGGCGTGCTGTATGAAATCGGGTGGTCAGACCGGGACCGCCAGCGCAGTGCCGTAGTTGTGCATCAGCGCACGCGCATCGACATCACCGCGCGCACGATCCAATCGTGGCCGTGGTCGTCTTCGGTGTGCGTCATCCCGAGCTTCTCGGCGACTCTGCGCGACGCCAGGTTCTCCGGATGGATGATCGCCGTGAGCTCGACATCTCCGAAACGACGACGGGCCTCGTCCACGCAGGCGCGGGCGGCCTCGGTTGCAAAGCCCCGGCCCTGGTTTGAGGGCGTCACGTGATATCCGACCTCGAGCACGGTTCGGCCGTTGACCTGCTGCCAGGTGAGACCACAGTCTCCGACGAATTCACCCGCGTGCGTCTCGACGAGCCAGAGGCCGAATCCGTGCTCGACGTAACGGTGACGCATCCGATCGATCCAGCCCTGCGCCTCATCGCGGGTCTTCGGCGCCGGGTAGTAGCGCATCACCTCGGGATTGCCGAGCAGTGCCGCCATGTTCTCGAGATCGCCGTTCTCCATCTCGCGGAATCGGAGGTTCTCGGTCGGGGGCGGTGTATTACGTGTCGATGGCATCGGCTCAGCCTATGCAGACTTCCCGCGCACAACTATGGCAGAGCTGTCGACGCCGACAGCGAAGTACCACGGTACAACCCGCGCTTCTCGGCTCAGTGCCGTCGTTGTGCATCAGGACAGACCTATATGAAGACCCGGCCGCGCTCCAACAGCCCCTGCATCGCGCGCAACAGCAGACCGGGCTCGCCAAAGATCTGACGCGCGGTCGGGCGCAACGTCGCATAGCCGCGATGCGCCGCGGCGAGGTCCCGCCTGCGGTCGCGCTCCTGCATCTCCCACCCGCTGTGGTATCCGCGACTGTCGCACTCGACAATGATCCAACCCGCGACGACGATGTCCACCCTGCCGACCCCGGGAATCGGCACCTGGATCTCGACGCCGACGCCGAACGTGCGCGCGATCAGCCTCGCGAGGGTTTCCGGACCGGACTCGGCGCGGCCGTCGATGTGGCGCTGTAACTCCTGAAGCCGTGGCGGCACGAGCGAGAAAACCTCGGACAGTTCGTGCTCTCGCACGAACCCCGTGTTGAGGGCGCTGTCGATGGTGGCGATCGCCGGCCTCGGTCGCTGACATTCGATCGCCTGAGCGAGCGCGTTCACACGTCTGGCGACCGAAGAGTGCGCGGCGACATCGTCGTCGCGCCAATGCAGCCTGACCCGATGGATCCGCCCGTCGAGCCGCACCCGGCGAGAATGCGGCGAGCGCAGCAGCCGGCGTGAGCGCGGCACCTGCAGATGCAGCAGCTGGTCTTCTTCCTGCACGAAGACGCCGAGCTCGCGCATCAGCGAGAGGCAGTCCAGGCGTCCGCCGACGCGTACCGCCGACACGAGCGCGTCGCTGGCCGTGCCTTCGAGATAGTTGTCGCGTCGTGCACGGACGAGCACCCCCGTCTCGAGAGCGCGATCAATACCGCCACGGGAGATGCCCTCGGCACACAGGTCGGCGTAGGAAGCGATGCGCAGGTGCTCGGGCGCGATTGCCATGCACGACACGATGCGCCGATTCCGAGTTCACCGTCTTGGACGAACCGCATGATTCCGCGCCGTGTGTGCACAACATCCGCAATCCGCCGGATGTGAGCGCGCTGCTCACAGGTCGCGCCAGCACAACTACGGCTGAACGGGGCAAGCCCCGGTCTCAGCGCCCCGAAACATGCGCGATCGGCGTCGCGCTGCCGTAGTTGTGCGCCGGGGCACAGGTCTAACACCGCACCCGCAGCCTGCACGGTATGCATCGCGACCCGTCGACGCCCTCAGCACAACTACGGCAAGATCAGCCGATTCCGCCCTCAGCGCCCCGGAACATGCGGGACCTGCGCGCAACTGCCGTAGTTGTGCGCTGGCGGGTGCTGACGGGGCGTTCTGCGGATGACGGCGCGTGACACGCGCTGGAATACGCACCGATCCGCCAAGTTATACTCAGCAGTGAACGTGCTCCGGGGTCGGTGAGAATCCGAACCGGCGGTGACAGTCCGCGACCCCCTCGACGAGGGGTTGATCCGGTGGGATTCCGGAACCGACGGTGATGCAGGGAGACCTGCGAGTCCGG